>Ga0265297_10001911_pt1 | contig 45304 bp, 77 predicted proteins | sample Munlanlwell13791_FD_192502 | JGI IMG/M metagenome (GOLD analysis project Ga0265297, IMG submission 192502) | Leachate microbial communities from a municipal landfill in Southern Ontario, Canada - Leachate well 137-91 | ecosystem: Engineered > Solid waste > Landfill > Unclassified | place...
CGCCCAATCCGCCCCCGCCGCCGCCTCAGCCGCCTCAGCCGCCTCCCTAGCCGCCCCAGCCGCCCCAGCCGCCCCAGCCGCCGCCTCAGCCGCCTTCCTAGCCGCCCTAGCGTTTTTTTCTGTGGGTTCGGCAAGCCACTGCTTCGCGGCCTCGATAGCCTGTCTTGGACGATTGTCATCCGGGTGTTTTTTCTCATAGATGCCAATGACCAACTCTGCGGTGTAGATAGCCAGCCTAACGCTATCTTCTTTCGTCCACGCCCACGCCTTAGTGATCCGCATCTGCTCCCAGCATTGTTTATCGCCCTGATCCAGGTGTTTCCCGCGCACCTCAACCCGAGCGATTATCTCCGCATTGACATAGTTCATCGCGTCAATGACGTTGCTGGAGGCATGGTATCCTGCGCCGCACATCGACAGGTCGCCATCGTGCTTTCGCCATTCGCCTATCTTCCACTTTCCCTCCGTCCCGTTGGCCGACTTTGGCCCCTTCAACATCGCCTTCCATAGCGTTTTAGTCATCTCGCCTCCTACCCATATGCTTAGATATGCCTACCCCGGCAACGCCTAAGATAATCAGCATGAATATAGCTGATCCGATGCCAATGATTAGGGTTGTCATTACATCAATCCAGAATCAGCCATTCCGCTTAGGATATCGTCAGCGAACCCCTGATCTACGGCGAAGCCACCGCCTAACCACTGCCAAGCCTCAAGCTGTACGTTCTCCTCTGTCCACTCCCTTGCTAGCTTGCTCAAAGGCGTAATCAATACCACCGAGCCTTCGTCCCTTACCTCGAAATGCTTAACTTGTCTCATATTATTTTTACCTCCACTTCTAATATCCGCCCCGGTCAATCATATATATACCTATAAGTATATACTCTTGTATTTATTAATATAATAATAAGAGTATTTATATAAAGAATAGCCCATGCAAAATGTGAAAATCCTGTTAATAACTTTGTCTCCTTTCCCCATATAAACATATAAATATCTCATACAATTATCCTGTTAGTAATTATCCCCAATTTGTGAGTATCCCCCATATAGGGGAAGTTATCTCCTTTAATATTGCAAGGTAAATAATTGTGCAACTATTCCCGGCCTTCGGCTAACCAGCTTAACTTCGCGGCGACAACTTCCGCGTTCTCAAATGTACATTTCCTAACGCTCATCTCCGGGCCCATCCCATGACGCCGGCACGTGTCGGTTTGGATGAATGATCCGGGCCCACTTTTCCGGCTCGTCTTTATCCATGACATGGAGATTGTCTCCGGCCAAACACCACCCGCTTTCATGGCCATCAGGAGGTGATCCAGTCCCGTCTGGTAACATCTCTCCTCCAACCTCCCATGAATCATAACCGACCACATACGGCAGCCCGTAAAAGAGCCCAAGAATCCACGAGCCGTCCTTCGGAGCCGGACCGTCTTGCCATGCTCCGGCAGCCATCGAGTCGGCAAGTTGGTCAACGGCAGATTTGTAAACTCGTGCTTTTGCTGCCGTTTCCAATCCTCGCAGCCATTCCGAAAAGGCTGTCCTGGTGATGATTTCCCAATCTTCCATGTCGGTGATCTTCATCTCGCCGGAAACGATCTTTTCGAACACTTCCGTTGGAATTACGTGGGCATTTCCGTCCAACGTCGGCACGCACAGATGAGGCTTATTGTCTTCGTTTGTCATATCCGTATCTCCTTGGTATTGCTTGTTTTTCGTTCAGCCAGCCGAGGACCTCCCAGGCCGACCACCCCGATATGTATTCCATCATCCCGACCGTGATTGCAAAGCCGTCCTCTCGTCGCTCAAGCCGGTATCCGGTCTTGTTGTAGGGCCCGTCAACCGTGTTAAGTTCGCATGGGCCCATGTCGAAAATGGTGGTTATTTTCCAGCCTTTGAACATTTTATTCCGCTTTTCTCCATCTCAAGGCGTGCCATTGACATGCACAGACCAAGTACTTCGCTCGTATCGGTTGATTCGGTGATTTGCATGTTTGCGATACATTCAAGGACATGGAATCTTGCCTTCAAGTTGTTACGCAATTTGGCAATCACGGCGTCTTGAGCGGACGTGTGCCATTTCACGGCGTCCGTAATAGTGGGGAACCGACCTTGCCAGTTCGGATAATCGTTTTCTATACCACCGACTGATTTCACATACTCAGCAAGCGTTTTTGCGTATCTTGCTGCAACAGACTGGTAATTCTGATTAGATGCCCACTCGAAGGCTCTTGTTGTATTTTCATCCATCACAATTCTCCCTTTTCATACGTTTCCGGCCCGGCCTTTTGTTTCCACGGCCCCGGAGTAGGCTGACTTGATTTCGTTTCGCTTGTCTTATTCATGTTTCCTCCCTTAATTAGAATCTCTTTTCCATTCTGCTATTCGCAGAATAAGGTTTACCAGCAGACATAGACCGGCGATGCCAAAGAATACAATAGGCAAGAAAAACAATACCTGTATCAAGAGCATATCATTCATGATAGATGCCACCAAGATTCCCCTTGACCCGCACCATGCCCAGGTCACGATAGACAGCCCGGGCAATGCGTGAGTTCTTGTTAGCCTTGCGCGTTCTTTGCCTTGCCTTACATTCTGTACACGGATTCTTAAGGTGTTCCGCAAGGGCCGTGCGCCAAGCCTCCCGGTTTCCTCCGTGGCTGGGAGAGGTCAATCCGGTAACCATCTCGGCGTGTTCTAGCCATTTTTCTTTAGTCATAATATATCCTCCCTATTAAGATTAAAGACTTACCATGTCAAGATCGATATCATCTGCTATCCTGTCCATACATCCTTCGTCATCGGCCAAGATACGATTACATCCACCAGCACAATTATATGCGCATCCCATACAGTACTTGTCTTGACTATCTGATCTCATCTGATAATTACCTGTTTGCATGATTACTTTCCCCTTCCGGCAAGGTGGGCATGATTGACGCGACAGCACTTGCCGCATACCGGCCCAAGTAAATACTCGTAGCCCATGTCCTTGCCGCACTGTTCGCATTGATTAGCCTTCTGGCGAGCGTCCCGATCTTCCTTGCTTACGTTCCAGGGTGATTTGTTATTCATGTTCTTTCTCCCTTCAGCCTATATATCCCGCGCGGTCAATACCAGTATAGATTAATAGATATAAACCTGTAAGTATAGATATAGATATAAGCACTTATAAGATATAAGTATAGATATGAATAGATATATACCTGTATACAGATATAAGTAGTTATTAATATATACATTCTATATTGTATATACTCTACTAGTAGTATATATATAAATATATATAGGTATATATAGTATATAAGGTATATATTATATAAGTATATATAGGTTTATACTGTATATACTATATGCCATAGGGGTATAGGGGCTATGGGACTTATGCCGGCATGGTAGATAGGGAGTATATTGTATGTATGACAGACATTTACCATATATTTACCATTACTAGAAAATATATACTATAGGGTGCTGACATTACAGGCCTGGGCGAGTACTGGTATGGGACGATATATACTGGATATACTGGGTAGGGGCGACACTATAGGCGATTTGACCATGTGGGATATAGGTAGTATGAGTAAATATTATGGTACGGCAAGGATTGTGGGGTTGCTGTTAATATTGGCTTGTCTGTTTTCCTGTAAGCCTCCTGTTTATCAGTTTACGGCAACGCTGACAAGCATTGAGGAACGGGTACATCATCATGTTCGAGGGTTCCCGCCTGGGGGATGGACTACTAATTCATGGACGTTGACCTTTGATAATGGGGCCGTTGTTAAGATTGGCACATCATTACCAAGGGGAGGGGCTGAGGTTGGGAGACTCTATTCGGTATTTAAGGACTGGTCTGGATTTATATTAACACAATATTGACCAGTACGGATATATGGGGTGAATACATTAAGTCTTTATAGGAGGAATTGTATGGGAAAAGCAAGTAAAAGGGCATCCGCCAAGGGCTTGGGCAAGGCTAATGGGAAACACGTCGTTTTCCTGTTAGATGAAACAGGCTCTATGAGTATTTGTAGGGGAGCTACAATTACGGGATTCAATGAGTTCATTAAGAAGATGAAGGACGAGCATGGGGCCGGACTTGGGTTCTCGTTGACAAAGTTCAATCTGAGCAAGACTGACGTTGTTTATAAAGACGAGAAGATTTCGTTAGTTAAACCGCTAGATGAAAAAACCTATGCTCCAAACGACATGACCCCCCTATATGATGCCATAGGAAAGACCGTTAAAGAGACGCAGGAAAAACTGAGTTCCGGCAAGGTTATCTTTGTCATCATGACTGACGGGGAAGAGAACTCATCGAAAGAATACAAGAGACAAGATATTTTTGAACTTATTTCAAAGAAACGGGCCGATGGATGGGAGTTTATTTTCTTGGGTGCCAACCAGGACTCTTGGCAATCTGGGCAATCCATCGGGGTTAGTTATACACAGAACTATGACCCACAAAACATGAGGGAGGCATATGTCATGACAACGAATGCCGTTACCTCATATTTAAATACGGGTAGCGTTAATTTTGGCGGTGGGCAAGGCGACATAAAAACCAAGAAGAACATAAGATAGGAGGTTGGTATGACTGACCAGTTAATATTCTGTGATAAGTGTGGGCTAAGGACAGATAAGCCATACGGCAATGACTGGTTTGTGCTAGACATGAATATGGCTAGGCCAGTATTGAGGCTGGTAAAGGATGGTCATGACGGGCATAGGGCGAAGTTGTGTTTGGCCTGTTATGTGAGGGAGCTGGAATGGAGGACGGAACAGTTTAGGAAGATGTTGCCCATAGGAGGAGAGGAATAGATGGGGATATTTGACTACGTTGATTTTGAAATGCCATGCCCGAACTGCGGGAAAAAGGTTGATGGTTTTCAAACAAAAGACGGTGATGTCTATATGAACACCGTTGACGCCTTCTCTGTTGATAACTTCTATTCTAATTGTGACGAGTGCGGACTTTGGATTGAATTTAACCGAAACGTGCCGCGATCAACTGGCCCAGTTGTTAAGCGATCCCTAGATGAGGTTTTAAAATTGTTTACCATGACCCAAGAGCAGGAGGAATAGATGAAGAAGAAAGAGATCGTTAAGCCTACTGGTGATGAGATATTAGAACTTACTCGTGTTATACTTGATCCTGACATAAGTAGCGAGGCCAGGATCATGGCTATTAAGATGCTAGAGAAACTGTTGGGTAGAGAGATAAAGACTAAGCGTGATATAGTACAGATAGACAAGGAGTATAGTAATGGGAAAGTTTGACGTCTCAATAGAGGACTTGTGGGTGGAGATTAATGCCTGTGGGATAGATTGGTGCGAGCCATGTAAAGAGCGCAGAAGAGCGATTGCGGTTCTTAGGGAAGCCGAAACGATAGACAAGGAGGGCGCAGTGCATACTCCTCCAGACACGAAGGTTAAAGATGGACGGTAAGCGTTGGTTTGAAGTTATAATGAGGGGCAACCCCGTAGATAATGTCGAGGGCGACGGCGAGACTGGCATAGACCATGCCGCTACCCACCGAAACCGAGATAGGATACTTATAAACAGGGCGCGTATGTATGGCGAGATGTTGACGAAGGGAATGGCCGACCCTCGCCGTATCGGTCAAGACCTTATTGACATGGCTAACGAAGCTGATAGCATAGAGAAATTGATGTTTTTTGGGTACGAATGATTATATGGGGAGAGGCCATCAGCCCTCGCTTCTTCGGAAGGCAGGATCGCTCCTAATAACGGGATTCTTGGCCCTCCCCATTTTATAATTACCGCTACTAGAAACCACTAATTTTTACCTAGTACTTGACAAACCCTATATTTGGGTGTAGTGGATGTGGTATGCCTGCGTATTCCCACAAGATATTGGGGGTATCCCTATGCCGTGGATGATAGTCCGTCGAGAAGGGAAATCATGCGTAATCAAAAAAGATAGTGGCGAGGTTAAAAAGTGCTACGATAACCGCAAGGACGCACTAGCATATCTACGCGCATTGTATGCCAATACAAATGACGAAGAATATAACGACAAGGACAATAAGTGATACGACAGACAAGATTTAAGACCGTAGTTCTTGGTCTTGGTCTTGGTCTTGTCGAGGGGATATTAAAGATGATCGTTAAGGACTTCCCCGTCGTTGAAGTTTTTAGTTTTCAGGGCGCGATTGTAGGCGCATATCTAGCCGCAAAAACAACCGGGAACATTAAGCGTGATCAGGCCGAGGCTACAGAAGATTGCGAGAATGGAGTTGCCAAGTGAAGGAAGGCCACACGGAAAAGGACGCTAAGTTCATCGAAAAGTTCGCAGATGCCAACTTCGACCCTTCCAAGAAAATGATATGCGCCGAGGACGCTGGATTAGGGGCCGGAGAAAACGCGCTAAAAAACTCCGGGCGTGTTCTAAAAAGCCTAGCCAAGAATGAGAAGTTCCAAGAAGCGTTGAAGCGCGTCAATGTCGATTACGATAAACTTGCCAATAAAATTAAAGACCTGTTAGACGCAGAATCCCCAATGTTCGAGGGCAAGCCCGATAACTTTATACAACACAAAACGCTGGAAACGGCGATCCGAGTTATGGACCTAAACCCGGCGCAGAAGTTAAATATCGATAAGACGGAACATCACGACATTGTTATCTCGATGGAGGCCGTGGAGAGGCTTAACAGGTACTCGAAGATGATACAGGAAGAGGAGAACATAATTGACGCAGAACCAGTTGCTCTCCCCGAATGACCTTCGGGACAGGGACGCATGGCGCAAGGCGTGTACCAATCTGTTCTTCTTTGCCACAAACGTCGGCTCACAGGCGTTTCAGGATAAGTTTCAGGACTTCGGGAAGATGCACCTGAAGATGTGTTACCACCTAGATACGCGAAAGAATCCGAACCTGCGCAAGTATATGTCGGTATTCAGGGGTGGATACAAGACCACGGTATTGCTGGCGTACTTCGTATGGTTCTTTGTGTGGAATATCGTGAAGAAACAGTCGAACGCCATTATCTACAATACGGCGACCAAAGAGAACGCGTGGAACTTTCAGGCCGACATCAAACACTTCCTGTTAGAGAACGAACTTCTCCAATGGATATTCCCGGAACTTCCCCATGCTGAGAAGGACTATAAGTATCTGACCAAGAACCGTATCGAGAATAACCGCGTCAGAATAGACTTCGGTTCGCTAGAAACGACACTTGTTTCCCGGCACTATTCGATTTGGTGTTTGCTTCCCGGAAATCTTGTTTATACGAGTAATGGCCTTGTTCCGATTGAAGATGTTCTTCCTCATGCGAGAGTATTAAATCGTTCGGGCCATCATACGGAAGTGTTGAGTGTTTCCGAAAAACCAAACGAAGAGAAAGCATTAGAAATTTCTATCGTAGGCGTACCCGAAAAACTTAGGCTCACCGAAAGCCATCGGGTTCTTAGCTATTCTGACAATAGGCTTGATTGGACGCAGGCGGGGAAACTAAGCGTGAAAGATTATGTCGCCATGCCGATCCCCAGGGGGCATACGCGGGCAATAAGCCGAACCAACAAGAAAATAAATACATATATGGAGAATACGGATTTCTGGAGATTTATTGGTTATTGGCTTGCCGAAGGATGTGCTACCCCAGACAAAAACAGGGTTCGCCTTACCTTTGGGAAAGATGAAAGTAATTATGTAGAAGATGTAAAATTTATTCTTGGAGATCAGTTTGGAATAAAAATAAACGTACACCCGACAAAATCTTCAACTATTATGGTTGATTTTTCTGATCCTGACGTTAAGGAAATCCTATCTAAATTTGGAACCCATTCTTATAACAAGCACATTCCCCCGATGATTCTATCGGCAAACGAAAAGAAACAGCGAGAATTAATTCTTGGCTATTTTCGCGGAGATGGCTCTAAAATTAAAAGCTCAAATAATTTTAACTATGCCGGTTGGTCCGCAGTATCCGTATCGCGTTCTCTCTTGGCCGGGATTCAATTAATTCTTGCAAACAATGGGATTGTTTCATCGATTAACCTAACCCATAAATCTGGAATAAATAAAATTATGGGCATCACGACTAATGCTAGGGATGCATATGCCATTATTGTTGCCAGTCCATTAATGGATATTATAATGGGGTCAACGGCAGTTTTCCCAACAAGGCCGAATCAAATAAAACTAATACCAGGATATATCTTATTCCCAATTAAAGACATCAAACCGATTGAGTATGATGGATTAGTTTATGATCTTACCGTTAGCGATGGCGAGAGTTTTGTTGTCCCTGGAGCAATCGTCCATAATTGCAACGACGATATGGAGAACGACGAGAATAGTAAGACCGAGTATATGCGTGAGGACTTGATACGGAAATGGAAATATCAAAAGGCTATTCTAACAAAGGTTAAGAGCAGGAATATCGGCACAGAGATAGAGGTTGGGACGCCGTATCATGTGCAGGGGCTTACGTGGAAGATACGGAACAGCCCGTCTTTCGATAGACTTGAGATACCGTGCTATATAGACCGGGATAAGACGAAGGGCGTTTCGTTCCCCGAGAGATATACCGTAGGCGACTTCGAGGAGATAGCCAAAGATTTAGGCCCGACAATTTTTTCTGCGCAATACCTTCTAAATGCACTCGCGGAAGAGGATTCGCTCTGTCCCGAGAAGTGGATACGCTACTGGGACAGACTGCCTGAGAATAGATGGCGCACGTTGGTTATTGATCCAGGTGGATCGGGTTCTAGTTCTGACCCTACTGGCGTTACGGTAGTTGATACAGACGAGAACGGGATACTGTATGTCGTTCATGCAGACGAGTACAGGTTTACTCCAATGGAGCTTATTAATCATATAGACGAATGGAAGCGACAATATAGGCCGGATGATATACGGATCGAGAAGGATAGGTATGCGACGACCATAGCCGATATGTTTGTGCATAAGTTTCCGCTTCTCAATGTTTCGTATGTCGAGCATGGTGGGCGCGGGAAAGAAGAAAACAGGATATGGCGGCTCAAACAATGGTTCGAGAATAAGCGGATATTGATAGGCCGAAACCAGCATAACTTCAGACAGCAACTTCTTGAGTACCCATCGTCTAAGCATGATGATATGCTCGACTCGCTGGCGTACCACTTGGACATTAGGCGAACCCCAGCACACAAAAAGAGAATGTACCTGCCGTCCGGGAAGGAGTTTTTTCCCAATGTTACGCAGGATTTCTCGGACGAAATGGATGCGGTTCTTCGTAACCGGGACATGAAAAGTAATGAGGAGGCTAGATACAATGATACGCTTTACTAGGGGCGCGAGGGCGCGGCAAATCCTCACGATAAAACTGCTCGAAGATATCGCGGCCAATCAGGAACGACAGATTAATGCCGAGAAAGAGTTCGTTAATGTTATCTCTAGTTTCTTCTCCCTTGAGAAAAGGCGGAGACTGGAAGAGGCGCGAAAAAAGGAACAGGAAGAACTGGAACGCAAGGGAACCCCGGCTGACGAGCTTTACTAAGGACAGACAAGATGGCCGATAACGATATCCTCAAAAAAGAAGAAGAAGGTAAATTTATAGAATTTATCGACAAAAATGTTAAGGAACATCCTGTCGTTACTGTCCACCACAATCGCTGGCGAGAGTTAATTGAGTGGGAGAACGGAGATCAATTCTCAGAGTTTGATCCATCGGCGCGAAAGATGTCTCCCGTAAAGCTATTCAAGCGCAAGAAGAAACTTATTGTTAATCTTATGAAGCCGCTTGCCGAAGCGATAGAGGGCAAGATAAATTTCGTATCCATGCTTGCGGGGCTTCCGAACTCGTCCGACATGAACGATGTCGCGGCCAGCAAGATTGCCACTAACCTTCTAGGCCATAACGATTATGTCAATAACAACGAAAACCTTAATGAAGAACTGAAGTATGACTTGATACGTACGGGCAACGCGTGGCGCAAGTGGACGTGGGATAAGGGTGCCGTTGCCTATACGAAGAAAGAGACGGAGGGCGGCAAGTCCGAACCTTCCCCCATCAAGGGCGACGTCATTGGAACCGTACCGTCGGTGTTTAATATCAGGCCAGACCCGACCGCAAAGAATCGGGATGAGATGCGGTGGCTGATAGAGATTGCAGAAGTCACAGAACAATCCATCCTAGATAACTTCGATATAAAAAAAGAAGAATTAGATATTGCGGTCGGTGAGTCTGGCGATACCGGAGATAAGTTTGTCGGGATGTATGAGAAAGAGGACGAGAAGGACAAGGACGAGAAAACCCATATTGTAAAATACTATTGGGAGAAGTCCTCGAAGAAATATCCTGAAGGTCGCTATATCATATCGGTAGGGAAACTCATCTTGTGGAAGGGCGCGAACCCATGCCTGGGCGAGATACCGTACTTCCACTATGGCTATAAACGATACGGGAATAGTATCTGGCATACTGGTCCGCTACATCATGTCCAGCCGATACAGCGTGAATATAATCGTATGGTATCTATTATCAGCGAACATATCGAAAGCTGGAAGCCGAAGGTACTAACGGGCGCGGGTGCGATAATTAAAGACGGCGCATATACGGCAGATAATTGTGAGATCGTAGAAGTCGATTTCACAAAGGGTGAACCGCGTCCGATGAACGTACCGGAACTGTCGGGGCAGGTCTTGGCGCACAGGGACTTCCTCGCCTCGTCCCTTAATACGGTAGCCAACGTCCATGAGGTATCCTACTCACAGCTTCCGCAGTACGCCACACGCGCACCCGCGTCCCTTTATTCCATGATGCTCGAACAGGAAAACCTGAAGATCGACCCCATGATTAAGCGCATCAATAAGTCGCTTGTCGAGGAGGGGCGGTTTAGGCTCAGGCTCATGGAGAAGTATTATAAACAGGAACGACTTGTTAAGATCGTAGGCAAGTCTAACGAGGCCAGCATATCTTACTTTAAGGGTGCAGACCTCAAGGGGAATACCGATGTTAAACTCAATGTGGGGGTTTCCATCCATCAGTCAAAGGTGGTTCAGCAGAGGTTACTACTTGAACTCAAGCAACAAGGCGCCCCTATTGACTGGAACAAAATCTTCAAACTCATCGGAGAGGGAGACATTGAGCAAGAACTCAGAGGAGATATCGCAGATGAAACAAGGGCGCAACGCGAAAACCAAGCCTTCATCCACGACCAGTACGACAAGAAAGAAGGCAAGGGCGGAGTCGAACTCTATATCCACGACAACCACGAACTTCACATGGACTACCACACTAACTTGCGCAAAACCGAAGAGGCCCAAGGATGGGATAAAGCTAAACTTGAAGCCCTCGATAAACATATCGCAGAACACTTCCAGATTATCATGGCCCTTAAACAAGCCCAAATGCAGACGGGACAAGTAAATCAACCGGGGATATCGGCTCCGGGTGGGACTCCGGCAGGCGCACAGGCTCCGGCGAGTCCCCAAGAGCAAAGTCTTGAAGGAGGCCAGTCGCCCCAGTCTAATATGACCGAGGGTGCGGCTACCCTATAGTATAAGGAGTTTTATATTATGCCAGAAGAAAAAGGCCAAGTTACGCCGGTCGCGGAACAGCCTAAAGCAGTAAGCTATACTGACGGATTTGGGGAGGCGTGGAATCGTTTCGTTGACGCTCCACCTACCGAAACCGCCCCGGAAGTTAAAGCTGAAGCAAAGCCAGCGGTCGAGGATGACTGCCCTGGTTGTGAGAAGGCCGAGAGGGAGCGTCAGGCCAAGGCCAAAGAACAGGCCAGCCGCAAACCCTACAAGGTTCTCAAGGTTCAAGGGAAAGAGGTTCCCGTTTATTCCGAGGAAGAACTTATCAATCTGGCGCAGATGGGTACGGATTATACCAAGAAACGTCAGGCAGATAGTGAAGATCGGAAGAAATGGGAAAGCGAAGTTCAGGAGAAGCACGATCAACTTGAGGGGCTTACGGAAAAGTTCAACAAGATGATGGCTAACCTGCGGCCCGGAGAAGCGATACCCGGCATAGGCCCAGTACCGACCTCTGCTCCCGAACCTATATCTAAAAAGTCTATCTACGAGGAATACGGGATAGACCCTGAATATGCAGACGCATACCAAAAGAAAATGATAGACGATGTTGTCGAACTCCGTAAACGGGCAAGTCAATACGACACCAAGTTTCAGGAGCTAGAGAACATCACGAATAAAGTTATCCTCAAGGAAGCCATGGGGACGCTTGGGGAAACGATTAAGAAGGCGCGAGAGGAGTTTCCGATTGACGAAATCATGTCAGAGGATGGCTCCGAGAATTTAACGTTAAGACAATTCGTTGCTCTTATGAAGGCGAAGGACGAGGTAGCGAGAAGCCGTGGTCAGAAGTCTGACATAAACGAAGTTGCCCGCGAAACCGTCCGCGACCTGCATTATATCCAGAGTAAGGCGAAACAAACCGCCGCTCCCGATATTTCAGACGAGATGAACGAAGATGATTTCATGGCGAAGTATCCGAACTTGGCAAAGCGGCTCTCTGCGAAAATCGGCACTAAGGCAGTTGTCGAGCATGAGGCCGAGGAAGCCAAGTTGCCGCCTTCGTTAGAAACGAAAAGAAGGGAAGTTGATCTATCGTCAATTCCCACTAAAAAACCAGAGTCTATGAACGACTTTGTAGAAGCCGGGTTTAATGACCCGGATGTTATAGCGGCATTTAAAGGAGTTTAAAAATGGCTAGTAATCCAGCAACCTTTTCTAGCACAGGCTTTGACAAGTTCTTTCTTGAGTATGTAAAGCCCGGACTGGAAAAAGGTTTCTATACAAATTCAAAATTATATGACAGGTTCAAGACCGACACCGAAACCTGCCTTGGTAAGTATGGTGTCACGAAAGTCGAAACGGTGAACGCTACCTCGTTTAGGCCAGCCAATACCACGGCTTATCCGACGGCCGCTCATCCCGAATTCAGCGAGTTCACCTATTACATGAAGCGGCTTTATGGTCGCCTTGACTTTGACGGGCTTCTGATCGCTTGCTCCAAGGGCGCAGGCGCGGTCATGGAACTCGTTAAGGCCGAAACCAATTCCCTGATGAATTATATTCCGAGGAAACTCAACAAGGTTTATTGGGGCGATGGTTCGGGGCGGCTGGCGATTGTGTCTAACGCGGCCACCGGGACGGCTCCTACGGTCGATGGCGACACGACCAACTGGGGTCTGTTTGGTATAGACTCCAACGGATATTCCAATCCTTCGCAGTATCTCTTTACGAACATGGAGATCGACGCTTACGCCTCTGGCCCCAGCAAAACCGGAGACAGCGTTACGATCACGGCGATTTCAAAGGGCGGGGCTGGGACCGATACGCTGACCACGGATTCTTTCACCTACGCGTCTAATGATTTTATTCTCGACGAGGACAGCTATGGTGGAACGGCCGAGGCCGCAGGGACTGGCGTTCCTATGGGTATCGCCGGGATTGTTTCTACGGCTAACCAGACCGTAGGTATTACGGCGACAACGGCGTGGCAGGGAGTCAATCGTGCTACGGCCGGGAACGAGTGGGCGCAGGGTCAGGTCTTTGATATGGGTTCCGCGATCACGTCTCCTTCGGTTGTGACCGAGGAGAAAATGCTTCAGGTTATTCAGTCGCTCGAAAACTGGGGGACGGTCAAGGTTATTATAACCAACCCCTTCATTTGGAGAGCATTGTTTGCCATCCTGAAGGCCGACAAGACCATGCCTAACGACCCCGGTTATTGGGGTGGCTTAACTGGCATGAAGTTCTATGCTGGTCGCGCCAATGGTATCCCGATTGTTTGGGACGAAGACTGTCCCGATGGTCGGATGTATTTCTTGGATGACAGCACGATCAGGATTTCGGCTCCGGTTAAGAACGGGCTTACGTTTGAACCCGGAAGTTCTGGACACATCCTGACCAAGCAAGAGGGTGCCGACGTCTATAGCGCAAACCTGAAGATGTATTACAATATGACTTGCGTTAAACCGCAGGCCAATGGTTTGCTTCGGTACGTGAAGCACGCATCTGCGTAATTATTAACAATGGTAAGACTGGGGCCATTTCGTCGCCATAGAGCGAGTGGCCCCTTTTATCTCAAAGGAGAATAGTTATGGCCTTACTTAAAGGTTCAATGATTTCAGGTAGAATCTATAGCCAGTATGGGATTGACTTTTCTAGGTTTGGTCGCTCTGGTAGTGATATTAAATTCCATAGCGGAGCATACCTTGGGAACAACCCAGGAACTACAGGAGAATGGGAAAAGGGCATCTTGGTTTCTGACATACTATCTGAGGGGACATCATCCGGTGGAGAGTACAAGGGTAAATATGCTAGTGTGTTCACCATTAGCGGGAGTACCACAAGCACCAGGGACGGTCACACTAACGGGGCTTCCCTTCGCGTGTCGTTTACTAGGGCCGCAGGATATGACCATGCCGGGGGATCGGAAGATATCGCGGCCAGGATTGATGGGACAAACTACTCTGCGTTGGCGTCGGGAGGGATGAGGGCATTAAACATTACCTCCACCAACAGAACTGGAATTGCGGCCAAGGTCCAGGGGATGTTGCTCACGGCTCACCAGAGGAATACGGGCGGGTTTACGACAGGGATGTATGGCGCGAGGATCGTTTCCAAGAACCAGTCTCCCAGCGTTGCCACGGGCTATCAACACGCCCTGGAAGTGGCCGACGAATCGGATGGCGTTCAGCCAGCCCTAAATTCGATTGTGTGGATTGAGAAACAGTCGAACTCCTACACGGCGGCTACGAGAGCGGCGGTCGAGATTGTCAATAACTGCAATACCAGTTATGCTCAGGTCATTACCTATGGTATCTATTTCAAGTGCGGGGCGGCCAACTCTAACATCACGAACGCCTTTGGGTTCGATAGCAACGACGGCTCAGATGGGTTTACCGCGATTGCTGATGGTGACTTGAAGGGCAAGGTAAACGGTTATATCACGGTCTATGACGCCGGGACAGGGCAGACCCTGTATGTCAACTGTTACGATACGGTACCCAGTGCGTAGAACGAGTAATGATTTTTGTTGAAAATGGTCGGGGGAGGGTAACCTCCCCCAAACTTAAACCGGAGGCATAATATGACCGATGAAGAAAAGGATCAGGAAACACAAGCCAAGCAATCTGAGCCTAGGCGGTTCTTAAACATTGAACTAATCAGGAATGGTTTTATGATCGCCCAAGATGATACGGTCTCATTTACGGAATACTGGGGTCTTATAACCATGCTTAAAGAGGGCGCAGACTCTCAGCTTAGGGCAAAATAATATGCCAGAGAAAGAACTAAGAATTAAGGACGGCGACATTCCTGTATCAAAGCCACAGGAGTCAAGGCAAAGGCTAGTGACGTTTGAACTATTGCCGGAGGGATTTAGGATTATCAGAAACGATTGCGTGTCTATGCTAGAGTTTCGCGGCCTCCTCGCGTCCGCGAATGAGATGATTGGTAAAAAATGACAATACCAAAATGGTTCAAGCGCGAGTTATCATTCGTTGACCCTACATATTATGTCCGTATCAATAAGGCCACAATGGTATACGAAATAGTAAAAGATGTAGATATACGTATACCGTTTAGGGACAGGACGGTTGCGCGAGTTCAGGGGCCGCGCGTCGTGGATGTATTCAGGTATCTTAACGATTCCGCTCTAGATCATCTTAGATATAGGAAATGGTTGGGCAGGCGCATGAAGATCGTAGAGAACCCTGGCCGAGAACTCGCATACCTACAGGAACAGGAAAAGGCGGCCATGCAGAAACAGAAACAGATCGGATACGAAATGATGTCCGAAGGAATGATGGAAGGGTATCGGTTAAGTAAAAAGGCATCCGTTTCATAGGAGGATAACATGAGTAATGTTGTAACCAGCGAAAAAATGTGGACGCTAGATACCCAGTCAGCCACGGCCCTTGTCGCTTGCGGAACTCCGGTTTATATTAAGAAACTCGTGCTGAAACCTGCGGGCAGGAACGATTCTGTCATTATACAGGAATATGATAGCTCTGGTTCGGCAAGAACGGGAATCGTTATCGCCGGAGATGGCGTTGATACGAAGATTCAACAGATGGACTGGAATCCGTCCCGTAGGCTGAATGGCATGATTCTTTCTACCTTGACTTCGGGGGCTACGCTATACGTGTATTTTGGTGAACCCGGCGAATAACAGGAGGGCCAAATGACCCTAGCAGAAATCATAACGACCGTTCGTGGTCTAGTGAACGAGGTTTCTACAGATGCCGGGACACTTCTCTCGGACTCTGGGAATCTCAAAGAATTTATAAATGATGCCGCCGAGATGGTCATGCTCGACCTTATGCCTATCATGCCATCGCAATTTCTCATGACCGAAACCATAAGTCTTGTAGCCAATACCCAAGCATATACATTTACGGCGAAGTTCTGGCAGGTATATAAGATTGCCAAGAACGTGACGGGCGAAGCACCGCGAGAGTTTGACCCGATAGACCCGTTAGATGAACCGTATTATATGGAAACCGCAGAAAAGGATAGCGAACCTACCGCGTATTATATTCTTGGCGATACGTTATATTGGGTTCCCATACCATCTGCGGTCTATGCTAGTTATGCGAAGGCGTGGCTCGTGAGGCCGGAGGCGGTCACGGTAGATACGGCTGGCCCTACGTATATTCCCCCGGTAGCACACAGGCTTATCGCATATCAGGCGGCGGCACTCGTCGCGATCATGCTTGAGAAAGACCCTGCCCCATTTGTCCAACTATATGCTAGGCGGTTCGGCAAAGTAGCCGAAGTATGGGCGGCGCGTCACCAGAGTAAACCACGCTTCGTGCGCGAGTCCGTTCTTGAGCGATCTGTCATTAACTCCGGCCTATCTACGGAGAGGGACCTGGATTGGTAATATGATTAAGATATCCGGGATGAGACAAATCGATCTCCCCCTGACGGGTGGAGTTGATGAGATATCCCCCGTCAATAAGATCGATTATAAGAACGCGTTGAAGATGGAGAACTTCAGGATAAGTAAAGATGGGAAACGTGTTGAAAAACGTCTCGGATTGGCTGAGGAAGTAACGAACTTCGCTGAGGATGTCTATGGTTATACGACCTATTATGATACAGATTCGGCGTTTTGCCAGATTGCCATTCTGGAAAGCGAAATACACAGAAAGTCAGGTTCGGGGTCGTGGGCAAAGATACACGACTTCGCTACCAATGTTGCTCATCCCGTTAAACCGCTAGAGATTCAGGGAAAGATATTTGTTATCCATGAGGGCGATAGTCGGATGGTTCACCATGACAAGAACGATTATCAGATCGGGATAACTCCTCCCGGCACCGTTGGCACAACCCCTCCGACCAGCATTCCGACGACTACCACAACGTACTCTACGGAAACCGTAGCGGTTATGCACCTGAACGATACGATGAACTATGCCACACAGGGAGCCATGGACGCCGTGTGGACAGACGGGGATTCTGGTGACGGAACTTCTACTATTGCCACTTCAGGGCCAACTTCTACTGGACCTGATGCAGATAATAAGTATATGTTATTTTCTGCTCCGGGTGCGCCATGTTATAGTTGCGCGGCCTCCGGGTCAAAGTCAAAGAGGTCCAAGACCCTGACTACCGTAATTGGGCCAAAGTATAACCTTGAAATAAGCCTATACGGAGAAGGTCACTACGGCGGTTGGTTCTTTCGTGTTAATGTTTATAATGGGACGTTCCTTCTCCCCATAGACTTTGACTATTACGGTCCTCAAATATGGGACTCGATGGGACAGGCGCACTCGTTCAACTCTGTGCTTGGTGGCTCATTCTGGCATACTTGGAAGTTTGAGGTTGACGGCACGAACTCCAAGGCTGTCGTTGTCAAATGCTATAGGAATGACATATATCAGGCCAGTGTTACCTATGCCTACGAGACAACCGCAACCAACGGCCTCGTTGAGCTTATCCAGGACCAAAGCGTTCATACTCAGTCCGTATATCTTGATTCGATAAAACTCTCAAGCTCTACGGAAGTGACAACGGCGACAACCACAACTACGGTTGCTCCGGTCCCCGACGCCGGGAAGTATCGCTATGCGCTCACTTATTTCAGAGGCGGTAATTATGGATGCGAAAGCAATCCTCTGAAAAGCGTTGTGGGCGCGGCATCCTTTACGGGCGTTGCCGGACACGATGACATAGACACCGGGGGGACCTATACGGGGACTGCGACCAAGACATTCAGGGTCCAGATAGATGCGGCGGGAACCACGGATACGTTTAAGTGGTCAGAGGATTCTGGAACGACATGGAAATCAACCGGGATTCCACTTCTCATAGGAACAATTTATTTATCCTATGGGATTACACTTACCTGCACGGCTAAGACGGGGCATACCGTTGGAGATTATTGGGACTTTACGGTATATGCTTGGGCTGGTAGCCCAATAGAACAGGTCGTCAACCTGTCCTCTATTCCGGTATCTTCGGACGCCCAGGTAACTGGTCGCAAGCTCTACAGGACAACGGCAGGCGGGGCGACGTTCTATTGGCTTGCCACCATTAACGACAATACAACGACCACGTTTGTTGACAACATTCCAGATATTGCGCTCGGGGCAGAGATGGAAGAAGATCACGACCTCGCCCCAAAGGGCAAGTTTTCCGCGTGGTGGGATGAGCGTCTATGGATTAGCGGTGATGATGTCGTCTATTATTCTCAGATATTATACCCTGAGCATTTCGACATAAGCGAAAGATACGTTACGGTTCAACGTGGGGATATGTCTGATGAGATAACTCAACTTGTTCCATATAAGGATTCGCTATACGTTTTTAGGAAACGCAGTATATATGCCATCCAGAAAACGGTAGATGGATATGGGTTATTCCTTATTACGGATGACGTTGGTTGTGTCGCCCCATTCTCTATGGTGAGTGCCAACAATATGCTCATGTTTCTGTCGCATAGGGGATTCGAACTATTTAATGGAACGGACGTATATGGCTTGGAACCATCCCTAACGATAGACCGTACCATAAAAACGCTAGACATGACCAAGACAGACTATATATGTGGTGTACATTATCCAGAGAAACGCGAGATATGGTGGTCTATAGGAGACAGGTTGTCCGGCGCGGCGGCATTAACAATCGTATATCATTACCTTGCAGATGCATGGTATTTCTTCTCTTTCTATAAGACCCCATCCTGTTTAGTGTCCTGTTATGACTCAGCAAAGTCATTAGTAACAAAGATGGGTACGCGAGACGGATATCTCTGTTTATGTGAATCGACCTACCGTGACAATACTACCGCCATTACTGCGACATATAGGAAGCCGTGGGTAGAAACCGGGGAAATGGCCGACGTTAGGCGGCTAGACGTAGAGTATGAGATACCATCATCGAAGGCATTGACGGCCAACGTATATACCAACTTCGATAAGGATATCCAGCGCACTGACACGATGGTCGGTGAAACAATATCCTCTACTGACACAGAATTAAGGCGACCGCACCTTGACTTCTCAGAGTTAGGCCAACGCGCCAAGTATGTATCGGTGGAATTTACCAATGCGGAGAATCTTGGCGGCGACCTGAAGATAAACGAGATAACCCTGTATGTAAGAGACAGGGCCACTAAGGGCAAAATATATGGCGATTGAACGTAGGAGGAAAGCAGACGAAAAGGTTACGCCATTTTCTGATGTCAATTTCCGTAAGCCGTCATTAGACGCTGGGACGATGCTTGACCGTCGCCAGTTTGAGGAAAACCTTATCCGCTACAAGATTATGGAAAGGTTGACCACGCTTGAAGAAGATGTAGATAATGTGATTACCGGGGAGACAACCATCATCCAAACAACCGTTACGGCACCAGACGCGAGTTGTTATTGGACAAGGGTGGGGAACGATGTCTGGTATACAGGTGGGGATGTTTATTGCCGATACGAACTGAGGCTCGAAACAAAGTCAAACACGGCGCGAGACCCGGTAATAAAGTTCGGGGTTGGCGACCCATCTGTTGTGAAGTTTACCGTTGGGGTTGATGACAGCGACAGCGACTCATTCAAGATAGAACAGGCTGCAGCATTAAGCGGTGGCGATTATGTCCGATATCTAAGCGGAGTCCTACAACTACAGGATTCCACGTCTGCCCCGACTTTTGAACTCATCAATTTAAGCGACACCGCAAGAGACCCGATGGTTCAATACACGGTTGGGGCTACCCCGTCAATAAAGTGGACGCACGGCCTTGACGATAGCGATTTAGACAAGTGGAAACTAGCCAATACAACGGCATTGGGAACAGCAACGTCCAATTCATATTCCTATGGCACTACCCTTTATTATGGACACGGCCTAGACGATGTTCACGGAGTTCTACTTAGCGACTTCTCCACGGATTCTATTTATATAACTGGAGGGACTGGCTCTGGCGATGGGCAGTTTGACCATCCTAGGCAGATCGCATTTGACGGAACATATCTCTACATAGCAGATGACGTAAACAACAGGGTGCAGAAGTTTCTTGCATCTGATGGTTCGTTTATATCCAAGACCACGTTTACTCTATTACGCCCCTGGGGGTGTATTTATTACGGAGGTTTTGTGTATGTCACCTACAATTCTGGAACAGGCACAACCAAGATTATTAAATTCGATGCCGAAACAATGGTTTATCAGTCAACATTCGGCTCATTCGGATCTGGTGACGATAACTTTAACCAACCTAGGTCTATGGCAACAGATGGGGACTATCTTTATATTTGCGATTCGGCAAACAGTAGAATAAAAAAACATACCCTGGAAGGAACATACGTTTCTCAGATTGGCGAGTTCGGTACCGGAAACGGACAGTTCAAATTGCCAACGGGAATCGCTACAGACGGAACGTATCTTTATGTTGCAGACTATACCAACAAGAGAATACAGATACTTAATTGTTCCGATCTTACCTATGTAGCTCAGGTTTCTACGCAACTCAGGGAAGGCATCGGGGGAAGCCCAACGTCTGTAACGCTCAACGGAACATATTTCTATGTTACGTGCTTAAATAGTATGCCTTACTCGGGGTATATAGAAAAATACGATATAGCAACAAGAACATTCCAGGCATTTTTTGACCCGACAGGAAATGCCGCCGACAGCTACGGGACGGTCATTCTTCAGTATAAGGCTTCTCATGGAGACCTCATTGTTGCCTACGAGGACGGTACCTTTGTAGATATCTACCCGAAGACAAGGTTCTTCGATTCAGTCAGGCTGTATGAGGGTTCCGTAGAGACAGGAGAATACGTAGGCATCAGAACGCCGACAGACATAACGGCGAGCTACCATCTAACGCTTCCGTCAGCCGTTAGTTCAACCAAGGCTACGCCCTACGTTAGTTCTGGTGGGACAATCGGGTGGGGACAGAACGTAGATACCGATGGCTCACCTACGTTTGCGAACATCACGGACAATGGGTTGACGGCTACGCATCCGGTGTTTACTGACGCAAACAAGAAGCTAATATCAACCGGAACGCTCCCTGCAGATCACGGAGGGACTGGGCAAGCGGTATATGTCGTAGGAGATATACTTCATGCCTCCACAACCACGGAGTTATCTAGGATAGCTGATGTAGCAGTGGGCTCATATCTTTCCTCTGGGGGAATTGGTGTAGCCCCTGCGTGGGCGGCGCTTAATCAGGCCGCCGTCTCTGGCTTAACAATAACCGACCATCCCACGTTTGGTTATATAAATGTAACTGGCGGAGGAACATCATCTGTTCTTACAATAGGTGGAGCCGGAGGCGTTCATTCACTTGAAATATATGATGATGATTTTTATATCTATAAGGATTCTGGCGATCCGGCGCGGCTATATACTGGGTGTGTGTTTGCCCAGGGAAGCGTTAATCCGTATTTTTCTCTATATGACGGAACATATTATGGATACCTTGAAATATATGAGTCTGCATTAAGAGCTTTTTATAATAACAAGATAGCTTGGTCTATTGGAATAGATGGGTTAGTCACGTTTCCATATCAGGTAATATCGTCACTTGCGATTGGAACTTCCCCTTTTTCAATTACGTCCACAACGGTTAATACAAACCTCAACGCAGACCTTCTTGACGGCCTCCACTCAACGGCGTTCATCCCTCGCGTTATCTCTGCTACTGCGGCTCCGACGGTCAATGATGATATAGATACTTACCTCGAAGGGACGGTCTGGATAGAACAGGACGCAAACAAAGCCTATGTCCTAGTAGACAACACAAATGGTGCGGCGGTATGGACGGAGATAGGGGCCGGTGGGGCCGGTGCGCCAACGGGTGCCAAGTATATCGTACAAGAGGCTCATGCCGACCTATCTGCAGAACAATCTCTCGGAGCGTTAACAACCGGACTTTTGCTCAATACCGTCACCGCTGGAGTAGGCGTTCTCTCCAGGGCCGTTGCCTCAGACCTTCCTGCCCATGACTTACTGTCTGCTCAACATGGAGACACGTTGGCAGATACGCTAATCCGTGGCGACATGATTGTGGTAAACTCTACCCCCAGGGCAGCACGGTTACCAATAGGCTCTGCCGGAACGATCATCAAGTCAGATGGAACAGACGCGGCCTGGGCTGCACAAAACACGCTCAAGCTTGATGATTTCGGGACGCCAGACGATAACGCAGACCTTGACGTATCTGTTTCTGCGCACGGGCTTACTCCTAAGCTATGGGCTAGCTCATGGCAATCTTTTTCTCCCGCCTTCGCTAGCGGAGTAACAGTTGGAGACGGAACGCTTACCGGGGCATATATACAAATAGGAAAAACCGTTCACTTTAGGGTTAGGTTTGTTTTGGGAAGCACGTCAGCTATTACTGGGGCAATAATATTCACCCTTCCAGTTGCAGTCGCATCGTATGGAAGCCCTACGCTTATTGGGTTTGTCAACCTAATTGACGCATCTCCCGTAAACGCATATCAGGGGAACGTAAACAATAGCGGGGTTATTAAGGTTCTTGATACGTCTGGAGCGTATGCTTTCGGGGCCAACTTAAGCAGCACAGTTCCTTTCACATGGGCCAGCACAGATATCATTACTTTTCAGGGAACATATGAGGCGTCATAATATAGGATGATAAATACAATGGACAAAATACGCATTATCTCAGGATTACTTGGAGATTTTAGCACCGCTCCGTGGGGGTGCCTAAAGGCTGTGGACGGAAAGGTGACTCTCGATAAAGTGAAGGCTTTCAACCGTGCCAGGAGAATGCTAAACGCTGGCGCCAATGCGTTTCGAATCTTTAGGCAGAACCAGTATGAGGCCAACCCAAGATTTGATTTTTGGGACGATGGATATCTTTCTATGCTTAAGGAATTCGTGGAGATACTACACCAACCAATTCAGGGGCCACCTGGAGATAGGGTCGGCGCAGATGTTTTAATAGACATGTTTGACATGTGCAGCGATGACAAGAATTGGATTTTCAACAGACATTCTTGGCCTCGTGCAGAGGGTATTATGCAGGGGCTCTTTGATGCGCTTGGTGGGCTACCTTATGTTAAGTTCAGGGTTGGGAATGAACTAAACACGCCAGACTCAATTCCGTGGGTCACGGAATGCGTATACCCAATGTTTAAGAAAAACGGCAGGCTGCCATATTCATTCGGCGCAATCTATTCTACGACTGACGATTGGCTAGAGTGGCAGAAATCAGCATATAAAACAGCGTTTGGAGAAGACGCCATGTGTCACTGTTATAGGCCAGTACACCACGTCAAGGACGACAGGTCTATCGACCTTCTCGATGCGTGTAAGAATTGGATCGACGATGGAAATCCACTGTCTGTAGAAATTGGACCAGACGGCGTCATGGACGGACTCAATACGTGTGACAAAACGATATCTGGGTCAGGCGCAATTCAGACAAGGCCATCGCGAGAACAGTTTGCGTCTGCCGTAAAGTATTTTCTAAGCAGGCCTAGGGCGTTTCTTCTTCCAGATGGCCACGTTAAGTATGGAGTAGAGTGGGACAATAAGGTTGTCAACAATGATGCGTGCGTTGCAAGCATGATACAGACCATATCAGATGTTTACTTAGAAAGGTTTGGTTCATATCCAGAGAACGTTGGCAGATATCCACTTGACTGGATAGAATACGTTGATAGAGACATATGTTCGCAGACGGGAAAGCTCCACGGAAAATGCTGCAACATCATATGGAAGACGTTTATCAAGGGACAAGAGCCGCAAGAAACATGCATGGAGCATGATGGTAATTGTAAAAATTGGTTAAGCAACGGCAGGCTAAACTTTAGGTCTTGGTATCACTGTGTGTTTAAACATGGAGAAAAACGATGTCCGTGAGAACAGATAAGGAGGCAGATGGTGAACCCCCTCCTTTACTTTATCGTTGGCTTCGTCGTGGACGCACTGCTGATACTGTATTACCAGTGCATAACAAGGCCGAACCGATTGCTTGGGTCAATCCTAAGTGGCCTAATTACGTTTATAAACCTATTCGTATTGATAAGGTTGGTAAGATATGATAGTTTCGCTAACATGATTGCCTACATATTGGGCAACGTTGTTGCAACCTATTTCCTAATAGGGGAAAAAATGGCGGAGGGAAAAAAGAATGATTGACCCCGTAACCGGAATGCTTATCTCCTCTGGCGCAAATTTACTTGGTGGGTTGCTTGCGCCTAACCCGGAGAAGCAAAAAGAAAAGTATGCCAAAAAGGCAATGGGCAGAAAGATTGATGCCACCAACAAGTATCTTAAGCCCAAGCAAGAAAGGTATAACCTCTCAAGGAACCTTCCTCAGTTTGATGATTTGGTTAAACGAATGTCAATGGGTATGGCTAAAACTCAACTTGGGGACAGGGCCAAGGACTATGGTATTGATTTTGACAGTATGTTCGGGGCGTTGGCACAGCCAGCTGCCCAAGCGGGGCCTACCGCGCCTCCAAATGGCGGAGTAAATCTTCCCCCGGAACAGCCTCAGAGCATGTATGTTGATGCACTGATGCGCAAATATAAGATGGAGCCGTAATATGCCTTTCAATATTCCTTTCGAAAAGTTCAAAAGTTTACTTGGAAACTTTAACGCTGGAGACATTGGCGGAAGGCCCGAGGGAAGGCCGGTAGGGGTAGCCAATGGCATGGGTACGCAACCGCCTCCTGGGTTCAGCAACCCCGCGTTGGCTGGACAGGCTAGGGCTGGTGGAGGGATTAGGCCTATGCCTTCTTCTCCTCCTGTTTCGCCCGATGGCGGGATACGTCCGCCTTGGGAAAACAGGCAAATTAACGCCCCCGGAGGTGGGGCTGCGCCTCCGCCCCCGACCGATTGCAAGTGCAGGTATTGGCTCAAGGGATGGGACTTTAAGCGTTGGTGGGATTGCGTTTTTGGAGACGGGCCTAAAAAATGTAGATAGGAGAAAAGCAAAATGAATGTGCCGTGGGGAGAAGTCGGGGCAGGGGCGGTTGCGGGGATCGCGTTGGGGTGGAGAATCTATGATGGGGTTAGGGAGCGCAAGTTATCAAAGCAGTATGGCATTAAGGACAATCCTGACAGATGCCGTGAGCATGACCTTGCTATTGTGGGCATACAGAAGGACATCGAAGCCCTTAAAGAAGATATCAGCGAAATCAAGGCGAAGATTAACGCCCCGTTTCCCCATGAGTAAAAAAGGAGATTAACAATGTTTGGAATTGATGATGCAGTACTATTAGCCCTTGCGGCGGCTAGTTTTTTCGGCGGGAAGAAAGACTCGACACAACAGACAACGACAACCCCCGCTTATACACCGAGCGATCCGATGTACAATGTGCTTAGTCCATACCTTGCGAGTATGCTAACTCAGAACTTCCAGCGACTAAGCGGAGCAGGGTATCCGGGCGGCATTGGTATCGGCGGGAACATGAGCAACGACCTTATAGACATGATTGGCAACGCATGGCCGGACATTATGAAGAACGCTGGTACGCCGAAACAGGATACGGCAGGATGGAGTAAGGTTTCTGTTGCGGACTGTGCTAAAGGATGTAGCGCGAAAGGTATTAGATATGGCAATCCTGACTACGAAAAATGTATAAAGGATTGTATGTCTACTGGTATGGCGGCAAATAAAGCGAAAGACGCGGCGTCTGTCTAGGAGGGTAGAGTGGCGGTTACGTTTCAAGAAAGAAATTATATTGGCCTAGCCGGAGAGTTCAGGGTTATGTCTGAACTTCTTTTAAGGGGGTTTAATCCTGCCAAGTCCTACCTAGAGAATGGATACGACATCATATTAAACGATGGCACAAGAATAGAGGTTAAAAGTTCTCACAAGAAAAACAAGATTTATGATGTGGACTATAGAATAAATCACCCGGTTTATGGGGAGAATTACAGTCATCAAAAGCACGTAAATTTTCATCATTATGTATTTACTTTTAGGAGCGGAAAAATAAAGGGTCAGATTAATAAAAAATTTGATTTTGCTATTTGTTGGTGTATAGACGATAATGTTTTTTATATAATTCCCGTTAAAGAAATAAACGGGGGGGGATTCTCGATTGGGAACGCTTCTGATAAAGCAACGCACAAATTTTCTAAATTCAGAAACAATTGGGACATTCTCCACAAGGAGGGGGACCAATGAGTGCTTATTACCTTGGCAAGGGAACAACGACGCCAGCCGGGAGTCTCGACACAAATGTTTCCGGCATGACTCCATCTAATCTAGGTGGCGGCACTAATACGGGTGCGCCTCAAACGCAAAAGAGTACTTGGGCAGGATGTTCGGCTGACTGCCTGCGTAAGGGGCTACGTGCAGGAACGCCTGAGTTTGACCAGTGTATAAATTCGTGCCTTGGAACGACAACGCCTCCGGCAGGAAGTACGGATACAAATACCGGAACAAATACTGGTACAGAAAAAGAAGATCAGTCTGATTGTATCCTTCGATGCGCGCAACGAAGCCTGCCGGGAAGCGCGGAGTATTATAAGTGCGTAGAGATGTGCGGGAAGTGTGTTAATGGTAAAGATTGCGCCGGGAACGCAGATTGTCCTGGGGGAACGTGCGTAGGCGCAGTGGCTGACCCGGTTACCAAGCGTATCACGCCCGGTAAATGTTCGTGCGCCGAGACAACGCCTACGCCAGCCGCAGGGGGATGTCCCGCCGGATCACCGGGAACGCCTGTATCCGGCCATCCTGAATGTAATTGCGGCGACGAGTGGAATACCGCTACCACTACCTGCCCTCCCGGATATGTATTTCAGACCAAGCAGATAGGCGGGAAACAGAACCCCGGCATGGTAGGGCGGTGTATATGCGAAGCATTAACGCATGGTGGCGGAGGGACTGGCTCGACCGCCGGATCGCTCGGTGAATATAAGTATCCATCCGGTATGTCTGAACTGATGTCGTTATTGTTAGGGCGCGGCAAGGAACTTATGGGTATGCCGTTGGGGTATAGTCAGGAAGCGCAGGACAAGATGTTCGGGCTTGGGTTCGAGAATGTCAGGGCGCAGGAGAAGCCAGCGCGAGAACAGTTATTGAATACGCTTTCTAGGCAGGGCATGAGCGGCACCGGAACTGCGGCGGGGCAGTTAAGCGACTTGTCGTGGAGCGCAGAAAAGAATATAACAGACTTGGCCCGACAATTATTTGTAGGTAATGAAGATAAAAAGAAGGCAGACCTGCTAGACTATACTGGTGCGGCAAGTAACATATACGGGCAGGGCATGTCATCGGAGCAACTTTTAGAGGCGATTAACGCGGCTCGTAGGGGCGAAGGTAATACGGCCATGATGCTATTGCTTCAACTGGCCGGGCTATACAAGTAGGAGGATGACATGAATTTATACGCGCAGAAAATGATCGACATGATGAATAGGACTGGACAGCCACAGACAACTACGACTAAGGTAGAACAGCCGAACCAAGGGCTAGATATAGGTAGTCTTATGATGATGCTTATGCTAGGCGGTATGTTCAAGGACAAGAATCCGGCCTTATCTACGGCAACAAACTCGGCGGCAACGAATGAAATCTTGGGGAACAACCTTTCGTTCGGGATGCCATCGGCAAACCAAGCGTCTCCCTTTACCATGAACGCCCCTTCCGCGTCAGGTGGGATGGATATGCCGTCATTGATTGCGCTCATGGCTAAGTTAGGCCCACTCGCCGCAGGTTCCATTAACCCATTCAAGTAGGAGGCAACCATGCCTATTAATATAAACTTTAGGAATACGAATGAACTGCTACAGAGGTTCCTGCCATACCTTATGCAACAGAAGCTAGGTGAGCAGTCTGCGAAGCGACAAATGGATGTATACTCGTATGAGGATAAGTTGAGGCGAGAAGCGGCGGCACAGGCAGACGTTTACACGCGTCGGGGGATAGAACAAAGACATAAGACCGCCGAAGAAGAGGCCACTGCCGAGTTCGAAAGAAGCGTTAAGAAGTTGCCGTATGTTAATCAACTATTTATGGAATACCAAAAAAGCCCTACCCCAGAAATAGAGAGTAAAATAAAAGAAGTCGGGACGCTCTATGATGTCGCTTATGGTAATCTTCAGCAGGGTAAGCCGATACCCGGCGAGGTTATGGCGAAACTGGTAGCCATTGATCCGAGATCAGAAATTATAAATAATATCATTTCAAACTTTACTTCTCGTTCCGGGCAGGAGATTGAAAAGGGACGGCTTGGATTAGAAGGGCAGAAGTTCGGACTTGAGCGGCAGAAATTCGGGGCAGAACAAGGGACCGTTGGCAAGTCTAGTGGAGAGAAATATAAGTCTAACAAGGCAAGCGAAATAAATAATGCCTTGAGTTTCATGGTTCCGTTCGCGCGTGGTGGTGGCATTAGCGAAGATGGTTCAACGATAGCGACGGGAGACGACGCCCTCGACCGGGCATTAATGACAAGCCTACGTTCGCCCAGTGCGAATAAACAGAACTATACTCAATATGCCGAAGCCGCCGGAACCCTGTCAGAAGAATTGACCAATATGTTAAATTCCGTCTATAATGGAGACACGTTAACGCCAGAACAAGACAAGTTAATAAGTATGTCTAGGAACCCGGCGAAGATGCTTAAATGGTATGTAGATAAAAATAATGCTAGACCAGTAAATACAATGACTGCGCCTACTACAGATTTCGGGAAGCCCTCGATGGGCGGGGCCGTTGAGCAGGAACCTCAGATTCCTGCCCCGGCTGTCACGGCCCCTGCGGCAACTCCCCAGGTTCCATCCATGTCTGGTGCCGACTTGCCTCCCGGAACTTATATAGAAGTTAATACACAGACGGGAGAACGTAAGGCTTATATCAACGGACAATGGATACGAATAAGATAGTCCCTACGCCGGAGCCGGGGTTCATCTTGGAACAGCAAACCCCCATGCCAGAAGCTGGGTTTGTTTTAGAGACGCAGAACAAACCCACGCCTGAGTCGGGGTTCGTGCTAGAGCAGGCGACCCCACCCACTACGCCCGGCACAGATAAGCCGTCATTCTTAAAGACGCTTGGCGGTCAGTTCGTAGATAAGATAGGTGGGTTGGCCGAAACCGGGTTAGCGGCGGCTAGTTCTATCGCGGCGTTTCCCGTTGGTGCGGCAGTAAAGGCCGGGAAGATTTTAACCACCGCACAGCAAGCGGCTTTTAAGCCACCTGATTTCGCAGAGATAAACAAGGTTGGTAATAAGGCCGCAGAATTATTGACATACCAACCTAAGACCGAGTTCGGCAAGATGACATCGGAGATACTTGCGTCGCCCGTCATGGCAATACAGGAAGGAATAAGGTCGGGAGCAAAGGCACTTCGCTATGGTCCACAAGCGCAGGAAGCCATCGTTGCCATAGGCGATGTCGCTATTGCTACGCTTTTACCGAAACTTATAAATGAAACGAAGAAACTAGGCAGGGTTATACCTGATGCCATATATGAAAACTCGATTAAGGAAGTTGTCCAAAAGGGAATAGATACTGGCCATACGCCTGAACAGATGAGGGTGGTAGAACGCGCGATTAGACAGAACGTACAGCCGGGTACAATCCTTGAGGAAGTAAAGCGTAATGTCGGGGTAAGGAAAGCAGAGGTAAGGGTAGGCCCGAAACTTGCGGAACCGATAGTCGAGGAAGTTCCCGTTACACAGCCAACGGTCATCCCTGAAGCGGCGGGAGCGCAGGAGATACGCATAAGTACAGACCCGGCTACTAAAGAGACGGTAATTAAGGTCATGCCTAAGGTAGATACGCCTGTCTCAAGGCCTGTAGATATGCCCGCCATTGGCCCGGAGAAGCCCGTAGAGGCAAAAATACAGGCTACCCCTACTCCGACTATGGCTAAACAGCCGTATGGGGCCGTAGACTATGCTAAAAAGGGAGATTACATTCAATTTAGGGAGAACGGCCCTAAAACTGCACTTGATTATGCAGATTATCTTTCCGAGAAATCGAGTGAGTCATCCGGAATTTCCGGTAAACTGGAAGAAGCCAATCTGCCCACGCAGGGTAAGGACATATCTAAACTAGCTATGGAGGCCAGTAGCTTCGCTGAGTTTACCAAGAACTTCAAGCAAGTAAAGGGCGGTAAGTACTGTATATAGGTATAAACATGACAACGATATGCTATACCCAAGATCAACTTAAAGAGATATGGGACAAGGCCCAGTTAGATAAGCAAGGCAAAGAGGCGATGGCTAAAGATATATACAGGCTGACATCGGGCGAGTTCTTCCCTAGGAACTGGTCAAGAGATACGGCCGAAGAGATACAGGATAATAGGCAGGGGCTGGTCCTCCATGCGTTAAAGAACTTCGACCCCGAAAAGGGGAACATCGAGCAGTTCGTTCGCGGCAACACGCAATACTTTAGCCGTGGCCTGGAAAGGACGAGGGCCAATCAACCCATACTAAAAGAGACTCAGCCGCCAGTAGCAGAAACGGAGACGGGTAGGCTTGAGGTTGATTTCTCAAAGGAAGCATCTGCCCTAGAGTCTGAAGGATTGGCTAAAAATAAACCGCCAGCAAGAACAGAGATAGAAAAAGACATAGAGATAGAAAGAACAAAGGCCGGAGACGTAGCCGATGAAATCCTCAGAGAGGGTGCGGAAGGCGATGAAAAGACCTATGAAATCCTAAAGGCGCGGCAACTGGACGATCCTGAATCATACGACTCACTTGCTGAGAGGCTTGGCATATCTCATGGGACGGCCCACTCCCTATATAAAAAGGGCGTAGCTAATTTGCTAGACCCGTCGAAGATAGCAGAACGGATCGCCAAACTAAAAGGGAACGAAAGCGAGAGTAAGGCCGCAGAATTAGCAAAGAAGATGGACGCCGCCCTTGGCCCGACTAAATCAAAGGCTGGCCTTTCCGTTCAACAGGCACACCCCATCCCTGCGTCAGCGTCCGGCAAGGGAAAGGTAGCCTTCCCCAAAGACATAGAAGAGCGTTATCAAAAGGCAAAGAAGGTTCCCGCACCCCCGGTTGGCGAGAAGGTCGGTGGGGTATTAACAGAACTTAGGCATGGCATAACTCGGACTTATCCAACGCTTCCTAATACCGGAGAAAACATAGAGGTTAAACATTCGCTAAAGCGGCTTGAGAAGGCGCGGAGCATCGTCGCGGATAAACTGGTTAGGACAGAGAATAGTATGTATTATAAACTCAACCCTGACCAGTATGATTTAGCCAACAGAAAAATAGTTGTCGATGATCTATTGAAAGAGGCTAAGTCTGGACACGACCTTCCTTTTGGGTTTGATGAAGCCACGCTTAAAGACGTTGCCCCGAAGTTAGACAAGGCCGCCATTGACGATGCCGCCGTATCCGAGGCATTAAAGGACAGGAAAGAATACTGGGATAGCGTAAGGAACGACTATATATACTATCGAGATAAAGTCGGCCATGACGTTTCTGCGGTATTGAATAATACGGATTACTTTAGACATTCCGTTCTTGAACTTATGAACAAGAAACGGCTTCTCGCTGGGACGGGGAAGAAACTAAGAAAGCATACCGGGCAATCGTTTCTCAAGAAGCGCGGCGGTAGCGAGATGGACATTCTATCCGATCTCGTCCAGGCCGACCACGAGGTGTTGGCCCAAATGCTTTATGATATTGAAGAAGCAAAGGCGATAGACCACATTAGGAAAACACAAGACATATCTAAGCGGCTCAGGAAAGAGGCCAAAGAAAAGGGCGTTGACATAGAAGAACTTATTCCCGATGGATATACTAAGTGGCAACCGAAGGAGGGCAACACCTTCTATGTGGCCGACACTCTCCCGGCGAAGGTCGCGGAGCAGATACTCATGGGGGAACTAAAAGACCTTGGAGTCGTAGAAGATAGCCTTCGGAAGAGCCTCGCCGTAGGCAGGGAGCGCGAGACTTGGATCATCCGCAAGGAGGTGGCCGACACCCTAGACAATCTAAAGGCACCCCAAAAGATTACGCTTACTAGCCAGATATTTAAGAAAATTAACCTCGCCTGGAAATGGTCTGCCCTATCTCTTCCCCGAAGGACGATTAAATATAATCTGCGGAACGTGAGTGGCGACTCAGAGCATACGGCAGTCGGGAACCCGAAGGCGTTTCTCCGCATTCCAAAGGCTTGGAAGGAAATGTGGGAGGTTTACTTCGGGGATCGCCCATTGACCGGAGATGCGCTGATCTTCGCTGACAAGGGTGGCCTGCAAACAACCCTCCAAGTCCAAGAGATAACCGATATCCCAAAGCTCCCGGTATTTAAGAACCTATACGGGGCCAGTAAACTAGGCGACATTAATATATTCAAGAAATATTGGAGGACGGTAAATAAGGCGTCGAATTTCAGGGAGGCCACGCTTCGTTATGCCAACTTCATTGAATATAAAAGGCAGATGCAAAAGAACGCGAATGGATTTCCAGATAATTATGGGGCATCTATCCCCGAAGAAATACGGGGACTAGGGAATATAGACGACCGGGCCTTTCGTTTATCCAACGAACTTCTTGGGCCATACGATGAGGTTTCGGAAACCGGGAAGAAACTCAGGATGGGGCCATATCCTTTCTGGTCATGGACAGAATTAAACACTAAGTTCTATTACCGAACCCTTAAAAATACTGTCTATAATAATGACGCTTCCCTGAAGATGGGGAAGAAGATACTCAAGGGAACCGAAGCCGGGGCCAAGCTAGGGATAGGGACGACCATCCGCATAGGTAGGTTTGCATTAAAAGCGATGGGCCTAACTATCCTTCTCGCCGCATATAATAATATATTCTATCCAGACGAAGAGAAAGACTTGCCTGAAAACGTAAGGTACAGGGTACACCTTACGCTTGGCAGAGATAAAGATGGAAAAGTTAAATACTTCTCTAGGCTCGGATCGCTGGGCGACTTTCTAAACTGGTTCGGAATGGATGCTCCCCAAGCGTATGTCGCCGATTACCTGAATGGGAGAAAGGCAATTAAAGAGATTGCGATAGAGCTGGCGAAGTCTCCGGTTAATGTTATAACATCAGGCATATCTCCGTTCCTCAAGGCCCCCTTTGAGATAGCGATGCGAAGGTCGTTGTTCCCCGATGTTTTCAAGCCATCTCAAATCCGTGATCGTGGCCTATACCTAGCTAGGCAAATTGGACTAGAGGATGAGTTCCGGGCCATAGCGGGCAAGCCGGGGAAGCCGTATATGTCAACCTTAGATCAACTTGCCATATATAAATCAGACCCATACGAAACAGCATATTATGAGATGCGCGACATCAAAAACGATTGGTTTAAGAAGGAAGGCAAAGAGCAGGTCAACTTCAACTTAACCCCATCGTCTGAGGCTCTTTATAATCTCAAGTTGGCCCTGAGATACAAAGAACACAAGCTGGTTAATAAATATGCCGAACAGTATGCCCATATCGTAGCCCTTCGACATAAGGGGGAGGCCGAAAGCAAGGTTAGGAAATATATCAAGGACGGGATTATACAATCGCTAGAGAACCTTCATCCTCTTTCTGGCGTTAAGGTCGGAGATAGAAGGCGATTTGTTCAATCGTTGCGCCCGGAAGAAAAGGATACCCTGGTTAAGTCTATCAAGTTCTATAATGAAATTCTATTGGGTAATAACGATATTGTTGACTAATCTGGATATATAAAGGAAAGGGATAATGTCTAAACGATTCTCCTCAAATACTCTTTCAGACGAGGAAACGGATAAGCTATTCTGCGTCATGGGACGAAAGTATGGGGTCAAAAAACTCCTGCTTAAATCCGTCTCTTTAATTGAATCTAGTCTCGATGAGAGGGCGTTCAGGGCAGAACCTGGATACTGGCAAAGGAATAAAGAAAAGATTCTTGCCAAGTTTCCCGAACTAGATGGTCGCGACCTAGCTGAGGTGTCTTCTTCTTTTGGCTTAATGCAATTGCTTTTCACTACTGCTTGGGGCCTTGGGTTTCGAGGAACCGGAGAAGACCTGTATAACCCGGTAATAAACGTGGAACTTGGAGCAAAACTCCTAGATCAACTCCGCACAAAAGCTAGGGGTTTCGGCGTTCTTGCTAAATTTCCTTCCCTTATTGAATGGGAAGTGATATTGTGTTTATATAATGGTGGGGCAACAGGAAACCCAGACGACAAGGGTAAGTTAAGAAACCAGAAGTATGCAGACAAGGTTATGAGAACTTTTTATGACCTGAAGAAGAAAGAGATGGATTGTCTAGAGGAATAAATGCCTTGGCCCAAAGGTTCTGTCCCCTGGAACAAAGGATTGCGGGGAATATATTCAGACGAAACTCGGAAAAAGATGGGGGCAGATAAGGTAGGGAAACCACCTTGGAACAAGGATCATTATGGACACCTTAACCATCTCTTCGGTAAAAAACAAAGCCCAGAACTAATAAAAAAAAGAGTAGACGCAAGGAAAAATAAGAACTCTTTTGTCGGACACCATCACCCCCATACAGAAAAAACCAAAGAAAAAATTAGACAAGCAAGATTGATAAATAATCCTGGCGCACATAAACCAGGAGAAAAATATCGTGGCATTCCACCGACCGGAGAAAAACACTGGAACTGGAAGGGCGGAATAGCTCATTATAATAATAGGAAAGACATTCATCATACAAAAGAATATAAAGATTGGCGAAATGCGGTTTTAGTCAAAGATAATTATACTTGTCAATTATGTAAAAACAGTGGTGGAAAACTTATTGGTCATCATATATTTCCGTGGGCTGGTTATCCAGAATTAAGATTTAACATAATGAATGGCATGACCCTTTGTAAGGCTTGCCATTTGTTGACCCATAAAAAACATAATTTATAAGGAGAGTGTATTGAACATACCAGGATTTTCCCACGGATTCAGATGGACAGATGGAGCAAAGGATGACCTACTCCGGTTCATCGCTGAGGGGAACACGATTCGCAACTGCTCTGAGATGATGTCCATTAAGCATGGGCAATCCGTTACGTATGAGGCGGTCGGTTGCATAATGAAAAAGCAGGGCTGGAAGGTCGATACGCTGAAAAAGAATATCGACGTAAAGACCTACAAGAACCTGACGATCCCGATGGATGATTACATGATTTCATGCGATATCCATGCCCCATACTATTCAGAGCTATGGGCAAACAGGTTCTTTCTTATCGCTGAGAAGTTTAGGATCAGGAAACATATCTTGGCTGGCGACCTGTATGATTTTAACTTTGCAAGCAAGTATCCATCCGAAACTCCGAAGGACTTGGACAAAGAGGTTTCGGGATGCGACCAAGCGTATAAGCTAGTCGATAACTTTGACACGACATACTTCATACAGGGGAACCATGAGCGCAGGATCGGGAACTATACCGAGGGAACGATTAAGGCGCGGCATATCTACGACACGTTCGGGCTGACCAAGTACAACGCCAAGATAGTCTATAGCTTGTTCGACCGCATACAAATTGAGGACAAGTATATGATTATGCACCCCAGTTCGTATAGTCAGGTAAGTACGGCGGTAAGCAAACGCATGGCAGAGAAGTACAGCATGAACATACTTAACGCTCATGGTCATTTCTGCGGGCTTACGTTTGATAGAAGCGGAAAGTATCTATGCGTTGACTTGGGCGGGTTGTTCGAGATAGAGAAAATAGAGTACTGCTCTATAAAAACGACAACGCATCCTCTCTGGAATAATGGGTTTGGGATGATACGGAACGGTAAATTTACTTTGTTCCATCCTGGTACGGATTGGGACTACTGGTTGGGGAGCCATGAAGCTAAAATATAAGGTACTTATAGGTGGGTCTATACTATTCATTATCCTCGCGTCCTTCTATGTCTGTTGCGATAGGGCGAAACTTGTAGATAGGATAAGCGTAGAGAAGGGGAAGTATGAGGCGTATAGGCAGATAACTATAGCCAACGAGGAGATATCAGCCAAGTATATCAAGGAGCAACTAGCCAAGATCGATGAACTCAGCGGGCATATAGACTCTGCCAATACAGTTATCGCTACGCTACAGGCTCATCAGGAACAGGCTAATGGTACGATAGGGAGCCTTAACGATAAACTTGCACAGGCACAGACAGACGCAGAGAAGGTGCCTATACTTACGGCCCTGGTTCAGGAATGGATAGGTAAGTTTAATCTGGCACAGGCTACGATAGCAGAGAAGGATAAGATCATCTTCAGCTTAACTGAAAAGTATCAGGCTCAACTTCAAATCTCCGAAAGATATAAGGCGGATTGGACGGCTGAAACATCTCTAAGAACCCTGGCTGAAACAAGATTGAATCTACTGGATAAAAGGGTTGTAGACTTAGAAAGAAAACTAAAGCTGAGCAACGCTGTCGACCTGATACTTGTAGCAGGAGCGATTGCTGTAGCATTGTTTAAGTAGCCTCCGCGTTTAATAATCCCAATACTCTTCTACCTCTTCTGGCGTAGTGTCCCTTGCACCATGTTTTAGTTTCAGCCAATCTATAAAAGATACGTAATCATAGTGGGGAGAGCAACTGGTTCTGCGCATCCAATCATCGTATTCTTCTTTCGCCCTATCCAGATTTATTTCCGGAGATATGACGATATGTTCAACTCCAGCATCGGCCCAATCTCCCCCACTCATCATGGCGACTATTCTCATGTTATCTCCTTGGCCTCAAGCAATTCTGGATGCTCGTAGATATTTCCGATGACCTCTATTTCTTTCGGATCGTCATAATAATTTAACTCTAAAAATGATTCCCCTTCATCATTCTCTGTTTTGTCCATGAAGCCAAAGCCTGTTAATCCATTCCAATTTCCGTCGTATCCAATCTTCCCGAAAACAATCTCATGGACCTCCTCCCTCATGTGAACAATGTCCCCCTCATAGATTTCCTTGCCATTCTTGTCCTTTAGGCCAGTATATTGCATGACAACCTTGACATTGCCAGATGACGGGGTGGACATCGATGGCTGTAGATAGGTCATCTTCTTTAGTTCCTTGCTCATCCAGTCTGTTGATTCCTGCTCTTCGAGTCTAAATGGGCAACCATACTCCATCCATTCTTTTCCTCCACAGATAACCCAAGCCCTGAATTTAATTGGCCTCATATCGTCTCCTTATCGTGGGCATAGATTAGTGTTCCATAATTATTAATAGTATCTATTACTATTGATATGTCAGTATCACATCCGGGGGCTATTAGAATAGAATCAAAATAATATATGCCTTGTCCGGCATTAATCTCTGTCAATATATATAAACCAGTAAAATCGTGATAGTTAAAAAAATATATACTTCCAATGGTCGGCGTCATATTGTTTCCTTATCAGGACATATATCGCAGGGCGTTCCTGCATCTGCTATCTTATCATTCACGAGATACCCACATGACTTCCATTTCTTCATAAACTCTACGCCATGCTTATTACATAACCTGAAAGTAGATATGATATTATTAGTCTTTGGATAGCATACATGATATAGGGTAATGTTAGACGGCTTCTTTGTCATTGTTCTGTTCCTTTATGTTCTCTAGGTCAATGGCCCTATCTTCGTTCCGTATAATAAAAAAGGCGAGCCATTTAAGGAAGCCCTTGCTTACAGACTTGCGAGTATATAACTGCATAAGCGTTGAAATTTGGTGTTCACCGCGATAGATTGGAACCTTCCATTCTTGGCCGGGATGATCTGGCGAATTGTATAGGATATGATGGCCCTGTATGACCCTTGCTTTCTTCATTTCTTTTTCTTCCTGACAACGACAGTCGGCGGTGTGGCTGGACTCTTGACTATCTCAATTCCAAGGTAGTCAATGATCGCATCGACCTTTTCCCCGATAGTGAGGGGATCGTCTGGTTGGAATTCTCCCCAAGCTGGGTCTCTATGTATTGGCTCCCGATTCTTTGTGTGTACGTGCTTCCAAATTGCCGTAAATCTTTTTTCCGTTTGCTTAGATAAATCCTTAACTTGTTTTAACATTTATTTCTCCTTACTTATGATACCTCTTGCTTGGTATAACTTTGATAGGTTCATTAGGCTGGTCAATTATATCTTGGAACCGCGCCCTAAGCACGACAAGTATACCATGATGCTTTTCATACATCTGCCTAGCCTTCTCGTTATCCTTTATGGAATCGTTATAATGTAGCTCTTTAAGTATAACAGACTTGCACGCATCAAGCGTATTAACTACATCCTCTACGTATATAGGCTCTTTCCTTGTGCCTACCTCAGTCTCCCATGCCAGTTGCATATTATTTACTCCTTATGATAATGAGATTGTCTGCGACTCCCCTTGCTCCCCAGCCGATGGCGAAGGGCAGAACGCCCGGATAATAGTAGCCAGCGCCGACAACGATCACGAGCAGGGCCAGCTCGACCCCGATGAACGCTGCGGGCTTACCGACAAGCGGACGGAAGATGATGTTCGCCTCCTCGCCCTTGCCATGCCTAACGGCCCACAGCGTGATCCCCACATCGGCGGCGACAAGGACGGCGTAGATAGCGGATAGGATGAGCGTGGTCATTTTTTATACCACGGGAAAAACATCCCCGCCTTATCAATCTCATCGATAACCGACTTTAGTTTCATCATCAGCCGTATTCTTTTTTCTAGTTCCATCCTTGTTTCTTCCTCAACCATAATTTCCGTTGCCGTTGTAGGGACTGGCGTTTTCTTTTTGCTCACTTTGCCTCCTCAAAATCATTGATGGCCTTGCGGATCAGCGGCATGGCGTTCCTTAATTGACTGTCTGCGTGAGGCCAATACTCAAGGTTCGCTTTGAAATGATCTAACATGGCCTCAATGTTTGTCCAGTCAACGGAACGCGCCGCCTCGCACAGCGCATCTGCCGCCTTCAATGGCGATATACCCCGCGCCGTTCTCATGGCTTCCTCCTTCTGATAAGCCCGACGATTGAACGCCGAATCTTCCGGCATCGATTGGTGGTAAGGATTAACACGCCGCCAATGTCTTCACTAAGAGAGCCACACCCATCGAAGCCAGTAGAAAGTGGGCAATCTTCACAAGCCAAGTCAACCCACTCAATCATTTCCTTTTCGGTCACTTGCTTAACGTCGCTCATCTTCCTCCTCCTTCATGGGTTGGCCGGGTCATTCCTCGACGGCAATCATCTGACCATCGGGTAGAGCTTGAATAATAGCCTTCCCATTGCTAATTGCGGGCGCGGCAGTCTTGACCCATCCCTCATGTGCCTGCCCCCTTGGCACAAAATCACTAGACCCACTACACCAAATCAATGCCTCCACCAATTCCGCGATAGCCTTTTTCATGTCTAATACTTTCATGTTTATACCTCCTAAAATCATGCTCCTCCTCCTCCTCCTCCCCCGCCTTGCCGGACTTAATGACCGCCCACCACCAGCAGATCACGCCCACCATGACCAGCCAGCAGACGATTAGCCCGATGATCGTTGATGCGCTCATGGCTTATTCTCCATGTTCCTTGATGCACTTCCGGGGCCTGATGAACTGGCCTTTCCGTTCTCTGGGCCTCTTGTGGTCCCCTTCGGACCAGTAGCCCAAGTTGCACATGAATTCCTCGTAGCCAAAACTAGCCACGCCGACACATGGACAATCTGTGCAGTATTGAGGATCAGAAAGTTCGATCTCGATTTTCATGGTTGACCTCTTGATGCGCTCACTTGGCCTCCTTCGGCACGACAGGTACTTCTGATATCGGTCCACACTCCGCCTCGATAACGTCTCCGTCGCTGTCGTAGTCTGGCCTACCATGAGAAAATATTTTATGGTCAAACAACTCGCCACATTGTTCACAGCGATACTGCCTCGGCTCTTCTTCCTTCTCTTCCTCCTCCTCCGGCACGTCATAATCGGGCAGGGGGCAGAAGGGAGGGATGGTAGTAACATCAAGTAGAGCTTTTCCGGGATGATTGTAAATACAATATTCTCCGAGCCATCTTCCCAATTGCGAAGTTCGATGCTGCAAATATGGACAATGGCTACAATACTCGATCACCAGCATCTTGCTCATCGCGCCTCCTCTGGCTTATCCTCAAAGCTGACGCCCTCAAGCTGATTGCCTTCTACTAACGATTTCAGTACACCTTGCCAGTATTGAACTTCTTTGTCGCTATCTGTCTTTACTTTATCCATCTGTACTTGTATATCTTTTATCTGTTTCTTATAATGGTCATTAGTTATGTGCCAGCCTGTAGTGGCACCGATAAGGAAGTACAGGAGATACGAAAGCGATATAAGTATACGAGAATCGCCATTGTCCCGTATGCGTATTTTCATTTATGCTCCTTGATATTAAAGTCTATCCCTCCGATAGACAAATTAACTCCTGGGCCTGCCTGATGATATATCCTCATGTGTTCGGCCATTAGCCTAGCTACCTCAGCGTTCACGGCCGGAATAAGATAGTCATCAATTAGCCTTCTTAATGATTCGTTGGTTACTTCGTTTTCCTTGTCTTTCACTTGATCTCCTTTGGTTCGATAGTAAATAAGGGGAAGTCCAACAAGGAAAGGGGAAAGATTGGGAGGTAAAAAACGGGAACCTCATCGGACTCCCCCGGACATATCGGGTATATCGTATCTGGATAATTAGCCTGTATAAACAGCATATCCTTTATTTCGTCTATCTGTAGCTGTATGCGTATCTGAGCCGCGTCTATCTGCTCCTGCATCTTCAGTTCTGCCTGCCTAGTATCATCCTGGCAGAATAAAAGTATAGGCATAGATAGGATTAGTGCAATAACGTATCTCTTAATCACTTGCAGACATCCTTATTCAAGCATTTTCCGGTATCGTTATCTACATGAAGTTTCTTGCCACATCTGTCGCACTCGCTGAACAGCGTCTTTGGAACATAGCATGGCAAGCAATAATGAGTAGGTTCATGCCTTATATATGTGTCTTTATAGCATCCGGGGCAGATAAAGGCGTTCTGCTCTGATGGTATAACGCTGTTCGCCATGCGCGTAAGTTTAGCCTGGGTTTCGATGATACAGGCCGACCTAGCCTTTGCGTATTCTTTCGGATCGATCACAAGCGGCTTGCTCATAGCTCCCTCCGTCGATATATCTTTCCTTTCTCGATCTTATAGTAATCTTTATATGGTTTTCTAACCCCCATCGCTACTGGGTAATCATAGTCGGTAGTTCTCAGGATCAACGCGTTCTCGTCCTGCGCCTCAACGGGAATAAGCGAACCGAACGGCACCTCTTCCCATTCAGGCTCGAAGGCTTCGGGGAACCATTTCTTCATCAGCGCCATTGAGCCAAGCCAATCAGGGACATTGGCAATTTCCTTCACCCGCGCTTCCGTGATTATAAATTCTCGCATCTTGCCCTCCTGTTCCATGCCCTTATGTCTTTAGGTTCGTCTATATAATCTAACCAAGAATCATAAAGCGGACACTTATATTTGTGTGGAATCTCATATTGGTCCCAGTTTGCCTTGTCCACGGCTACCCGATATTTCTTTGGCTTCCCGCCGCAGAACGGACAGGGTTTAAGTTTTGGCTTACTCATTTTACCTTTACCTCGCTTAACCAAAAATACTCGCATAAACACAGAAATCGCTGGAATGGCAGTATCAGGTCAACACGCCTGAATGACCTGCGTGTAGGCAGGCCAGTTTCGCGGCTCAGATACACAAGATCAGCAAAGTCTAGCCATTTTCCTAGTGTCATTTCTAGCGCGAAAAGATACGCCGCTATCTGTAGAAGATGATCTGGATATACAACGGCCTTCTTCCCACTATACGTTTTATAGTCTTGTATGCCTTCCTCTGCCATGTTTCCCTTATAACAATGAACGTCAAGCGTACCGGCATATTTATGTAGGTTGCTATATACCATAAACTCAGACTCGATGACCTTAATACCGGACGCTTGCTCCTCTTCTAGACACGCCTCGAAAGGCTGTCGTAAGGTGGGGTCTAGCGGATATGCGCTTGTCTTATGATATACGTCCATAGAACCGTGTATCCGGCTACCATAATCCATCGCATCCTGGCTTACTTCCTTGTGGTATACCGAGGCTATCTCTGCGATATCGTCTAGGCTATTAAATACGTCATTTGAGAACGCCCCGTTTATTATCAGGTCGGACACCATCTTCCGAAAACACTCAACATCAACCTTGCCAGCCCAGTCTATAAGGTGATACTTAGCCAAGTTCCTCAATATCGTAGTTACTGACGGATATAGTATAGGTTCACCCATGCCTATCGGTATCGGATACCAGCCCTTACCGTTTCGCTTGCTCACGCTCGTTTTCTCCTCTCCCCCTGCCCAACCACTCGGATAGCCAAGATCGTGCCTCTACGGGCCTCTGGCGCGGCATAAATGGCATATCTACGGCTCATCACGTAACCTCCAAGCTCTTTTTATAATGCCTAAACTTCTTAATCGCCTCGGTTATCTTGCTATATAAGAACTTCAGGTCTGGCCCCGAGCCCATGTGAAAGCTGAGATTATTGAACTGCTTGCCGACAAAATGACGCGGAGGCCGGATAGTCATTTGGTATATGTCCAACCAAGCCTTAAATTCGGTATCGCTTATCTTCTCAGCCTTCAACGATCCTTTGATGGCGTTAATAATCGCATCCCTTTCTGCGTCATCGACTATCGGGGCATCTTTAGCAATCCTATCCGCGCTGGTAGAAATAGCCTGCTTAACCGCAGATTCTTCTACCTGTATCTCTTCGTCGGTAAAGAACGATCCTTGACTAGGCTTGGATGATGTATCTACCTTTACGGCATTGTCGCCCAATCCTCCCCATCCTCCGCGCCCACCGCCATCGAAAACATTAACTTTGGGGTCGGTTAGATCAACTTTAGGCTCAGAGAAAAAGCTGTCTTTGTCGGTGGTTGTCTCCGGAGCATCTTCGACCAACTCTGCCACAACCTCTGTCGCCTGAAGCCTCGTGTGGTCTATGGGCATTTCCTCTGCTGAATATGGCATACCAGAAAACTCATCGGGAAAGGCCATACGAAACGCCTGAGAGATAGCAACCTTCTTGAGCATAGTTCTAGGCTTTTCAGCCCAAAACCTAGTTGGCCGACCCTCTTTAGTCTTTTGTATGTATTCATCCAAATAGACCTCATGCTCAAGCGGCTCTGCCCAATCCTTACGGTAAACCTTTACCCATGCCTTGAGCGGCCTTCCTGTCTTGGGGTCGTCAATCGTTCCACTTTTCATCCCCCCGTATTTATCTGTTCTTTCGGCTCTCTTTAGGTATGCGTCGTATCCGACCACAAAGGTTGCTGGCTGGTTGCCATACTTGATGAGATAGATTTCGCGCTTAAATGGGTTAAGGTTGAACATAACACACTGGTTAAGAAACAGGGCTATCTCTTGATCTGACGCATCCTTATTGATGTATGCCCTAACCGTTTTCGGGTTAAGTTCAATCTCTGCCCTTTGCTTGGGTTGCTCGATAGCCGAAGGTTCAACCTTTACGATTGACGTATCTTTTTCGTCTGACATTATTTTTACCTCTCAATACATATATCCATACTGGTCAAAGGGGCCAATCTTTAGGGAATAAACGCCTAAACCTATCAATCCCCCCAACTAGAGTAAAGCTATCTGGGTCAAGTCGCATTGCGTGATTGAGGCTACCCTCAAATCTTTCCCATGTTTCCCAGGTCTGCTCTCCACATAGATCAATAAAGCTGTCCGATATCGTATCAAACCAAGCAAACCGCCTCTCCCCATCCGTAATCTGATCTCCCAAGTCAATAAATCGTATCATGCCAACCTCCTAGAAGGGACACTCCTCCGGTACAATCGGCCCGCCCTTCTTCGGCTCTTCCTTTTCAGGCTCGCCGCTATCCTGAATATTCAACGGCTCGTTCCAGGGATCGGGGTCGGTAGCCACTTCATCCTTAAACGGCTCCTCTACGATAGGCTCAGGCTCTTGGATACCAACCATGACATTCGCAACCGGGCTTTTGGCCGTTTTCTTAAACTGCCTGAAGATAAATATCCTGTCGCCCTTATGCAGGTTTATATCTTCCTCTACACTCCCTTGCATATAAGTCATTCCGCGCTTGTCCTTCTTGGTGCTGTCCCATACCGAACCGAGTTTGATAAACTGCAACTGATTCATCTTTCCATCCTTTCATCGCGCTCTTTGTCTGGATCAGGTTCATCGAAATAGTTATCTCTCACCATAAGTTCAACAATCTCCTCCTCAAGTTCTGCGGCCTCTTCGTCTGTCATAATCATACCCTCCCCATGACAGCTATCACACTCTAGCATCTTATGGTCGGGGTCTGAATAGGCATATCCTTTGCCATTACAATCTTTACATTTGGTCATTGTGTCTCCTCCTGCCATTTCAAAGATTCGATGATCTTCGCAAGGCACTCGGGGCAGATCAATAAATAATCTCCATTTAATTGAGAATATGCGGCATGGTCTATATCGACAAAGGCCCACTCTTGCATAAGCGACCTACCGCACCAGCTCTGTTTTTCTCTGTCCTTATGCATCTGCCTTACGCATTTTATATATTCTGGCCTCTCTCTTTCGCTCATATTTCAAGCTCCCTGATCTTGCTGAGTATTTTATCATATGCTTTGTTATGCTGGTCAACGATATGGATTCTTAGGTTCTGTTCATGCTCAAGGCGCGTCTGCATACTCTTAACCTTGCCATCCATCCAAAACCATGAGCATAAACATCCGAAGATAAAAAACATAATCGCTATTAATATGCCTATCACTTGTTTTTATCCTTCTCTGCCAGTATCCTAAGCACAAACCGATGGCACTTATAAATAATCTTTTCAACCCTAGCCGCCCCAGCCGCCTCCCTAGCCGCCCAAGCCGCCCAAGCCGCCGCCCTAGCCGCCGCCTCAGCCGCCGCCCAAGCCGCCGCCTCAGCCGCCTCCCTAGCC
>Ga0265297_10001912_pt1 | contig 45296 bp, 42 predicted proteins | sample Munlanlwell13791_FD_192502 | JGI IMG/M metagenome (GOLD analysis project Ga0265297, IMG submission 192502) | Leachate microbial communities from a municipal landfill in Southern Ontario, Canada - Leachate well 137-91 | ecosystem: Engineered > Solid waste > Landfill > Unclassified | place...
GCGCCTCCAGCGACAAAGTTCATCACCATTTGCCAGGTCACGTCTTTTGGAAATGGGCTGATGCCTTCATCAGTCAGTCCGTGATCGCCGGCAAAAACTAGTACAGTCGGATTCTTCAGCTCGGGGGTCAACGTGCCTTGAATCAGCCCGATTTGCAGGGCGAGGTCTTCAAGCAAACCAAGCGCTCCCAACGGTTTGGTCTTGAAATCGATTTTGTGTCTGAGTTGTTCTTTTAATGTCATAGTTGTTGCTTTTTTTTGAACACAATGACACGAAGAATTTTATTTCGTGTCTTCGTGTCATTGTGTTTAAATCATGTCTTTTATTTTCACTGGTATTCCGGATATCATCAGGAAAACTTCGCCGGACTGTTGGGCGATGTACTGGTTCATCCAACCCTGAAGGTCGGCAAATTTGCGTGCCGATTCTTCCACCGGATGAACCCCCATGCCCAGTTCGTTGCTTACCACAATCAGGTTCATTTCCTTTTGTACAAATCGGTCCCACTCGGATTTGGCCTCTTCGAGCGAACGGTCAGCATCGAACTGGTTATCGAAAAAGATGTTGGTCAGCCAAAGGGTGATGCAGTCGAGCAAAACGGTTTGGCCTTCCACGTCGCAGGCAGAAAGTACTTTCTCCTGTTCGATGTTGACCCAATGCGGGCCGCGGTCGTTCTGGTGGCGCTTGATGCGGCGGCGAAAATTCTCGTCCCAAACCCGTGCCGTTGCCAGGTAAACCGGGTTCTTGCTTCCCGCCTCGGCCATTTTCTGCGCGAAACTGCTTTTCCCTGAACGGGTGCCCCCGGTGATGAATGTAATTTGAGCCATTGATTGTGAATATTTAAACCATCCAGGTTTTTAAATCCTTGAAAGTATTGTAAATGAAATGAACCGTCAATTGATCATTAACTTGCCGCTAATTCAGGAAAATAGCCATTGTTGGAGATGCCCCAACAGCTTTTTCAGCAAAAGCTTTTCCATCTTCTGAATAAATCTTCATCAATCCGTTGCTGGTTGTTGACGGGCTTACAAAAACATAAATATTTCCATCAACCGGATTGACCGAAACTCCCTTTAATCCTGAAATTCCACTTACCAGACTGTTCTGCTCAAATTTTTTGGTGGCTACATTAAAGACTTGAATACCTCCAACCATCACCCAATTGGCATCATAGGAAGCAGCAGCGATATAAATTTTGGATTTGTCTTTACTGAAAGCCATGATTGAGGCATATTCGGTACTTACATTATCCAGGGGAGTAACTTTCAGTATATTGTTGTTTGTTGTAATATAGCCCAATCCGGTTTGTGTTGCAGGAGTTGAATAGGAACTGATTAAAGAAACATACAGGTTTCCGCTATTGTCTTTCAGAAAATAAGAACAAACGGCCGGCGTTTCGATGTAGCTGATCGCTTCTGTCGTTAAATCCATGACAGCTACTGCCTTTTTAAAATTAAGGGCGGCGTAAAGTTTTCCATTTGAAATTTCAAGTCCTTCAGGTCCGCCGGCCAATGCAATTTTTTTCTCCACCATACGGGTTTCGATGTTGTATTTGGCAATGTAACTGTTAGGCATTAAATTCCAATCGGGATTTTCGCCCCAGCACGATATGTAAAGGTATATGCCTTCGGCAACGCAATTACGAGGTTTGACAATTTTATCGGTTACCCCATTTTTTGCCTGAACAAAAAGAGGGTCAAGTGAAATCACCTGGTCAGGGGAATTGGCCATCAGGAAAATGTTATCGCCTGATTTGTAGATAAATTGAATATTTGAGGCCCAAACAGTTCCTTTGTTTTGTTGCTGATCGAAGAAATTAGTTACTTCTCTTTTTTCATAGTCGTATTTAGAAATACTCGAACCACCTTTGTCAAACGATCCATAATTTACGATGTAAGCGCCTTTAACAAGCTCGCTTGGGAATAACTCAGGTTCATCCTTTTTGCAAGAACTATAAATAGCCAGTGAAAAAAGGGAAAGCAATAAATAATTGAAGTACTTTTTCATGTTTATAAATTTTAATGTTTAGTGAATATTAATATTTGTTGAAATGCCTATCCGGAAATTGCGCCCGGGCATAGCGTAAAATCGCTCGTTTTGGTAATCGGTATTAAAAATATTATTGAGCACCAACGACAGAAAAACTGACTGTTTTAATAAGGTCAGCTTTCGCGATATTCCACAGTTCATCAGAAAGTAAGGGTCGAGTTCGTACCCATCGGGCATGGAATAAGACCCGGAGTAATCGGCAAATCGTTTTCCGGTGTAGCTGCCATCGGTAAAAAAATTCCACGACTGGTAATTCAACTTCAGGTAGAGATTGCCGATATGTTTTGGAACGTAGAGTAACTGGCGGCCGGTTACTCCGGTTGGCGATTCGTCCTTTATTGTTTCAACCGGATTAAAACTGTAATTTATCCTGGAATTGAAATTCAGCTTATTCATCGTCCAATCGGTGTTCGACTGAAATTCCAGGCCTTTGCTTTCAATCTCCATCACATTTTGGGCAGTCCATTCTACGGCTCCCAGGCGCCATTCGATCCAGTTTTTCACATCCATGTAAAACACGTTCAGCTTTACCTCTGACTGAATATTCTCTTTGCACAACGCGTAATTTAGTCCGAGTTCATAATTCATTCCATCTTCCGGCTTCAGGTTTGGATTGCCTTGTTTGCCCCAGTAGCGATCGTTAAACGTAGGGATCCTGTAAGAGCGCGAAATATTTCCGTTCACTTTAAAAACGGAATAATCATTGCTGAAAATCCGGTATTCCGAACCTATTGAAGGGGTAAACGGGGCCTCAAAATCGGTAACAAGCAATTGTCGCAGATTTAAAGTCAGTTTAAGCCGGTCCCAAGCGGTATAAAACGAAGAAAAATAGAAGTCGGCCTGTTGCTCCCGTTTAATTATTTCATCGGAATAAGCATAAACTTCAGGTTTGATGTATTGATATTTCACACCTATTTTGTACCCTAACCGGGTACTGATATCTTGTTTCCCTTCAATTTCGGTGATTAAACGATTGGACCCAATTTTTTGCTTTTTATCGCCGTCGTACACCTCCATATCATGCACAAAACCCAGTCCGCCCCTGATGTTTAGGGGATTTTTGCGATTTTCATATTCCGACCAGAAACGGATATGTTTATCGTCCAATGTTTCAGGGGTCATTGATGTGCTAATCTCTTTCGTTGTCAGTTGTATTTCGTGCCAGTCTTGCTCAAGCCACAAGGCCGATTTTAGGGTTTCTTTCTCATTAAAACGGTAGTTCAATTCCTGGATCATGCCTTTGTTTTCAATGGCAGCGCCACGTTGACGGTCGCGCACAGTTCCGGGATGTTCAATGTCGCCAATTTTCGGGTTGTTGAAGGGGAAATCATTTCGAAGACTAAAATAAAACAGGCGTGTGACCGACTCCAGGCGACCATTTCCGGCAAATAATTTGGCACCGTATAATTGTTCGCCGAAGGATCCTTCCGAGAGGATCGTTTTCAATTTCATCCCATTGGTCCAGTTGTTGGCCAACCCAAGGTGAAGTGCCCCGCCTATTGACCCCGAACCATTTATGGCCGATGAACTTCCGTATTGCAAATAGATCTCATCGAATAGAAAAACAGGAACTTCAGACATATTGGAATGCCCGAGCGTTAGTGAATTGATGTTGATCCCTCCAAAATTTACCGAGGTGTGATTGGGCGACGTGCCACGTAAATGAATGGTGGATAATCCTCCGGCATTTGATTTCAGGTAAACCGGGGTAAAACGCATCAATAACTGGTCGATGGAACCGGCCTGCCCAATAATAATCTGGTCGCCAGGGATAGAGACAATTTTGGCGCCGGCCTGATACTTCTTTAGAGGGGCATAGGTAACCACCTCAAGCAACATGATCGTGTCTGACAAACTGCTGTGTTGGGCAAATGCACCCGAGGCAATTATCAGGATTACCTGAATCAGAATAATTCTTCTCATTTCTTTAAACAGAATATGAGCTTTGGATAAAATTGTGAAATAGATTGAATTGTATTTCACCAGCTTTTTTCCCGAAGCTTTTGTTGATACTGATTGAAATTGGCAGGTCTTCTGGCTCGCCTTGCTTTTTGAGGCCTTCCCGTCCGTTGGTTGACAGACAGTGGCAGGAGTTTCAAAAAGTTTGTATTAAGGCTTACAGCTGCGGGTACAGCTCCGGTTTTTCACCGGATTCCCTATTAATCCATGTTGGCGTTAACCAACGTTGGAACCATTTCTAAATGCAAAAGTAACGAATAATTTAAGTGATAAAATGTTATATTAAATATTAATTCAGAATAAATGATAAATAAAAATTAACCCAATCATTACCAAACAACTGAAAAAATTGATCAGATAGGCCCGGTAAGAATCTTTGTTGGTAAATGTTCGCTCGGTTTTTCCGATGAAAGCTTTTTCGACCACAAAACCGTGATACACATTGGGTCCGCCAAAGCGGCAATTCAATATTCCGGCCATAGCGGCTTCAGGATAACCTGAGTTCGGGCTGCTATGGTGATGTCCAAACCGGAAAATAAAAGCCAGTCCGCGCGGACTTAAACTGAGAATGACCATCAGTAGTGCGGTTATCCGTGCCGGAATGAAGTTCAACACATCATCGGTCCGGGCGGAAAACCAGCCGAATTGCCGAAACGGCTCGTTTTTGTACCCAATCATCGAATCAAGCGTGTTGGCCATTTTGTAAGCCATCATTGCCGGAACTCCTCCCAGTGCATAGAAAAACAGTGGAGCAATCACCCCATCACTGAGGTTTTCTGCCAGGGTTTCGAGTACTGCTGTGCGTATCTGCTGTTCATTCAGGTTTTTCGTTTCACGGCCAACGATGTAACCCAGCTGCTTGCGACCGGCTTCCAGCCCTTTGGTTTCAAGAGTCCTGATGACTTTGTGTGCTTCCCGGATCAGGCTGCGATTGGCCAGTCCAAGGAAAACGCCCAGGCTCACCAATCCAATGTACAGCGGTTCGGAGGGTTTGGCCAGATGAAGCAATAACCAGATAATTCCAAAAGTCGAAGTAATTAACCCGGCAGCCATTGCAGCGCCTTTCAATTTTCGATATTTTCCTGAATTCAGCTTTTCAGTAAAAAAGGATATTAAATTACCGAAAAGACGAATTGGATGAGGCAGCCAGAGCGGATCGCCCAGAAGTGAATCGAGCAAAAAACCAATGAGTAATGGGATGAGAATAAGTAGTTCCGAATTCATGACATATTTGTTTTAGAATAATTCTTCAATGCCTCAAGCAAAAACCGGTTATCACTTTCATCCCGTGAGCAAATCCGAAAGTAGTTTGGGTTCAAGCCCCTGAAATTGGAGGCATCGCGTATCAAAATCCCATGTTTGTCAAGCAAAAACTGTTTCAGTGCGTCCGCAGTTCCCGATTGCATTTCGACCAAAAAGAATGGAGCATAGGATGGAATAACCCTTAATGTCTCTAATTGGTCGATTGACTGTTGCAGATCAAAAGAAAGTTTGCTGATAATTCGCGTGTTCAACGGATATTTTTCCATGTGTCCAATTAAAAATTTGCCAGCTTCCTGAGCCAATGCGTTCACCGACCAGGGTTGTTGAAATTTTCGCAACCGGTTGGCCTGCTTTTCCGAAGCGACCACATAGCCCAGCCGCAAACCGGGAATGGCGCAACATTTGGTTAACGAGCGAACCACGATCAGGTTCGGATAAACTTTGGTTAACGGAATAGAGGATTCAAATTCGGTAATAAATGCGGCGTAGGCTTCGTCAACAACAAACACTGTTTCAGGATAAGCCACAAGTGCTTTTTCGATTTGTGAAGTACAGAAGATAGTCCCATCCGGATTATTCGGATTACCAATCCAAAACAGTCCAGGTCCCGATTTCAGAACAGTTCTCCATTCATCTTTCCTGAAAAACTGAATTTGATGGTCGTGCATTTGGCAAGCATCTTCGTATTCGGCAAAAGCGGGTACCAAAATGGCCGAAACCGATTTGCGAAAAGCCAGCGCGATGGTATAAAACCCTTCAGTCGATCCGTTAAACGCCAGAACCTGATTTGTGTTTACCTTGTGCGAGTCTGCGATTTTCTGACAAAAACAGGTGGCGTCGGGTTCAGGATAATTCCCTATTAAATGCAGGTTTTGCCGTAAATGACTGATTAGTTCCGGAGATGTTCCGCCAAACCATACATTTGAGCTAAAGTCGGTCTGAATTGCTTGCTGATAGTGATGGCGGTCATCGCCGTGTCCAAAAATCATATCTCAGATGGATTTTCTTTGTAAATTAAGCGGATTATCTCTTCCAAAGCATCAACAAACAAAACAGGAGTTGGACTACAGGTTTTGTCTGAATCAAGAATATAAATCTGATTGTTTTTGCTGGCCGATAAAACCGGATATTTGAGCCATGCATCTTTTTCTTCCCGGGCAACCATGCCCATCGTGACAATAAAGATGAAATCCGGATTTTGTTTCAGTACATATTCGCGGGTAATGTTGCCGGTATTTAATTCAGCAGCAATATTTTTCCCTCCCGAAAACTGGATAAAATCATCAATGAACGTATTCGGAACCGCACAAAACAACGGTTTGGCTCCTATTTGTATAAATATCTTCGGATTTTTACCAGCCGGAACACTTGCTTTCAGCTTCGCCAGCCGCTCTTTTTGTTGAGTTACTATGGCTTTTGCTTTAGTACTTTGACCTACCAACTCACCAATCCGGATAAAATCGGTACAGATTTCATCAAACGATTTTGGGTAGGACATGTATTCGACTTTGAGGTTCAGCTTTTTCAGGTTGTCAATGGTTTCTGGTTTGATGAGCGACGAGGCAAAAACCAGATCGGGTTTCCTGGTCAGAACCTTTTCGATGTTGACACTTACTGCCGAAGCCACTACCGGAATCTTGTCGGCAACCGCTACCGGGCAATAATTGGTGCAGCCAACCAGCCTCTCCTGTTCGCCCATCAGGTATATGCTTCTGGTCATCCACGGAACCAATGATACAATACGTCTGGCTTCCTGTGCCTGGCTAACAAGTTGGATAAGAAGAAATATGACCAAACTCAAATGCGATTTTTTCATATACTTGAAACTAAATTATTTCCAGGAACCAATGGTTTTCGCGAAAACTCACTGCACCTTTTTGGAACGAAACCGGATGATTAAAATTGGGCCCATCATAAACAAACGAATGAAACTCGCCCAATTCGGCGCAAAGGTCAACTCCCTCTATTTGTGAAAGCTCTTCTATAAAAACAGCATCGTAAACCCGCCCGAGAAAATATTTGGACTGCCGGATGACATGGGAACGGGACAAATCTGAACTGGCATCGCACATGTTCAGCAGAACTTTTACCTGATGGGTTCCTGATTTTTGGATTCGGTACAGCGCCAGCATACAGTCCTTACCTCCACTCCATGATGAAAATAGTTGCATTGGATTAAATGTTATTCCGGAAAAAATGAAATGGGAACAGGATGTACCTTTCACTCGAATGTAAATCAGTTGCCAATTTCAACATCTTTACGTTCTTGTGGAACTCTCCCCGATAAACAGGGGTTCGTTTCACCGATCTTTTTTCCCGAAGATTCGACTACAATTTGTTTGTTTTGGCAGGTCTTCTGGCTCACCTCTCTTTTTGTGGCCTTCCCGTCAGTCAATAGACAGACAGTGGCAGGGATTACAAAAAGTTTTTACAAAGGCTTACAGCTGCGGGTACAGCTCCGGTTTCGCACCGGATTCCCTTTTCAGACGCTTCCCTTTTAGGGGGAGTTGGTCACCAACACAGGACAAAAATAGAAAAACTAATTCAGACAAAATCAATGGCGTGAATTTCACTGGGAATTATTTCTTTTACCATTAATCTTTATTTGAATCGAACTTACTTTCATCAATTTAGAAAGTAGTACAATAAGAATCTGCAATTAAGCAATGCACTTTTCAATTTGTTTGTTGAATTCTTCCTTTTGTATTGATTCATTTTTTCGGAAGATAATAACAATTTCATTCTGTTCTTTTGCCTGACAAGGCTCAAAATTGCATCCTGAAAGTGTATAATTAAATAGCGCCCAGCCGCTTGTGGTGTTTAAATGTCCTTTAGACCGGATGATGGAATGATATTTATTGATCAAACCGATAAGCTTTTCCGGATCAAAAATGTGTTCAATCCCAAATTGGAAAACCCTCCCCTGAAAATTTTCATCAGTCAGGTGAGGTGCAGGCAAAAAATTATTTTTAGAATTCAGCCCTTCCGCTTTTTTCTCGAGGTCAATCGAGCTTAAAACTGAGATTGTCAATTTTGTGCCAACAAAGCATGAATATTTATCAGGAAATGATGATTTGAATTTGACAACCAATTCATCTTGCCGTTCGGGAGAATCCAGCAGGTCGCATTTGCTGAAGATAATCATGTCCGACATTCTGATTTGGGCATTGTATATCGGAATCCGTTGAAATTTGGGATTTTCGAGACTGGTGATATCCACCATACAAATTACCGGCATCAGGCTGAGCTGAGGAATTAAGCCAACCATTTCTGAAACCATTTCAATGCCTCCCAATCCGCTGGGTTCGATGAGGATGCGGTCGAATTTTTCAGTTTCAACAATCTTTTCAAGATTCTCTTTCAGGTAGATTTTGGCCGAACAGCAAATACACCCACCCAAAATGTCGAAAACCGACCCTGCAACAGATTTTGATTGAAGGGTTTGCCCGTCGATGGAAACTTTCCCGAATTCGTTCACTACAATGGCCCAATATTCCTTCGGAGGTTTTTGCTCCAAAAGCCGTATGATTGTCGTTGTTTTTCCTGAACCCAGGAACCCTGAAATGATATTTACCGGAATTTTTCCCATAATGCTAAAAGAGCCGGTCAAATATTAGTCCGGCTTAATAGGTTATAATTTTATAGTCCGTATTCGGATGGAATGAATTTGCTCTGGTCAATAAGCGGAAGCATCATCTCCACAAAATCGCTTTCATTTTCAGGGATACTGTTGAGTTCGTCTCGCAGAATTGGCAGGTAACTGGTTTCTAATTCTGAAAGTTTCATCTTTCCGGAACGGAGTGCTTCTTCGATAATGTCGAGTGCCGCCAGCGCACCGTTTTTGGCATTTGCCACATACGAATCGCCTTTAACAAGCTCTTTCGAAATACGAATCACATTTTCGGGTGAAAGGATCAAGGCCTGAGGATCGGTATAGACATCAGAAGCAACCAGTAATTGCTGCAAAATACGACTGGGAACCGTTCCGGCGATTAATGCCTGGTTCATCAGTCGGGCATCGTATTCCAGCTGTTCCATGTAAGCTGTTGGCGCCATGCCGGATAATAATTTGATGTTCTGGACTGATTCGTTGCTCCACAAATCGCAGCAGGCTGAAGCAATATTTCCGATCGGGCTCAGATGGGCGCAGGCGGCTGTTTTGCCTTCCATTGAAATGGGGATGCCAGTAATGGCTTTCAGGAACGGGCCTTCATATCCACAATCTTTATCAGGGCCAACCGCGCCTTCTTCCATAGCGACAATTGAACGGACCACAGAGATTACCCTTACCAAGGAAGCAAATACCCTTGGAATATATTTTTTCTCAGCTAAAACCATGGCCGTGTTGGCAAATCCGCAGGCAGAGTCGCCTGCCGCAATTTTACCGTGGTTATTGGCCAATGCAACAATTTTTTTCCATAAAAACTGCATATCCCGTACACCTAAAACGGCCAGGGCAAACACCATGCCTTTTACGTCGCACATCATCAGTGCTTCGTCCGAAACTTCTTTTCCTCCGGTGCTTTCAATCGATAATAAGTCTCCGCCTTCAATCATGCCCTTTTCAAAAAGTTCCATCATGGGCTCTAAATAGGCAGAGGTACGTTGTTTTGCAGGTCTTTCAAATTCGCGCAAATCGTTAGGTGTCAGCCTGATTTCTGAAGCAAGACCGTGTTTTTGATAGTATTTTTCACAGATTTCGTTCATGATTTTCACGATTTCCACGCCGATATCTGGTGTCTTGGTCATCTCCAGAAGGGTTTCAAATTCGAGTACAACACCTTTAGAGTTCAGGTGGACAGCGCGTTCGAGTGCTCCTTCAGCGATTTCACGGTAATGTCCATATACCTCGTTTAAAGTGTTGCTATTAATGCTCATCATCGGTAAGGTGAAATTCAGTTCGGCATAGACCTGTCCACCGCCGATGACCAGTCCTCGGGGTGTTTTCACTGGATGAGGTGCCAAACCAAACATCAGGTCTTCTGCGTTGTTAATGATCAGACTTTTGTATTTCATAGCATTAAAATTTGTATATCAGTGTTTTGTGCATTTGTAAAATTGACATATTTCTTCCATTACCCTCATAAAGGGTCTATTTTTCTTTGATCAATGTTCAAAATAATCGGCTTATTAAGAAGCTAGCTTATTGAGGTATTCAACGGCCTTTTGCGGGTCCGGTGCATAAAAGTCAGCACCGATGCTGCGACAGAAATCCGCATTGACAGGAGCACCTCCGATCAGAATCTTCGTATCGGGCACAAAACCCCTTATTCCAGCTACTATATCGCCCATGTTCACCATAGTGGTAGTAAGCAGAGCCGAGAGTCCAACAACGGCACCTGGATTATTCTTCAATGCCTCAATAAAACGCTCTGAACCAACATCCACTCCAAGGTCGACGATTGTCCATCCGCCACCTTCCACCATCATGGCTACCAAGTTCTTGCCGATGTCGTGGAGGTCGCCCTTTACCGTTCCAATAATAAAAGTTCCCTTGGATTTCATCTGGCCGGATGCGAAAAATGGCTTCAGTTGAATCATGGAAGCGCCCATTGCTTTGGCAGACATCAGCATTTGCGGGACGAAAATCTTGTTTTCCGAAAACTTTTTCCCTACTCTGCCCATTGCAGGAATAAGTGCTTCTTCCAGAATTCTTTGCGGATTAATCCCTGTTTCGAGAGCCTTCTGGGTCAGCTCTTGTGAACCATCCATCCCCCGAAGCTGAGGAGGATAGGGAGATTTCAAATCAATTTTTCCAAATTCTACTGCTTCGAGTAGTTTTTCAATTAGTTCGCTCATTTTATTGTTGTTTAATGTTTGATTTAAAAATAATAGCAAATATAAGATCACACCATTTTTTTTTATACGTCAATATTTACTAATTATGATGCGATATTCACTTAAATCACTTATTTTGTGCGATAATTACCACTATTATTTTGTGCGATAATAACCACTATGTCGGCTAAATATGAACAAATAGTCTTACGGGAAGATGAATCTTTTTTCATCGGGATTTTCCAGGATAATCTGGATAAGAGCTCCTGGCACTATCACAATAACTATGAAATAAGCTTCATCACAGAAGGGATGGGCAAGCGGATTGTGGCCGATTCGATCGAGGAATTTCAGCCTGGCGACCTGGTATTTATTGGACCTAACCTACCGCATATTTGGATTGCAGAAAAGGAGCACAAGTTCATGTCTGAGCGGACCCTCGAAATGGTTTTTCTCCAGTTTTCTGCCAATATTTTCTTTTCCCAGATGTTGGCTCTGCCTGAATTCAAAAATGTACGCATAGCTCTCGAACTATCGGAAAGAGGGATTCAGATCGTTGGACAAACGCTTAATGAAGTAAGCGAGATTATGCTGCAGCTCCCGTACCTGAAGGGCTTCGATCGCATGAACAATTTCTTTAGGCTGATGGATATCATTGGGAAAAGTAGCTCCAACTGCAATCTGGCCAGTGACCAATACATGAGAAAGCGGTTCACTACAGGGAACAAACGCATAGCACTATTGCACGATTACCTGATGAACCACTACCGTGAAGAAATTGATCTGAAGAAGTTGGCAGATCTGGTCAGCATGGCGGAAGGATCTCTATGCAGGTTTTTCAAGAGTAATATGGGTACCTCCATTTTCGAATATCTGAACGAAATTAAGGTTGATTTTGCATGCAAACTACTAATGAACAATGAATTATCAATCGTGAATGCCTGCTATGACAGCGGGTTCAACAACCTAAGTCATTTCAATAAGCAGTTCAGAAAAAATACCGGAGTAACTCCATCAGAATACCGGAAACGGTTTAAGTGGTTGGTGTAGATCAGCATGTCTAGGATTTAGATGATGACTGATTCCCTCTGAATGTAAATTCTTCGATTTTCCCAAGGTCAATTTTTAAGTCTAAAAACAAAATGCTTCGGTAGGGTTACATTAGTAAATAAAAATGCTTCGATAAAATGCTGTATTTCTGATTATTATCTAATCTTCTTAGTACCCGTGGCGGGCCTACTTCTTAATTCCTTAACTATATTTGTAAAGACTGCTTGTGAATTCACTTATATCCATTTATGTGCTTGCAAAGTCTGCGATTTCCGAATGATTTATAGAAATACACGAATCTTTCCCTATTCATTCCCAATTAATAACAAAACCCACTGAAATTCAGTGGGTTTTGTATCATTGTGGTGCCCAGAACAAGACGCCAGCTTTTATTGTAAGTACAAAACATGATTCCTTAGATGATCGTGTCTGTATTGGAGCTGGATGCCGGAAAGAATCTCCGGGTTACGGGCAAAAAGAAAGCAAAGACAGCTTAATGCGTTAAAGTTTTGTCTTTGCATACTTTTTTCATGCGCGTAATCATATCACCTTTTGTTTGGTGATTTTCCGGTGATTTCCGGGTGATGACCAACACCGGCAATTCACCGGAAGGTATGGTCGTTATCCTTTTTCCTATACTTCCCGGTTTATACTTTCCTCCACATCAGTCTATGCGCCGGAAAGCGGTGCGGAGTTAACCGGTTTACAGAGGCGAAGGTATATCCGTGTTCTTCATGCCGCCGCAAGTTCAAGCCCTATGGGTTTTGCAAAAAATCTCCACGCCTTCGCTACGCTTCGGGTTGTTTTTTATTGCAAAAAAACCTGTCAGCAGCTAAACACGAACCTTCTTTTAGCCCCTGAAACACGATAACTCCGACCGGCTCCGATACGGCATAAAAAAAATGTCAGAAATTATGGAAAGGATAGAAAAAAATAGGAAACAACGATTCACATTTAAAATTTGCAGATATGACAAGATTAGTTTCATTATTCGGAGGTACTGTTTGGCGACTCTCCCCGTCAAATTACTATGAACCGCAGGGCATACGACAGAGGACAGTTTAGAGTATTTCATGTAATTTCCATGCCTGAATATGCCTGATACCTTTATTGGAAGGCAGTGAAATGTCATCGAGTGAAACAACAGCTTTTTCATAATTATCCGATATTGCTTCCAGCGGAGCATATTCGCGTTGTGTTGTTTGCTCGTCAACCAAAAGATAGGTGCTTTGAAGGTAGATAAGCCGATCCCCTTTTTTAGCGACAAAGTCCACTTCTTTATCACGCATCGCGCCAACATAAACCTCGTATCCTGCCCTGCGGAGTTCCAAATAAACAAGATTTTCCAACTTATAACCCACCCCATAACCGAATCCGGGATAAAGATAATTTTTGAATGACAAGTCGTTTATATAATATTTACAGTTGCCAGAGATTGTTTCCTTTCCTCTGATGTCATAGCGTTCAACTTTGTGTATCAAGAATGTATCTTCAATATAACCGATGTAATTAGCAACTGTATCATATGTGGTTTTTCTCCCGTTACTTTTGAAATAGTTCGCAATATTGGCTATTGAGACCAGGTTGGAAGCATTATTGACCAGGTAAATAAAAATATCTTCCAGCAGCTTTGGGTCTTTTATACTGTGCCGTTGTATAATATCGCGAAGCAATACGGTGTCTTTTATAGCAGATATATAATTGCGCTTTGTTTGGTCATTTGGCAATACGAACAACTCAGGCAATGCTCCGCTCTCCATATAGTCGATGTAACTTTGCTTTTTTAATTCTATTCGGGTTATTCCAGTGTATTCCGCATAACTAAAAGGGAATACCTCAAAATTGACATAACGACCGGAAAGTAGCGTAGCCAATTCCATTGAAAGCATTTTGGAATTGGAGCCACTGATGAATATTTCATAGCTGTCAACGAAATTCTGCGAATGAGAGTTCACAAAATGTTCCCATCCGCTGATATTTTGTACTTCGTCTATAAAAAGCCAGACTTTACCTTCAGGCTTAAGTTTTTCCCGATATAGCTTCAGCAGTACCTCAAGTTCTTTATAATTGCTGATAAAATCGAAATCAGTAAATTCTTTGTTGATATAAAAGATATTCCGGGGATTTACACCACCCTCGATCAGTCTGTGGGCTATCTGACGGAGAATATAGCTTTTACCCGTACGGCGCTGGCCTACCAGCACTTTGACAAGCCTACTGCCTGTATAGTCAAATATTTTGTCAGTATAATCTTTGCGGTAATATCCCAGTTCAGGAACATTGCCTTCCCAAAAATTATACTTCTTTAAGGCTGTGAAATTTTCTTCCATACTCGAATTCATTTACGCAAATGTATAAATATTCTTTCACACTCGAATATTTTAAAAAAACAAAAAGGTGAATAAACTGCATGAGGAGGCCGTCCCAATTTATGTTTCGAGACGGCTTTAATTTTTATTCAATTTCCCGATCCCCAAATTCAACGTCGGGTGAGGCATTTATTATCGAAAAGGCCATATATAACCAGCAAAGGATCTAAAGTACAATACAAGCTGAAGTCATTGGAAATTACATTCACTGTACTTTTAGTTTGCTTATGCTTTTTGCCCGCACCAGATCAGCATTTTCCACTACAAAAGATTGATGCCGCCCACCGTTTTTTTCGTTCAGCTCAACAAGCAGTTTTTTACCTTCCGCAACGGTAAACTGGGGCAGGGTAAACACTGTGCGTTCTGTTTTCCGGCCATTAATCACCATCATTTGGTTGTAAGCCCTTAGCGGTGAAATGGACTGTTCCTGAATGGCCGTGCGTTTGGCCACTTTCTTATCGACAATTTTGAATGAGATGTAATCCACATTAAACGGCACGTTCGAAGAGTTCTTGAGCTGCATGTGGAAATACAACAGGTTGTTGTGCGAGTAAATACCCTTCAGCGTATACTGGATACCAAACCGCTTGCAGCCAATATGTTTGATCTCCCGGCGGTCATTTTTGTAGATCGACTGCATAATCAGGTTGACAAGCAAAGGCGATTCATTACCCAGATCCGTCAGGAGAACTGACGTTGTGTTGTCCGGATGGTCCACTGTTTTGTTGTTACGAATAAAATCGGCCATTTCCACCGAAAGTTTGACAGGCTCATCGGCATATTTCACATTGAACGAATAGTAACTTCCATCTTCGGTAATTACGGATAAATTGCTTTCCCTTGAAAAATCCCGCTGGGCGGCTTTTACCCGCAATACATTTTCTGTACCGTCAGCTTTGGCAGCCAGCAGGTCGGCGCTACCCAAGTCCACATAGCGTATGGCCGCCGGGAAAATGATGTGCACCGTTTTGTCGAAGGTTACTTCAAGCGCATAAGGCGCAATCATTTTATCAAAAGTCAAAGGACGTGTCAGCCCCTGAAAATAATCACTGGTACTTGGCATTGTTTTTTGACTACTGCCGTTCGTTTTTTCCTGGGCACTGACAGCAAACGCTCCTGCCATAAAGGCAAGGATGATAAAAATTCTTTTCATTTGAAACTTGTTTTTAAATTGTTGATAAATGGATTTTTAGTGGCACGGTCACAGACCGTTTTTGTTATTTTCTTTACTGGTTTCCGGGCAGGAGCAGTACCTGGTAACCCGCTTTGATCGTTATCTTGACAGCACTCATCTTTTTACTGATATACTGAGAAGCCCCCTGGATAAGCCCTTTCCCTAAATCGGCCGCCAGTTGTGAACCCGCATTATCCGAAATCATAATGCCGGAACCGGTTGAAGAAGCCAAAGTAGAAGCAACTTCTTTTGCTGCTTTTATTGCATCATTGCCGGGTACGGATATTCCCGGTTGTCCGTCCATACCATATACCTGTAACTGAACGGGGATGATATTCCCGGCATATTGGATGGAAGTAATGGTAACGTTCATCCGTTCGCCCCCGATCCGGCAGGCACCTGTGATAAGCGTATTGGCGGGGATCAACACGTCACTAACCTGTATGGGTTCCATCAGCCGCAATTGCAGCTCTTTCCCGTTGGTCAGTGTTACAGTCTGGCTGATGCAGGCACGGATACTGTTTTTGCCCGTCACCTCTTCATTTCCGGCAACAGTCAGGAACCCTGAATTTCGAGGCTTTCTATCTTGTTCCGCATTTTCCCGGTCGTTCTCTGGGGTTGCGAGTAAAGACACCACGTTTTGCCTTACCTGCCGGACAGGATGGGCAACCACTTTTCCTGTGGAAGATGGAATTGATGAACCCTTATTGGCCTGTGGAGGCGAAGTATTAACTCCCGGAGCAGCAGTTCCCGGCATATACTTTGCTGCTAACTGGTATGATTTTTCAATCATTTCCAGTTGGTCGTCCCCTGTTTTTTTACGCAGCGCACCTTCTTCCTGTTTACGCTCCAGTTCCTGAATGCGGTTCTCCAGTTTCTCCCTTGATTGCTCATCCACCGCAGTGGCCGGTTGGTTGTTCCAATTGCCCAACTGCTTGTTGATGTTTTGATAGGCACTGGCAGAAGACCGGATAGCCGAAGTCTTGTCTGAAGACTGAAGCTGAACGCTGCTGCCTAAACTGGACGGATTCCGGTAATGATCCGATAGGTTGGACGTTGTTCCCGAACGTCGGTCCAGTCCCTTTTTTGATTGTTCTTCCTCCAGTAAATAAGCGAAATCCGACAAAGAGCGTTTCTTTTCTTTATCCTTTTGTCTGACGGCCTCCTGCTCATAGGCTTCCCGCTTGTTTTCCACCATACCTTTTTCTTTGGGCATTGGCAGGTCGGTATTCAATCCCGCCGGTTGTCCCGCCTTTTCCTTTTGGTCGGTCGATGGTGCAAAAATCAGCCACATCGATCCGGCAAAAAGCAGGACGAACAGCGGGTAAATGAGCAGCTTCATACGTTTTTGCCGTTGCTGTGGCGTGAGTTCTTTTTTCTCCTGGCCACTTTCCTTGTTTTGTTTATTCTCTGTCATACTAAAAATTGTTTAGTTGTTTTAAACTGTCCGTTTTATGCCGCATTTTCTTCAATTCAAATTGCAGCCTTTCGATATGATCCACCTTCATTTTTTCACCCCGGTCTTTACCCAGGTTGTAAATCGACGAAAAAGTCATGAAAATGGATAATCCGCTGAAGATCATCAACATGATCACGATAAGGATAACGCGGCGGTCGGGTGTAAGCCTGCCAAACAGGTTGCGCAGGCCATCTTCCCAATACTCGTTTACTTTGTTGATTAACTTTCTTATCATCGCGTATCTACCTTTCCATTACGCTGATGTCGCGGTTCTCCAGTATCTCGAAACGCTCCATGGTGAACCCTTGGGGGTTGTTGTCGGAGCGTACCGAGTTGATCAGGTCACAGCGCGTGACCAGGCTGCGCTGCGTAATGTTACTTTCGCGGATGATCATCTGCCGCGCATAGGTCACCACCTGGTATGGATAGTTGTTGAAGTTGCACGTTACACTGTCCACCCGGATAGCCTGGTTGATGTTCCCCGAGATAATCCGGTCGTAATACCCCTTTTCCTGCATATCCTTGTAATAGCGGAATGCGCTTTTATCCACCAGGAACAGGGCGCGGTTGATGTTGTTTTCAATCGCGTTTTTGTCCGGTGAAAGGGTGAAAAACAGTTCATGGAAACGGCGTACATGCTCTTTGGCCTCGACGGGACGGTTTTGCGACAAGTCCTGCGAGAGTGCCAGCATCAACGATTTTCCACCGTCCAGCACATATATTTTCTGACGTTGCTTTTCAGCAAAACTGTACGAACTCCATACCGAATAACCGGTTATGCCCGCACACAGGCAGATGAATACAATACCGAACAGCCGTATCTGTTTAAAAGATGTCTCGATTGTTTTTAATGATTTAAATTCCATTTTTTGTGATGTGTTAAGTTTATTTTCCCAGTAACCTTCCGGATACGTTACCAACAGCAGCTCCCGCCATTCCTCCGGCATATGCCCCGCCTTTGCCTGCGGCAGTATTTACATTACGGTTATAGCTACCCATACCTCCGGCCTGGATAATCCAGTTGGCCACTGTCGGGATGGTGAAATAACCGACGATGCCAATGATCATGAATACCACATACACACTGTTGCTACCATCCGGGATAAAATTCGGATCGCTCAGCTGTTCGATATCCTTTTGCAGCATCAGAACCTGGATGCGTGCCAGGATGGAACTGAATATGTCAGAAACAGGCAACCACAGGTACACCGATATGTAGCGCGTTATCCATTGGGTAAGTGTAGCTTGAAAACCGTCATACACGCTGATGGCAAAAGCTATCGGTCCCAGAATGGACAGTACCACAAGAAAGAAGGTGCGTAAAGTGTCAATGATAAGCGCAGCAGCCTGAAACAGGAGCTCCAGCAATTCCCGGAACCAGTTTTGAACAGTCTGTTTAAAGCTGTAGAAACCACGCTCGATGTACATTCCCGCAATCTGTGGAGCATCCAAAATGCCTAGTTCCTCCAGCCGTTGGTCAAAAGCCTGGTTGTCAACCAGCCAGGCTGTTTCAGTATTGCGCCGCATGGCCTCCTCCTCCAGCTTGTCCTTTTGCTCCCGGTACTTGTTCATATCGAAAGTCTGCGACTCAAGGATACTGTGCGTACCGGTAACGACAGGCGACATTACGGCGTTGATCGTACCCAGCACGAATGTTGGGAAAAACATGATGCACAATCCGATGGCAAATGGCCGCAGTAAAGGATACACATCGATGGGTTCAGCTCGTGCAAGCGCTTGCCACACACGGATGGCTACATAAAAGAGCGCCCCCAGCCCGGCTATTCCCTTTGCCACGCCGATCATATTGCTGCAAAGGGGCATCATCTCCGTATACAGGTTACGGAGGATCTGATGCAGGTTGTCAAAATCTATTGCCAGCAGTATCATCTTACCAATACCTTTCAGATGGTGAGCCGTACAAAGCCATGATCCGGTCGGTATCGTTTTTCTTTTTGGCCCGTAAATAGGATACCGAGATGTTTTTATTGGTATAATACTGAACCAGGTTTTTGTACTGGCGCACCTCATTGTATATCCGGTCAATCACCGACATTCGTTCGGCATCGCTCATCGAGAGCCCGGTGGCTGAAGTAATCGTTTTCAGTTCGGTCAGCACCGCACTGCTTTCCTCCAGCAGTTTGGCATAGCCCAAAGCAATGGCGCTTAATTCTTCGACCGAAAAATTTTCATCAGCTATCATTTTTTGGAAACTGTTGACATAGATGTCCGAAATATCACCTACCAGCAAAATCGTTTGCTGCACTTTCCGGGCGTCTTTCACCAAGTCGTGAACTGATTTTAGAGCATCATAGTATTGTTTCCCCTGAGTATAAACCTTCTGAACTTCCTGAAAGTTTTTCAGCATATTAGCCGCCGTCGAGGATGTTTGTATGACCTGGTTGGCCGTATTGACAATACTTTGCACAAAGTTGGTCGGGTCAGTTACGATAAATTGTGCTTTGCCTGAAAGGCTGCATATTGAAAGCATTGCAGCCAAAAGAAAGATTTTTGTTTTCATATTCTTATTATTTTAAAATGATTACTGTTTGCAGTGTTTGAAAGCCTTCCCTTTGGGAAGGTCCGCAGGAGCTTTTATCTTTTATTCTCTGCCAGTTGTTTGATGGCCAATTCGATGTTGCCGTCCAGCTTTTCGGACAGTTTCAGCACTTCCATTTTTTCGGTTTCTTCCGTGGTGTAGGTCATATACTCTTCCGGCGAAACTTCGGTAGCATATACGGCGCTTTGTACCCCGCCCAGTCCGATCCAGACCTCTTTGTACCGTCTCGACGGATGGTTGTTCATGTTGATCGAGAGGATTTGAGCCTTTTCCTTATCAGTCAGTCCCAGCAATGACTGTATGGAATCGAACTTGTTCATGTATTTGCGCTGGTCCAGCAGGATTTTACAATCGGAGTTGTTGATGATGCTTTCCTTGACCACAGGACTTGAAATAATGTCATCAACCTCCTGTGTAACCACTATGGCTTCCCCGAAATATTTACGCACTGTTTTATACATATATTTCAGATATTCAGCCATATTAGCAGAGGCAATGGCTTTCCAGGCTTCTTCAATTATCAATTGTTTACGAACCCCTTTTAACCGACGCATCTTGTTGATAAAAGCCTCCATGATGATGATGGTCACTACCGGAAAAAGCTCCTTGTTTTCCTTGATGGCATCAATTTCAAAGACGATGAACCGCTTGGAAAGAAGGTCTATATTCTTGTTGGAATTCAACAGAAAATCAAAACGCCCTCCACGATAATATTGCTTAAGGGTAGTAAGCAAATTGTCGATATTGAAATCCTCTTTGCTTACCTTAATTTCCCGTTGTTCCATCTTCTCTCGGTAAACATCCCGCATAAACTCATAAAAAGTATTGAAACAAGGCATTATACTTTTGTCTGCCTGTATCTGTCCGATATAGTCATTTACAGCACTACCCAGTTCGCCCGATTCAGTTTTAGAGGTTTTATCATCTTCACTTTTCCAAAGGGTCAGAAGCAGTGTTTTGATACTGTCCTTTTTTTCGACATCAAACTGGTAATCATCTGTGTAAAAAGGATTGAACGAGATAGGGTTATCCTCGGTATAGGTAAAATAAACACCATCTTCTCCTTTGGTTTTCCGGTTAATCAGGGTACAAAGCCCCTGATAAGAGTTTCCCGTATCTACCAGCAATACATGTGCACCCTGCTCGTAATATTGCCTGACCAGGTGGTTCATAAAGAAGGATTTTCCACTGCCGCTTGGTCCGAGTACAAACTTGTTGCGGTTGGTAATTATCCCTTTTTTCATCGGCAGGTCGGAAATATCCAGATGAATGGGTTTACCCGAAATACGGTCAACCATTTTAATACCGAACGGACTGGGCGAACTGCGGTAGTTGGTTTCTTGGGTAAAGAAACACAGCGCCGGTTCGATGAAGGTGTAAAAACTTTCTTCCGAAGGGAAATCTGCGGCATTACCGGGAATACCGGCCCAGTATAGGGTGGGCGCATCTACCGTATTGTGGCGGGGTTTACATTCCATCAGGGCAAGCTGCGACCCTACATCGTTTCGAATATGCTTCAACTCTTCAGAATCATCGCTCCATGCCATGACATTGAAATGGGCGCGAACAGAAGTCAGTCCGAATGAGTGCGCCTCATTCAAATACTTGTCAATCCATTCCTTGTTTATCTGGTTTCCGCGGCTGTAGCGTGAAAGCGACTGCATGTTACGGGCGGATTTTTCGAATTTCCGCAGGTTTTCGGCGCTGTCTTCCAGAAAAATGAACTGGTTATAAACATGGTCACATGAAAGCAGCAAACCAACAGGAGAAGCAAACGAGAGCAAACAATCGCTACGGTCTGTCGATAGTTTTTCGAACCTCCGGTCAGTAGCCACCCGTCCGGGCAGGTCTTCCACATCAGAAACCGTATGCAGGCATACGTGTTTATCCCCGATGCGAAGCCCCTGGGCGCCCAGTTCCATATCCTGTAAACAGGTGGTATCTGAAGGCGAGAGCGAAAAGTACTGTTCGATCAGCCCTGCAATGTTTTCCGTTCCGGTAATTTCGTCAGACGTTAAACGGGTCAGGGTAATAAACCCGCTGTCGTTCACAATCCTTTCGAATTGTCCCACAGCTTCAATGAATTTTACCGCCGTTTCCCTGTTTACCTCCTTGGGCAGGATAAAGCCACGGCACAAGGATGAGAAATTCGATTGCATCCGCATCCTCTCCTTCGTGGTCTTAGTCAGGAACAGAAAACAGGTATGGTTCAAAAAAGGGCGTTCGTTAAAGTGATGTTCAAACGAACGGGACAGGAAGCTCATATCTTCCCGGTCTGTTTCGGGTTCATATCGCTCTTTTACGAACCAATCCGCTTTGTGGACAATGCTGTAATCAGGCAAAACCTTAATGGCCTTTACCCATGACGAGTGAATGGCTCCGTACTCTGCACTTGTGACAGTAAAGAGTTCCGGCAAGTCAACTTTAAAGGCGACGGTAATGTCGGCATCTTTAGAGATGATACAGTCGTGTTCAACGGCCAGCAGCGGAAACTTGCTTTCAATGGTGGCAGCTTTTAACATATTCCTCATGGCGTTACCCCTTTCTTTTTCAAGAATAACAGGCGAAGTGGGACCTTCCGGTTGATCAGGTAGCGTGGGTGTTGCCGCCTGGCCATAAGCTTCATCAAGCCATGCTCTCCATACTTTGCATTAAGTGAAAAGGTCAGCCATACCAGCAACGAAGCGGCTATTACTCCGAAACCTATACAAATCCATTGGTTGGCGCCAGCCATGAACATCACTACGAAAATGATAAACACAGAGAGCAGCCCACCCGCGAAGATGAACAGGTATTGACTTTTAAGCCCCTGAAACTCCACGCTTTTTCCTATTCCTTTATTGATCATGTATTCCATAATTCTGATTAGATGTTTTGTATGGCAGATTAAAGGAAGAAAGAACGCAGAATGGTAGCCGCCACAATCAGGAAGATACAGGCGCCAAACCACGAGGCCGCGGTTTTCGAAGTATCGGGGTCGCCGCTCGAAAATTTTTGATAAACTTTCACTCCGCCGATAAGCCCAACGACGGCGCCAATGGCATAAATCAGTTTAGTGGCCGGATCGAAGTACGAGGTTACCATCTGTGTGGCTTCGGTGATACCGGCTGTTCCGTTGCCCTGGGCAAGTACGGATGATGCAGCGACCATCAGTACGGCCGCTGAAAAAAGAAATCTTTTCTTGTTCATAAAAACTGTTTTAAAGTGGTAAAAAGGGTAGATTGTCCTTTACTCCGGATGAATAATTGGATGATTTGAATTTTTAGTGGCGCGCTTATCCGTTTTACCCATAGTCATGTTGTTTCATTGCCTTGATTTTTTTATGGTTACACAAAATTTTTAATATCAAAATTACCGGGTACTTCGCCACCAGTGGTGTCATGTCCTACGATGATACTTTCATCCGACCGGCGGTGGTAAGCCGCCAGGTGCAGGTTTATCACCTCTCTGACAATATCCCTACGTCCGGGTTCGCTCTGTACCAACTGCTCGAACATATCCGTTTGCCGGATTTCCAGCAGCGTCCCTCCGGCCTCTTCCTTTTCGGGAATGGTGGCGGTTTGGTGATGCACTACGGTCCGCACGGCAGCTCCCATTTCCTCGAAAGTGGACCCTTCGGCCAGGGTAACGTTTCCGGGGATCCACGACTGCTCGTCCTCTTCTTCTGATAGGTTATCACCGTGACTATTGCTGTCATATTCCAGAGGCACACTGATGCCCATCGGTTGGTTGTCGGCCCTGTTGTGCCAGAAGGTTTCATCCAATTCTTTGTCAGGAACCCTTATCGGCGGTTTCACTTGTGAAGGCGCAGCAAAACTATCTTCCTTTTGTATCCCGTTTTTTTGATTTTCAGGCTTGGTAGCTTCTGGCAGTGAGTGGCGCAGGTCAAAAGTGCTTTTCCCCATAATATCGTCGTCATGGGAATTTCGGGAGGGTATTTCTGGCGATGCATGGTGCTGTTTGCCCGGTCTGCGGAAAAAGCGTTCCCATAGCAGGTACAGCACTACCCAAAGGATATAAATCATGAAGGCGGTAATAAAAATGCTTTTCATAACCTTATGTGCTAAAATATCCCTTCATTTTTCTTGTTGTACAGCGTGGTAATCTCCTGTTGAAACAAGGCAAAATGATGTTCCAGAACGTTGTCCAGATAGCTAAACAGGGAGAGATCATTACCGCCGATAACCCGCACGATTTTCAGGATGCGGTCATGGTACTGCTTTCGGATGTAAACCGTTTTTCCTTCCCGTGCCGTGATACCGCCTGCCTCGCGAATAAACAGGCTTTCGTAGTCCTGCGGTTTTCCCCGGCGGCGACGGTTTTCTTCTTTCAGGGATTCCGGGTTTATCATTGCCGGAGTTTCCATTTCCTGTGTCTGTTGTGAATCTTTGACATCTTTGTCTTTTTCACTGCCAACGTCTTTGGCATCTTTCACCATTTGCAGGTGATCCGTTGTGCGAAACGAATGGATGATGCTTTCTGCATCTATTCCATCCAGGTTTACGAGTTCATTTTTCTTTGCCATAGCCCAGTTAGTTGATTAGTGTAAGGATTTCGTCAGAGAGAGTATCGAGGTTACTGCCTTTAATCAGCAATTTATCGGCAGGGAAAAGGGTGGAACGGAACACTGCTTTGTGCGCGGCAGATTGTTCGCGTCTAAACCGTTTACTGTCAGGTATGAAAGTCTTCAGAACCTGCAATTGCAGGTCTTCGATCACCTGTTCGTACACGTGGTAGAGTTCCGTTTTTTCACGTCCGTCCACCATGTTCCATAGCAGGTACAGTCCTTTGATTTTTGCCTTTCCGGTAGTGATAAGTTGTTGGGTTAATACCACGGCAAAGCGCAGGGTACTTTCCAATACTACCCTATCGGCGCTGACGGGCGAAAAGATATAGTCCATCTGTGAAAGGGTCCGGATAACATCGGCATTGTTCACCGTTCCGGGCAAGTCGAAGAAAATAAAATCGAACTCGCCGGTTTCTGCCAGTTGCGAAGCCACCTGCATGGCATCTTCCGGAGTACTGCTTACCACAGGGTAGGCTTTGCGTCCCAGGGTGGTAAACTGCCGGTAAGCCATAAGCTTGTAATGATCATCTTCCATGACTGTTTTTAGGTCGCGCTCCCGCATTTCCACGATGCTGTATTGCGGGTAGTCGCAATCGACCACAGCCACGCTGTACCCTTTCACATAGTGCAGGTAGCTTGCCACCAACACGGTCAGCGTTGTCTTTCCGACACCTCCCTTTTGCGTGGAGAATGCCACGTACTTACTTTCTTTTTTCATTACTTGATTTTTTTAATGGTTTGTATATTTCTATCTGGGTATCTTTTCATGTATCTGCCTGCATACGGACTTATCTGCCTGGCTACCTAAGTACCTGCTTGCTTACTTTTGTCCGCAGGGATGTAAGTTGGTACGGAAATACGTTGGGATGTAGGTGTGTTGGTATGTTGTTACATCCTTACGTTTGTCTGTTTTTACCTGTTTCCGCACATTGGTTTATCCGTATTGTTCTACCTGCATACCTGAGCAGGTATTCCCGTTTGTCTGTCCCAATGTCCATACGTAAATAAGGCCGTATTGCAGTACCTGCCAACATCCTTGTGTGCATACCGACATTGCAAATAAATGGCTTTGTGGCAGCCCGTTTTTACTATTCGAGGGCTTGACGATAAGTGGCACCGATTTGATCATTTGTGGCATAATGCGCTACTGCATGAGTGTTTGGCCGGTCATCTACCTTTGAGCCGGGAAGCATCCTGAGCATTGAAAATGCCATTCTCCGTTCAGGCAACTTTTATGATCTGCCAGTAAAAGGCAGATTTTATTTGCTTCGGCAAATAGCAAGCTGTGTTTCGGGTTACCCGAAACCATTCCGGTAACCCGGAACTGCTTGCCCCACAAGGGGGGTAAAGCAACCTCCGAAGTCGGTTGCTTTCAGGAAGATTAAAGACAGGTTTAAACCCTGTGCCGGATGCCCTACTGTAAATATCAATGAAATGAAAGAGGAAAAGAAAACATCCCGCAATCGGGGAAAAGGAGGACGGCCGCAGGAGGACGATCCCGCTACAAATTGTGTAATGGTACGTTTTACCAATGTAGAGAACGCACAATTCCTGACCTTGTTCGAAGAGTCGGGTATGCACGCCAAAGCGCTTTTTATCAAGGCCCGGGTGTTCGATCAAACGTTCCGTGTGGTGAAAACAGACCGCGCGGCACTCGAATACGTGACCAAACTGACTTCGTTTTACGCGCAATACCGTGCGCTGGGCGTCAATTATAATCAAGTGGTAAAGGAGCTGCATTCGCATTTTTCGGAGAAAAAGACGCTGGCATTGCTGTATAGATTGGAAAGTATTACAAAGGAACTAGTGGTACTTAGCGAGCAAATTGTAAAGCTTTCTCAGGATTTTAAAGAGCAGTTTATGATGAAATAAATCCGGGAAAAATCATTCAGAATCAACAATAATTGAAAAATGATAGCCAAAATAAACACCGGGAATAGCCTTTACGGGGCATTGGCTTACAACCAGGAGAAGGTGGACGAAGGAATGGGAAAAGTCCTTGCCACGAACCTTGTTTGTGAGCCGATAGATGGACACTTCAGCGTACAGGGATGTGCTGCGGATTTTGCACGCTGGATGCCATCGCCAGAACATTTGCCGACTAAAAAACCGGTAATACACATTTCGCTTAACCCGCACCCAGATGATAAACTGACAGATAACCAACTGGCGGCAATCGGGTGTGAGTATCTGGAGCAGTTGGGCTACGGCAGTCAACCATACCTTATTTTCAAGCATGAGGATATCGGGCGCGAGCACATTCACATTGTTTCCTTGCGGGTGGATTGCGAGGGCAAGTTGATCAGGAGCAGTTTCGAGCATAAACGCAGTAAGGAGATTACCGAACTGCTGGAACAGAAATACGGGTTGATTCCGGCACAGGGGCAAAAGCAACCGGAACTATGGCAACTTACAACGGTAGATCCGGCGCAAGGCAACCTGAAAAAACAGATTTCTGCGGTAATAAAACCGTTGGCAGCCATGTATAAGTTCCAATCGCTGGGAGAATACCGCGCTTTGCTTTCTCTTTATAATATCGGATTGGAAGAAGTCAAAGGAGAAGTAAGGGGAAAACCATACCGGGGATTGGTGTATTCAGCACTGGATAAGGATGGGAATAAAGTCGGCACACCGCTTAAATCTTCCTTGTTTGGTAAATCGGTTGGTTACGACGGGTTGGAAAAACAGATGGTGAAATCCAGAGAACAGATAAAACAGCAAGGCCTCAGGGAACGCACACGGACGGTAGTTATAGGTGCTGTGAATACCGCCGCTAGTGAAAGTGAGTTACGGGCGAAATTGCGGGTAGTAAACATTGATCTGGTACTGCGCCGTAACGATCAGAGGCGTATTTATGGGGTTACCTTTATCGACCACAATGACCGCTGTGTATTTAATGGCTCCCGCCTTGGAAAAGAGTTTTCTGCCAATGCGTTTAATGATCGATTTGGTGGGCCGCAGTATGCGCCTGCCGATTTGCAGAAAACTTTAATCCTGGACGATACCTTCCGCATTGAAAAAACAACCGTCTCCGACATCGGGGATTCGGTAAGTGGTCTGTTTGCTTTTCTGTCTCCTGAAGTTACAGGTAATACCGATGACAATTACCGTCAGTTGAAGAAGAAACGGAAGAAGAAACGGCGGTATGGGAGGCAGGATGGGAGTCTTACATAGTGCATGTAAAATTTGATCAGACAGACAACACTTTTATGATTCTGATTTGTCTGATGATTTTTCAGATATCCTTACTTAGTCCCTGATCTTATCCATTGCTGTTTGAATGGTACTGCTTGTTTCCCTGGTAATACCATATTCATGGGCAATTGTGTTCCACTGGTTTATAGCCTCCTGAACCTCTTCGATAATGGAGCCCGGATTTTTCAACCCAAAATGTGTGGACAGTTTCATAAGCTCTTTTCGTCCCGGATTTTTACTTTCCCCCCCTATCATGGTACTGTGAAACCCGTAGCCGGAATATGAAAAGGTCAGGTCGTAGGCCGGGGCAAACTGCCATTCCCCTTTGGCATTCATCAGAAAGGAGAAGTTCTTGCTGTGATCGTCCCGGTTATGCGAATACACATTGAATGCTGCCAGCCTGAAAACTTTTTCATAAGCTTTCACGTGTTTTTCCAGCCGGAAAGCGCAATCCATCAAATGCCCGTAATCCATCGTACTCATTTTGAAGTTGTCATGCATAAGGCCGGACGCGGTGTGTGTATGCAGACGTTTATCAGCTATCCGGTCAAACCGCTTGGTTCCAAAATATACCTGTCCTGATTTTCCTTTAAAAAGGCGGCATTCGCTCATTTCGATGCCTGCCAACAGCGCCATTTTGTGATAGGCAAATTCAATATTTGCAATCTCCCTGTTATCAGATGATGACGGGAATTTGATGATCCATTCTTCATAACCTTCAGGGATGTTGTCCACACCGTGTACCAAATCGTCGGTAAGCGGGCTGTATGCGGCAAGAATCTTTGGCCTGGCACCACCGGATGATCCTCCCAGGATAAATAATTCTTCAATGATCTCAGAACTGGTCCCCTGGAGTACGTGGTTCATTTCAGCGGCAAGGATGTCCAGTTCAGGAACAAGGTCTGCTGTCTTTTCAGGTTCAATTTCCGGTGTGTACACAAGGGCTCCCATTCCCCGGATGCCGACATAAGCCAACCGGTCCAAAGGTGTTATGCTTGCAATTTCAATCCCTTTGGCAGATAAGGAGCGATCCAGTAACAGCCTGCCCCAGCCGTCAGGCAAGGAGTCGTTGAACACTCCGAACAATCCGTCGAAAGGTTGTTTCTCTGCACTTGCTATTTCCTCTGAAAAGGGGAGTTTTATGGGCGAAAGATTAAGCCCGGTTTTAAGAAAGTCAGAGTTGTACCTGAAATAGATCTTTTGGCCGGAAAGCACCAGTTCCCCAACTTCAAACCTGTTCCCTTCGAGAAGCAGTGATACGAATAATTTATTGATACCGGCCATTGGTAATTGCTTATTCTGTAAATAGTTTTTTAACCTCATCAAGGTTTTCTTTTACAAGCAGGAGGTTGTCAAATTCATTCAACCGTCCTAAAAGGTGCGTCAGTTTCAGCAGCGAATCCAACGATATTTTACCGGTGACCTCAAAACGCTTTAAACTGCCCAGGGAAACGCCCGAACGTTCGGCCATTTCTTCCTGCGACATTTTTAGCTGTTTTCGCAGGATGCGGTGTCTTTCGGCCAGGGCTTTACTTACCTCCGACGGTGTTGGCTCTAATGAATACATCATGTATGGTTAAAATATTATCCAAATATAATTAAAAATAACAAAAATAACTAATATATTATCTATTAATATTTTCCTGTTTGTTTTTAGGCTGAATTCTATATTTTGTCTGAATCCCTTTATTCCCCGGAACATTTGCCTAACTCGCCCGGCACATTTACCCACATAGTCTTAAAATGGTATTTGATCTGACAAATAGCTCCTTAATATTTGGATTTGTCTAACGGAAGTTTTTCATTAATAATGCGTTGTTCCAGAATGTAAATCAATCTATATTTTGTATCAATTGAGCATTGTGAATATTGTACATCTCATTCCAATAAAAGAAAGCTTCCACATTGGTCTTTTTAAGTTTGTTTAATTTTGTAGGCATAGGTTCTCGAATAACTGCTTCCCGCAGACGCTCCACGTTTTGAGGGTCAAAATGAGCTATTTTTGTTATTTCATTGTTTATTAAAACTGAAAGATACGCTGCTTTAGAAGCATTGACAATGGCATTATCGATATTGTATTTTTCGCTATGAATAAAGCTTTGTATTCTTTTTATTCCGGTCTGAAGTATTTTGAAATTATCGGGTTCTATCTGACCTTTCAGGCATATACAAAGGGAGGTCTGATAAATATCGGCGAATACCTGGGCAAGATTTTCCGGGTCAAGATTCCGATATTGCAGTTCAACCTTAGCAAACTTTTTAAAAGTCTTGGAAGTAACAGCTAAATTGTCTGTTACATCAAATAGCGAGGCAACGTCAAACAGTTGCTTTATGATTTCCATTGAGCAGTCTTTCTGTCCCTTGAAATATGGAATGCCCGTGGTGCTTGGAGCAAAAGCGGTTAATTTATCTCCTAACATATCAGCCTTGCTAGGTACATTTACCATTACCGGCTCTCCTTCCAATCTTAGGAAACGACTTTGAATGGGCACTTTTTCTATTTCGTAATAATGAATATCCTCGAATAATACATCAAGAAGAATAAATTCTGTTTCGGTATTGGTAACGTAGGATACCAGGTAAAAGAATTTAGCATGTGTTTTTGGAACATTATGAGCATTAATTCGCCCGACCAATTTTACATCACCAAATCCGTATTCATGGGCATATTTATGTAAGTATTTCTCCAGGTTTGTTCCTGGGGGACAGATAATGTCAATATCGATGGAAAGTCGTTTAGCGCTATCCAGATGAAGCATTAAAGCAGTTCCTCCTTTGAAGACAAACGGGCACCCGGATATCACTAACGATTCCAGTAATGAAAAGGCTCTTATCGACTTTTCAATAAGAACAATGTCGGAAAATTTATTCTCAACAGCTACCTGCTTCATCCATTCTATAGTTCGACTATCGGGGTGGATCATAATTTATTGGTCTTTAACAGTTCCTCTACTAACTGCTTTCTTCCCCGTCGGGCAGCATAGCGTAATAGTTTGTTTTTATTAATACTGTGTTTTTCAAAAATTGTGGTATAAACATAGTTTATTTCTACTCCCTGCAAAAAAGAAAATTCTACATCTCCAACAATATCTACAAGAATCTTTTCAATAGTGGGAGTGTTTATTCCTTCAACCAGTTGTAATGGGGATTCTGATATTAACGGGCGAATAATAATAGCCTGGTTGGTATTAATATATCTTTCAAAATCGGTTAATGACGGCATGAGATAGACCCTTTGGATGCTATTAGAATTTAAAAGATTAAAAACAGATTCAGCAACCTCACGTTCTACATCCACAAGCACAAAACTCAAACTGGGAATGTGGTGCATGTATGACAAAAGAGCTGAACCCGGCCAAATGCAGTAATCAGCAAAAGGAAACTGTGTTTTTATTTGCTTATTAATATTTTTGATTTCTTCGGAACAAACAATCGAAAAATCTTTCTTTGCATTATCCGGGAATGTATAAATACCACGCTCAAGCCTAATTATTAATCCGGATTTTAAAAGACGGTTTAGTTGCTCGGAAAGTGAGCTCGGATATCCAATCTGATTATGAATCTTCAGATTAGTAATCAAATCTTTTCGAGAAAACACTTTATGAGTGAAGGCAAAGTTTAAAATGTCATTAGTTGTAACCATGTGAAATTTATCTACGGACAAATATATCACAATTTTGGCAATGAATAGACATCATTGCCAAAATTGTGATATAATCTATTTGCAATTCGTCTATATGTCAGCTAAGTTAGAACGATTACAAACATTTAATCATTTCAGGCTAAAACGGGAATATAACAACCGATACTTGTGAATAATACGGTAGATGACGAAATCGACTTTCGAGGTGCTCCGGTGGTTCGAAATACATTTTTATCAAGATAAAACAGTAAAATATCAACACTTTTATCAGGATAAAACTATAATAACTTTCCTGATTTATTTTCCAATATTCACGGCCACAAGTGCCCACCTCAATGCCAGAAGCTGCCAGATCGCTGTAAATCCCCAACTGCACCGGATCATCTTCTACTTTCGCATCCCAAACAGTTAAGACAAGATCATTATGCAACAGGAAGACGATTTAAGAGGTTTGGCAAAGGTTATGGAGTTTATGCGGGCCATCAGCATTTTACTGGTGATTATCCATATTTACTGGTTTTGTTACCGTTCAGTTCATGAGTGGAACATCAATATTGGGGTGGTCGATAAAATCCTTTTGAATTTCAACCGGACCACGGGACTGTTTACCACCATCCTTTGGACAAAACTGTTTTCAATAGTTTTCCTTGCACTATCATGTTTAGGTACTAAAGGTATTAAAGAGGAAAAAATTACCTGGAACAAAATTTATGTGTTCCTAACCATTGGGTTTATCCTCTTTTTTATGAACGGATGGCTACCTGATCTGCCCTTACCTGCAACGGTTTGTACTGCGTTTTATATCCTAACGATAAGTGTGGGCTACCTTTGCCTGTTGACCGCAGGTATATGGATGTCGCGCCTGTTGAAGAACAACCTGATGGAGGATGTTTTCAATACGGAAAATGAATCATTCATGCAGGAAACCCGGTTAATCGAAAATGAGTATTCGGTCAACCTGCCAACCCGTTTCTATTACCGCAAGAAATGGAACAATGGATGGGTCAATGTAGTAAACCCCTTTCGTGCATCAATTGTACTTGGCACACCTGGTTCCGGTAAGAGTTACGCGGTGGTAAACCAGTTCATCAAACAGCAGATCGAAAAAGGCTTTTCCCTATATATTTACGATTTTAAATTCCCGGATTTATCAACTATTGCTTATAACCACCTGCTGAACCATCGTAAAGGCTATAAAAAGGTGCCGAAATTCTATGTCATCAACTTCGACGACCCTTCACGTTCACACAGGTGTAACCCGATCAACCCGTCGTTTATGAGTGATATATCGGATGCTTACGAAAGCGCCTACACCATCATGCTCAACCTGAACAAAACATGGGTACAGAAACAGGGCGACTTCTTTGTGGAATCCCCAATTATCCTGTTTGCTGCCATTATCTGGTACCTGCGAATTTACAAAGACGGTCGGTATTGCACGTTCCCTCATGCCATCGAATTTTTAAATAAACGCTACGAGGATATTTTCCCAATTTTGACTTCGTACCCTGAACTTGAAAACTACCTGTCGCCTTTTATGGATGCCTGGTTGAGTGGAGCGCAAGACCAGTTGCAGGGGCAGATTGCAAGTGCTAAAATCCCGTTATCCCGGATGATTAGCCCGCAACTGTACTGGGTAATGAGCGGTGACGAGTTTACCCTCGACATCAACAATCCCGATGATCCGAAAGTGTTGGTGGTAGGCAATAATCCCGACCGGCAGAATATTTATGGTGCTGCCTTGGGCTTGTATAATTCCCGTATCGTTAAGCTGATAAATAAAAAAGGGCAGTTAAAGAGTAGCATTATCATCGATGAGTTACCGACGATTTACTTCAAAGGTTTGGACAACCTGATTGCCACCGCCCGGAGCAATAAAGTTGCCGTATTGTTGGGCTTTCAGGATTTCTCGCAGCTTAAACGGGACTATGGGGATAAAGAGGCTGCCGTGGTGATGAACACCGTTGGAAATATTTTCTCCGGTCAGGTTGTTGGTGAAACAGCTAAAACGTTGAGCGACCGTTTTGGAAAAGTTTTGCAAAAACGCCAGTCGATGACCATTAACCAGCGGGAAAAGTCAACATCGATAAGCACGCAAATGGATTCGTTGATCCCACCAAGTAAAATATCGAACCTTACACAGGGAATGTTTGTAGGTGCTGTGGCCGACAATTTTGATGAACGTATCGAACAGAAGATTTTTCACGCCGAAATGGTGGTCGATACCGCAAAGGTAGATGCTGAAACCAAAGCCTATAAAAAGATTCCGGTAATTACCAGCTTTATTGATGGGCAGGGCAATGACCGCATGAAGGAAATGATTCAGGAAAACTACAACCGCATAAAAGCAGAAACCAAACAGATGGTCAAAGATGAACTGAAACGAATAAAGAACGACCCCGAGCTGGCACACCTGTTGCAACAACAAGAGTAAGTACAGCTTTATCAGCCTTATTCCAGAGAAGTTTTCATTGATTAAAATCAAAACGGTATTGACAATTCTTCGGATTCGACAGGTTTAATCCTAATTATTTCCCCTTTCGGTGCATGACATCTTTGTTATCGTCCTTATCCATTTTATTCTCAAGAGAACTTTTCAGTTCGTCAAGGAACAGAGTCCGGCTGTTGGCCCGGATACGCATCACACCGTAAGTTGAGAAGAAATTGCCCGGTTTCATGTCAAACAGGTTGAAAAAAAAATTTACCATTGCGGTAATGGATACCTCTCCGTTATTGATCGCATGTCGTTCGTGCAGGGCCATGGCCATTTCCAAAAGGCCTATTCCATCTGCTGTCCATTGCAGTGAAAAGTCGGTTTTTGCCTTTTCTGGCATATGGGATTTGTGATCGGTTTGATGAACCCGCAACCATTCGATAGAGCTTTCAACAGCCAAAACAGCTTTGAACAAATAGTGTCCGACGGGTACTTTTTTTTTCACACCCCTTGCCTTATACTCCTCTTTTAATGCCATCAGTTCCACATGTGTATAATTAAGGGTGAAAAATGCCGGGATGTCTCTCGTTACATTGGTACAGACATGTACCAACTGAGACATGAATTTTTTATATGCCTGTGACAATGCCTCTATTGTCGACGTGTCATTTTTCTTCAAAATCATACAGAAAAACGGTGTTCTGGTTAATGATTCCATAGGCTCTCATTTTTATTAGAATATTTTTATAAATGGTAAAAATGGTAAATACAACAACGCTTAACAATTGAATTATATTTCAAAATGAACAAAATATTTTTAAGTATAAAATAACTACAAAGGTAATAGGCACTGAATTAAGATTATGAAAAATAAAACATAAAGTTTCTTAAAAAATAGTACTCCGAAAAGTTGGATTACAACATAGAAGAAAATGACTACGATTTGGACAGCCCAAACAATATCCTATTTCTGAAACCGTAAATTTTTTGAACCGTGTATTTGCTTTGGAAGATTCATTCTTTCTGTGAATGAACAAAAGAAGTACCCCAAACAGTATTTAAATGCAATTGTACTTTCAGCTTCCGAGAAAATTTTCCTGAAAATACGTTTTGGTGCCACAAGCTGTCAGGTTAGTGCCTTAAATAGCCAACGCCTTGAAATCCTATAAATTACCTTTTCGTTATTCCTATTTTCATCTCTGCATTAATAGTGATGCAAGAATCCTTAAAACATTTGAAATATGGATGAAAAGTTAACCGACAGCAAAAAACGAGTGCTGCTTACAACCGATGCCGCCAATCCACAGGCATTAAAAGCCGTTACCGGTATGGACCAAAACGGCATTCCACGGACAGTCAGCCCTGATGGAGCAAATATTGCTGATTTTCTGGCCATTGACAAAAATGGCAATGCACTTGAAAACTTTTTCAAAAAGTTCCTTGAACAGACTAAAAACCCTGCGCACACGGGATTTTTCCTGATGACGCAAGACGTACTGGGTAAGATCATTGAGATGCAACCCGTTAATGCAAAAACGTTGGAACCTTACCGTATCGACCCGCAACAGTTCCTTGACCAGCGGCAAGAGCAAAAACAAGGACAGGCACAGGAACCTGGAGGTGCAGCGTCCGGACAGAAGAACGATTTTCAGCCCATCGATGAAAACAAAATCAACTGGTCTCAGGCTGCAACCATGGGTATCAACAGGCAGTTATTGGAAGATACAGGTCAGCTTAAAGCCATTCTATACGGCCACAAGTCCCCGGCGTTGAACCACCTTGTTTTTACCCTTGAAGGGATCACCTTTGATACCCAGGCGCGGCTGTCCCTGAAAGAAATGCCCGATGGAATGTACAACATCCAGCCCCACAGTTACCTCAAAGCTCCTGACCTGGACAGGCCTTTTCTCGGGGCTATGCTTACCGGCAAGGATAAAGAAAACTTGTTGGCTTCTGGCAATGCCGGACGGGTGGTTGATCTTGAACAAAGTCCGGGACAAAAAATTCCAGCACTCATTTCGCTCGACAAAATCACCAACCGCCTCGAAGCTGTTCCGGTTGAAAAGCTCAACATTCCACAATCGCTCAAAGGGGTAGAGTTTACTCACCAGCAGGTAAAAGACCTTAAAGAAGGCAAGGTGGTACTGGTCGAAGGGATGATCACTAAAAAGAGCCAGGACACGGATAATCCTAAAAAGTTCGATGCCTACATCCAGTTTAATGCGGCTAAAGGCAGCTTCGATTTCAGTTACGGAGGATTAGACCAAAACCGCAACCTTCAGGAGAACAAACAGCAGCAGTCCCATGAAAACGAACCCAACAATGTCCGCATTCCGCAAAAACTGTTGGGCGTGGAACTTACACCCAAACAACAGGAAGACCTGCGGGAAGATAAAACTATTTACGTCAAAGGAATGCTGAAAGACGGACAGGACCAGCCGTTCAATGCCTACGTGAAGATAAACCAGAGGGAAGGTAAACTCGACTTCTACAAGTTTAATCCTGAGAAGGCAAGGAAACAGGGTGCCGAAATTACTCCCGCCAGTGAAAGCCAGACACAGGTTGCAGTCAATTCTGAAGGCAAAACCAACGAAGCAACCAAAAAGGTAAATGAACCCCTGAAACAGGGGCAAACTCAACCTACAGGGAATCAGGGCAAGCAAATCCATAAAGGCAAAGACATGAAAATGTAGCTTTTATGGATTTGATAAGGGGATTCAGACAGTATCCGGTTTTCAACTAAAAATCGGCACATAGCGAAAATCCCAATAAATAAAGTTGTTATTTTTTGCCACTGAAAGTTCCTGTAACAGAAAATTGTTTGAACACAATTGGATGATGAATTTTTAGTGGCGGCGCCTGGGTGGGATACCCGGGCGCCATTTTTTACTTAACCGCTAAAAATTTATAATTATGTCCCAGGAACTTTCTTATTTCAGGTTGTCCCTTTTATCTTACCTCAGGGACAGCCATCCCCATTTAGCTAACAATAACGCTTTTATTGCTGCCCGGGGCGATGCCGCCGCCAATGCCTATAGTACAGCTGTTAAAAACGGGCAAGCCCATGATCAGGCAGGCGAAATTGCTAACGAAGTCCTTTATGCGGGCTTGCTGTTTTCCCCATACCGCACTATTGTCCGAATCCTTTGGAACGAATTTGAGAAAGAAGTCACTCCCATGCTGGCAGAAAGTGTGGCGATGGAATTGTTGCCGAAGCTGGTCAGCGTCTTTAACAAATACGACCTGTCCGACGGTTTTGATACCACTGAGGAATACGACCAGTTTTACACTGAACTGACGGGCGCCATTCAAATCCTTCTCGAAGATGGCATTTAACAAGCGTACGCATCTGCGCGGCAACATTGATGCGATAAAAACCATATTCCTTTTGGAAAAGGAGAACCGTACAGCCACCCCGGAAGAACGGGCCGTACTGGAAAATTATTCGGGATTCGGCGGTATCAAAGCCGTATTAAACCCTGTCGGTCATCCGGGCGATGAACGCTACTGGACCAAAAGTGATCTTGACCTTTTTCCGTTAGTTACTGAACTGCACGAAGTATTGCGAGAAGGCGCCGGTGATGAAGCACAGTACAAACGCTACGTCAGTTCGCTGAAAAATTCCATCCTCACCGCTTTTTACACGCCGCCGGAAGTAGTTAATGTACTGGTGGAAACCCTTCACAAACGAGGCATTGCACCCATGCGCCTGTTGGACCCTTCAGCGGGAACGGGCGCTTTTGCATCCGCCTTCAGACAACAATTCCCAGACTGTGAAAATACTTGCTTTGAAAAAGATTTATTGACAGGTAAAATCCTCTCTCAACTGTATCCAAAGGATAACGTTCGGACTGAAGGTTTTGAAAACATTGAAAGCCGTTATTCCAATCATTACGACATTGTTACCTCGAACATTCCCTTTGGCGATGTGGCTGTATATGATCCTGTCTTTACTGCGAACAACGACCCAATGCGGCGCATGGCTGCACGATCCGTCCACAATTATTTCTTTCTCAAATCAGTCGATATGGTGCGTGATGGTGGTATCGTGGCTTTTATCACTTCACAGGGTGTACTCAATGCCGAACAGAACCGTCCGGTACGCCAGTGGTTGATGGAACATTGCCAGCCGGTTTCCGCTGTTCGCCTGCCCAATAACCTTTTTACCGACCATGCCGGAACTGAAGTGGGCAGTGACCTTGTTATCCTGCAACGCAAGACCCGTGGGGCCAATCTGACACAGCGCCAGCACGATTTTATCGAATCCCGCCGACTGTCCAACGGTATCCTGGTAAACAACCTCTTTCAGGCCTTTGACCGGGTGGTACATACGACCTCAAAAGTCGATACCGACCCTTATGGCAAGCCCGCATTGATATTCCTGCACGATGGCGGTGTGAGCGGCATCGCTGCCGGGTTAAAAGGCATGTTGCGCGAAGATTTTTTACAACACCTTGACTTGGAACGCTATCTTTCCCAAACACCACAAACACAGGAGCAGTCCGGGCAAACTGTTTCACAACCGGTGCCAGCTTTGGGAGCAGCCCCTAAAATGAACACGATTCCGGTTCCTGAAACCGGTTCGCCCCGACCATCTGTTTCTTTTAATGAGTTTACCGGCTCCCTGTTTGGAAATGAGGAATTATCAAAAGCAACGGTCAGGATACCGACTTCGGAGGTTTCCGGTAAAGAAACGCCGCTCTCTGTTTCCCAGCAGCCGCTTATCTCCCTGTACGATCTTTTTGGTCTTCCCGAAACAGAACGTTCCCAAGTTAAAAAGCCACGTACCCGCAGCAAACAGGCAAAACCCGTTGAACAGGCGTCCCTTGATTGGCGCGAGCTTTTACAGATCAGGAATGCCTCTTCCCCACTGCCTGAAACCGTCGCGGATAAAGAAGCCCGGATAAAACGAGAAGAAGAAAAGCGGCAGGAACGGCTCCAGCCTGTTCCTTTTACTGCTGAACGCTTGAAACATTACCGGGAAGGTTCATTGGTATCCGAAGGTGACAACCGCATCGGCTACCTGCGTGGCATTGACAACTTGCAGCCGATGTTCCACCCGCTGGAACTGGCATCTTCCCAACGGCAAAGGGCCTCGCTCTATATTGAAATTAGGGACACCTACCATCACCTTTATATCAACGAGGCCGAACGTCTGCGGGCCAATCCTTCGCTTCGTAATATGCTCAACCGCCTGTACGATGATTTTACGGGAAGCTTTGGCAACCTGAATGACGCCAAAAACCTTGGTCTGATTAAAATGGATGCCGGCGGGCGCGAAATCCTTTCCCTTGAACGATATATAAATGGGCAGTCGGTTAAAGCCGATATTTTCAACCGTCCCGTAGCTTTTAATCCTGATGAGATAACCCACGCCGAAAATGCCCGCGAAGCCCTGACTGCTTCACTGAATAAACATGCGGGCGTAAATCTCGGTTACATGGCTTCCCTTACCGGAAATAAACAGAACGAGATACTGGAAGAACTTAAAGGAGCCGTGTATTTCAATCCGCTGGTAGGCCTCTATGAGGTGGCTGATAAATTCATTGCAGGCAACGTAATAGATAAAGCCGGACAGGTGGAACACTTTTTGGAAAGTAATCCCGGGCATGAAGCTGCCGGCGCTTCGCTCAAAGCCCTGCGGGAAGCTACGCCCAAGCCGATTGCTTTCGACGATCTTGACGTCAACTTCGGCGAGCGTTGGATACCAACAGGTATTTATGAAAAATACGCCTCGTGGCTTTTTGAAACAGGCGTCAACATTCACTATGCACAAAGTCGCGATGAGTATAGTGTCACGGCTTTCAGGAGTAACGCCAAGATCTCTGACCAGTATGCGGTCAAATCGCAAAGCCGCACTTTCGACGGAGTGGCGTTGATTAAACACGCCTTGCACAATACCTCCCCAGACATCACAAAAAAGATTATGGTAGACGGAGAAGAAGTAAAGGTTCGTGATGCCGATGCCATCCAATTGGCCAATTCGAAAATCGACGAGATGCGTAAGGGGTTCTCGGATTGGTTGCGCGAGCAATCGCCGGAGTTTAAAGACCGGTTGGCCGGGCTTTATAACCACACGTTTAACTGCTTTGTACGACCGGCTTACGATGGTTCGCACCAGACTTTTCCCGGACTGGATTTGAAAGGTTTAGGTATTGACGACCTTTACAAAAGCCAGAAAGATGCCGTATGGATGCAGAAACTGAACGGAGGAGGTATTTGCGACCATGAAGTGGGCGGAGGGAAAACGCTGATCATGTGTTGTGCCGCCATGGAAATGAAACGGCTGGGATTGGTAAACAAGCCGATGATAACAGGATTAAAAGCCAATATTCACGAAATAGCGCAGACCTTTTGTACGGCTTATCCCAATGCCCGCGTTTTGTATCCAGGCAAGGAAGATTTCACACCTGTCAACCGGATGAAAATCTTCAACGAGATCAAGAACAACAACTGGGATGCTGTTATCCTTACGCATGAACAATTCGGGATGATCCCGCAGTCTCCCGATATACAACGCGACATTTTACAAAAAGAACTGGATAGTGTTGAAGAAAACCTGGAAGTATTGCGCGGGCAGGGAAAAGAAGTTTCGCGGGCCATGCTAAAAGGTTGCCTTAAAAGGCAACAAAACCTGGAGGCCAAATTAAAGAATATTGCCTACCAGATTGAAACCCGGAAGGACGATACAGTGGATTTTCGTTTGATGGGTATTGATCACTTGTTTGTTGATGAAAGCCATAAATTTAAAAACCTGACCTTTACCACCCGGCACGACAGGGTGGCAGGACTGGGTAATGCCGATGGTTCGCAGCGGGCATTGAATATGCTGTTTGCCCTGCGTACCATACAGGGACGCACAGGTAAGGATTTAGGGGCGACTTTCCTGTCGGGTACGACCATTTCCAATTCACTCACAGAATTGTACCTGTTGTTCAAATACCTGCGCCCGAACGAACTGGAACGGCAGGGGATTACCACCTTTGATGCCTGGGCGGCGATATTCGCAAAAAAGAGCATTGACTACGAATTTTCGGTAACCAACGAAATTGTGCAGAAAGAGCGGTTCCGGTACTTTATCAAAGTTCCGGAACTGGCAGCTTTTTATGCTGAAATAACAGATTTTCGCACGGCAGCAAACATCGGTATTGATCGCCCTGAGAAAAACGAAATACTGCACAATATTCCGCCCACACCCGACCAACAGGAGTTTATTGAACGGCTGGTTGCCTTTGCCAAAAACGGCGATGCTACGCTTTTATTCAGGGAACCGCTTTCTGACAATGAAAAGACAGCCAAGATGCTCATTGCAACCGATTATGCGCGGAAAATGTCGCTGGATATGCGCATGATTGCACCCGAGCGGTACGGTGACCACATCGACAACAAGGCCAGCCATGTCGCCCGCCGTATAACGGATTATTACCGGGATTTCGACAGGCACAAGGGCACGCAGTTTGTCTTTTCCGACCTCGGAACGTACCGTCTCGGTCATTGGAATGTGTACAGCGAAATAAAACGTAAGTTGGTTGAAGACCACGGTATTCCGGCACGCGAGGTGCGTTTTATACAGGAAGCCAAAACTGAAAACGCCCGTAAAACGATGATTGCCGGGATGAATGATGGGAAAATACGTGTACTGTTTGGTAGTACCGAAATGCTTGGAACCGGCATTAATGCCCAGAAACGGTGTGTTGCTATTCATCACCTCGATTGCCCATGGCGACCGTCCGACCTGGAACAGCGCGATGGTCGCGGTATTCGGAAAGGTAACGAGGTTGCCAAACTCTATGCAAACAACAAAGTCGATGTTATCCTGTATGCGGTCGAAAAATCGCTCGATGCCTACAAATTTGGGTTGCTGCATAACAAGCAACTCTTTATCCGGCAACTCAAAACCAATTCGCTTGGTTGTCGCACCATCGACGAAGGCAGCTTGGACGAAAAAGGGGGCATGAACTTTTCCGAGTATGTGGCTATCCTCTCGGGTAATACCGAATTGTTGGAGAAAGCCCGTCTGGAAAAGAAAATTGCAGCATTGGAAAGTGAACGGCAGGCTTTTGCAAGGGGTAAATCGTCGTCCCGCTACAAATTGGAAAACATCTTGCAGAGCGCAGAAAAGAACAATGACCTGATTACACGTATTTCCAAAGATATGGAAGCCTTTAATGATAGGGTACAAACAGCGCCTGATGGAACAAGGCTTAATCCGGTTCAGCTGGATGGCTTGCAGGGAAGTAACCAGAAGGAAGTAGGTCTCAGTCTGAACGAGATAAGCGCCAATGCCCGTACGCATGGTGTGCATGAACCCATTGGTACATTATACGGCTTCACTCTTTTGGTAAAAACTGAAACCACGCTGAAAGAAGGTTTTGATATGGTTCAAAACCGCTTCTTTGTTAAGGGCGCGGGTGAAATCCTGTACAATTACAACAACGGGCTGATGGCTACAGACCCTATAATTGCTGCGCAAAACTTTATCCATGCTTTGGATAGTATGCCCCGCCTGTTGGAGAAGTACCGGGCGGAGAACGAGAGGATATCGAAAGATATTCCGGTGCTGAAAGAGGTAGTTGAAGCGGTGTGGCGAAAGGAAGATGAGCTAAAAGGATTGAAAACCGAATTGAACAACCTCGAACGACAGATAAAGCTATCGCTGAAACCTATCGAACAAATGGAAGGACAATCATCGGAGATTGTGGCTGACAATCAACTGCACCCAACTCCCTTAAAACTCACCCAATCGAAGCAAACAGTCAAATAATTTCTGAACGATCCAATATCTCTCGACCTGAAACAACTGAAAGAAGAGACCCGGCTCAATTTGGTCTGCCCAAAATTTAACGTAACGGCGGGCCAGATTTCCTATTCTGATCTACACGGCAGACTGTATAGAGCATGGGCGAAACTCTGCCTTCACCCTGGGAAGCAGTAAGTCCACGCTGTTCGAAATATCCAGGCTTCAGCTCCGAATTCTGATGGGCCGGTACCCGGAGGTAGATAAATACTTCGATCTATCCCTTCTTACCATCATCCAGATAGAATACCTGCTCAAGTTTAATTCCATCAAAAATCTGAATGTGCTCTATTCCCAACATCATCATCAGAAGCAATTTTATTGATGATTCGTTTATGAAACTTCAGAAGAAATGTAGGGGTGTATCAATTTAATATTTGTTCGAACAATTTTAAAAGATCACTCTTAACTGTTTCATAATCTATAAATAGCATTGGTGGAAGCTGATGGGCAAGACTGCTTTTCCAGGCAGCTTTCAGGCTCTTATCGTTTGATGAGTTGATCAACTGATTAATACCTGTGAATGATAAGCCTTTGAATTGCATCTTGCGGTGGAATGCATCAACAACCAGTGAATAATTGATATCAGGATGGTTACGGGAAAGGTACCAAATGTCGAAGAAATCGCGGGGTGCAGTGTAGGATCGTTGTATAAGTGCACGAATCTTCTCCGAAAGAACTTCTTCAATGGAATAACAAGGTATAAGATTGGGATCTATGGCTATTTGATCAGAATAGCCGTGATGTAAGGTTTTCAAGACCGGCGGGAAAATCAATGTCTCGTAAAGTATGATTTCAATTTTAATACTGGTGAGCCAACGATCGGGAGACGGGGGATTCTCACTGCGGGAATGATCGGCGCCCCAGAATTTGACGATGGCTGCATACCCAGTTAATTTATCATTGAATTTTAATTGCTTAAGTGAAGAGATGTGGGTAAAAAGTCCAGCATTACTTTTCACATGAAGACAAATTGATTCCAAATGTTTCCGGGTGAACTGAAACGAGGATGATCGGCTGGTGAAGTCCAAATCCTCGGAAAATCGATATTCTGGAAACCAGCATTTACGTAGGCAAGTTCCTCCCTTGAAAACCAATATATCTCTGAGCGTTTGGTCGGAATAAATAGCTGCCAGGAAGTGGCCCAAAGCCCAATCTTTATCAATGGTGCTTTTCGGGATTTTCTGTGCTTCGGCTTTTGTGGAAATCTCTTTTTGTAAGATCATTATAATGAGACGTTACTGGCAGTTAATATTTGAGGGATGGTCATATTCAGGCGTAATTTCCATGTTCCTAATGGTTCTCCAACCCGTTCGCCCATTGGATCAAATGCATCATAGGAAGTATTAATTTCAGATTTTGCATAGCGTATAAATGACTTCAACCCTTTTTTCTCTGTAAGTTCGGCAAGGAAGCCCATCCGCTTTAACGCCGCCTTGTTGTGAACGGCTTTACTGTATTCTATTAGCTTCTCAGCGGAAAGATTTGCTGAGGAAAAAGCAGAAAGAAGCTCTTCGAGTCCACCGGAATAGGCAGGTAAATCGAAACAATCAACAATTGTTTTTTCTATATCTGTGATGCGAAAAGCGTTGTTGCCGTAGCCTTCGGTTGAAATCCCTGTCATTTTGCCGGAAGGTATCTGGATGAAATTATAGGAAGTACCCAATACATTCTTTTTCTGCTTATTATGGGTCGTCTGAATAAAAATACTATTGGGGAATCTGGTTGTAAGTCCGTGACTGTTTAAAGCGGACCAATAAGCAACAGCACCATCTTTTGCCAAAAAACAGCCAATCACGTTTTCGTTACGAAAGTTTGAACGGCAGTATTTACCTCTTTCTATACGAGTCAGAAAGCTTTTGGAAGCGAGGTTCTCAAGGATTGAATTAATGTTGGGAGACTTTTCATTAATCAACGATTCGATCTCAGCAAGATTGAAAATCTGTATTTCAAAATCATCAAGCAACCTGATAAATCGTTGTTGTTCTTCTGAAATGTTATGCGACTGATAAATTCTTGACATTGTTTTATGTTTAAGGATAAGGGGTAATTATTGCCCCTTATATTGAGACGAAAAGCAATACAAATATATGGATATTTTGGTTTAAAACAAAACCCGTGAATTTTTATTTTTTAGAATCATCGTCATTATAAAAATCATCACTCGTATCCTTTTTCTCTCTTATTTTCTGACTGTAATTGGCTCTCGAACTGCTTTCTCTTGCAAACATTGCCTTCATATTTGCCTCATTCTTTTGAAAATGAATCGTGTTGGTGATCGAAATGGATGCCGCGAATTTTTCAACATCATGGTCAGCTCCAATATAGGTAAACGTCCATCGGTTTAATTTCAATTCATCAATCATCTTTTTAATTGCAATCCTAATGTACCTGACAAAAAGCACTAAATAACCAAACTTATCGATTCTGGTCAATCATTAGTACCTTTCTCAAATATTTTCAATGCTTCCTGTTCAGTCTTAATTATCCGGCAGCCACCCAGTATAGCGCCACTTTCAACCAGTTCCTTATCCATTGAAACTTTCATCTTGTATACATCTGACCGTTTGTAATGATATGCCTCTTTTATTCGACAGTAAAACAACATATTGTTTTTTCGCAGTGCACTTAAAAGTCCTTGAGAGATATTCAGGAACTCACATACCTTTTTGCCGTTCATCCAATAGTCTGTTTCGGAGAAACGGTAATTTACATCTGTTGCCTGATTCAATATTCGCCCCATCAGCGAACGAAACAAGCTTTCTTCCATCAATATATAACTCATAATCAATAACTTTTATATTAATTATTCCGGATTACTTTACATCTTAATTTCTGTCTAATATTATCGTAGACGGCTTTGAACGACTGCTCCTTCAATTCGTACACCCGTCCGTACTCATTACGCCGGACATTGACGAATTTGTCCTTATTCATTTTGAACACTTTGATTTCATCCGCCGACAGGTTCCTTTCGCAAACCTGTTTGTATCCTTCAG
>Ga0265297_10001913_pt1 | contig 45283 bp, 82 predicted proteins | sample Munlanlwell13791_FD_192502 | JGI IMG/M metagenome (GOLD analysis project Ga0265297, IMG submission 192502) | Leachate microbial communities from a municipal landfill in Southern Ontario, Canada - Leachate well 137-91 | ecosystem: Engineered > Solid waste > Landfill > Unclassified | place...
ATGAGGAGGTGATGACCCCTTATGAGAAACTGAAATCATTGCCCGGCTCAGAAAGGTATTTGACGCCGGGGGTAACCTTTGCCCAACTGGATGCCATAGCCGATCAGATGAGCGATAATGAATTTGCGGAAAGGATGGTGAAAGCACGGTCCGATCTCTTTGAGAGAATATCCAGGCATGAACAACGGGTTGTCAGAATCTGAAGCTCATGAGGTTATCCACATATCCACACCGTTCACAAAGAAAGAAAAAGTAGCAAAAAGAAAGAAACGATTATTATGACCCCTTCAGGCTCATCTTTGGATTAGAAAAGACTGGCCTGGTGCCGACTGCCGCAGAAAATTCGCCGATTAGGGCAAAGTCGCCCGCCTTCTTGCTAAAGACCGGCGACGGCGTGATCCGGTCGATTTTGTCGCCTACCACCACGATCTCGATCCGCCCATAGCCGTGTTTACACATGGCCCGCAGGCAATTCAACACCGACTGCTCTTCCTCGGAAGTGTTCAATATCGCGCGATGAAGAGCCTCGGCGATGCTGATGTCCAGACGGTCGCTGGATTCCTTGAGGGCCCTGTAGTCATTAACATTCACCCGAATGAGAGTGGTATCCCGCTGGCTCGGGCAGCTTTTCTTCCCCATAGTCAGGATTGTATACAACGTGTTAACAAACGGCAATCCCTCTCATTCTGCTGATTTTACTGCGGACTCCCCAGCAACGCTCCACGCCGGGAAGCGCCCCGACATGGAATCCCTCGAACCGGCTCAGGTCGCCTTCCAACACGTGATCGTTGAACCGGGCATCGGAGCGGTAGTTGTGGGGCGATTGGCCCCGGATGACCTCTGTTATATTTCCATTGCCCGGCAAACGGTCCAGCGTGGTTTCCAGGGTGAGGCCTCTCCACTCCACCCAGCAGTGCCCGTAGCTTTCGACCGTCCCCAGATGGGCATACACATCGTCGGTGAAATAGCGCAGCATGGACGCCAGGGCCACCGAGGACCCCTCGCAGTCGGCCATCAACCTGCCTTCGGTATTGCGCCATCCCAGGACCTCGGCCGGCATCTGCCAGAAGTCCGTCTGGCCCAACCGCACTTTGAATCCGGCCAGGCCGTTTCGCTTGATGGCCCTGGCGATCGCCCCGATATTATCCGCCCCGGCGCCGGTATAACCGCTCAGCAGCACGCAGGCATCGGAGTTCCGCCCCCGGTCATCCAGCGGATAGTCGATCTCCTCCACCACCCATTTCCAGCAGGCCAGCGCTTTCTCCGCCTCGGTCTCTTTGCCGCGGATCAATTGCTCCGTGAGCCGCCGCACCGCCAGATTGTTGGGGGTGATGAACTCCCGGATGTCATAAAGATCGCCGAACCTGACGTCTGCCGTCCACATTCCTTCTGTCCTTTATCCGGAATACGAGCAAAACAAGCGGCAGCACGATAGCCGCCAGAACCACCAACAAGACTGTTTCCGCCGTTTCGAGCAGGCCGATGGCCAGGCTATGGGTTTTTTCGATGACCTCAAAAATCTTCATACCCGGTCTCAAAACCTCTCCCTGAAGGCTCTTTCCCGCCGGTACTTTGCCGGAGCCAGGGACGCCAGCCTCGAACTCAACACGCAGGCCTTCGGTTCGTAGATCACCACACCGGCGTCCTTCATGCGCCGGGCAAGGGTGAACTCCTCCTCATCGATCATGGCCGCGCGGTCCTGCTGGTCGATGGCCCGGTTGAATTCCCCGCTATCAGAGTAGGCCGACTTCCGGAAGGCCGAGTTCCGGCCCACGATGCGGCGAATTCCCAGCGCCGTTCCCTCAAGGGTGTATCCCCAGGGCTCCACCACTGAGTACCACCAGGGCGCTTCCGGCGTGATCGTCGGCCCGGTGACGGCGATGACATTCGGATCCTTGAAGTGCCGCAGCAGCTCGTTCATGGCGCCCGGCGGGACGCGGACGTCGGCATCGTAGTTGACGATGATCGTTCCCCGCGAGGCCTCGATGCCGATATGCCGGGCATTCAGCTTGCCCCTGGGCGACTGCAGGATGCGGTCGGCATACGGCGCTGCCCGCTCCGCCGTCCGGTCGGTCGAGGCGCTGTCTATCACGATCAGCTCGGCGCTGCCCGGGTAGCCCAGGAAAACGTCCTGAAGCCGGATGCTCTCCAGCGCCTGGGCGATGGTGTCCTCCTCGTTCAGGGTGCAGACGTTGACGCTGATGAAATCGCCCATCAGACCGGGATCGAAGATATCCCGGTTTTGGGCTCCGGCAGAGACCATCTCCTCTCTCAGCCGGGCGGACCCGGCCACCAGCGCCGCGGCTGCTATTCCGGCTCCGATGGCGACTTTGCCCCACATGTTACGCAGCCAACAAAACCATAGTCATCGACCGCAATAGCGCCAGCTCGATGGCCGTGCCGATCCCCACATTCTCGACGGCCATGGCGCCGAAGCTCAGACCCAGCAGATTCTGCCACCCGAGGCCTTCCCAATTTTGACCGGCCTTCCGATACAGCCCCGACTCGGCGGCCACTGCGTTGGCCACCGCGACGGAGAGCGCCTTGAACTGCGCCTGAGCCTGCCGGATGGCGGCGCTGCTGGAGGTGGGCGTATGGGCAGACTCCACGTGGGCTTGCAGCTCGGCCTGGGTGCCGAACTGGGCGCCGCAGCCGCCGCAGGTCCAGGGAGGCGGAGGGCCGCCGCGGCTCTGTTTGATCCACTCGATCATGGATTTCATCAGCTTGGGACCGAAATACATGGCGCCCTTGGCGATGCCGATGCCGACGGCGATAGCGACCACCGGCTTGAGGAGGAACAGCCCGATTTCATGCAGCGCATCGGTGATCCCCTCGACGATCTCTTCGACGAAATCCCGTTCAGAACCCAGCTCCCGGGCTTTTTCATTCAGCTCCTGCGCCTTGTTCAGCTTCCACTCGTAGTTGGCCAGCTCCGACCGGATGCCATTGGCGACCGCCTCGGACATGGGGTATTCGGCATTCTGAAGCTCGATCCCAACCGCCTGGACCTCGGCCTTCATGTCCGCCAGGAGCTCCGCCTGCTGTTTGAGCACCTCCTCCAGATCATCGGACCGGCTCCTGGCTTTCAGCACGTAGTAGATGCCGGCGCCGGTGGCCGCGGCGCCCGTTCCCAAAAGGCCGATGATCGCCACGTCTTTGGTGTCCATCAGCGTCTCCCTCTGACCAGCATGGTCAAACCGGTGATGGTGGCCACCACGCCGGAGACGATGGTCACCGGCACGGCGATCCGCTCCAGGAGGGATTTCTCGGCCGGGGTCTGGGGTTCGCTTCCGCCGTTCCCGCCGTTTCCGCCATTGGCGCCGGGAACCACCACATTGAGGCCGCGCAGCCATTCGTTGGTTTGCTGTTTCCCCCCGGCGTCGTCGAAGTATCCGGCAACGAACTTCAGCTCCGAGGAGGTGATGAAGGTGGTCCGGGTGAACGTCTGTCCCAGCAGCGTCTCGATCGTCTCCCCGGCCAGGGGGTATTCGATATAGGCCGCTCCGTCGATCGGCGCCGTCATGAGCGGGGTCCGCTTGCCTTTGTAGACCAGGTCGAGATAGCTGTTCCCTTTGGCATCGGGAATTGCGTTTCGGATAGCGATCTTGACCTGGGCGTCAAAGGGCTGATCGTGCTCGATCTGCGTCGGGAAGTACGAGTTGGCGTCATCGATGATCATAGCGGGATAGGATGCGGGAGGCATCAGCATAACTTCCCAGTCAGAGTAAGTCTTTTGCCCGGTATAGATATTCAGGGTGGTGGTGACGGATCGTTTGAATGTCCCCTTGCGATACAGGTCCCACTTCACCTCCGGCTTGAAGCGATAGAGTTTCCCCAAGGGTTCTTCGCCCCGCCCGGGCATCGTTATCCAGGAAGGGAGGGTATCCCCAGGTCCCCAGCCGTTGACGATATAGTGCGCCCGGTAATCCGATTCTTCCGGACCCTGACCGTAGGGATCGTCGAAATAGAGCCGGGTGCCGTCGATCCCGACCACGCTGTTGTAGATGATGGGCAGGATCTCGCCGGTTTCCGGCAACGTTCCCGACCGGATCTCCGCCAGCTTGGTTTGGACGATCTGTTCGCCGACCACCGTCACGTCGTAGACCGTGATCTTGAAAGACCGGAACTTGCTGGTGTAGCCGTCGTCGTCCACGATGCCGGCCACATGGAGAATAAGGAGCATGTCGTCCAGCTCGTCTAAGGGATCCCCGGGGTAAATCGTGGAGGGAAACCTGACCTTGCTCAAGGTCAGGGCGGTGAACTTGTCTATGTAATACGGATAGTCGAAGGCTACCGGCAGCAGGTTTTGTTTCGGCATCGGCGTCTCCTCTTATCAACGAAAAAGGCGAGACGCTACGATCAGTAGCGCCTCGCCTCGACTTCTCACGCCAGCGGGGGTTACGTTATAAGGAGAATAGCCCCGACGCCTCCGGTTTGTCAAGCCCGCAGGGCCCTCTGAAAATCCTCCAGGCACATCTTCAAATACCATGGCGGCACCTTAAAACCCGCTTCTTCGATGATGACTCCAAAGCCGTCGATGGCGCTGTCGATATCCGCGGACTTGAGGTAGACGCCGAAAGAGGACGCCTTCACCTTCTCGATCAGCTGCTTCGGGATATCGGCCCCGTCGCCGATATCGATGGCGATCCGCTTTCTCTTGAGCCACCCGGCGCCTTCCCGCGTTCTTAAAATCACCGGGACCGCCTCGAAAAGAGACATTTTCGCAGAGACCAGGACATCGAGGTTTTCCTGCCCTCCCACGGCCGAGTCGAGAAAGTCCCCGATCTCCTCCGCCATCCGCTGCCGGGTAACCTTTTCGGCCTTTTCCTTGCCGGCGGCTATGGCCGCTCTGATCCCGTCAAATATCCCCACTTTTGACTCCCTCCGGATTACTCGCCTCTCCGGCAGAAGGATTATAGGTCTCCCCGCACTTGTCGCCCAGGCACTTCAGCAAGCCTTCCCGGGTGATCCCCAGGGGAGAGTCGCACTTCGGACATCGGGCCAGGTCCTCAGATTTGTTTACAACTTGCTGCCGCGTCGGCTGCGCACTGCTGTCCCCGCTCTTCTTGCGCGCCGCTGCGTCTTTGATGGCGTCGCCGACCGATCCGCCGCCCAGTTCGGAAGCAAACTTTTCGATGGATTGGAACATCTTCTCCCGGTTGGCGGCCTCCCGGATGCTTTTGCGCTCATCGAAGAGGATCTTCTCGTGCTGCAGGAACTGGTCCGGAGACAGGCTGACACCCGGGAACGTGCGCCCCTCGGCATCCGTGTAGGACGCTACGGTGATCCGGCTCTCGTCCCGGCTGCCGCCCAGAAGGCCGGAGATCATCCGGGAGAGAATGCCTTTGACGGGATCCTTATCGTCCATCGTGCTGTATTGGGACAGGAAGCCGGAGATCTGGTCCGTCCAGGGTTTAGGGTCGCCGTTCGGATTTGTCTTTTTTATCTCGGCGATCGCCTGCATCACCTCCGTTTTGAAGGCGGTGAGGTTGGCGGTGTTGAGTTCCTTTTCCAGCCGTTTGGTCTCCTGTTTGGCCTCTTCCAGCTCCTTTTTCAGCTCCAGCTCGCGCTCGGTCAGTTCCCGGCTCCCCTTCCCGGTCCGGGACTCGTATTCGGCCAGGGTATTCAGCAGCTCAAGGGTCTTGTCCTGGCCGTCGCCCTGGCTGCCGGCCAGTTGCACCGAGAGGTACTGCATCGCCTGGGTCCAGGTATATTCTCCCTCCGGGTCCTCCACCACCTGTCCGGCGACGATGCTGTAGCGTTTGGGCTTGACGGTTTTAGGATCGCCGGCAGCGGCGAGCTTCTGTTTGGCTTCATGGGATTTCTGCCTGGCCTCGGCGATCTTCATCTCCACCCGGCTGCGCAGTTCCTCCAGCTTGGCGGCCGTCAGATCCGCCCTCTCCATATCCAGGAGCATTTGATCCGGAGAGATTTCGTCATCCCGGGAGTTATTGCCGCCCCTTCGCAACTCGGGAAAATGGATCGGCATCCCGCGCCTTGGCATGGCGGCCGGAAAAACGCTGGTCACCCGTTTGACGTCCCCGATCTTAGCCACTTTCCTCACCCCCTTCGCTTTCTCGGCCTCTGCCTCGGTTATCATCTTCCGGATAGGCTTGCCGGTTGAGCGCACCGGCGATCAAGGCCATGTTCCGCTCCAGCGCCTCCAGGCGGGCGTCGATCTGGCCGTCGGCACCGTCGGTCGGTTGAAACTCGTCCACCGGCGCCAGGGTGAGCACCATGCCGTGCTTGTGCATGAATCCCCACTCCGCATACTCCACCAAAAATCCCACGATATCCGCCTGATCGGTGTACCCGGCGCCCAGGGCATGGTTGTAGAGCGAGAATATCTCCGACGGCAGGTAGACCTCCAGGGGAAACAGCGTTTCGCCGTCAGGGGTCTCCACCGGCGACCGGTTCGAGGGCTCCGGGTTTGGAGCGCTCACCTCTCCCATCTCCCGGAAGAACTTCGCGATGGCTGTCGGGCTGCCTTTTCCCGGGGGGAGCAAGGTTGCTCCCGTCTCCTCATCCACGATGAACGGTTTGAGGCCCTTTTGAGGGAGACTTTTGCAATAGGCTCCCCAGTCGCTCTGGCTCTTGATCTCGGCCGTGTAGGCGGGGTCGGAGCACCTGGCTACCAGTCTTCTGACCATCATACGGATGCCTCCTTATGAACAAAAAGGCGAAGCGATAGAGTGCCTCAGCACCAACCGCTTCGCCTCGACTTCTCACGCCAGCGAAGTATGTACTTGAAGTATGGCTTCAGTATAGTGAGGCCCAGTATGGGTTGTCAACTTCACGTCCGTGGGTTCGCTTTACAAAGAGGTCCAAATGTGGTACATTCACATCAAGTGAACTTTCGCGTGATGCATCGGGAGGGATGATGCCCCCAGACAGACGGCAGCGACCTATAGCAGTCACCAGCAAGCAGCGTAGTTTTCTGGAGGAACAGAAGGCTAAATTTGACGCCAACACCAACACCAATACGGATTGGGGCCAGTTTCTCGGAGGTGTGGTGCTTCTCGGGTTAGCCGCTATCGGTATCTACGCCTTAGCTAATGCAGTGAATCGCACCTCCCAGTCTGTCGATGTGACATGTCTGGAATGCCAAGGGACATTTGTGATGGCGCTCTCGAACCATGTTGAACCCGTGGTTTACACCCGGTGTCCGCATTGCAACCGAGAGCTGGTCGTAAACCTCGCCAATATTAATCGAGAAAGGAGGTGATCAAAATGGCTGTGCAGAGAATACAGTGGAGCCCCACCGACGTGCGTCCAAGCTTACCGATGGGGCTCCCGAGTCCATCTCCGCTTGCTGTGCCGAGCACAAAGGCACAAGCAAGAGAGGCGGGTGAAACAGCAGTGAGTTTTGGATTGGCCCTAATAGTTTTCGGGCTCATCCTTCAAGCGTTAGCTGCAAATCGTTAGGCTCGGGGGGTGACAGAAACTGCTGGATTCTGTCACCCCCTGTCTGTAAAGTCTATCATGTGATCGACCGAAATTCCAGAGACACCTTTCTTGGGCAGTGGGTCGATTTGAACTTGCTTCTAAAATAAGATGGGGATCTATGATTAATGGTTGTCAACTAGTACTGATAGTGATACTATATATTTGTGACGAAAATAAGGGAGATCATCTCGCGGATGGAGCGGTCTCCGCAGAATGTCAGATTCAGCGACCTATGCAAAGTTTGTGACGCATTCTTCGGAGAGCCTCGATATCAAGGGACAAGCCACCGGGTGTATAAGACCCCCTGGATCGGAGACCCGCGAGTGAATATTCAAGATCAAGACGGAAGAGCCAAAGCTTATCAAGTGAGGCAGGTTCTGGCAGCCATAAGAAAACTGGAGAGGGAAAACGATGCCGGGGATAAATGATCGCTACGCATATCGCGTGATCTGGTCTGAGGAAGATCAGGCGCACATTGGACTTTGTGCAGAGTTTCCTAGCCTGAGCTGGGTGGCCGACTCCGTGGACGATGCCTTCAAGGGCATAAGGGACTTGGTGGCGGCTGTCGTGAAAGATATGGAACAGAATGGAGAACCTGTGCCTGAACCGATACTCTCCAAGGCGTATAGCGGTAAATTCATGGTCCGAATCCCGCCGGAGGTTCATCGCCAGTTGGCTGTCGAATCCGCTGAATCGGGTATCAGCCTCAATCGTCTTGTCAGCGCAAAGCTGAGCAAGTAGATACTTGAAGTATGACTTGATTATAGTGAGACCCAGTATGGGTTGGCAATGCCGACTCCAGAGATAGTGGTTGCATCTAACATATCCGGACTGTTACCACTTTCTTACTTAATTGTTACCAGGATTACGTGATGACCCCAATTGACAAGCCCAGTTTGCTGTGGTAAAAACAAGTCGTGATAAGAAGGGAAAGCAGAGGTTAAAGGCATGCGTCAAATCGGTTTTAGGATCGAAGTAGTGGTGGAACCGGATGGCGATACTTTCCACGCTTATTGCCCTGCGTTGAAAGGACTTCATACTTGCGGCGATACGGAGGAGGGGGCAATACAGAACGCTAAAGACGCAGCCGTTGCTTATTTGGAATCATCGATGAAACACGGGGATAGTATTCCGTTGGGAATAATGGTACAGGATGAGTGTTTGCCAAAAAGGTCAGCATTTTCAAATCGTGCCAGCCGCCATACTGAAGAGTTAGAGGTGGCATGTCCTACTTGATGAGCTTCAGCCTTCTCATGTCGTCCTCCGACCATCCAATATCTTGCAATAGCCCTTTCATAAGACCCTTTCCATAACACTGGCTGCTTTTGTGGTAATGGATAGATATCTTTCTGCCATCGTTGTGGCGATAAATTCTTTCTGTTCTCAACTTGACATCCAGTACAAATCCATCCTTCGACAGAGCGGAGATCAGATCGTCCGCTGTTTTGTTCTTGAGTTGATCCCATGTATTTTTTGAATAGTTCATAGCCAGCGACCCTAATGGGCTTAGCCTAATTATATCCTATTCAGCCGGTTCCACAATATCAAATACCGGGTAGTGTTGACAAACACCGGAAACAAGATTTAATCTCATTACAAGACAGTCTTGCTGGCGTGAGAAGTCGAGGCGAGACGCTGCTTATTTATATAGTGGCGTCTCGCCTTTTTGTTTGAAGGACGGCTGATATGGACGGAAGAGCTATCGCCCTGACCATCGTGCAAATAGCCCGGATATTGCCCTTTGATCGCCTGGCCCGAAAGGAGCCCGACTGGGAGCAGTACAAGGCTGGCCTCACCAGCACCGGCCAGGCAGTTGCTGCCTCCTCGATGACCTTGCAACCCCCGGCAAACACAGCCAGCCTTCCCGCCGTCAAGCGGCAGCAGGCCAAACCGGCTTCCGCTGCAGCGCCGTTGCCGACCACCCGGGAGACGGTCGACGAGCTCAAGAGGCGGCTCGGGAGAGAGATGTACCGTCTCCAGATGGACCTGGTGGCCGGCGGCCGGATCGCGGGCAAGCCCTGCGATTGCCTCGAAAAGCATACCGAGATGGGACTGTTGCCCATGGTGGAGGAGTTGGTCACCATGGATACCAACCCGGTTTACGACCGCATCATCAGCTGGGCCGATGAGCATCTCCCCGAGTTTACCGTCGATGCGGTATCCGAAAACGATCCGGAGCATTACCGAAACCTGGCGCCGTCCATCCGGGAACTGCGGAAGGACCTGCTGGGTACCGAGAAACTCAGCTCCCTGGTATCTCACTCGTAAGTTGGAGGTCTCAAAATGGAATGCGAAAGCTGTGAGTGCCTGAGGAATTTGGCCAAGTCCGCTGCAGAGGCCCTGCGAAACGAAGCTTCTGTAGCCAGGAGATATGCTGCAACGGCTCAGAAAGCCGGCGGCAGCCCGGATCCTTCGGTGATACGCCCCAGCTTTGATGGCGAGATATACCAGGCCTCTATAAACAGGCTGGTTGAGACCGGATTCGTTCAGTTCGGACAGGTCGACAAGTCGAGGCTGATACAGGGCAGATACAACAGCATCCAGTTCGCCGAAAGGCTTCAAAAAGAATTGGCAGACGGTCTCCACCAGCAAGACGAGGCGGCAACGGCCATCACGGCAGCGGAATCGCTTGAGGAAGCGGCGGACGCGCTGGAGGATATCGCCGCCTTTGGCTTCATGGACTGCGTGCTGAGAGAGCCGTAGCTTCTGCACATCGACTCCCCAAAACTCCCTCTGAATCTATTCTGGCGAAAATGGATGCCGTTGATCCCCGTCGAGAGCCCCCGAAATATCCACTGACGATCGATGACTGGGAGAGAGCCAGAGGAATACCCTGCTCCAGATGCGGCCGGGATTCGCTGTGGATCGATCCCCGGTCCGGCCGGTGCCGGAAATGTGCCGGCGAGGAGCAGGAGCATCAAATCGGCGAATTCAAAGAAATCGCCTGCCCTCGCTGCTCCTCACCGGCATTTGAGACTGCGGACGGTCAACTGATATGCCCTGAGTGCCGCCGCGGCTTCACCGGGGCATGACGGCGGGATTGATTGCCTTCTTGGGCCTCTTCAAGACCTCGGGCACATGAATGCTTCCCTTGGTGGGCGCACAGTGCCTGGCAATGGCATACTGCACGGCGGCTGTGTGCCCGGACTTGCCGCGGGTCAGGTTGGCGACGCACTGGCCCGTCTTATCGCCGATGTTTTCCTTGAACCACTTCTGAACCGGGCCGTTTCTCACCACGCGGGACATATAAGGTTTCTTGCTCCGGGGATGAATCTTCATCACCATTACGGGCTTTGCCATTTTCAGACCTCCTGCTTTTATTTGGGCTCGCTATTCGAGAGGAGTCGGGCGATGTTCTCCTCGGTCAGCTCATTCCACCGCTCTTCCGGGAAGGCCTCTACTATTCCCTTTTCGTCATCGATCACGGCAAATTGCGGTATCCGGCAATTGTCGTCGGGACATAATTTCTCCAGCCCCGGCTTTTCAAGCATGTCCCCCAGGTCGATGACGGGGATCGACGGGTCGATCTGCGCTGCGATTTCGTCACAGGCATTGCAATCGCCGGCAACAACAAAGTAAAGCTTCTTGCTCATAATAAAAAAGGCCGAAGAGCATCGATGGCTCTCCGGCCTCCTGTACTGAGTGTCTCTGTGGCCTTCCGTCCTAAGACGGGCTCACTATAGCATGGATCTGGTCGTCTGTCAAATAGGACCCAAGTTTTCCGTCCGCCAGGATGGTCCATCCCTTGCAGTTCTTGCACAGGAGCAACACCAGTCCGTCATCGACTATTCCGTAGCCCATGAATCTCCCGCACCGGGAACAGCGGATCTGATCGATGGCGACTTCACTATTGGTCGAGTTTTTCGTTTCCATACCGGACTCACTTCAATCCCTTATCCCTCTGGATCTGCTCCCAGGCCGCATTCACTTTCTTGAACATGGAATCGTCGCTCGCCCCGCCATCCGGGTGATAGATAGCGCAAAGCTTGCGCCAGCGCGATTTGATGGTGTCGACCGGCGTGTCCGGGTCGACGCCGAGCACCTGATAGACGGTCAACCGGGAAGAGTATTGCTCGGGCTGGAGCGGATTCAATGGGTCGCCGGCGCTCCGGGCGTCTTCCCGGCGCATTTCCTGGAACTGTCCGAACAGCGACCCGAGCCCCTCAATCGTCTGGTTGATCTTGTCCAGGAAATCGGGGGATTGGCCTTTGGGAACGCTACTCCGGCTTTTCCTGGGCATCGTCTTTGCGGATCTCCTTGATGGCCGCGTTCAGTTTGTGTGCTCCCCGGCGCATCTTCCCGACGACATCGGTTTCCTCCGCCAGGGCAAGGGCCATCTCGGCGGTTTGAAGCCCTTTGGCGATCCGGTCAACGGCCTTTGCTTTCGTCTCTTCTGCCATGGTTGCCGCCCTTTCGATCCAGTATATCGCTTTTGCATTTACGTGGAAAGCAACCTCTGTCTAGCCGCGATACAGGCTGCAGTTCTGTTTGCAGTACCCTTCCCCGATCATGTTGTAGGTAACCAGCGGCCAGCATCCGAGGCGTTCCGGCCGCTTCTCGCCGTGGCTGTAGGAGCACCAACCCGGAGGCCCGGGCGCAACGGGTTCCGGAGGATCCGCAGCGGGCTCGGCTGACTTTCCCTTCGTGCTAAAGCGCTTCATCCTTGCTCCTCGTACCCATCTCGATCAGCATCTCGTTGGATTGTTCCACCCAGTCGAGTCCCAGAGCCATGATCTTGGGAAACCAGAGGTCCTTCGCGTCATGCTGTGCGATGTGCCGGACGATCTGCACCTGGAGATTAATCATCTCCGGGCCGTGTTTATTGAAGCCGGCAGCGTTCCCGATCCGTTTTCCCTGGCCGCGCAGATACGCGCCGGTCAACCTGCAGAGCGCACGAATGGCCAGTTTCCGGCTGGGGTAAACGATATCGCCCAGCAGGCCTTCCCACTGCTTGGCCAGCCACTCTAAGTCTGCGGGCTGCCATTTATCAGCTTTCGCCATGTGTTTCTCCTTCCTGCAGTCCGATCCGCTGTGCCGAACATGCGGCCGGCGGCCAGTTGCAGATTTTTATCGCTCCCTCCCCGGAACGCGCCCGGATCCGGCGGGTTTCGTGGGTGTCTCGATGGGTCACCTCGAAGAGCGCCGTTTCATCCGCCTGGTTCGAATCATTCCACAACCGGGCGATCGCGCCCCACGGGTCATGCACTGCATCCCACCAAACCGGTAATCCGGGGTGAGGATCGGCCAGTAATTGGCTCAAACAATCGGCGTGCTTTTTCAGCAGTTCGACCAGTCGATCGTCATCCATTTTTTGCGCCTCGTTTCGCCAACTCTTCCCGATAGTCTGTGGCCGTGCTCCAGATGCACCGGCCATAACGCGGGTCGCGCGCCCGGCTTACCACACGAGGAAAAACCAATCTTAAGTCCTCGATGCCCAGATTGCTCGTGATGATCGTTCGAAGTCCGGCGCTAATCCTCCGGGTGATCAGGTTGTCGATGGTCTCCTCATCGAACACGGTTCGATACTTGAGCTCATCGATAGCCAGCACGGGGATGCGGTTCACCAGGGCGCGCATTCCATCCGCTCTCCCATCTTCTTCCCCGAATGCCGCTTTCAAATCATCCAGCCAGTCGGCGGCCCGGATGATGAGCGCCGATCCGCCCATCTCCAGGGCATGGCTAACGACAGCATGCGCCAGGTGAGTTTTGCCGCTCCCGCAGTTGCCGCACAATATCACCAGTTGCACCGTGCCGTCTCTCACGGCTAAGGCTGCTGCCAGCATTTCCTCTGCGCCTTTTCGTCGGCGGAACGCCTCAAACGTTTCGCCTCGCCGATCTTTCGGAATCCCGCAGCGCTCCCAGCGTTTTTGCTTCAGCTTCTCTCTCTGGCAAGAGCAGATAAATGCCTTCCCGAAATCCGGAGACTCGACCGGAACATCGAGAACTACCCAACCGTGATCCCTGCATGTCGAGCACTTAACCGGTGGCTCCTCCGCCGGGATAGTCGGGATGTCCGGGCCTGGGCCTGCCTTCGGATGATCTTTGAGTGCCTGAAACGGGTTTTCCTGTATCAATTTGCCCTCCTGTCGGGAACTCATCTTCCCATCGCGCTTTTCTAAGCCATCGAATCGGATCCGGAAATTCAGGGGTGAACTGTCCACTCTGACGCATCGCCGCCTTAGCTTTAATCTGCCTTTCCAACGCAGTCAAGATACGCCTGTCTAAGCCACCATCGAGCTGCATTCTGGTGCAGTACTCCATCGTCTCCGCCTTCGTGGTTTTCACGGGATATATTTCCCAAAAAGAGCTAAAAAACTCAAAATTCTTTTCTTTCTTTTCTTTCTTTTCTTTCTCTCCTTTACTTTCTTTCTTTCTTTGTGGGATTTCTACAGCATCTTTACTGGTAAGAATGTCATTAATATCTGTAGTTATTGGATTACTACTAGTAGAAACCACATTATTGTCAAGTTGCCGATTTTTATCCGTTGCATTATCCGTTGCACGGAAGGCTCTATTCCGGCAAAAATCGGAGCAAAATTTGGCATCTATCCGTTTCTCATCCAGGTTTTTACCGCAAATAATACAATTCTTACCTGTAGGAATCGCATTATTACTAGTAGAAATTATTGGTCTCTTGGGCAGTTCCCGCCTCCTGTTCTGATAAAGCGGGGCAAGATTATCAATAAATTTTTGACACCAAATGAAGCCTTGAGACCACATCTCCGGATCGATTGCATCAAGGTTTGCGAGGGTTTCTACAATAGTTATCCCTTTTTCAGGAAGAATATGGCATTTTGCGAATAGCAAATCTTTCTTTGTGGGATTCCGGCAATCGATGCAATGCCCGTCCGTCGAGGCCAGGCGCTCCAGTAGGCGAAACCAGAAGGCGTATCCGTCATTGCCGAATCTTTCCTGCAGGATGGTGAGGGTATCCCCCTCGCTCGCTGATGCGAAGTGAGGAAAATAGTCGACCGTGTTCCTTACTGTCCGTGCCATCCGTCCCTCTCTTTCTACGTCTCCGCTTTTTCAGAACAGGCGCTGCAGAGATATTCTTCAACCCAGTGGCAGGGCTCGCCGGTTTTTTCTATGCACTGCCGACAGTCGTCATCGGTACAGCCACAGACTCGACATCGGCGAAGTGGAGGATCATCTGGGAATGGCGGGTCCGGCCAAAACGGGTATTCCTCATCTCCACAATTCGGGCATCGTTCTATCATCCCGTCCTCATCGATCATCCGATAGACGCCACAATTCCCGCATTTCTCTGACATTTCATCGTTCATCTCGCACCGTCTTCTCCGGCTTTCTGATACTTGTCCTGGATACTCGCGCTACTCGCGATGGGAAAGCGTTGGCCTCTATCACCAGAGCGTCAAGAGGCAACTCCTGCAGTTCTCTGGTGATGGCATCCTCTATCGAATCGCCAGCGCGTTTGTGTACGTATTTGACCGTCACGGCATACTCAGTCATTCCTCAACCTTTCCGTGCAGTACGGCCCGGTCTCCTATTGGTTTCCTCCCCCTTTTCTGAAGGAGTCCGTACATACTTGCCTACTTACTTAAGTAGCACTCCAGTATCCCGCGCCGTTAGCCGGGCCCTTAGCTGGGTCCTTAACCCTGTGCTTTCATCGGCTCGCAGGCAATAATCATACTGTCCAAGTATGCTTAAGTACAAACTCGGCAAGTATCGCTTCTATCAGTCCGGCCCGTTCCGGGCCCAGTCACAGCTAACGCTATGTTCAGGATGTGTCCATTGCTGGTTTCCTCCCTTCCTCTATACTTACTTAAGTAGTACTTAAGCCAATACTTAAGTATCCCACGCGGTAACGTGAGTCTTCAGCCCTTCCTTTTACGGGCTCGCAAGTACTACAAGTACCCCCAGGGTATACTTAAACGAAAGCCCAGTAAGTATGGGCTTTTATAAACCCGGCCCATTAAGGGCGTCAGAACAGGCTTTGCTGTCTTCAGGATGTATCCATTCCGCTTCCTCCCTTTGATCGAATCGGCGACTTCCTCGTCTCCGCGATAGCAGCCTTAAACCTGTTCGGATAGAAGTCGCATCGGTCGCTATCCGGAGTAGTGACGCCGAAGGACTTGCAGCGATTGACAGAGCGGCAATCGGCGCAGGTTACCCCGTCATCATGCAGCATGTTGTATTGCTCCTCCCAATCCTTCGTGCCTTTCCGGTACATTTTCGGAACCCGGCTTTCTGATTTCATTCTCAAGCTCCTTACTCCGTCATAACCGTCCGCTTGTGTTTGGGAGGCTTGGGTTTGCGAGGAGCAGCCAGGCATGGAACGGTTTTCCAGTCCGGCCGCTTGCAATTCAGCCAGATGCCGACCAGATCGACAGCCGTCTCTCGACTAAAGCGCGGCTCGAATGCCCAACAGTCGCCTCCTTGACGAACTCGCTTCAGGGTGTAGTCGCTGAGACATGTCATCTTGCAGCCCCATGAGAGTTCGCTGGTATCCAGGTAAGTACAGAAAGCACACAGGATGGGACGGCAGTTTCCAAATGGCAATTCAACTGCACTCAGCAGAAGATAATCGAACCGTTTTTCTTCATCCAAATTTATCCCCTCCTTCCCCTGAATCTGTCCAATCATCTTGGTAGTCGTAGGGCTCGTAATTCCAATCGTCCAGGGCTTTAACTGTCGCTTTGTCTTCCGGTGACCATTCAGATTTCGGGATATTTTCTTTTATCGCCCTGACTATGAACTCCAGCTCAAGCCGTGTTGCTGAGTGTCGGGCATCTTCGAAGGCCCGACCTTTGGCAATTTTGTATTGTCTAACCGCCTTGTCTGCCAGGCGCGCTGCGTCTTTTCTCAGATCATCGATCTGCTGGAGCGTCAGATTCTCATCGCTGCCCAGGCAGACTTCGAAATGGCAGTAATCATAACTTCTCATTACCTTGACGCTGCACTTTGGCATTTTGCCTCCTTCTAATCTCTTGCCAGCCATTTTTCGATCGCTTTCTCGATCTTCGGATCGTCGCCATGAGGGCAGTTCAAGTGACGATAGACGACGAATGGAGGATCTCTCTTTTCCGCGGCGCCGTAGAGTCTGAGTTGGGGACCGTCTATTGCCTGGTCGCAAAACTCGCACGTCCTCTGGATTATGGGATTGTTGATCACTCGTGCCGATATGATCATGGTGTCTACTTCTCCAGGATACCCGCTCTCTTTTTCAGCCCCAGAGCATCACACGTCCTGGCCACGGCATCGCGGATGTCCTTCTCGCGGGCGAAGACTTTTTGATCCATTTCCTTGTTGATTCCCCACACTTCGCCGCAGTAGCTTTCCAGGATGACTATTTCGCCCTTCACGCTATAGCTGGCTACCGCAAAGATGCTATGGGTGTTTGCAAAGCTGGAGGATCTCCGGTCCAAGCCGGTGATTCGGACGATCCCGCGGTCGATCTCCGGCGCGTCGTTCTCGATCTCGGTGCAGAACTCCTCTACGACGTTGAACTTGGTCAGCGGCATAGACACCTCCTCTTGTACTTGATCCAGTCCCCCACCAACACCGGCTCCCATTCCGCCTCATGCAGAGACATGGCGACCCGGCAACCTGGCCAGGCGTACAGGTTCTCACGATAGAGCTCCGCCAGACGACGGTCGAAGATGGGCCAGGCCGTCTGCTCGTTGACAATGAGATACACGGATTCGGATGTGCTTGCCATAGAAAACTAACCCTTCCGGCGGTTCCGGATCAGTTCTTGATCTTTCTCGCCATCGGTGATCGCCCAGCTCTTGATTCGCTTTTCAGTCGCCTTTACGCGCTCGACAGTGGCCGCGAGGGATTTCTTAAGAGCCAGGGGCATCTTCAGCCGGGGATCGCAGAAGTGCTCCAGCTCTGCCAGAGGCTTTTCCATCTTCTCCAGGCATGCTTTCACTTCCGACGCGGGCACCTTCCGGCCCTGGCCGGCCAGCTTCTCCAGATGGTCCATAGGTTTTCGGACGTCTCTAAGCCTGGCTGCCACGATTTCACGAGTCCACATCTTTTGCGTTTGTCGGCTCATATTGCGCTATCCTCCCTGTCACATTGTCCCCGCTCTGCGATGACGCAATAGACGCAGCAGGTCGGTATTCCGGGATGCCTGCGCAGTAACATCACAGACGACGGGGCCAGGGTTATCGCCCTCCCGCATCCGGCACAACTCCCTTTTACGACCTCGAAACCTCTATGAAATTCCCAGGGCACACAAACCATGATTTCCGGCATCTGGCCTTAACCCTCCCCGAAGGTGCTGCCCGGCAGCATCTCCTCGGCCTGGTGCTTTTTGAGGATTTTCAAGAGCCTCTGGCGCTCCTCCGGAGTTAGGACTTCCACAGCAGCTCCGGAAACATCCTGGGCCGCGGCAAGCTTGTTCAGGCACTCGGTTATGAACTTCAGTTCCTCATTCGTCAGTTTCATGGATTTCTACTTTCTTCGCCACGCAAGAATCAAAACAGGCGATCCTGCTGTCTTGTTGGCGGAGAACTCTTTCGTGTTTCGGGACTTTGAGTTATGATGGCCTCGGCCTCCTCTATGGCCTTGTTTTTGAACAGCACACCCTGGGCGGCAGAATGAATCAATCTCAGCGGCGTGTGCCGATGGTGTTTGGCCACGATGTCCTTCATGCCAAGATTTACGTACCGTTCAGTCGTCATGATATCCTTGTGCCCCATGATTTTCTGGAGAGACCGGGTGTCTCCTCCGGACGCTAGGTAGCCTCGACCAAAACTGTGGCGCAGCCGATGCCCTCCCAGCTTTGGTCCAGGAACTTTGGCCGCTTCCAAATGGGCGCGCACCAGCTTGTAAACCGTGTGCCGGGAAAGCGGACCTCCTTTACCATTCGGGAAGACCCAGTCCCCTGGGCCGATCAGGGCCACCTGGGCCAGCAGAAGACGCCGGGTCTCCTCGCTGATCGGCACCTCAAGCTCCCCCGACTTGCCGTCGACGATCACCGATTCTTCCCTGACACGGGACTGACGCAGCGTCGCCGCCTCCGTGGTGCGGATGCCTGTGTCGAGAAGGAGGGTGAAGAGGGCTCTATCCCGCAGCGTTCCTGCCGTCAGCAGAAAGCGCATCGCTTCATCGGGCTCGAGCGTGGGCATCACTTTCTTGTACAACCGCGGTTCGATGTTGCTGTCTTTGATGGGATTAGGGGTGTGGTACCGGGATTCGAGGAAGTAATAGAGGGCTCTTACGGAACTGAAATAGGAATGCTTACACTCGGCGGTACCGTTGATGCCGGCGAGGAAGTTTTCGATGGGCCTAACGTTATTGGGGAGCACGGGGGAGTGTTTGGCAAAACGGGCCAGGCGTTGCCAATACCAGCTGATCGTTGACGGCTTCAGGTTCCGTGCTCTGCAGTTGTCCAGGAATATCTGGATCGCTTCTTCCGTTCTCATGCTATCACCTCCGTAGGGCATAATAGTCCTACGGTAGGGATAAAGAACGGATTTGGTACTAATTACCTACAGAGGGGTTGGCCAACGTGGTTGTGGAAATGGGGAAGGGGGGACTCGAACCCCCAAGGGTTGCCCCACATGATCCTAAGTCATGGGCGGAACCACGTTAGCTTTGGCTCTTTTCGGTTTTCGTGTTGATTTTTGTTCTTTATCCCTGATCTGTTTTTCTATTTGCTCCAGCTCTTTCTGGAGCGCCGCTCTCTTTAGTTCCAACCGTAAATTCTTCGCATTAACAGGCGCAGATTCACGCTGTTTCTTTATCTCCTCAGCAGTTGGTCGGAGCACCAGAGTTTGTCTGCCAAGGGTGACCGTGGGCATCTTGCCATCCTTGGCCCACTGCCAGGCAGTAATCCGGGTTACGCCGATCAGTTCGGCCGCTTGAGGAATGGAAAGGAGGTCCTCTCCGCTTCTAATCAAGATGTTCATGACAATGACTAACCCCTGTTAAGCCGTATCTAATATAGCCGAGGGTAGAGTTAGCATGATAGTAGCCCATTTAGATTGATGTTGTCAAGGCAAGTTTCGGCTAAGTTGTTGCTTGACTGCGGGGTATTCTCTTCAGAAGAGTTGAAGCTGGGGAGATGGCGATTCCTCTCTCACCCGGTACTTCTTCGGTTCCTCATGTCCTTCGGTCTTCGACTTGGCTTTTTCCTGCCGACGGCGATCTGCCCTGACCGCCAGGCGCTTCCGGTAGATCCAGTCGCGCAGTTCCCCGAGCAGCCGATGTTCGTAGTCGGTGATCTCGTTGACGCGGATATCGTCCGGCACTGTGCGGCCGTCTCTCTCAACAAACTTGGTGCCCAGGTAGAAATGAATTTGCGCCCACTCATGGGCAAGGGGTTGGCACATGGAGATGGTGTAGGTGTAGATCAAACACTCGGCGTCGGTGGCCGAGATCGGCTCGCCTTTGGAATGTTGCATGTTCTCAACCAGCCGCTCGATGGTCACTGCCTCCCGGAGTTTCGGCGGAATGGTATCCTCCCATCCACCCGGGTAGACGATGATCGGATCCGTGAAGACCCCCGCCAGGTCCTCAATCCATCGCTCAGTCGTCCTTTCGCTGTTCACAAATCGGTCCTTTCCCGAGATCCATCGAGGTCTCCTTCGGTTGGTATTTCTCCCAGTCCCACACGGCCGTTCTATGGTTGGGTTGAACCCCGATGCTTTCGAGATGACGACATCGCGCCGCCAGTTCCTCCGCAGAAGAGTTGATTCGTTCGACCGTCATCCACCGGGTGGTGTAATGCTCGACTGGTACATTTTTCCAGTATAAGAACCCCTCGTGGTCGATGGTGAGATGCTCGATATCACAAAACCAGGGCGTTTTGTATCCGTTGAGGACGCTCTGGTAGAGCTCGTCAAAGGCGATTTCGCCCTCCTCGGTCAACCATCCGTTGACGGCAGTCTGGAGCAGATGCAGGTGAACCGGGGCCAGATCGTTGCCGTCATTGGTCCTCCTCAAGATTTCGATGGCCTTGTCACAGGCATTGGCTGTATCTGCCATGGATTTCCTCCTTTCACTATTACCATAATTGTTCACTCCCAGAATTCGCTGCCCATGGCGAATTCGGCGTCCTCCAGCTCGGCGGCCAGGCCGTCGATATCGTCTCCCAGGACGGCATGCAACTCCGAAGTCAGCCGAGCGCGGAAGGGCTGGGGTTTTTCCAGGGGTTTGCCGTAGCAGGAGGGGCAACCCTCTCCGGCCATCATGGCGTTGTATTCCTGCCGGGTCATATCCAGCGCCTGCTGGGCGCCGTAGGCATCCCACGGTTCACCGCACCGTTTGCAGTAGATATCCACTTGATCACCTCCTTTCCGGGTTATCAACCCGCTGCGAGACCGGTTTCGCAAAAGTGTATCTCGCGACACCAAACACGACTATTGCGAAACCGGTCCCGAGGGCGGGATGGTAACTAGCTGACTTTTTCGGAAGTGATCTTTTTACGGGATGGTTTCTCCTTCTCCGCGCCGGCATCCTCTGCCCCCTTCTTCTTTCGAGGCCATTTTGGTTTTTTCTCCTTCTCCTGAGGCGCGGGCGTTTCTGCCGGAGCTGCAGCATCATCGGGAGGCGGAGTCGTCTCCGGGGTATCTGCCGGCGGCTCTTCCGGAGGATTTTCCGGTTCATCACCAGCCCATTTGACGTTCATCGGCATGATAACCACTGAGCAGACGCCGTCCAGAAACAATCCGGGGCTCTGTGGCGCGCTCACGTTCATCTCGATGAATCCCTGGCGATTTTTCAGATAATCGCTCAGGTATCGGAGATTGAAGGCAATATGACCTTCTTCGCCCTCAAGGGCGATCTTAACGGAGGCCTCTGCGAATTGGTCTTCGGATTGAGCGCTGATGCGGAGAGCCTCTTTCCCCCATTCGAGCCGGACGATATTGGAATTGTCGATAGCCGTATTGGCCACCTGCTCGACTGCCCGGTAAAGATCCTGAGCGGCGATTTTGAGCGTCGATTTGAACTCGGACGGCACCAGGTTCATCCACGGAGGCGGCGTGCCGGCCACGAGGGGAATGGCCAGGGTTGTCTTGCCGAACTGGGCAAACAACATCCGGTCTTCTTCTCCCGCAGTACCGACCCGCATGATACGCTTGGAGAGCATCACCTGGGTCAGAAGGGCGTCGATCTCCGGAGGATCCGGCTGCCGGGTCTTGAGCCAGAACTTATTCAACGTGGAAATCACCTCATCGGGAATGATCCAGGCGCGCTCATCCGCTCTCAGCGGGATGTCCTTGAAGAACATCCGGAAACCGTCTCCGGCCGCGACGAAGGATCTCTCCGGCCCGATCAAAACCGAGACGCCGTTGAGGGCTATCCGGGATTTGTCTCTTATCGGGACGTATAGACTGGCCATCATGATAGATACCATCAGCCTGTCTCCGTCAATGTGGAGATCGAGCTCCGGAATATCCGGGGTAGCCGGGAAACTCTCGGGGTCAATCCAGGGAACGGTGCTCTTGCTTTTCCCGCAGATTACCACGGTTTGGGATTTCTGATCCCTGGGCGTTATCTCCGCAATCGTTTCTCCCGGGATATGACGCAGGAAATTGAGCAGTCCGAGAGACAGAAGAACAGGCTCCGAAGCCTCTCTCAGCTCGACGATCGCCGTCATCTCGGGGCTGTAAGCGACCGCCTTGCCGTCTTTGAACAGAATGCGGCCGAAAGCCGGGAAACGCGGCTTCTTAGGGATCACCGTTTCCAGGAGAAGCATAGTCTCCCGGAGCTTACGAACTTGAATTCTCATTTTTACCTCCATAATCATAGATTAGCCGGGTATACTGTCAGTATTATCACTGTCGGAAATATCAGTATTTCCTCTTTCCTTCACCTCCTTATCCATGAGCTTGAGCACTTCTTCCGAGGAGAGATCGTTGCCGTATTCTTGCTTCAGCCGGCGGGCGATCTTCTTGTACTCCTCGGTGGCGTGATGCTCGCTTTCACAGATGCCGTGGCGAGCGGCATACACCGCGGCGGCCGCCAGGTTGAATCCGACAGACGCTTCACCGTTACGCTCCATGAGACGCCGGTAGTGTTCCCTGTCACGCATGATTTCCTCCTTTCTGTTTGTTTCCAAATCAACTGTTGCACAATTTGCAACAGTTGCCGCACAATTAAAACAAGCTTTTCTGTAAAGAGTCCTCTTTCTTCTTTGGCGGCGGCGCCTTTGCGGCAGCCGGTTTGGCCGGAGCAGGCGTTCTCACCGGCGGTTTGGGAGCTTCCCTCTCCGATTTCGGATAGAGGGGGTTTCCCTCCCATTGCGCCCTGGCCGCGGCGATCACATCGACCACCCGGGGGATCGCTTCCTCCAGGGTGCCGGGGATGATGGTGACTACCGGATCGCATTTCTCGGCATGCACCCCTACGGACACTTTTCCGCCTCTCTGCGTCATGACCACTTTCAGATCCTTCAGTTCCTCCATGGCGCCCTCCTTTTGCTAAGCGTTTACCTGGCAGTTAGTTTGACCACTTGTTTGTCCTATTTGGTTTGTATCTGCTTATCGCGTTGTTTGACCCACTATTTGACAGCCTTTTTGACTGGTGTTTGCTCTAATAGTTGATTCACCGTAAGCCCGGTCACCGCCGCCACATTCTCGGGTGTGACCGGCACGGTCCTCAGGGCGCTGTTTTCCAGGTCGAAATATATCTGCATGAACGTGCAGGTACCGCCGATCAGTTTCCTGACGGCATCGAGGACCAACACCGCCATCGCCTGGTTGATGAGCGGATCCTGCTCGTCCCTCTCCACCGCCTCCGCGCAGGAAACCTTCGGCGCCGGCAATCCCAAAAGGATGTGCGGCTGCTGGAGGTTCGGCAGGGGGAGCGCTTTACAGACTCCCTGTTTGGAATGAAACGAATGCTCCAGGAGCTCCATACGACTCGTGCTGCCGATCAATATCTGGCCCCAGGAGTCGCCGTTGCCGGCATCGATCCACCAATTGGTCCAGCTCCGGCCCACCGACTCGGCGATCGCCTGGCGCGCCGGCCCGTTGTCGACGCATCCGATGACCAGGTTCTTTCCGGAGAGCATATGAGAGTCCATCCCGAACGGATTCACCGAATACCCCACCGGGCGCCGGAACTTGCGCGACAGGCGTTTGGCCAGGGCCTGCGATTTGAAATCGCCCAGGTCCTCCGGGTAGAAGTTCTGCCTCACCAGGTTGCGCTCCTCGACCCGATCGAAGTCGACCAGGCGGATGGGATGCTCGGTTTTTGCCAGCAGCCGGCACAGCCCCTCAGCGACGAAACCGCCGGTACCCCCGCATCCGACAACGGTTATGGGAATGTCATCGCGCCGCGGGGAAAAATCGATCTTATAACTCAAAGACGTCCTCCCAGTTCACGATCTTGAAATAACCGTAGACGCCCACACGAAGCATAGCTGTCGGTATGCGTTCATCAAGATTGCCGACAACAACGTATATCCCCAGGCCGTGATCATCCCGATCATCGGTGGAGCTGAAAAACGCCGACATCAGGCCGTGACTGTGCATATCAACCAGAGTGTTCGGGACGGGAGTGTATTTTATCGAACAGGAGGTGGAAGACTGTTCCGGCTGTCGAATGTGATACCTTTCCTTATCCCAGGTTATGGCGAGGTATTTTTCCTCATACTTGGAGGCCTCGAAAATACTCAAAGCCAACCGGCCGGTCCGGGACGGCACCTTGCCATGAACCATCTCGATCTTTTCCTCGATCGGCGCGAGTCCTCTGACCTCCGCTTCGGCGATCTTGATGGTGGCCCTCAAAAGGGGCGTCTCCGATCGCACATAGAGGCCTCCGGCGGCCAGGATGTAATCGAAAAAGAAACCCTTCTCTCCAGACAGCCGTCCGGGATAGTTAATAAGATACCCTGCTGCCGGCATGTAATAAGTCCTCCATATATCCAAATTTGACCAGGTCGGAGAGCGGATAGCGTTTCTTGCCGTCGATCTCCTCCCATAGTTTCAACAGGTCGGCGCCGTGTTTACGGGATCTCCCCTGGGGATGGCCCTCGGCGCTGAAAAAGCTCAGGAAAAAAGATTCCGGGATATCGGCCACGTTGGCCGGATACTTGTGGCTGCCGCCGCAGCTCTGCCCGTTCTGAAACAGATTGAAGAGCGGGGCATGATAGATCAGGTCCTGTCCGGACACCGGCCTCTTCCTGGCGGCGTAGACTGCCGGCGGGCGCCCGGGACTGCAGACGAATATCAGCCCGGGCATGGGCAGGGCGAACCGTCGCGGCTCGGTCAGGGCTTTGGTCAGGAGGGCTACCTTCCAAATCTTCGGATCGCGCCACAGGGCGACGGCCGGGTTATTGGACGTCGTCGTCCACCATAAGGTGTCCCGGGGAAGGATGCCGGAGGAAAAAGGAATATCCCTCATCAACGCCTTGCCGATATCGACGGCGGACACAACCCGGGTGGTGATGATCCCCCGGTCGATGAGGTACATCACAATCGCGTCATGATGAAAGTCCAGGCGAATCTCCAGCGGATCCGCCGGCACCTCTAACCCTTCGGGCACCGTCCACTGGTACGGGGTCGGTTCTTTTTTCATTTTGCGCCTCTTTTATAAAGTCGATCATCTCTTTGAAGTGAGCTTCGATATCTTCTTCGATCCAGACCCCCAGCTCATAAGCGACGTTCTCATAGATCAGGGATTGATCCCAGTCTCTCTTGAGCGCCGCGACATTCTCAGTGTCCCATTCGATCTGCTCGTAGCCCGTGTCCTCATTGTTGCAGTCCAGGAAATAGAACCCGGTGGAGTGATCCCATATCCTGGCCCAATGGATCAGACCTTTGTATGCGGTGTCCGCCAGAAGGTCCTCGGCTGACTGGATGGAAAGCATCGGGCGATTTTTGAGGAGTTCGACCGGCACGTGCTTCTTGCACTCCTCAATCAGCGGGATTTGCCCTTCCTTTTCGATATCCAGGAGAGATGTCAGCAAAAGAATTCCCGGCCGGAACCAATCCAGCTCGTGATAAGCGTTATAGGGCAGGCCATGAACTTCCACGGGAATTCCCATGGTGATTTGCTCGTATTCCTCCACCATGCCGTCCTCGAGACTCCGGTACAAGGGAAAGTATTTCTCCTTGAACTCAACGGCAAAATTGGCGACCTGGTCCTCCATGGCGGAGTAGCTCAGGATGAGCGCCCGGTGCTCCGGGAGATACCGGTCGACGATCTCGACAAAGCGCGCAAAATCTTCGCAGCTTCCGAGCATACCGATCAACCGGGACACGGACGGGGGCCAGCAGAGAAGCTTCCGGACGAGCTCCGTCAACGGCTTTTCTGGAGGAGATTGCGAAGTGACCATCGTATCTTCTGTGAGGCGGAGATGTACGCCTGAGCCTCGTCGCCGGCCAGGGCAATCTCCTTGGCCAGAAAAGCGGCCTTGCTCATGTCCAGCTTTCCGTTCTTATCGACCACTTCCCAGGACAGCCGGATGATCTCCAGTTTGACCTCCGGCACCGTCCTCAGGGAGCGGATCAGCTGATCGTTATTCATCCTTTGGTCCCTACACGCTTTTCGAAAGTTATCACCGTGACATCCCCTTGCTGAATTTGTTTAGTTTCAGCGGTGGCCAGCTCGGGCAGAAAATCTGCCCACATGCGGCGAACGTCATCCACCGCCATCTCCGGATCTGGGTCAGGAAAGGTCCTCCCATCATAGATAAATTCCCTGGTCATTGGTTTCCTCCTTTTTCTTGATATGGGAATAGCTCTTGTGAATCTCCTCCCATTCATCGATCGCACGGGTTGCATAGAATTACACAGAAGCACACAGAATTGCACAGAAAAGCGCAGAATGCAGGATCAATTTCTCTGCACAGAAGCACACAGAACTGCACAGAACTGCCAAAATCCAGGATCAATTTCTCTGCACAGAGCTACATAGAAGTGCATAGAGTCAATATCAGCTCAGCTTCAGCCCGACGTATCCGCCTGCTTCATAGGCAGCTTTCGTTTCCCGGTACCTTTGCAGCGCCGGGCCGATGAACGGGGCATAGGGGTTGTCATCGGAAAAGACCACGAACCTGGCGTCCGGGTCGATTTTGTCATGTTTACAGGCAGCCTCCCAGGCGGAGCGGTAGGCGGCAGCGGCTTCTGCGATCACTTTCAGGCCCTGGTTGACCTCGATGCGTCCGGAGTGTTTATTCATGATGATCCTCCCCTATGTTTCCAGAATGAATGTCAGGGCATGGGCGAGCTTTAGGGCATGTTCCCTGCCGGCCTTCCCTTCCTGCAGCGTTTTGCCCAGGAAGATCAAGCAGATTATTGGACGATTCGACATGAAAGCCTCAACATGCACGTAGAATCCTTCTGATCCTCCTTGCACCACAAAAACGGCAATCCAGCGGGCATCCAGCGGCCAGAGAGATTCATGCTCAGATGAAGAGATGTGAAAATAATCGTACTCACCTATATCTACCTGGTACTCCGGAAGTTTCTTGAGTATGTAGTCAAAGACCTCCCGGAGGCTTTTGGGTTGCTCGTTAATGACAAAGCCGTCCTTCACTTCGTAGGTATGAGACCAATAATCTCGTTTGTCCATGATCACCTCCCTTTTATTTCCGCGACGGCGGCCCGCAGCTGGTCGCAGATCGCGGCGCCGCTGAGCTCGCCGTTATCCGGCAGATCGGTATCACCGATGAGAGCGAGTATCGCTTCCGCGGCCTCCAGTAGACGATAGGATCCGGCCAGGAGCCAGCCATTGGCATCAAACGTCGGCCAGTCGCCGACGTGATGCACCTTGGCGATGATGGTAGTGCCCCTCGGAATGAATCCAAACATCGACTCGGGGGTATCCGTGATCCATCCCAGGCACTCATTGCGTTGCCAGAAATAGTACGGGCCTCTGGTTGGGGGATAGTATGGTTCTTTACTTGGGTGCATGGTCACCTGCTCTGATTTCAGCGACGATTGTTCTCAGATGATCGCCGGTCGCAGATCGCGCTGCTGCGCTCACCGCTATCGGACAGGTTTGTACCACCAGGCACATGATGTCCGGATCCTTCCGCCCGCAAAGACGCATGCAGGTGGACGGCGGGGTTGGGGTTGATTCTTCCCTCTGCGGCATGGATTTTCCTCCTCTTTCAATATTCATCGGGGAAAAGCACCGTCGTTGCCGATCGGTCCCATTCAGTGATGATCCAGATCTTGGGCAAGCCTTCCTTCTCATAGGCAGAGAAAAGGCGGCCGCCTTCCTTGAGGGCGCTTTCGTTGGTATCCTTGTCCTCCTGACAAAGCTCGCCCCAGTCGCCCCTGGAGTGCCTGGCCAAGCAGGAAGTAACCATCCTGGCAAAGGCTGCATCTGCGGCGACGCGGTCATTGACACCTCTGGTCCACACCAGCTTGCCCATCGGGAAACGGCGTATCTCTGTTGACATGTTGTCTCTCTCCTTTCGCGGTCTTTTACTGCCGGTATATACCGGCGGTATATCCTTGAGGTAAAAACAAAAAGAACCCCCACTCTTGCGAGTGAAGGTTCTTTTCATCGAAGGCGATGGTTATGCTTAGGGAAGATGTTGCCAGTAGTCATTGACGGCTGACTGACAGAGGGTATCGACCATTTCGCGGTCCGATTTGATTTGGGCTCTTCTGAGCTTTTTCCGCTTGTTGTAACTCAGCTTCTGTGAAGGTAAGTCCACATGCAAGCGAGTGTAAGCGCTGGGTATCCTGATTCGGGCTACCCGTTTGAACGTCAGAGTGCTGATACCGAACCCTTCAGGGTAGTAAGGCGACCTGTCAAGCATGAACTGCTCATGGGTTATGGGGTCGAACCGCCGTTTCCATCCGGTCAGGTCGGGCATCTGGTGGAGTTGTGCTTGCTCAAGTCGAAGCTCTTCGGCACGCTCTGCTCGATCATCCTCTTGCCACTCACGTATGAGCTTATTGGTGTCATTGTGGTAGTGATGCTCACAGTAGTAGCACGCCGCCTTGGTTTTGTCGCCGTCCTCATCGAGCATATCACTCAACTTGAGCTTGAGGAACCCGTTCAGGAACATATTCAGGTAAAGGGCTTCCGGCGGTTTGTAACCAATGGTGCAAGCGCCGTTTGACCGAATGGCGATATCGGTTAGCACTTGGCGTCTCGGAGGGGTAGCCCATAGCGGTAATGCCATGAGTCACCATCCTTTAATTCTAGGGCTTGATAGCAGGGGCTTCAGGAGTTATCAGGCTGTGGCTTTTTCCAGTTCTTGTCCCGTGGTGTCACCTTCAGCGTTTCTAAGCGCATCGCTGGTTGCCTTTTCCATCGCTTCAGCCAGTTTAGCCTTCTTTGCCGCTTCGATAACAGCCATCTGGATATCGAGATTGTCCTTCTCGATGACAGGGCGACCAGCTTCTTGGCACACTTCCACTTCTGCTTTATAGGCATTCGGGTCGCTTTTCTGAACGTCAGACGCAAAGTTGAGCATTTGGAAGACCATGTTCTCACGCGCAAACCGGATGTGCTGGTTCAGTTCGCCATTGACACGAATCACGGGTCGGCCATTGTTGGAGAACTTAGGCGTACCATCCGTATTGCGCTGGAGTCTCAAAGGTGCGCCAATAGCGTCTTTGGAGATATTGGTATCGCCTTGCACATTGCTGGCTATAAAGAAGGGTATCCAGACCGTCTCAAGGTCAATACTCCATACCTTGCGCCCTGCGGACTGTTTGGGCACGGGTTTCAGTAGTTGCTTCACATAAGCGGGGGTTTTCATTCGTTCACCTCACAAATTTGATTTATTGGGTGAAGCCCCTGCTATGAAGCCCTAGAATCCGAGCTTTTCCATCGCCTACGGGTCCTATATTGTGATAGTGTCATCCGAGCTTTTCAGCTTCCCCGTGGTGCTATCTCACGGGTTATCCTATCCCTACAGCCTTGACGGTCGAAGCACGGTTATCCATGCCGTGTCTAATGGTTTTGGCTGTGGGATTCGTTCGAGCCCATATTCTACGCCATATTTCGCATGTGGCGGTTTTCAAGGCTCTGATAGCCTAGACTCCTCAATCTCTAACCCCCTTTGCATCTGTGAGCTTGCCTTGAGACTATGCTTCACAGACTCCAGTCAATCCGAGATTCGGGCTTTTTGCATTGATTGGACTCGATCAATGCCAGGCTCGGTTTTTAAGGTGATTCTGGATTGATGCCAGAATCGCACAATACCAGTTTTTCACAAAAGAGCCTTTGGGGATAGAATAGGATGAACCTTCATTTACATCTAATTGCCATTTTTCAGAAAATCGGATTTGGATTTTTGGATATTCCCTCGCCGCCGATCTTTTGTGCGCCTCATTCAAGGGCAAGGGCTCCCTGAGCCAGGCTAGGGCACAGGCCAGTCCAGGAGACAGGGGGAAAGGGGGTCATAGCTTCAGAGTAGACTATCCGGTCGGCCCAACGGGCTTGACAGCTGTATACGATTGGTATACAGTTGCAGTGAAGGGTAGATCTGATGGAAAGCGATGCCTGGGACGAAACCGACGAGGTGGTCAAGGTCGAGGTTAAGAAGCCTTTGGACAAGGTGATTCCTGTCCGTCTCTCATCAGACAAGTGGGAACAACTCCGGCAGGAAGCAAGAGAGCTGGGGGTTGGGCCTACCACGCTGGTCCGGATGTGGATATTAGATCGCCTGCGCCAGACGGTGAAGGTATGAATATTCTGGTAGGCATTCACAAAGAGAATATCGTGCGCCATTATCTTGGCAAGGATGATAAACTCTACCTATATGTCAAAGACACTGCGAGCCATTATTGATCTGGTGACTTCCCATAAGGTCAGGATCTCCAGCCACGGATATGATGAGCTCGCGGCAGATAACATATTTGTTAGGGAGATTGTGTCGGGAATTGCCGGCGCGATACTCGTCGAGGACTATCCGGATTATCCAAAGGGCCGTTGTGTCCTCGTCCTTCAAAGAGACCACGAAGACAAGCCCATTCACGTCATCTGGGGAATACCCAAAGGCGCTTCTGCACCGGCCGTTCTGGTTACCGCATACCGGCCTGATCCGAAATTATGGACGCCCGACTTTTTGGGGAGGAAAACATGACACAGAAGAGGAAATCCACAAAGCTTGTCCATGAGGGCGGGTACGTAGCCGAGGTTGATATCGAACTGACCTACACCGGTGAAGGCTGGTCTCCGTATTTGTCCTTGGAGGACGCTATGAAATTGGACGATGTGCGTGAGGCTTTGCGCAATGGGGATTTCAAGACAGCCAGCAGACTCGCTCGGGTGTTTACTCTGACACCCTTGGCATCTTGATTGACCTTTCACACCCCCGCCAAAGACCTGGCCCGGGCGCCGGGATAGAGGGTGTCAAACGGATCCTTCCAGTCGCCTGGCGAGGCAGATCTGCCGGCAGCAGTGAGGCGATAGTAGATGCGCGGAGGTCCGGGCGGATAGTTTTCCTGGAACTGGGAAGGCTCCTCTTCCCCGGAAGGCTCCACCCATCCCAGCCTTCGGAGGTTGGAGAAGTACACCACGAAAGAGTGGTAGCGCGCCCCCTTGGACCGGTAATGCAGCCGGGACAGATGGTATTTTACCTCTTCCTCGGCCCTGGATGGGTCGAATTTCCGCTCTTCCCTCCGGGAGAGGCGTTCTTCTTCAGCCGTCCCCCGATCGGTGGCTGTAGCCCGCATCAGGGCCGTCTTGTACTCATAGAAAATATCCTGCTGCGGGGATCCCACCGCCGGATCGATGTGCGGGGATCCCTCCGGACCGTTGCCCAGGAGAAATTCCCGGATAAACCAGCCGCAGCCGAACGGACGCAGAAAACCACCGACCGCTTTGCCGCCGCGGGTTGCTCTTATGTGTGTTCTTGTTTTTCTTGCCATATACGCTTATACCATTCCGCAGCTTCTTCCCCCGAGATCTTGCGGTACTTGGCGGTGGCATCAAACCGGGTATGTCCCAGATGCTCCTGGAGCTGGCGCATGCCCTCGCCGGAATCATCCGTCTGCATGGCATGCACGGCGAAGGCGTCCCTCAACCGGTGGGGGCTGATGTTCATCAGCCGGCCCGTTCTGGCATCGATCAGGTGAGGCAGGTCGGCTTTTTCGGCCGCCTCTCTCACCACCTGCCGCGCCCGATGGGATGATATCCCAAAAATGAGCGCCCGCCCATCCTTGTTGACCGGACCTCCTCTCTCGATATACTCCTGGAGCATATCCAGGGAGTCCTGGTCGAGCGGCAACAGCCGCATCCGCTTCTTCTCCATCTCCCTGGCCAGGGCTTCCTCCACCCGGGATCCGCAGGAAGGGCAGAAGCGGTGGGTTCTTCCCAGCCTGGCTCCGCAGGCCGGGCAATACAGCTGCAGCTTGGCCTTCAGGTGCTCGATCCGGACCGTGCCCCGTTTAAAGTCGATATCGTCGACCGCCAGGCCGACGAGCTCGGAGATGCGGCAACCCAGGCGAAAGAGCATCCTGACAATCAGGAGATCTCGGAAGTTTGTGGTGGCGTCCTCCAGCTTATCGACATCTTCCAGATCGAGGTAGGCTTTTTCATCTCCCCGGGCCTTGAGCTTCTTCTTTTTCGGGGGCTTTCTGTAGGGATTTCTCATGGGAAAGGACTCCTGTGCTGGACAAAGCTGGGCTTAGATCTTCAGTTGCCCCTTCAGGTAGAGATAGTAACCATTGCCCGTCGTGCCATAGGCTACATTAGAGATCTTTTGGAGCGCGGGATACGTCTCTTTTTCGGCCTCAATCAGTCCAATGATCTCTTCCAGGCCCTGTTGCAGCCTGTCAAACGTCCTTTCCGGAATACCGACAGCCATTTCACTGCCTGATGACAACGCGGACAATCTCACATTGATGGTGGAATACGCAGAGCTCAGGACATTGTGAATAAAGCTCAACTCATCATCAAATTCGATGTTTATGATCCTGTTGGCAGCTGCATACGCAGCGCTGAAGAAATACATCTTCCGGAACGGCTCCTTCGACTTCTTCATCTCCTCTGCCACAAAACGCAACTCATCCAAGAGAAGATTTCTCATTTCAGTTGACAGCTTCATGTTCAAATCCCTCCTAACACAGAGTACCCGCAGCACTGGCGCTGAATCCACCCTCTACGGACATCGCGGATCCGCTCACTGACCTGATCCTAAAATCATCCGCAGGTCGGTCATACGATGCCCAGGAGTCTGCTGCCACTTTGTTTGCCTCTCGGATGGCACGCAAACTGGGCTCTGTCTGTTCAACACGTGGGGAAACCAATGGCCCGACGTTTGTGACCAAGCGGAGGCCAATTGCAGCCAACATGCCACCCACGACTCCAATAGTAGGATTTGCATCTCCCCTCTCAAGCTTTGCAATGTATGGTTGGCTAACCTTTACCTTGTGAGCCATCTCCTGTTGTGTCAGCCCATGCTCAATGCGTGCCTTGGCCAGTGTGATGGCCACCGCGTCTTTTGCCTGCGCCGCACCGTATAACATGGCCAGTTCCGGATCCTGCAGATCCTTGTTGAGATCTTCTCTCCATGTCTCTGGCATATCAATCAACCTCCCCCCTTTTATAGAAGTCATGCAGAAAGCGCCTTGCTTCCTCGATTTTGTCTCTCTGTTTTCTTCTCTTCTTCAAGAAGGCGTTCAAGAGAACGAACGTATCGCGACGTCTGTCAAAGTAAAGGACAATCCTGCCTTGCCCAGCCTTCAGTTCATAAAGGTCCGCGTCATCTCCATCAATACGCTCCATGGAGTTGGTTTGCAGGAGAAGCAAGCCATGCTCGCTGAGCTTCTCTATTTTGCTCCGCAAGGTCATCTGCAGAGTCCTGTCGGTCAGCGAGTTGATCCACTGTCGAGCTGGAGCTGTACCATCTGCCGCAACGTAGTGCTTGACTATCCAGGTCATCAGTATAACTCCACAAGTTATAACTGTCAATAAGGAGAAACCCTTACTTTTCTCCCATTATACCACTATTGGGGGCTATGATTGGCTGAGACCTATGGGGATTTGACCCGGAAATCCCGCTGCTTCTTGATAAAGGATGTGCGACCTTATCCCGGAACAAATGCCCCAGCAGGAGATAATCCCGAGGCGTTTTATCTGGTTTCCTCCGGAGTGTACTCCACCGATACCTTCAGCAACCCCGATCCGATCCCGATCACCACAGCCTGCGTTCGATCTCCTGCCCCCAGTTTCTCCAGGATCGATGTGATATGGTTCTTGACTGTCTGTTCGCTGATGCCGAGCTTGTGGGCAATCTGCTTGTTCGTCAACATCCCCATGAGGCAAAAGACGCGACCTTCGGTTGGCGTCAGTGTACTCCGCTCGTGGGTGACCGCAACCGTATCATTCACGGTCGCCTGCAGGATGGTTTCACGGTGCACGATCACGAGCTGCCCTTGATCTCAATCGATGCGCTCACTTCTCCCAGCGGAGCCGACAAGGGTGGCGCGACGGATAAATTACACTGGATCACCTGCCCGGTTGCCAGAGTAGCCGTTGCCGGCGTCACGGTCACCCAGTCCGGCCCGTTGACGGAGATCGTCAGTTCCACCGGTTCCCCCAGGTTTTTGATCCAGAAAGCATTATTGATGCTTGTCCCCCGCTTGACGTTGCCCATATACCAGCCGGTGACTTCCGTTGTAGCTGTCTCATCACTATAAACACCCACGTTCTGGTTGCTGGTAACGGTCACATGGACTGGCAAGCTCTTGAGCACCGTCTGAGAGAGAGCCAACCCGGCTAGGGCCAGGAGCAGAACAATTACGAGTCCGATCCATAGTCTGCGCATTTTGGAGTACCTCATATCTGTTAATCAAGGTTTCTGAACATACGGAAACGACTCATAGTCGCCAATCTCATGGTTCACGATCTGCGCCACACCGAAGGAATCGATAACATGACAAACCACAGCCAGCTTGCCGCCGTAGCCGGACGTCCACGCCCTGTCAAATCTGCCGAGGTAGATCGGTACGGATACGGTCTTTGTCGCGCCTGCGCCGATAGAGGCCGCTGCCTGCCCGCCCTGAGACTCCGTCGTGTTGGTCGCTGCGCACCTCTCGGGATAAACCCCGGGGTAACACCCGATGCCCACCATGACCTTATAAGTCTGGGACGATGCGTTCGGGTTGGTGATTGTGATCCTCGCGGTGTACGCCTGATTGGTGTACAGGGTCGAAGGAAGATCGTGAGACTCCTCCAGTGTTGGCGGCGCGGCGCCAGGCTCGGGTTCGGGTTCCTCCGAAGGCTTCCGGCGCGAATACAGGTAAGCTCCTCCGGCCGCCAAACTGCCGAGTCCCAGGACGGCCAGTATTCTTGCGGCGTTGCTCATGATCTATCCTCCATTTTGGCCGTCCGTAGGCGGCTTCTTCCGGAAGAAATAGGTTACCGTCATGCCGACCCAGGTGATCAGAGCGCCCAGCAAAACGCCCACGCCGGAGGCCTCGATGACGCCCCCGGAGGTCGGGTTATCCGCGGCGTTTTTGACGGTCTCGACCAGGAAAACCGCCCACCCGATGGTGATGGAGAGCACAAAGAAGGTGAAGATCCACTTCCAGTTATCCCCCTTCATCTTTCGCTCCTCCCGTTCAACAGCCGCTCATCCCGCTCGAACCGCTTGCCGCAATCCTCTTTCTGCCGGGTGCAATTCGCCTGCATGGCATCTATTTTGACTTCCATAGAGGTCAGACGAGTGTTTACCGATTCGAATCCCTTTCCGATCCAGTCCCGGATCTTCCAACCGGCGCCTGCGGTCACCACGATCACGCTGGCAGCCGAAATGCCGGCAGCTAGATTTCCATCCATTTGTTGAGGCTCCTCCTTAGACTGTGATCGTAGGTGTATAGGTTACCGCCAGGATCTCATCATCCGAAAGTGTGATGGCCGGTGCAATCACATCCCGGGCAATCAGATAAGGAAACGCTCCGACGCCAGTTGTGGACTTTTTGCCACCCATGGCCATAATTCCGCATTCTTGCACCGAGATATCTTCACCGCTTCGATTGGTGAAGAGTCTCTTGATGTCAAAGCTGGACGTAGCGGCCAGCACCAGGTTCTCGATTCCGCAGGCGCCGTAATTGATTTCCGGGGTGGCACTTCCATTCAGTTTATACATCGGGATAGCAATCCAATAGTAGGTTGAACCGCTTGTCCAATGGTTCCAAGCACGCTGACTGATCACATCTTGCGATGGAATTTGGGCATCGTCGCCCGCAGCATATCGCTTGTACCTGAAATAGGCGCAATTTGGGCTTACCAGAGTTCCGGTAAGCTCGAACCTGTAAGCGATCCCGGGGTACAACCGAACAGGGGCGGCCAGGGGGAAATTGTACCAGTCTCCGGCCACATCAGTGGTCCAACCATCAGCATCCGCTGTGGCTGTGGCAATCAAGAATTCCGTATCATTATAGCCGTGGGTTTCATAGATATTCAAAGTGATAACGCCAGGAGCGTTGGTGCGATATCCTTTGAGATCCACCGAACTTAAAAGCATGGCCTTTTTAGGCCAGAAGTGCCAATGCTGGGAGAATCCACTACAGACATAATTGGTTTCATTCACATAATGATCATCCCCGGTTTCAAGGGAATCCATCTTGGTGCCCGGAGCAACGGCGCCGTCTGAGCCTTCGACTACCAGGTCTCCCATGAAGTAATCCGTTGGTGCTGCTGGAGTATTGTCGGTCCCGATGACAATGCCGTTCAGGTATCCGGGGAATTCCGAGCCATAATGGCTCCCGATACAACTATTGATGTCGCTATTTAGGTTGACAGCCCTTCCTCTTCCTCCCGGCCCAGATGCCTGCAAAACACTTCTTACCCATCTGTTGTTGTAATATGGGTTAGTTGTCCACAAGTTGGCAGCTGCAATGAGAGTTTCCACATCCATTGGCCTGGCGTTGCCATAAATGTCTTTGGTGCTGGGGTAAGCCACGGCGCTTAGAACTTGGGCATGCAGGCAATAAAGCCCTTGCATGATTCCCAGGGTCCAACTTTTTGAGAGTTGCCGCCGAGGATCTTCCCATCGTCCGGTTTTCCGGTTTCCTTTCTGCAGCGTCAAAACCGTTCTCATTAGATCGCCCCCTGAAATCGATAGTTGATCGTTAAAGTTTCGCCGTCCAGCAGGCTTATTCCGCCCGCAATCACATCCCGGATGGTCATGAAGTGGCTGTAGCCGGGAAATATTCCCGTAGGAGATAACACGGCTGTCAGGCATTTGACGTACAGCCCTATTTCATTGATGGTAATTGCACCTCCGGAAACATTTGAAAAGGCTCTTACGATGGTAAAAGAAGAGGTGGCCACAGTAGCGGTCGGCAAGCCGTATCCCACGTTTCCGTACTGAACCTGGCCAGCGCCGGTGCCATGAGCGATCAGAGCTCCCAGAGCGTAATCGTTGATGGTGGGCGCTGTGTTGTCAGTGCCCACAACGATACCGTGGGTGGTATCTGCGATGGCAGCCGTGGTGGTGAACAATGTTCCGGTAGCCGTAACCGTCCGTTCTTCACCATCTGTATTGGTTAATGAATATCCCCATTGGCTTCCCACCATGTCCATGGCGACCCAGAGCAGCTCCAGAAACTGGCGGACAAAAGATTCGGCCTTCTTCTTTCCGGACCTTTCCGGGATTATTTTTCCGTCTTTGCCGGTGATCAACCATTCCAGAATAACGCCCAATTCCCCTTCCTCCATCAATTGTTCATCCGGAAAGCTAAGATCGACCACCCTGTTCAGGTTGACATTCGGTTTAGCTTTCAGTAGCAGATCGTGCATCGTTTCCTCCTAGTTCAAGGTTCTCTTCAAGAGACAATAGGTTCCTTTGGGTTGGGTATATCCGGCTCCGGTGTCGGTGATGCGACACCTCAGATAATAAGCTTGAACTCCATTGAGTGTTTCCGGAGCCCAATCTCCCTGGGGAGTGTGGGTGATGGTTTGATTCCACTGGTTTCGGAAGCCATTGGAAGTGTCCGTCAACCCTACACAGGCCGCCCAGGCACCGCCTCCCTGCGAATACTCCCAGGCAACGGTGTAAGTGCCGGCTCCGACCACACTGATATCTTGCATGATGGCGGTGAAAGGATTATCCGCGCCATAGGCGATATAATCATCAAATGCAATGGCAGCTGGGAAGAGATCAACCTCCGTTACGGTGTACCAGATCTCCATCAGGAAATCTTCTGTCTTAGTCGACCAGTTGACACCGCCGTTGGTGCTCTGGCATCGATTGCCTCCAGCAGCAAAAGAAGCGGCGTAAGCCCATCGAAAACCTATGGCGGTGGCTGCCGTACATTGCATGAGCAGGGCGTAGACCGTACCAACTGTTACAGCCGGAGGAGTGGTAAAGTCAATGTCCAGATAGCTTGTGAGCTTTCCATTGGAATAAGAGTCTGTCCACAATTTGCGGGAGAAGAAATTCTCCAGCGTTACTCGAGCGAAGAAGTCTGTGGTTTCAGTGGCCAGATCTGCCCCGCTGGGTAACCCAGCCGCGGTAGCTCGAATTTTTGCTATTATGCTCAATGGGTTATTCGGATAAGACACATATCCCTTAAACACAACTCGTCTGATGTGTCCGGTCGCAGCGGCGATGAACGTCTGGGCTTCCCAGGTGTTGGCATATACATTGTAATAGCTCGTATCGTTGTCATTTGAGTATATGATGAAATAGAAACAATCATATGCGCCTGCTGTGGATCCCCAGGTTGCTCCGCTATCACTGCTGACATGGGCATCGTCATATCCGGACGAATTGTAATATCTCCAGCCCATATCAAGAGTGCCGCCAGCTCCGGTTGTGCGAACGACTATGGCGTATTTCTGGGAAGAATCAAACCACCAGGGTATTCCGTTCAACCAGTTGCCCATGGCAAAGGAAACCACGGCTCCTGGTGTGGCACTGAGGCTATTCACGGCATAAGTGGCATAGCACAGATCTACTCCGTCGGGATGGCCAGCCCCATCGCAAGCCTGAATGGCTATTGTAGCGGTAGTACCTGGCAATCCTACCCGGTAAAGTTGAAGGGCTATTTGCCAGATGTAACCAGATTCGGCAGGCGTGAAAACTTGAGCCAGCCAGGTTACCGAATCGCAAGCATAACCAGCGTTCTGGTTTGTTTGACTGAGTGAGATACGCCCATATCCTCCGATAGTGGCTGGGCCTTTCACCAAGCCGGTTCTTTCATCAGCGGTTTCATCGGTGAAAGCCCCGCCGTCGCTCACCTGCACCGAGGCGGCCCATTGCTGCGCCTCGGTGTTCCGGTCAAAATCGGGAACTTCGGCGTCCGATTCGCCAGGGGTGAAATTATCGACTTCGGCATGACTGAGATTGATCACCTTGTCATATCGGGGGTTTTCCGGATCGGTATAAGCATCATAGATGACCGTTCCCAGGTTTCCGGCCACCTCTTTGGTGCCGTCCGGGGCAAAAGGTTCATCGGTCCTCAGCGGCAAATTGATCCAGGAATTGAGGTAGCGAACCAGAGCGCGCCATCGATGAGAAGCCAGCGGCCCGATGAATTGCGCTACGTAATCAACCGGTTTTCGGAGGGCCATATCATGCCTTCAAGTATTCGTAATCCACGCTCTTGCCGTTGTCGGCCAGCTTATCGGAGCTCATTTCGATCCGGACCGGGCCGTAGATCGCCATCAGGCCGTTCATCGGCAGCAGGTCCACCGGGTCGGTGCCCACGTTGAAATAATCATCGAAGAAGAGCCTCTCCACCCCATTCACGGTTTGGTACATTCGAATGTTCAGGGTCGCGCCCAGGGCCAGGTTGTGGGTCGACAAGGAGCATTTATAGATTTTGGTGGCGGCCAGGGCTATGCCAAGGGTCACCACATCGCCGCCGGCCATTCCGGAAGTGGCCACGCCGTTAAACCAGTCATGAGTCACCGATCCGGGAACCGGGGTAAGGACTTCTTGCCCTTGCCTGGATAGCGCATATGATCGTCCCATTTTGAGGCTCCCTTAGCGTGTTTTAGTCCTGAATCACCACCGCGATTCTGAGGCGGCCTGCCGTGGGAGCGACGGCCAGGTTCATCCGGACGCCGATCCAGGGGTGCCAGTCATCCCAGGCCAGGCCGATGCTGATGTTGTCGTTGGCGGGACAGGCGATCACAGGCCCTATGTCGGTAGAAGAGTCGAAACTGTCGACGATGTTGCCGATGGTCTGGATATCCGCCGCCTGATCCAGGGAGCTTTCCACCTTGATGATCGCCCTTTTGCCGTTGCTGTAGTCGACCATGAGGTCGGCGGGAATGTCCCCGGCCTGCCTGACTTCCTGGTCGAAGATCACCACCGCATCCCGGGCTACCCAGGGGGTCAGCACGCTCTCGGATATCGCACCCGGACCGGCCCCGGCGATCTGCGCCAGATACAGATTTGTCCTCTCCAGACCGGCGAGTATCGCTGTGGAAAGATCGATGAGGTGGTCCAGCTTGTCTTCGGATGCAGCGGCTGCTGCCGGCCTCTTTGAGAGCAAGGTGCCCAGGAAAGACCCCGCACCGGCCGCAACTCCGGCTAATACTGCAGTCTGGCCGTCGTTTTCTGACATTTGATCACCTCTCTACAGGACTCCCGCGATGCACTTTTCCCAGACGTCCCCGGGCAGCTCATCCTTGCTCGCCAGGCCGAACCGCGCCCGGAGGATGTTGTTCAGCCGGATCCGCCGGAAGGTGTAGCGAAACAGGTGAGCGCCGGGAGCCACCGCCGCCTGACAGGTCAGCCGGATCTCTTTCATGGCCGGAATGAAGCATTCCACTTCCCCGCCGGCCATCAGGCTTAAGGGGAACGTCCTCACATCCGCATAGCCGATGTCCTGGTCGCGGTCGACAATGAAGCGGATGGCGTTGGCGGCCGCTCCGGGATTGGCGGCGATCCGGGTCAGGACCACGATTTCGCCGGGGCGCGGGTAAAGGCTCTCGATAGTGTAGGTGACATTGGCCGCGGCGATGTTCACCGACCGGGCATGCGTCTCTTCCTCCAATACCATGTACTCGCGCTCGATCTGGTACCGGATGGCCAGAGGCAACACACCCTTGTCGACCGAATCCTGAATATTCAGCCTGGCGGCCAGCTCCATCTCGGCGCCGGTGAGGGGCATCCCCAGGGCCAGCTTGTGCGCGACGGTCGGCGCGACGACCCACAGCCCGTAGTGGCTGGTGTAATTGGCCGCCGGCGCCAGGCCGAAGAAGTTCAGGTAGAGCTCGTCTTTGGCCATCAAGCGCCAGGCTCCGGGCAAGGCGTTGAGCATGGCGGCGGTGTTCTCATTCACCCGCGTTTTGCCGTACCTGGCCCTCAATTCCACGTTGGCATTGGCCGGCAGCTGGATATCGCTCAGGGTGCAAAGATAGGGGCTGAAGCGCTTGAGGTCGATCACCGGAGGGGACACCTCGGAATTGGCCGGGACGTTCCCGAACCAGGAGTCCGGTATTTTCTCCGGCGGGTATTTGACGGCTCTGATCGTCGCTTCGCTGATCGGCATGGTATGTCCCTCCTTGTGAAGATCGGCAGTCGCTTGCGGTTACCAGGCGAAATTGTTCCACCCGGGCGCCAATGTCTGGCTCTTGCCGCCATACGTCAGGGTGATTTGCGCCCCGGTGTTGTAGAGCGAAACCAGTTCGCCCGTACGGAAATAGCCGATTTGGTCCCATCCTGTGCTGTACTGATAGACCAGCCAGGTTTCGTCTCGGAAAGCCCAGACGGCCAGGCCGTTATAGTCCGTGCCCGCTCCGGAAATCTGGTTCCAGACCGAGGCCAGCTGGGCCTGCACCGTCTCGCCGCCCGGTCCCGGACCCGGCCCGGGCGGAGGCTCGTAGGGTTCTACGACGGTGAGTTTACAGGTACTGCCGGAGGCCGTTTTGTCGGTTTCCAGTACGGTCTGGCCGGTGGCCTGGTCGACGGCCTTGATCTTGACGGTGTAACTGCCGGCCGGGAAGGATTCAGATATCGGTATCTGTTCCTGGTTTGACCCGAAACCGTCCTCCAGACAGATGATCAACAAATTCGAGATCACCCGTGTGCTGCCCAGATACACCTCCACACGGAAGGAGCGCGCCGGGCCGGTGTTGTCCAGCCGGACCAGCAGGGGGTGAGTCGTCTGCCCTTGTTCGACGGTTTCGACCTGGACGCCCAGGCCGTTTACGGTCCAGGAAAGATCGATCAGGGAAAGCGCCTGCTCCGGCTCCTCCGGACCGGGCTCCGCATTCGCCCTGCTATGGATAAAGAGATACCCCCCTCCTGCCGTCAATCCCGCCGCAGCCGCGGCAAGCGCCACTTTACGTGCATCCATGTCCGTCCTCCTCTGACAAAATCGCCTGCCGGGAAAAGAGGCTAACCCGACAGGCGATTTTTGATATGCCCGGCACGGCCTTGACCGGCAAGCCTCCAGTCCGGCCCGATATTCGATTGATCTCTAGCTGACCAGAATCCTCTCTCCAACCTCCAGGTAGTTCAGCTCCAGGATATCGCCCAGTTCGGTATTGACGTTGAGCGAAATGGTCCGGTCGGTGAGCTTTGTAGGCGTGGCCGCCACGATCGGATCGGCCCCGCTGTGGGTTTGGTCGGTGTTGTCCTGGACGCCGCTGGCGCCGCCTCCGGCTACGGTGTGAGCGCCTACTGCGCCGGCATCATTGATGGCATCGAGGCCGGCCGGCAACCCCATGGCGTTGGCGGGAGCGCCGCCGATGCCGGTGCTGACAAAATCGTGGGTATGCGCCGGATGGTCGGACAAACCCGCGGGGACCCGGATGATCTGCGCTGTTACTACGTCGGCGATATCGGGCTCCGTCGCGGGAAGGGTGATAGCCGCAGGCGATACGACGGCCCCTGGCACAAACAGTACTCTCCTCATGATTTTCCTCCTTAGCTTCCCTGTTTTTCCGTTAGCTCCGCATTTCCAGCCGGACTCCGGTGAGGGCCACCACGCAGGTATTGAGCGGCACCGGCGCGACGCCGTCGTCCCGGATGACCACGTAGCCGATCTCGTTCCAGATGAGATACGGCTGATCCAGCCTGGGAATGACGGCAAAGTACGGGTGGTTTGCCGGGGCGTATGGAGACAGGTGGCCGAAGTTCAGATCGTTGACGCCCAGCGTCGTGGGGAAGAGAGACGCCCGGGTGGTCGGTCCCTTGGGATGATAGCTGCCGGAGATCCTGAGTCCGGTTCGGGCCAGGTTGGCGCCCGCGCCGATCAGCTTGACGCCCAGGCTTTTGATGAACAGGGCATCCTTGCTGTCGAACTCCCAGTAGAGGTTCTCGTCGGACTCGCCGACTCCGCCCGTCTCGAAGCGGAACTGATAATCCCCTTGCTGTCCGTCGGTGGCCAGTAGGTTATAGGCATAGCGAACAAAGGGGTTGATCTTGGGAATGGCCTGGTCCTTGCCTCCCGGCAGGGTGAGCCATGTATCGGCATTGACCGGTATCGAGGCCTTCACCAGCGGGAAGGACCGGTTGCGCGCCGGATCCACCACTGTGGGCGGAAACTCCATAGTGCCGAATATGGCGGGCAGCTCGGCCTTCTTGTGGACGTATCCCCACAGCCGGACGCGGAACGGCTGGGTGATGGCCACGGTCGGACCGGCCAGGGTATGCACCGTGACATTCTGCTTAAACTTGATGGTGGTCGATTTGAACGGGTCATTGCTCCGGGGAGTGCCGAAGGTATACAACCTTCCCGCCCAGATACGGTCCTTCGGGGGCGCCATCAGGGTGGACCGGATGCCGGAGAGGGAAACATAATCGTGAGTATCATGGCCGTCGACCACGATCACCACCTTCCGCAGCTCCTCCTCCACACCGGCGCCAGTTACCGGCGACCAGATTTCGGCGAAGACGACCTCGCCGCGTTCATCCGACTCCAGCTCGCCGCCTACCGCCAGCGGCGTCGGCCTGGCCCACGTGTTGACCGCCTGGGCGCCGCCCAGGTAATCGCAAAGACAGCGAAGTTCATTGTGTTCCACTTAGGTAACCTCCCGATCGTAGATTTTCATTTTCCGTCTCCAGGAAGTGGCGTTCGTCAAATGTCCATTACGGAGACCGCCGCGGCCCTGCTCCCGTTTGATTTCTGCCCCGCGTTCAGTTGAGACCGGGCATTCAACATCTGGGGAGTTCGTGCCCCGATCTGCCCCGCCGGGACCAGCTGGCCGGACTGCACGGCCTTCATCGCCTGCAGTTGCGACTTGCTGAGGAGCATGGTGCGCGCGCCGGGCTTCAGGAGCGAGCTGGAGTCCCAGAACTTCTTGCTCGCCTCATTGAGGAAGAGGATTGCCGAGGTGAGGAACAGCGTGGCCGTGAACTCCGGCGCGATCCCGTAGCAATACCCTCCGAACCCCGTAGCGGCCATGCCGCCGGTGATCATCATGGTGGAGTGCTTGTGGAAGAACTTGCGGTCCTCTTCAGGCGTGTCGGCCCCCAATCCCTGGATGGCGTTTCCCAGGTTGAGGCCGACCAAAGACACCCCGGTTCCGGCAAGATCGCCTCCGGAGACGATGTCTTTGGCTCTGGAAAAATCGAACCCGTTTCTTGACGCTGCTCTTGCCATGGCCATTTTGCTGCCCTCCTTCTTTCTGCGGAAATAAAAAAGGCGAGGCATTGCTACATAGCAACGCCTCGCCTCGACTTCTCACGCCAGCGAGATTACGTTATAGAAAGCTTAAATCTTATTCCATGGAATTGTCAAGGCCTAGTCTCTTCCAACACAAGATGAGCCCGAACGGGGGATCGATTTCTACTGCAAGGTGAGCCTTAAAGGTTTTGATCAACTCGTTTATGATCGGGGCTATGCGGCTGATCATGAATGACAAGCGATTAGAGACGATTGAACAAATCCAGCGGTTTTTGGAGGGGAACGAAGGAGTCGAATTCAGGGTATTATCAAGGGAAGAAAAGTATGCATGGGTCGATTCGGTGCTGAGGCGGTTCCGCTATGGAGGATTGGGGCGAAGGGAGAAGGGGATTGTCCGGCGATATTTGAGCAAAGTCACCGGGTATTCTCGCGCTCAGGTATCCCGGCTGATCAGGCAATACGATAAGTACGGGGAGTTGAAGCAAAAGGAATACCAGAGGCATCGGTTTGCGGGGAAGTACACGCGGATGGAGATGGAGCTGTTGGCCAAGACGGATGAACTTCATGGGTATTTGAGTGGACCGGCCACCAAGAAGATACTGGAGCGAGAACATCGGATATATGGGCATGAGGAGTTTGCGAACCTCTGCGGGATATCGGTGGCCCATCTCTATAACCTGCGCAAAAAGAATGTCCGTTCAGGCCTGGGCAAAACATTCACCAAGACCAAGCCGGCTGTCTCCCGGATCGGGGAACGGACCAAACCAGACCCGAAAGGCCTTCCGGGGCAGATCCGAATCGACACGGTTCATCAGGGGGATTGGGAAGGACTAAAGGGGCTGTATCATATCAATGCGGTAGACGAAGTGACCCAGTGGGAGGTGATTATATCCGTAGAGAAGATAGCGGAGGCTTATCTCCTTCCTGTTTTGGAGTCCATCCTTTCAGAATTCCCCTTTGTGATCCGGGGATTCCACTCCGACAACGGATCGGAATTCGTCAATTATCAGGTGGGTGCCATGCTCAACAATTTTACTCATCCGCTTCACCAAATCCAGACCCAGACATTCCAACGACAATGGTCTGGTGGAATCGAAGAACGGGGCAGTGATCCGCAAACACGTGGGGTACACCTATATTCCGCAGCGATATGCCCGGGAATTCAAGGCGTATTATGAGGACTTCCTGAATCCCTATCTCAACTTCCACCGGCCTTGCTTCTTCCCGGTGACCATCACGGATTCAAGCGGCAAGATCAGGAAGAAGTACCCCTATGAGGAGGTGATGACCCCTTATGAGAAACTGAAATCATTGCCCGGCTCAGAAAGGTATTTGACGCCGGGGGTAACCTTTGCCCAACTGGATGCCATAGCCGATCAGATGAGCGATAATGAATTTGGGAAAGGATG
>Ga0265297_10001914_pt1 | contig 45242 bp, 76 predicted proteins | sample Munlanlwell13791_FD_192502 | JGI IMG/M metagenome (GOLD analysis project Ga0265297, IMG submission 192502) | Leachate microbial communities from a municipal landfill in Southern Ontario, Canada - Leachate well 137-91 | ecosystem: Engineered > Solid waste > Landfill > Unclassified | place...
GTCCCCTGCGAAAAATCTGAAGGGGCCTACCCCCTCCCCCTACCCTCTCGCCATGCGTTACGCCCTCTGCACGCTGCTAGTTCCCAAGGTGGGATCGGTGGCGCTGGATACACGAGGCTAACGACCAAGCAGAGCGGTATGTATACAACGTAGATCACAGGCACAAGCACGCATAGCATTAGCTTCTCAGCTAGCGATAGCTTGTACTCACTCACCATGCGTGATCCAGTGACATGCCATTGACATCACAGCCCTTGAGCTTGGTGTCTCGGCCTAGCATCTCGTCTCGTGTCTTGCTGCTATGGCATGGCTTGCAGAGTGGTTGCCAATTGCCACTGTTCCAGAACAATCGCGTATCACCGCAATGCCGAGTGATGTGGTCTACCTCGGTTGCTCGTGTCCTTACACCTAGCTTCTCGCATGTCTTGCACCAAGGATGTTGAGCTAGGTATTGCTTCGCTACCTTCGCCCACTTGTTGGTGTAGCCACGTTCGTGACGTGACTTGCGCTGCTCACCCATCAAGAATCTTGCTTCACCGCTGGACACCCAGGCTCAGCACATGGGCTAAGCCAGAACGTCACATCCTCGCCACACTTCACGCATGTTCGGTGCTGTAGGTCTGAGGGTGAGGTATGGGCTAGCACCATCTGCGCTATGAGCGCGTCGAGTCCTTCGTCCTCAGGAGCTGCCATCGTAGGCCGCTACCTCTTGGCCCGGTACAACGGCGAAGAACTCAGGCGTTGAGGCGGGTATCCACAGATTGGTCGCCGTAGCCGTGGGGTTGGTGCCGAACTCGAGGTGGGCCGCTGCACTCGCGATGACACGAATGAACCGCGTCTCAGGACCGAACGCCGCGCTTTGCGTGGTTGTCGTATACGTGACCACTTGTGTCGTGTGCTCGGGCACCTTGCCGATCTGTAGCACGTTGCCGTTGGCATCGAGCGGCATAGCAATGAATTCAGTTACGTGTAGCGTTGCCATAGTTACATCCCAAACCTTTGACCCAATGCAAGGCCTCGACGCTTCTTGCCTGCGCCGTAGGTAATCGTTTGCGTTACAAGAATCGTCGGAGCGGCTACGTATTCCTCGTTAGCCGTCACAGCCGAGGCGGGGATCGTGACCGTGATCGTCTCGGGGGCTGTGATCTGATAGCCAGCAGAGGCGGGCAACGTGATCGTGACAACCGTTGCGCTGGTTCGCACAACCGTACCAACGGCCATGTTGTCGCGCACTTCGGCGTTCCAGCCTGCTACCTCTGATTGAGCCGAATCTAGCCCGTCGATGATCGCTTGACGTTCTGCGTCGAACGTAGCGCCCGCAGCGACCCACGTATCACCTGTTAGCGTGATAATGATCGTCTTGCCACCAGCAACGATATTGGCTTCGCTGGTAACCAATACGGCAGTGCCCGTAATGGCGGCGACACTGCCCTCGGTGCCGGCCCATATGGGGTTCCAAATATCGCCCCAAACGTCGTTCCAATTGTCGAAGGTGTAAGCCATCGGCTAACTCAAGAAACGTCGAACTTGTCGCCCGCCGACCCGTCACCCGTGATCGCCACGTCGTTGATGCGCTGGGTATTGGCATCGACGTTACCGGCCACCGTGAAGGTCAGGCTATCCGTCTTGGTCTGGATCGCAGTCGTGTCGCTGTTGCTGATAACCAAGTCGCTGCGAGCAACCACTAGGCCAGACTTCACGATCACAAGGCTCGACTTGTTATCGCTCGCGAGGGCTTCGGCCACAACCAAGTCGCTCTTCACGATAACCAAGCTCGACTCGATGTCCGAGATATTGGTCTCCGCAAGGATCACGTCCGAGGCAATGCGGGTCAGCTTGGAGTCTTGATCCGAAGTCAGCGCGCCAACCTCGAGAGCGGTCACGTTGGAGTCGATGATTACCAAGTCGCTCTTGATAATCACCAGGCTCGATTCGATGTCGCTGATGTTGGTCTCAGCCAGCACCGTGTTGCTGTCGATACGCGTCGTATCCGAGTACACCTTGACCAAGTTCGACACGTTACTAGTGGTCTGCAAGTGAATCGCAGTGGTATCCGAGTGGACAGCGGTCGTATCGGACAGCACCTTCGTCGTCTGCGAGTGAACCGCCGTGGTGTCGCTCGTGATTATCACGAGATCCGACTTGACGATGACCAGGCTCGACTTGTTGTCGGAGATCAGCGCCTCATGCACCACTAGGTCGCTCTTGACGATAACCAACGAGCTCTCGATGTCGCTGATGTTGGCTTCTGCTGTCGTGGTCTGAGTGTGGATAGCCGTGGTGTCTGAGTACACCTTGAGCACTTGGCTCTGAACCACAATCCCGTCCGACTGAACGCGCGTGAGCTGCGACGCCTGCGTAGCAGTTAGCGCACTGATCGACACCGGGGCAGTACCAAACATCTTGTAAGTGATGGTTCCGCTCGGGGTCACGGTCCAGGTCGTTACGGTCGCCGTATCCGTCGCCAAGTCGTAATCATTGACAACGCGGGCCTGCCAATAACCTTGAGTCGAGCCGAACGCCAGCAGCGTCATTCCGATAGGCGTGTCGTTAGCGAACGCCGCCGCCGATCGCAACACCAACGTCGTGCCCGTAGCGCCCTGTGCGGTGCCTTGGTCAACGATGTTGTACTGGGGTTGCGCGCCAGCCGTGCCGTCGTATGCAGCAGTCAGCAACACGAGGTCGGACTTCGCGATGACTAGCGAGCTATGCGTGTCGCTCAGTAGATCGTCGATCACCACGAGGTCAGACTTGATGATTACAAGCGAACTCTCGATGTCCGAGATATTGGTCTCTGCAAGGACCGTATTCGAGTCGATTCGCGTGGTATCGCTGTAAACCTGGAGCAAATCGGACCCGATAATGATGATGTCCGACTGCGCGATGATGAGATCGGACTGGATGCGGGTCAGTTGCGAGGACTGAGTAGCCGTCAGAGCACCGCTCGAAGCCAAATCCGGCGCCGTACCGAACAGCTTGTAGGTAATCGTCCCGCTCGGCGTGACATCCCACGTATCCACGGTCGCCGTGTCGGTCGCCGTCTCGTAATCCGTGACGATCCGCGCCTGCCAGTAACCTTGCGTTGAGCCGTGCGCCCACAACGTGGCCCCAAGGCACGAATCATCCGAACTAAACGGCGTTGCAGACCGAAGAACTAACGTCGTAGCGGTCGCGCTCTGTGCCGTGCCCTGATCGAGAATGCCGAGCTCGGGGTAAGCGCCAGCCGTGCCATCTCGAGGCGCCGTGAGCAGAACCGTATCGCTCTTGACGATGACTAGGCTCGATTTGTTGTCGGAAGCGAGAGCTTCAGCGACGACTAGATCAGACTTAACGATTACCAGCGAGCTATGAGCGTCGCTCAGGAGGTCGTCGATCACCACCAAATCGGATTTGATGATAACGAGGCTCGATTCGATGTCCGAGATGTTGGTCTCGGCCAGGACCGTGTTGGAATCAATGCGCGTGGTATCGCTGTAGATGAGCAGGACGTTCGACGCAGCCGCCGTGGCCGACGTATCAATGCGCGTCGTGTCCGAAAGGATCTTAGTCGCCTGCGAGTGAATCGCGGTCGTGTCGCTGGTGGTAATCACCAAGTCGGACTTGGTAATGACCAAGCTCGAATGAATGTCTGAGGTTAGCGTGACGGTCGCAGCACCAGGAGCGCTGGCCGCAAATAGCTGGTCGTAGACCGCCTCTTCAACGACGGTGAAATCTTGTCGTAGCGGGAGGATCAGGCTGTCGTCATTCACGACAACAGTAACGTGACCGACGGTGTTGCTGATGCCACTCTGAAGCGTGAGGTGGTAATAGCCATCAGCCGTCGTGATCGCAGCCCAGGTATAGCCGCTGATGTCTACGACCGTGCCGTTGTCATGCAGAATGACTTCGGCTTCGTCAGCGCCAGAGAGGGTGAGATTGGTAACGGGAACGTAGCCATTGGCTACAGCAACGGCGGGACCAACGACTACTTTTATCGTTGCGCCTTGTCGTATATACTGCATAGGTCCCTACTCCGTTCTCGGAATCTCTAATGAACGAGCTAAATTCCACCAACCGAACAGTTCTTGGCTTCCACAAGAAAAACGGGAAGCGGCGGTACTGGTGGTGCCGCTGCAAGTGCGGCACCGTCGAAAGCGTTCGCGAGGACGGCATTGCGCGGGCGTGCCAGCCGTGCTCGCGCCGCGCAATCACTACTCACGGGATGTCAAAAACGCCCGAGTTCGCTGCCTGGAGTCAGATGATCTCCAGATGCACAGACTCGAACCGTCACGACTGGTCAACCTACGGCGGTCGCGGCATCGCGGTTTGCGAGCGATGGCTCCAGTCTTTCGAGGACTTCCTCTCCGACATGGGGCCGCGCCCGTCGCCTAATCACTCGCTGGATCGCTACCCGAACGGAGAAGGAAACTACTCGCCGAACAACTGTCGGTGGGCTACTCGATCAGAGCAGGCCCGCAACCGCAGAAGCACCTTGCGGTACGACTACCTTGGCGAATCGCTGCCGCTCCCCGACCTCTGCGACCGATATGCAGCGGTTCGCTACTGCGTGGTTTTGAAACGGCTGCACCGTAACTGGCCGATTCACGACGCGCTAACCAAGCCGCTGGGTTTTCGCCCCTAGATTCCCTCTAATACCTTATGAAATTGGCGCGCCGTTTCCTTGGGGCTGAACCGGCGCTCGGCGTCCAGCCTCACAAATTCCCTTGATTCATCTCGAGCCGCTGCAATGTCCGTTCTGAATCCGTTCAACTTCGAGCTCACCCGCACAACCGGACAGCCGCAGGCCATCGCCTCGCGTACTGTTCGCACGTCGATTTCATTGGCGGTTAGCACAAAATCAGCAGCTCGGTACACATGCACCAAGCCCTCGACCCAGCCCTGCACTTCACCGAGGTTGCCGTCCGTCTCGATCCGCTTCAGCAGCGCGTCCCAGCCCTTTTTGTGGCTCTGTGGCCGTCCGTAGACGTGGAGCTTTGCGCCCTTCACGTCACGAGCCCACAACGCAAAGGCGTTCAGCGGAACAAACGGGTCAACGTCGTCCCTCCAGGCGTCGGAGACAACAACATTGACGCGGCCCGCCTTGCCTCTGAAGTCGTACTTCCGAGGTCCGGGCTTCCATGCCTCAAGGTCCACACTCGATTGCACGAAGTGGATCGGCTTGTCGGGGAACATCACCTCGAGATACGGCAGATGCTCCGGCCAGAACGTCACCACCGCTTTATAGCGAGGATCAAAGTTCTTGTTGTAGTGGTAGCTATATATCGGCGTGCTACCCGCCGCCTCAGTCATAAAGCTGGACTTCGGTCGCCCGTGCGCCACATGCACGACTGGTTGATTCGTCTCACCCAGCGGCGTCCCGTCGTAGCCTGAGTGATTGACCAGCACGTCGGCCTTGGTCGCCCACTCCATGTCGGCAAATGGGGCGCCGCGATCTTCGGTGCCTTTCGGATAGAGCTTGTTTGTCTCGCGAGTCGGATCGACCATCCGAACGTCAACGCCGCGCTGCCTTAGTCCCGCAACCAGCTCTCTAGTAGTCTCGTATAACCCACACTTTCCGGGGGTTATGACGACTGCCGCCGCGACTTTCAATCAGCTAGCGCCCATCATCCTGCGGTGGTGCATCACAATCGGAATCGCCAGCCCGCCACCGCCGCCAGCGCCTTCGTAGACTTCAATACGGGTAGCCCAGGGCCGGCGCGCGAGCGATCCGGTAGCCGATGTCGCCGCCTGCGAGCCCGCAGTAGCTGCTATACGTTTCGCGACAGCCAAGCCGCCATAGGTGTAAGCCGGCTGCTCGACAACTTCCGTATGAACTGCCCAGGCAGTGACGTTGAAACCAGCGCCGCCGACTCCCGTATTGGCATCGGGAGCGAGAAATACGAGGTCTATCGAGCCGTTTACGGTCGTGGTTAGGGCCGGGATAGCTAGCGTCGTGCTTTCGGAGCCAGCCCACGCTTGGACCGGAGTGCCGTAAGGCGTCCCAGCATTGGCGCCAGCAAACGACACCTGCGCGATATAGACCTCATCCCACGAGCCGCCCGAAATGTTCGCGGTGTAGGTCGAACCCTCGCTGGCCCCGCACAATTTCGCGAACAGCGTACCGTAGAAGAACGTCCCAGGGTCTTGCGATGTGACCTGTGTGAAGTCGGTGATCGTGACGGTCGGATTCGCGCCGCCCGAGGTCAGACTAAAACTGACGTAGATAAAACAAATAGACCCATTGGCCGGGGTGCCTGACGGCGTGACAACAATGGTTGTTCCAGACGTTGCTCTGTTAGAGCCAGAGGTCTCGGTATCGCCCCAAGCCATTAGCGACCCACCTTAAAGCTCATACGGGGCGCTGACCGTGCCGTCGTCGTAAACAACGTACAGGTACAACTGTCCGCCGTACCCGTCGAACTGCCCGAGTTGAAGATTCGCTATCTGAAGCTCTGTGTCGCTCCAGCTCGTCACGCGCTGTACCTCTTTCGCAGTACCAGCTCCGGCCCAGGTTGCCGAACTCGAAATCTCCACACGAGCCCGCGAATTGGCGACGTACATATGCGAGAACGACGCCGGGAAGCTGGGTGGCGACGACCCGCCAGCATCAAGCCCCACGCGCGCAGCCTGAAGCCCGTAGGTCATCCAATCCGACGCCGGATCGAACGTCGATGTCATGTTGGTGGCCGTGCCGTTGACCCACGTTGCGATGTACTCGCCAGGAGCGTCCGCGTACAGCTCGTTGCGGTTCCACTGGTTCGCGTTTCCCGGCCAGTCGCCCCACGCAGGCCCATTGCTGTCGCTGTGGTCGAGGTGCATCTGGGTCCAAGAGACCCGCGTCGCCAAACCGTTCGGGTTGTCCCAGATTCTTATGAACTTGGTCGAGTGACTGCCCGCCAGAACGTCGCCGGCAGGCTTGATCCAGTAAGAAACGTAAATCTCAGGCCCCGGCGTCATGTCGTTCGGGAACTGCATGTAGCCGCGAGAAAGTGCCGTGTAGAACATCGCGGAAGTGTCCGTGGTCCGCAACCCAGAGGTCTCGAACTTCATCGAGTCCGGGTCGTTGAAGCTGTTGTCGTCCCACGGATACGACGCGCCAGAGGGCACGGTCGCACCGTCCGTCATCGTCCCGTAATCCGCAGCCAGAGGGACATCCAGCATGTTGCTGTAGCTGGGGAGCGTGCCGAAACCGGAACCGGCGATCGTGATGCTTCCGCCCGTTTCGATAGTTCCGGTCACGGGGCCACCACCACCGCCGCCACCGCTGCCCCCACTAATGCCAGAAACGACTATTAAGCCCATGGGCGGATTGGGAGCTTGCGCGAAGGCCAAGGAAGCGAACGTGCTTGCCGCAGCGGCAGCAACAAAATATCTCCTGGTCTTTTTCGGCATTGCATCCTCATGGAAAACTTGCTCGCCACGTCGAGCCGGTGAGCGCCAAGGGCTTTGCAACGCCATTCACCGTGACCGTCGCGCCGGTAAACGAAGCACCGTCGAAATCCGCTCGAGCGCCGTTGATCGGGCCGTTGAGCGTGATGGCTTGAGCGAGAACGCCGTCCTCATCCCCGCCGAGCGTGGGAGTCGTCGCGATCGCCGTACCGCCTGATCCGCCCGGAGACGCGCCTTGTCGCACCCAGTCGAATCGCGTCGTGCCCAATGCTGAGATTCGCACCGATCCCGCGCCCACAATCGTCAGAAACCACTCGTTCCAGCTCGGTTGCTCGGTTGCCGCGATCATCGAAACTGTCACCGCGGGTGTCGCAACCGCCGTCACGACTAGATTGACCACCTGGCCCGGTAGCGCCGGACAAGCACCAGAACCGCCCATCGCCGCGCAGGCCGTGCTCGAGCGCAGGCTCTCGACAGAGCTCGAACTCACAGCCGTCATGGCGAAGTACCGCACGCCGGCCGGAAATCCCGGCACCGTCGTCATGCGTGACGCGGCATTCGATACCGTCGCAACCTGCGACAACGCGGCCGGATTGGTCCCGGCGTAGACGCGGAAGCTCGCGACGTTAACCCCGTCGTGCTGCCAGTCTAGATTCGCGCTCCACGTCTGCGCCGACGCAAGAGCCGGCAGCAGAGCGAGCAGCGCTAGGGATTGACGGAAATGGTGCATGTCGGCGGCGTGGCATTAGCACACGGGGCCGTAATGACAATGCTCACCGGCACGCCGGGGGCCGGAACACCGAGCGTGACCGTCGTTGAAAGCCGCGGACCGGCGCCCGCGGCGTTGAACGCTTCAACCGCAAACGCCCACGTCCCGACATTGGCCGGGAACAGGTTCGCGACGGTCTGACCGGACGTCACAGGCCCGACCAGCACGTTGTCGCGATAAAGCCGGTAGCCGGTAGGAGCCCCGCCCGTCGTCGGAGCACCGAACGTAACCGTCCCGGCTTGCTGTGAAAAGGCCGGCAAAGCCACGAGCACGGCAACAACTGCGAGTAAACGCATTCTGTTCTCCAATGAATAAGTGCAGCCCGAAGGCTGCCGAACGGATCGCGGTTTGGCTTGACGCCGTTTGGGGGAGGCGATCGACGTTCAGTAAAAGAAATGCCCGAGGCGCACTAGTGGCACGCTCGGGCACCTTAGCCTTATAAACTACTTTACGTTCTAGAATCAAGGGCCGTGTAAACGGCGTATTTCGCACTCTCGAGCAGTTGCGAATACCTCGCCCGCTTCCACGGCGTTAGCTTCGCCTTGGCCTCGATCGGGCCGATGGTGAAGTAGTCAGTAGTCACGACGAGCCGCAAGTCGCCTGGCAGCCTGTTGACGGCAGCCTCAACTTCCGCAACCGCTTCCGGTGGCTCGTCCACGCGCGACTCAAAGAACACGACCGACTCGGTTCCGCGCGCCGTCAGCTCGGGACCAGTCTCGCGCTTGATGCGCTTCCCTACCGGCGTAGACTTCTCGCGCATCGCCTTGTACAGCGTCGATATGCTCGGATAGCCGAGCTCGTGCCGGCGATCTTTCGCCCACGTCGCCCACGCGCTCAGTCGAGCCTCTGCGTAGGTCAGCTCAGACGGCCGCTTGCGTGGCGCGAATGGATCAACCGACGTGCTTACATCTCCCGACAAACAAAGAACTGCGCTCACGCTTAAGTCCCCTTCCGCTGATTCGCCATGACACTGCGGCAGTATTCAAACCTCAGCACCAACGTCTGCCGTTCGTTGTGCAATGCGTCGTAAAGCCTTTGGGCCTCGAGATATTCGAGGTACGCCGTCTCTGCCATGTCGTCTGAGCGGGCCTTAGCCTTCCGCTGCTCTACCGTTCCCTCGAGCGTCAGGAACAGGGCGTCTACCACCTTGTCGTACTTGTGTTCAGCGAGGCGGGCGTTATACCGATAGGCGGCGTCGTTCCGGTCGGTTTCTGCCAAACGGTTTAGAACTTCGTCGGCCTTGCTTTCGATGCTGTTCACGGCTGCCACCCGGTTAGCGTCGTGATGATTTCCTTTAGGGAGAACACCTTCTGAACCTGCCCCTTCCACGCCACGTGGAACCTCTCTTGATCCTCGGTTAGCGATTGGTTCGCGTCGGCCTTGATCTCGAACAGGAAGTTAAAGCCGCGATAGCCGACTACGATGTCCCCAAAGCCGTTCCCCAGTGCCGACGTGATGGCAACCGACACGTCAGGTATCCCCCGCAACGCTTCCACAATCTCGGCTTGGTTGGCGTCCACCTTTGCGGCTCGCCTCACCGCTTGAAATTCTCGCGGTAGATGGCTCCGAGCTTGAGCTGCACTTCGCTGAACGCTTTCTCGGCTGTCAGATATTCAGCAACGATCTCGTCGGGCACTTCTACGGCGTTCTCCGTCTGGTACGGCCCTTCCGGCGTCTCGACAGAGAACACCGGCCACCACTCGTCCTTGGCCATGTACTGTTTCACCATTTCACCTTGCCTTCGCGATACAACAAGTTTTGCGTGCGAATTACGCCTTCAAGGAATGCCAGTCTTACGAAATCGGTTTCGAGCTCGCGCGTGCGACGATCCGATTCATTGTGACAAGCAGCGCAGCACCAAGCGGCCAAAAGATCGGGGGCTTTCTGACCCATGCCAGTCACCCCCGCAAGCCGCACGTGAGCCAATACAGTTGAAAATTCGTCGCCGTTGCAGATTCCAGGCAATCGAACCTGACAGGGACGGCCGCGGGCTTCTTGGCGTAGGTCGGTCATGCGAGCAACGTCTCAAAGCCTTCACGGCACATGCGGTTGAACTCCTCCGGCTCCCACACGTCACCGCCGCGCGCCGCATCCTCGGCCATTTGCACGTACTCGGCCTTGCGCTCGAGACACTTCGGCAGCGCGTCACCTATCGGCCGGAAGCCCCGATTCCCCTGGTACGCCACGGCGAATAGGATCTTGTTCGCAGCAATCGCCCAGCTAGACATGCTAGGCCCGGTATCAATCGGCTTTGGCGGCGCAATTGTCACGCGATCCGGCGTCAAGTCCTTGGGGGTCGGAAATTTCTTCAGCGTCGTGCGCGCGGTAGCGGCGTTGCGCTTAACTTCGGCAATGTGGACGTGCTTCAGCGACTCCCAGAACACCCGGCTAAGCTCCGGCGTGTAAGGGCGGTTGAATGCCATGCACAAGTCCTGCATGACAGTCTCGAACGCTTCCGCGTCCTGGCTAAGCATGGGCTGCCTCCGGGTCGTCAGGGGGTGGGACAAACTTGCCGACCGTGCTGGGCTTCCCCCCGCCCCGGTCGTTCTGGCACCAGTACCGCCACGCCGCGTCCCAGTTGCGTTTGCGCGCTCTCTGTCCGCTGGCCGATAGCCAGAAATTGCGGAACTTGTCGAACGTGCGCTGAGGGTCAAGTCCTTCCGTCGTGGCGATTTTTCTTCGCTCGTCGGTCAGTCCGAAATCCTCCGGCAAGTGGGAGCCGGGGCGAGCTCGCTTTGCGAGCGGAGCCTCTTCTCTCTTTTCTGCTTCTGTATCTGTATCTGCTTCTGTCTCTGAGGGCGTTACTGAAACGTTTCGCGACCGTTCCCGAAACCGTTGCACCCTCTCGGTGCTTGAATCGCTTAGGAATTGTCGGCGCTCCCACGCAAGCGGCTGCCAGTGGTGGTCGATCAATCCGGCTTCCATGAGCCTGCGCTTGGCTTCGTCTATCGCTGTGCTATCGAGCCCGAGAGTGCGGCGGATAACAGCGAAGCGGCGGTCGGCAGTCGGGTAATCCTTGTCGAGTGTCCCGCCGCACTTCAGGCAGAGAATCACGACGTAGTGCCGCTGATCCTCGAACGCCAGCGATTGCACGTCAGGATCGTTGGCAAACTCGGCGTACATGCGAAACCAGGAAAGGCCACTCATGTTTAGCGTGATGCCGACGTTGACGCCGGTACGCAAGCCCTAAATCCCCAGCCCTTTATGGGCACTGGTACGATCTTGCGAGCGAGCGCGCGCTTCCGTGCTCGATACTCCTTTTGCTGGGCCAGAACGGCCTCGCGGTTCTTGAGATACCTTTCTCGAGCCATGGCGACCTTGGCCGGGCTTCGGGTGCGTAGGTAATAGGCGTGCCGCTGTTCCCTGCACGTGGCCCGATGCAAACGGTTGTAGCAACGTCGGCACATGCCACGGCAATGGATCGGCCGATCATCGGCGCATTCCGCGCAACGCTTACCCAATGGGGTATTCGCTGACAAAAGCCGGCACCAGGAAGGTGTCTTCGTTCTCCTGAATCATTCGCCGTGGCCGCTTCTGCGACTGGATCGCTTTCCAAAATGCGTCAGCGTCGGCCAGGGATTCGGTCTCGAGGAACTTCTGGCGCAGGCGATCCACTTCCTCGTTCGTCACGAGCGGGACGCGCGGGAGCTTTACGAAACTCACCAGAAGCCTCGAGCCCAGCTCGCCAGAGCGAACAGCCCGTAAGCCGCCGCGAACAGAATCGCCCAGCCGATCAGGTAGCCAATCGTCCAGCCGGCCACGAGGCGCCAGCCGTTCCAGGGCTCGTAATCGAGAAGGAGATCGTTTGAGCGCCTGGCATGAATCTTGATTACTTCCGCTTCTGCAATTGGTTTTTCAGGGCCAGGGGTGCGCTTGGGCGCTGCAAAATCCAAAATCTGGAAATCGGACTTGAGGTCTCGCATGGCGCGCTCCTATTTCAGTTGGGGCTAGGGGCTATGTGCGGTTGCGAACGAACAGACGCGGGGCGTGTGTTCAGATAGGGATAGGGGCGTGTAGCCCCGCGAAAAAACCACTGTATAAAAAGCATCTACTTGCAAAACGGTCACCGTGCTAGGGTGGCTGCCGCATAAAAAAAGCTAGTTACGCCGGTATACTTCACGGTCGTAAACCAGCTCGCCGTTCGAGAGTTCCGCGGCTTCCTGGGCTTTGAGTTCTGGCATCAACCCGCGTGCACGCCAGTAGTAAACCGAGTATTTGCTCGCGAGCCCGAAAGCCCGCTGGGTTTTGGTCGGACCACCGAAGTAAGCGATCACGTGTTCTGGGTTGTGTGCTTGCACCCGCGTAGAGTACAACCACTTGAACTTTCTGGTCAAGCCCCTTGTTCGCAGTCTTGGCTACGCTTTTGGAATGGCCAAGACGACGCTACCGCAGCGACTCCAGCTCATCATGGATACGAAGGGCTGGAACCAAGTCGAGCTTGCGAAGGCCGCGAAGTGCTCCAAGGGTTCGGTCACGAACTGGATGACCGAAGTGAGCGGCAGCCGAAACATCGAACCGAAATTCGCTTTCAATCTGTCCGACGTGACCGGGTTTGAAAGCCGCTGGATTATCTACGGCGAAGGCCCGGCCCGCATGGAGACCTCGAGCGCCGAGGACGAAAGGCTCCTAGCTGCGATCCGAAAGCTTCCCGAGGAGCGTAAGCGCGTCTTGATCGTAGCGCTCGGCCTTTAGCCTTTCTCGTTGGTTGTATTCCCATCGGGCCGTAGTGAGCTCGATGGTAAGGCTACGCACAGCCTTATAGATTTGGTGCATCCCCACCCCTAGCACCACTAAGATCGCGGCCACCAAGGCCTCGATTGTTTCTATCGACAAACCGCGCCCTCCAATTTATTTTGGTACAAGCGCTTGACTATTGAGTTCAAGCCGTTGTACTCTTGTTTCCGACGGCAGAAAACACTCTTTAGCACCGAAACGCTACCGAACTTGAGAGTTTAACAAAATGCAAACCCAAGCCAAAGCAGCACCCATCAGCGCAGGCAAAACACTGAAACGCTGGGACGGCGCAGTCACCGAGATTCGCAGGGCGCACGACGTTCGCAAGCTGCGCGCGTGCCCCTGCGGAGGTTTGTCTTGGGCGCGTCAGTCCATAGAGCACGACGGCGCCAACTATCACGGCCGCTGCTACATCACGCGCTTCGGCATGGATGCGTTTCTCGCGCTGCCGCTGGAGACGCTGGAGACCCTGACGCTCGCTGACATCGGCCCGGAAACGATGAGCAAGCTACTTGGATTTGAGCATTCCCCCTCGTCCGACAGGAGCGAATAGCCGATGAACAAAATTGAACAGCGCTTACTCGGAGACCCGGCCATTCGTTCGATGCTGCTCGACCTTGAGCGCATCACACAGCGGCGCCAGCTTGCCGAGATTCAGAGCGACCCGGCCGCGCACCGCGACACGACGCTCATGGGCGCGAAGGGCCTGCACTGGCGGTATTGGACCGTCAAGACGGGCAAGACGGCGCGCGTCAACTTCTGCTACGCCACGACGCCGAACGCGGCCGGCTTCTACCTGACGTGGCAGGAAACGATCAACAGCAAGGGCAACGGCAAGCGCCAGTACATACGCGGCCACAAGCTGCGACGCGACGCGAAGGAATCGGCGCTCAAGAGTTTCGAGCGATTCAAGTCTCAGTCCTCCGCCGTCTCGGATGTGAAGCCATGAAATTCCAAGCCACCGTTCACACGGAGCACGCGGCCATCAATTTCAAGATCGAGGCCGCGTCTGAGGCAGAGGCCCGCCAGCGATTGGAGGACGGTGTTTTGCAGTACCGAGACGGGCCTGCGAAGTCCATCGAGATTGAAGAACTACCCGAACCAAAGGAGCAGCCATGACCGACAAAGAAATTGCAGAGCTTTTCGCCAACGAACTAGTGCCGGCCCGCGCTCTAGCCGCTGCGCTGGATCGGATTGACCAAGTGATGCGCAAGCCCGCCGAGATTGACTTGCGCAACCGTGACATTCGGTTCGAGTGGCAGGGGCATCGCATCGGCTGGTCCTGCTGGGACGAGAACAGCTACGACGGCGCGCCTGACAGCGAGTCCAATCACATCGGCTACGGCCCAGAGAAAGAGGACGCGCTAGCCGACCTGATGGAGAAGTTCGCGCTCGAGCCGCCGCTCAAGGGCGGAAAAGTCACCTACATGCCGCGCCTGGTTGACGGTGGCGGTGGATCACAGCCGCCCGAGTACAAGCTGGAGCCGTACAAGGACCCCGATGACGTGGACTTTGACGACGGGCTCGACCATGACGACGCGCGGTGAGGCATTCCGACTTGGGCTGCTCGCCGGCTTGATCCTTCTAACGATCTGCATGGGGAATTTATGAGCGCACAACAGCAAGAAGTCGTTAACGCCGCCGAGCGGTCGCTGAGCGTCCAACTAGCAGAGCGCAGCGTCACCAATCCGCAATGGCATACGCTCTCAAAGAGCCTCTATCCAGGCGCGGCGGCTGCATCCGTGCTGATGGTTATTGACTACTGCCGAGCGCGCAATCTCGATCCGCTCAAGAAGCCGTGTCACATCGTGCCCATGCAGATAAAGGTCGGCCACGACTACGAATGGCGAGACGTGATTCTCCCCGGCATCTACGAGCTGCGCACGACTGCGATGCGTACCGGCTTCTACCTCGGGCACAGCAAACCCGAGTACGGCCCGGAGGTTGAGTTCATGGGCGTGAAGGCGCCCGAGTACTGCGATCTAACCATCTATCGCTGGAGCGAAGCCGCGCATATGAAAGCCGAGTTCCCGGTGCGAACACTGTTTGCAGAGGTTTGCGGCACGACGTGGGACAAGAAGGTTTCCGCTCACAAGGCGAATTCTCGCTGGTCGAAGGCTCCGGTGCAGATGCTTGTCAAGTGCGCCGAAGCCGCAGGGCTGCGCGAGGCTTTCCCTGATGAGCTTGGCGGACAGATGACCGTCGAGGAGATGGAAGGCCAGCGCCAGCTTATCGACGTGACTCCGCGCGAGGAGCACGAGCAGGAAACGAACTTCGGCAAAGCCAAGATCAGCGCTGTCGCAATGCGCAAGATTTGCCAGGGCGCAATCAAAGCCGCTGGCATCAATGCAGACGGCGAGGTCGAGGAAGGGAAGCAGGACGCCAAAGCCCTTTGGGATGTGTGGGGCGAACTCAACAACGCGGAGCGTGAGCTGGTATGGAAGCAGCTTAGGTCGTATGAGCGCAGCGCGATCAAGAAGCTACAGGCAACGGACGAGTACAAGGGCGCCTCCGTCCTACCGTGGTCCGTCGAGCTGGTCAGCGCGTGCAAGGACGCGGCGGCGCTCGAGACGGCATGGCGAACGATTCAGGACGCCTTCGCTGAGTGCGACTCCGAAGTGCCGGCAGACATCGAAACACTCTACCAAGACCGCAAGACGGAGCTGGGGGCGTAAATGGCCAAGCGAGGCGAGAGAAAGCTACCCGAGCCCGAGCGCAAGAAAGCCGTTGAGCGCTACTGGCTCGGACGGCGGAACAGCGTCAAGGCGATCTGCGCGGACCACAAGATCAAGCGCGATACGTTGCGGCTGTACGTTCAGGAGATGACGTGATGTTCTGGCTATTTTTAGCGCTGCTCGCCGTCGCGGTTTGGTACGGGCTGCGGCTGCTCAAAGAGAGCGTCGGTGTGTCGCGGTCGATTTTCAGGGACTAGCTTGTTGAGGACAAAACATTGAAACCCATCGCAGAGCGACCGCTGCCGGATCAGACCGAGTTCTTGGGAGTCGTCGTCGGCATGGCGAAGGATGCCGGCTACACGCTGACCGGCTTCTGCGAGCTAATCAAAGTCTGCTGGCCGTACGTCAAGCCGCCGCACGATCGGCCGTGGTGGAGCGTCACGTTTGCGTGCGGGCATTCGTTCACCGGAGTGGTGCCAAGAGAGCAGCCCAGCGTGTGCCCGAAATGTGGGTGGACGCCATGACCGAGTGCGACGACGATCCGCCCCGCGAGCTACCGCGCCTTCGCCGCCTGTTTGCGGAGCCGAGCATCTTGGAGAAACGAGACGATGAAAGCCAGACCCAAGGCGTGCTCACAGTGCAGCAAGACGTTCTGGACGAAGCTAGAACACGAGATCCGGTGCCCGCGCTGCTCGCGCAAGTTGCTGGCGAAGCGCACGGCCCAGGTGTTGAGCAAGCTCTGGCCACGCTGAAGGATCAGAACGAGGTTCATTGGAAAACCCGCCGCAGCCTGCTTGCCGATAGAGCGCAACTCGCTGCCTACGTGCTGCAACTGCTAGCGGATAGGAAAGACGGCGACTTCTGTCCGTGCTGCCAGCTCCCGAACTACCTGCACCGTCACGAGCCCGAGTGCTGGATGAACGGCTTGATACGCCTTGCGAACGAGTGCTACGGCCCGAACCAAAGCGTCTGAGTCCAACCGACCCACGTATCAATTACGCGCCTTTCAACGACGGAGCATCAAATGGGAGCTGATGAGCACTGTGACCACGTTACCGGCGTCTACGGGGGGTTCGAGGAGCTGACCCTGGTCCGCGCGTCGTCCGGCCTCGCTAATGACATTAAGTTCAGGTACTGCCCGATGTGCGGCGCCGAGCTAGAGCACGAATGAGCAAGTACACCGTGATCGTTGTTGACCCGCCGTGGAGCTACGGAAGCGACACGGGACGACCGCACACGGCTGAAGCGCACTACGAAACGATGGGCAACGAAGGCAAAGAGATCAACCGCAAGACGGGTGCCGGCATCGAGTCGATTATCAGCGGGACGCCAGTAATTGACCTAGCAGCACCGGACGCTCACCTGTACCTGTGGACGACTAACCCGAAGCTGCCATTCACGTTTGAGATAATGCGTGCGTGGGGGTTCGACTACAAAACCACGCTTACGTGGGTCAAAACGTCGGCCGATGGTGCCGCGAAACGTGGCGGGATGGGATTCTTTTTTCGTGGTGCGACAGAGCATGTTCTGTTTGGCGTGAAGGGCAGCAAGCCGATTGCAGCGGCCCTCCGCTGGCCAAATGTCGTGATGGCACCGTCCACGGGACACAGCGAAAAGCCCGTGGCCTTCTACGAAATGCTTCGACAGATTTACCCGGCCGGCGAGCAGATGGTGGACGTGTACGCGCGGCAGCGTCACCACCGCTTCGAGCCCTACGGGAACGAAGTTCACACGACCGAAGTGCTGCCGCTATTCGGCTGAGTCCAAACCACCCAGAGAATTGAATGCTTACCAGCAAACCACGAAAGAAGAAACGCGGACGCCAGCCACCGGCCTATGGCCCGTACCGCTGCCCGCTGTGTCAGGAGAAGCTGAGGCTCGCACCAGACCTCGTGTGCAAGTGCGGATGGAAAGAATGAGCCTGCATCACACGCTTTCGCAGCTCATCGCCGTGACCGAGCGGGTTAGCCCGAAGGCCGCGAAGTCGAAGCTATGGCGCCGCCTGGCCGCCAAAGCCCTACGCGAGACGCTGGCCGCCGAATATGATGGGGACGCCCGTGAGGGTCCCCAGGAGGACGAAGAATGCATAGGGGACCAAGCTGGATTCAGCGATTTGAACGCCACGCTAGAAGGACTTTTGCCGAAGCCTCGAACAAGTACCTCCAAGGGTACGCGGGCAAAGACAAACGTCGTGTCGCTTACGCGGTCAGGGCGCTGACTCCTTATATAGGCCATGTGGTGCTGATGGACGTGAACGACGACGCCCTCTCGGGCTTCAAGCACGACCGCGCGAACGGGTTGGGCGCGTTCAGTAAGAAGGCAAGCTCTGGGACGACGAACTTCGAGATCACGCTGGCCAACACGATCATGAACGCCGCTTGTCGGGAGTGGGAGTGGATACCGCGCACGCTCAAGCTGAAGCGCGTCAAGGGGCCGCGGCGCCAGCCGTACCCTCTGACGTGGGATCAGCAGGACGCGCTATTCGCGAAGCTGCCCGAGCACTGGGCGAAGGGCGTGGCGCTGTTCGGTTTCAATACCGGCGCACGCGAGCAAGAGATCGTGGGGCTTAGGTGGGACCAGGAGGTTCAGATACCCGACCTCGAGACTTCGGTATTCGTGTTGAGCGAGACGAAGAACGGCGAAGGTCGGGCCCTGATCCTCAACTCACTAGCGCGGCTTGCGGTGAGTCGTCAGCGCGACAACGGCAGCGAGTACGTTTTCCCGTCTCGGTCGAACAGGTCGAAGGGCGAGCGTATGCGTGACCTTTGGGATATCTGGGACAAGGCGTGGCGTGGTGCGGGGCTCCCGACGGATTACTGGACCCGTCGGGGCCCGCACAACATGCGCCATACGTTCCTGCATCGGCTCAGGGTTGCTGGAGTGAGCGAGGAAGATCGTGGCGCGCTAGCCGGACACGGAACAACACTCGAACAGGATTATGCCATGCCGGAGCTGGAGAAGCTGACGAAGCTCTCGGAGCTCGCAGCGCAGCGAACTGGTGGCGTGATTCTGCGGCGCAGAGTGGCTTAGCCGTGTGTGCGCGCTACGCAACTAGGGTAGGGAACCAAGCAGGGACGCGGCTTGTAGGCTGGTTGGATGAATACGCGAAACGCTCGCGTAGCTCCAAACCACTGTTTTAACTAGTGAAAGTCGGGACTCTCACGGGCCTGACGATTTGAGCGAGGATGTGACATGCCCTGGAAACTGAAAGTCCGTTACTCGTGGTCCACCGGCTTCTGGTACGAACGCGCCGAGAACCGCCTTTGGTTTTTCGACAAGGGCGCGAGCCGTTGGGATTTCGTCTAGCGCAGGGGATGCAATGAACAAGCAACGATTGGACGAACTGCAAACCCGCCAGCGGCGCCTCATAAACGAGCTAGACGAGGTTGAGCGCGCGATTGCCAGGGAGCGCGATAGCTGCGCCCATGTTCGCGGCGAGTGGCTTGACGGCCGTCCTGCTTGGTGGTGTGAGAAGTGCGGCGGCGAAATCCCGAGCACCGAAACGCCCGCCCGTCATTCAAGTAACCGCCAATGAGCGCGCTGCCGGGCGCTATCGCTGTTGCTTGCTGTGCGTACTTGGGCCTGCAAGCCCTTGAGCGCCGGAAATACTGGTGGGCTGCCGCGCAGTTCGGCGTGGTGGTGCTTTTGTTTTTCGCCGTTTTGTCGAGGTAAGTCTATGTACTACTGCCCGCACTGTCGGCTGATTTTCGTGCCACGTCCGCGGGAATGCCCGCGCTGTCGAAGGTAGGGGGTAGCACATTGCAGACCAAACTAATAGCCGGAATGGGTGGCACCCACTCAGCCGGAGTAGGTGGCACCCACTATGGCGCGTACGTGATCGGCCACAGCGAGCCATGGACGCCTAAGTGCGTGGTTATCGGGTTTCTGGAAGATGCGCTAGAGGCTGCGCGCAAATATCCGGGGTCGTATGTCGGCCCACTGCCGTTCCTCGCGCACTTTGAGCCACCACCTTCGGAGCCCACATGACTGAAAAGCGCTTGCAGGAATACCTAGAGGCGATCTCTAAGAGGCTCGACGAGGGCGGACGCTCAGAGGACGACCCGATCATGGCCGCCACGCTGTTTGCGGTGTCGGCCGCGATCTACAACGTGGCCGCATGGCCGCCAGCAACCGAGTCTCGGGAAGGCGAGCACCCAGCTCAAGCCGAGCGCAACGAACACGAGGGGATCGCGTGGAAATCGTCAGACTACGAATAACGTCCTCGGGAGACTCGAATGGATAAGGAACTGCGCAAGTGGTTCGATTACAACCGGAACGTCACAAGCGGCGCGTTCTCGGTCGAACAGCTATATCAGCACTTCAAAGATCGGCTGATAGCCGAACTTCGGGTGGGCGGACACGGCGACGTGCATTACATCCACGAGCAGCCAAGTGCTCCGTCTACTGGAGGGGAAGATGCTTAGCCGAGCGCCGATCATTTGCGAAAACCACGGCAGCCATTGCCTGGCCTGCGCTAAGCCGATCAGCCCTTATCCGACTGCGGACGCATACGAAGCGGCGTGTAGGGCGCTGCACAAGCGCGAGGACGAGGTTAAAGAGCTTTCCTCCAAGCTAGGGGAGAGCGAAACGGAAGCGCTGGAGTGGAAGATTAAGGCTATCAATTACGAGACCCGTCTACACTCGCTTGAATTAGCCGCCGCGAAGGTAATCGAGCAAGCGTGGAAGGTGCCGCCGAGCGTGACGGAGCAGATACCAGCGCTGTCCGAGCTTTCGGCCGCGTTACTGATGCCGACCTTGGAGAGTAGCGGCGGCGTGTGGCTCGTGGAACGCGACAACGGCGACGGCACCCACTCGACTGTCGTCGTAGATTGCGGCGTAGAACTGAGCGGCGCCACTGTTGTAGAGAGACGCGCTACTGATCCGTTCGAGCAGTACCCGACTGATGATTCCGTAGAGAGGCAGTGCTCTCATGCCAATATCGAGCGGCGCGGAGATGGTGCGCGCTGGTGCCTGGACTGCAAGACGGAGCTACCGCGCGCAACGGTAGAGAAACGCGAGACTTTCTGCGCGCGTTGCGGGTCGGATCAGCACGAGCTATCCGAGGGCCGGTGCTCTGAAACGCCAGGGTATGAGTGAGACAGATGTCTAGAAACCACGTCAAGCCGGAACAGATGGCGGGCGGCGAAGAAGCTGCCAGGCTTTGGAACGAAGCTATTGACCGCTCGGAGGCGGGGCCGTGTCGAGGCTGCGGCAAGACGCCTATGGGCGAGCGGAAGTTTGGCGGGGTGTGCGAGCACTGCTCGTTTCAATACTACGTGCTCGGGATCGCGCCGCCAAACCTGCCTGAATGGAACGAGTCTTGAGTGGACAGTTACTCAACTAGCTGGCGGCCAGTGATTGCGGACATGACTTGCTTTTGCGCCTTGGGCACGAACACGTCGCCCTCGTCTGATGTGTTTCGCAATATAACGCCGTCGTACTTGTCGTCACGCAGCGCACCTAAGAACTCGTCTTTGTGCTCGCCCCACTGGAACTCTCGAGCTGCCCGCCCCTTGGCGTCGATAATCTTCGGGTTCTTCATTTGCAGGCTGACCGGATATATTTTTGGGTTGCGGCCGATCTGCGCGAACGTGTTGGCCACTGCCGGATTTGACGTGAAGAACCCAGCGCCGGGGAACACCTTGTCGGGGTGCTGCTTGACTGACTCAGCGCGCCTAGCGAACGTCTCCGGGGTCATGTCGTCAGACCACCCAGAGCCTTTATATGCGCGGTACGCAGCCATCCCAGCGGCGCCGCGCGGGGCTGGCGCCATGCGGGAACCGAGCAACCCGCCACCCATCATGTTAGCGGCCAGGTTGGCGCCCTCTTCCTCCGGCTTAAACCCAGGCTGGCCACTCGCAGCTCGTCCGGGAGCCGTGAACGCATTAACCGCACCAGCCAGCAGCCCAGGCAACGCTAACTCGCGCTTATTGAACAGCGACGGCCCCATGCCGGGGACTTGCTCCTTGATCGGAAGTAACCCGAAGCGGCCTTCCATCGGCAGGGGCTTGCTCAGAGCATTGGCGAACGCAGACGGCTTCTGTTGCAGCGCGTTCGTCGGCTTCTGTAACAGAGCCGCAAGCATTCTCAGCCTTTGCGATGGGTCCATAGTTGATCTCTAATAGATACGAGTCCGAACGATCCACTGAGCGATAGCCTGTAACCTATAGCTCACACCCCAGCCGATAGGCTATGACACATAGAACTGACCGAAAGCCGCCGAAGTGTGAACTGCAAGTTTAGTCCTCGCTGCGCTCATGCATAGCGATCTTAGCGAGATTTGCCAGCTCGGCTAAATCTATCTCGGCCCGGATCTCTGCCGCGCGCAGAGCGATAGCGTGCCGCGCCTTGGTGGTCTCTAGCAGACACCCGAGGTTGCGGTAAATCTCTTCAAAGCGCAGGACGAGCATCTCGGGCGGGTCGTTCTTACACAGGCCCTCGCCGGCTGCGATTAAGTAGCCTTTGACGAGATCGAGATCGCTCACAGAAACTGCCTCGCCAATTCTTGCAGCACTAGCCGGTACTTTTCGGTTGACCACACCAGAGCGCCATTTGCCGTCGCGTACGCGCCGTACACAATACTCATCGCGTAGCTGCTGTCCCGCAGAAGGTCGATCGCGGTCCAGACGTAGCAAAGTGTCGCGATAAGCATCGGGGTGATCCCCATTACGCATAACCCCCCGCGTTGCGACGACGAGTGCCTTTGAGAATCATGCAAGCGTACGAATGACAGATGCCGGCGCGCCTCGCGATTTCCTTTCGACTGACGCCTTGCTTGCTCATTGCGAAGATTTGAACGATCGAAGCGTCTGTCAGCTTGCTCTGCGGATGTTTCTCACCAGAATAGTCGGGCTTAGTTCCATGCTTCCGCATGTCGAGAAGATTGTTTCGCTGCGTGTCCCATCGCAAATTGTTGCGCCGGTTTTCGCCTGGGTTGCCGTTGTCGTGACACGCAACTAACCCGGCCGGGCGTGGGCCAACGAAAGACTCGAGCACCATTGAGTGAACCAAGCGACACCTTTTGGTGCCGTCGGAATGAGCAAGATGCACTTGCTTGTACCCGTTAGATTTCGTGGCTTGCGCGATAATGCGCTGCGGCACGGGCCTGCCGTTCGTAGAGACTCTAGCGACGCCGCGCACTCGTCCTAGATCGCTAACTTCGTAGCAGCCCTCGAAGCCGAGAACTGGGCGCCACTCTTCTGATAGATTGCGGTCAGACATGCTGCGCACCTCACCGTGCCAGTGTGTTTAGGGGCGGCTCCGTTAGAGCGGAGCCGTTCCCGATTATACCATCTCAGGCGTGTAAACTTGCCGCCCAACTTCTCCAAATTGTTTGCTGTACGTCACCACCGGAGCGCCGCGACCTGACATCCAACCGTTACGTGATGCGTAAGCATCCTTTGCCGCCATCGTGCGGTGTTGCTCGACGGTCATTAGGTTGGTCTCGATCTTGTGATCGTGATGCAAATGGCCCATATGGCAGTAGCTAAACTTGGTTCGTCCAAATACGGAACGGAACTTGGAGACCATTACATCGTCCACGTTCTGCGGCTTCTTCTTGTGCCCGTGGTGAAAGAACAGCGACGTTAGTCCGTGTTCAAGGCAGTAGTAGGAATCGGCCGAGTTATCGACCGTGATGCGCGGCTCTGCATCGTAGAACGCAGCGAACATTTCCCGCTGCCAGGCGCCGCTAGCAGGGTCGTGATTCGCGTCGGCAAAGATCAGATGAACGGAGTCATACTTCTGGAGCATTAGCGAGACGATCTGCCGAAGCACCCGGATCGCGACTCGCACTAGCTTTTGAAACCGCGTGTCAGCGTCAAGCAGATGCTTGCTAGCTGGCGTTACCGCGTCGTACCCGTCCCAGTGCAGGAAGTCCCCGAGCTGCGCCAGGACGCCTACAGAAGCGGGCGGAGCGTTCTGTATCGCTATGGTCATCCAACGGACAAGCAAGTCCTCGGCAATCTCCAAGTCCCAGTCTTCGCCGGTCTCCTCGTTCCATGACTTCATCCCAAGGTGAAAGTCAGTCACCACGTGCAGGTTCAAAAGCTCGGCTGCTCTGATCGCCTTGGACAAAGGCGTTAGCTTGACCTTCGGTATGGTCTCCTTTAGAGCGTCAACGGCTTCGCGGACTTGCTTCTCGACCCATTCTTGATCGAGCTTGCCCTTGATCCATTGGACGTTCCCGTCCTCATCCTTGTGCTGCGCCGAGAACCGCTCGACTACGAATCCCTCGGGGACTGGGTTGATAAGTCCGTGATGCGGCGACCAGCCCCGTTTAGCCGCCGCGTTCTGCGCTCGGTGTACCGCTTGGGATACCTGCGACTGGTCCACTCCCATTGCATCAGCGGCAGCGCGTTGCGTGCCGTGCTGTATGTACGCTTGTATGTACTTCGCTTGCGAGGTGTTGGCGTAGGGAAGTAACGCCTCGAGATCAGCGCGGGCTAAAGGTGCGCTCAAGCAGCCGGGCCCGGGTCAGGCGTGAACGTGAACTCTACCGAGTCCACAAATTCAACCTGCCACCCGCTCTCGTCAACCGCCACGCTTTTGAGTCGCTGGCAAGTCCAGTCAGGACACGCCGGCAACGCCCCGCAGAACTGGCAGGGCTTTTTCTTGTCGCCAATGCTGGATATTTTGCTCACAGCCAGGCCACCGCCGCGCCCACGAACAACCCGAGCACGAAGCCGAACGCGAAACCGAGCCAAGCAACGAGTTTCACGGTTTGAGCTCCTGGTAGAGATTCAGCAACGCCGCTCCGTACTCGAACGACACCTTCTTGCGCTTGCCGCTGCGCAGGTAGGCCAGGAACGAGTGGTCGTCGTGGGCTAGCCCCTGCTCGGCTAGCTTGTTGAGAATCGCGTGGTAGGTGCCAAAGGCGCGGTACAAGGCTCCAACGATGACGGTCCAGTCAGGATTGACCGGAATTAAGCGCGCTACGTCACTTGTCGCCAATTTCTTCTTGTCACGATGTGGGAAACGGTGCTGATGCAGACGCCGTACTCTTTGGCAAGCGGCTTCAATTTCTCACCAGCGGCACGGCGAGCCCGTATATCCCTAACGCTAGCCTCTGTGAGGATTGCAAAGTTACTTCTCTCTCCGCGCGGTACTTGATGCGTGCCGTGTCGCTTGGTGTCTTGCGCGTTAGCAAGCGGTGTATCCCAGCGCAAATTGGCTTGAGCGTTGTTCGTGTTGTTGCCGTCGTTGTGACAGCCAACCATTCCAGGCGGACACGGGCCAACGAATGCCGCGAGCACCAAGCGATGCACATAGGGGTGGTAGCCGCGCTTGCCGGATTCGTCTTTAAGAGGAATCCGTAAGTACCCGCTGCGCCCTGGGCTGGGCTTTAGGATTTTGATCGGCCAAGTCGCGACCCGACCGGCGCGCATCCCGCGCGCATCGACAGACGTACGCTCCAGCCTCCGTATACGTCCAAGGCTGCTTACTTCGTAGAAGCGCTCGTAACCGACTACGGGCTTCCAGACTTCTGATAGATTGGAGTCAGACATGCTGCGCACCTCGCCGTGCCAGTGTGTTTAGGGGCGGCTCCGTTGACGCGGGGCCGTTCCCGATTATACCAGGTTCACGTAATCAGCCGATTCCAAATAGCCGTGATGGCAGCGCCAATGAGCCCGCCGAGAGCCGCGACGGCGAAACTGAATCCCGCGAAAAAGCCACGATATGAAGCGACCGTGACTTTTATCGCGTGAACGTCCTGGCGAATCGCGGCGAGGTCTTTATCCTGGCTCGCGAGCCTAGAAACGATCTCGTCACGCTGCTTGGATGCCTCTACGGAGTGAGCTTCGAGAGAAGCTAGTCGCTCGCCTTCGGCACTCATTACAACTTGCCGGGTTCGGCTGGCGTTTTACTGAACCGCGCAACGCCCCAGGCGATTACAGAGCCCCAGAGAATCACCGCTTCAGGCGTCGTCAGCGCAGCAACGAGCTCGGGGTACGGCAGGAGCTGAATGAGCTTCACGGCGACGGAGCCGAGCACGCCAGTCCCTACCACAGTGTTCGTGCTCGTTCGTAACCCGGTGTCTAGTGCCATGCCCTTTCCTTTGCGTTGCTTTCGATTCGTGTTCCACGCCTTCAGGAAGCCGAACACAGCGGCCCCGCTGAATACTCCGCGCCTGATCGGGTCCACTACTTGCGCCCGCCATACCCCAGGCTGTAGTGATTGCCGTCCGGTGACTTGAAGTCCCCACCCCAAAAGAAGTCAGGGCCAAGCGATTTCCAGAACGTGCCGAGCGGTCGGTGTGACTCGCTGTCAGCTAGATAGATGCCGTCACGGAATAGGTTGATATCTATCGCCAGCCGCTCTAGGTGCAGGCTGTTCGCGACCCCGACCCCGTTCGTTGCGTTAGCCGCTGCCTGTGCTTGAGTGCGCAGGACTTCGCCTAGGGTGTATTCGTAGCCCTTAGCGGTGGCGTACTGGAGCAGCAACGGGATAGAGCGGGCGAAGCGGCTTTGCTTCTGCCGCAGGGTTTCAGCGCTCATTACCACCCCAACGGACCGTAACGCCTAGAACGTCGTCCGATACGTCGTAGTCATCGTTGAAGGGCTTGCCCGCCGTAAAGTCACTGCAATGGACGTACGACGCGCCCACATGCTCTGTAAAGCGCTGTGAGACGACCAGACACGCCCCAGGGCTACCCTCGCCGTTAACCCTGCGAACGCCTAGGGTGGCCGCTAGCTCCGGCTGATACTGTATATGCGTACAGCCGCCCGCCGCGACCGCTAGGGCCGCTATATATAAGGAGCGGAGCACGCTAGAACCCGCCGCCCGTCCTGTGCGTCGGAATGGCGTCGTAGAGCTTCTTGAAGCGGGTAGACCGCATGAGCCGGTCAATCTCTTTGGTTAGCTCGTCTTCTTTGCCGCTGTCGGCCGCGCGCTGGAGCCTGCGCGCGTACTCCGGTCCGAAGTGATCGGGGTCGTTAATCATCGTCCCGACTACCAGCTCATATTGCGGCTCACCCCGCTTCGCGGCTTCCTGAAGCTGGCCAACCACCGAAGCGACGCCGGTCCGTGATGCTCTGCTGATCGCGTTAACGACGCGCTGCGAATCGGTTCCACGTCCTGCCCCAACCAGGGAAGCGGCGAGCCCTAGCCCGTAAGCGCCTACCATCTCCTGAACGGCCGCGTCTTTTGAGTCAAATAGATCCTGCGGACCGGGCGCCACGGCTTTGAACATCTCGTGCCCTAGCCACAGGCTGCCGAACGTCTGGAACGGATGTTTGAGGAACGCAGCCTTAGCCGTCAGGGCCATGCTGCCACCTGCCTGAATGCCGGCGCTCCACGCTGCTGTGTTGGCGGGGTCGCCCTCGCCTAGAGCGCCCACTACAGCACCTTCAAAGCCAGCCTCAGCCGTCTTGCCAGCCCCGCCTAAGAGCGAGCGCGCCGCCTTGTCGAGCATCCCGCGAGTGTCGGGGTCAACCTTCGCAGTAGTGCTGCCGCGCAGCCCGAGTAGCTTCTTCATGCGCGATGCCGGGTTAAGCGTCAGCATCGTGCCAATGTCGGCCGCAGTCTTGCCCGCGCTCGTCGCAAGGTCGCTGCCCTTTTCTTCAATGCCCAACGCGCCCAGCACGTCGCCGCTATTCGGCTCCGGCATAGCTAGCAGAGCTTGCACAGGAAGCGAGTTTTCCTCAGTGCGGCGCGCTGCCTTCCACGTCTCTGCCACGTTGAGCGGCTTCCCAGTGAGCGCAGCCGTACCAACGCCTGCGGCCGTGCCGATCCCGGCCTTACCGAGCGCTAGCAATTCTCCGGCAGCGTGCGGAAGGCCGAGCATGTTGGCGACGAGCTCGCCCGCGCCCGTTTTCATGCCCTCGCGAATCTCGCGGTCCATCATCCCAGCAGCGGGCGGCGGCATTCTCGGCAAAGCGCGCGGAGCGGCGGCTTGCTCCATCGGCACCCACTGCCCGTTCTCGTATACGACCTTTTCGCCGTTAGGTCCGGTAGCTGTCGGCGGGTTCGGCATTGGCTAATCCCGCACGAAGCCAGGGGGCGGCGGCGGAATCTGCCCGCCAAAGCCTTCAAGCAAGTTGCTGGCGTCATTTTTCATGCGATCAAGGAAGCTGGTCCCGGCCGCGGGCTCGGGACGCTTCGGCAGCGGGGGCAGCGGCGCCGGCAGAGTCGGCACGAGGTAGCCTGGAACGATGTCAGCAAGCGGCAGCTTGTTGCGCTGTGCGAATCCTTCCGCGTCACGCACGAACCGCTGCTGCTTCTCGATCAGCGGAACGTATTGCTCGCGAGCCTGATACATGAAGTCCTGACGCTGTTCCGGGGTCAGTCGCTCGCCGGTCATGACCTTGTTGTAAATGTTTCGGATTTGGTCCGGCACGCCCTGCGAGTTTTCAACCGTCGCAAACTCGCCTTCCTTCACGATTGAGCCGGGGTCGAGGATCTTCATAAAGCCGAAGATGAGGGCCATATCGCCGGCCGGAGAATCGGAGCGCGCCGCAGCCTGCACCTTCTCGTAACCCGTCTGAGCTGCCGTGAACTCGCCTGAGTTGCGGATCATGTCGTTACGGACGCGCAGGATCTCGCCAAAGTCCGTGCCCTCGGGGGCTTCGCCCTTGATTGCCGTATCGAGTGCAGCAACGGCTGCGGTGTCGTGGCGGCTGGCTGCGAGCTCGCGATCCGCCAAGAGTTTGCCCATTGGCGATTCATACGCCTTCGGCTCTTGCTGCGCGAACATGCGCCCCATAATCCCCTGCATCATCGCTTCAGGAGCAACATCGAATAGACCGCCAGCCATCTCGGCATTTTCTTCGCCCACGAGCGCCGGCAGTAGTCCGCGCATTTTCCCGAGCGAAGCGTTGTACTTGTTCTCGCGGTCGATTTCCTTGCGTAGCTGATCGTTCCTTAACCCCGTTTCCGCCCGGTAGTCCCGCGCCTGCATCGCTTGCGGGAGTGAGCCGCCGATAGCTTGGCCGAGACTGACCGGCATTCGTTGCGGACCGGCAGCCGAGAGCAACCCGGACGCGAGTTGAGCGCGGAAGGCTTGGGTAGCGGCGCGCTGATCTTGGGGCGAGAGTAGGCCGCCGTAGTTGTCGCGGGGCGACAGACCATCCATGAGCCCGTTAAAGCGTTGTAGCGGTTTCCATGCCATGTTGGTTTAACCCTGAAAGAGCGAGCCGAGTTGAGCGCCACCGAGGAAGCCGGCGAGGGGGTTATTGAACAAGGGCTGTGTGACGCTGCCAGACTGCTGCGTGCTTTGCGTCTGCGTGCCGGGATAGAACGGCAACAGCCCCTGTAACCCTGCGATGTATTGCTGGAAGTTGTCGTACGGCTGGTTCATCTGCTGTTGCTGGATTTGGCGCAGGTAATCCCCCGCCTGGAGCATCGGTGAGACTGACGAAAGCTGCCGGCTAAGGTCGCCTTCCGTTGCGCTGAACTGCCGGTCTAGGTTCCCCGTCATCTGCTGGAGTAGCCGGCTAAGGCTGGATTCCTCCGCACTCAACTGGCGGCTCAGGTTGCTATCCGTTTGAGCCAGGCCACGAGTCAGGCCCGATTCAGTCGCCCCGTACTGCCTGCCAAGGTTGCCTTCCATCTGAGCCAATAGCCGATCAATGGACGACTCCTGAGCCCCGTATTGACGGTTACGCTCAGCCTCATAGCCAGGGGCGTAAATACCTGCTGCGAGGTTCTGCAATTCCTGCGAGCGAGCTGCGCCGTGTGAGCCGCTGTTTAGAGCCCCGACCCCAGCGTTCGCGAACTCCGTGGCCAATCGGTTCTGCGTCGAATCGGCAGCGGCGTTGAACACTTGGTCAAGGTAAGGATTGATGCCCTGCCCACCCGCAAAGCTCGAGGCTGTGGGGGCGGTGTTGTTGTACTGCCCGCTCGCAAAGCCGGAAGTCGTCGGCGCCGTGTTCTGATTCGCACCGCCGACGAAGCTCGAGGCTGTCGGTGAAGTGTTCCACCCTGCACCCTGCGAGAAGGGATTGGTGCCCATGTTCTGCAAGCGGCTCATGGCTTGCTGAATGAGCGGGTCGGCTCCAGCCACTTGAGCCCCACCGCCGCCGTACAGGTTGTTCATGTGCGTGAGCAACTGGTCGGCCGTGCCCGTGATCTGCCCCGGAAGCTGCGTGCCGTAGGTGCTCGAGGACGTGCCGCCCGTGTTCGTGGACATCGAATCGGGCTGGTTGTGCGCGTCCACCGCGCCGAGTAGGCCGCCGATCAGCGGCGCCCAGTCGCCTAGACCGCCGAGCAAGCCTGAGAGTCCAGACATAGCGCCCCCACCAGCTTCCGTGCCGGGAATGACCGAGCCAGAACTATCAAGAACATTCGAGGCACCCGCGAGCGCGCCCGACGTGATGCCACCAGTACCGAACGCGCTAGCCGCAGGGACGCCGCTGGTAAACGGGATCGCGTTATTGATCATCGGCGTGCCGGCCGTCGTTACGCCGGTAAGTCCACCCGCGCCCGCTCCACCAGCCAAAGCCCCGGCAGTGCCGAGCCCCATACCCGCCAACGCATACGCCTGAGCCGCAATGCCGCCGTTGCTCGAGTCGGACATGTGGTCTTGCAGCGAGGCGAGCCGCTGTTGCCCCTGCTCGTCGAGGTACTGCATCCGCTGGTTGTAGGCGTCGGTTTGCCCGAGCGCTGCCATTGCTTCGGCGTTGTCGTACTGCGGGGGGATATATCCGCCCGCCGCGATCTGCGGAAGCCAGTACTGCTGCTGCCATGCCGCGATTTGAGCTGGGTCCGTGATCTGTGGGCCGTACATATCGTACTCGTCAGGCACCCAACCCCATTCAGTCATCGGCATAAAATCACCCTACAAACACGTAGCCGAACACTTCGTTACCCGAAGCGCTGGCGTGCGTCACAACAAAGGAACCTTGGGAGCGGCTAGATACATAGGTCGTCAACTGCGCAGCGGCAGCGGAGAGCGTCATCGGCTGCAACAGCACGATTTGATGACTCTCGAACAGCGGGTCGTAGACCGTTGTCGTCGTCTCGCCCGAGTCCAAAGTGAGCGAGGACGAGTTGCGCGTCTGTCCGTTAAGCGAGCGCTCTACCATGTCGTAGAGCCGACTGGTCAGCGTGGGGTCGTCAAATCTGTCCTGCGGGCTCAGCAGGTTGATGCGTGCTAGTTCGTCCGCAGTGGACGTGCCGTCAGAATCAATCGTGCCCCAGGAACTCGCCCACGACGAGCCCCAAGAGTCAACCCACGAACTTGCCATTTAGACCGGGCCCCACTCCGTTCCAGTCTGGCCGTTGCCGTCAACCTCAATCTCGTTGACCGAGAACACGTCGGCCTTAATCGCGCCGTCACTCGTCAGCGCAGTGGGGAGCTTGGCCGACACCGCAGCAAGCGCCGCAGCCGTCGCGTAGAGCGTCGGAGACAGCACGGCGAAGATACGCACCCTATCGCCCACCGCCGCAGAAAACCCAGACGTACCGGCCGCAAGCGTGACCGTGCGAGTCGATCCCGTGTAGTCGCTTGCATACACCCGCGGATCACGACGGGTCGTGTTGTCCGCGTCCTCAATCACCATCATGAGGTTGTTGTAAGTGTCGTCTTGATCGCTTCCAGCGGTGAGCGTGAAGGAAGTTTGGTTGGCCAGAGTCGCGATGGTCGTCTCGTTGATCTGCCCGAGATCGGCCGCGGTCTGGAGCTTTCCAAGCTGGAACGAGCCAACGTAAGCGACCGGCGTCTCACCGTCCGCCGTGCCTGTGACATAGACGGCGTATTCGCTGTTGTCGGCGTAGCCGTTCGCAACGGATGCAGTGATCGCGATCTCGTAAGACCCGTTAGCGTAGCTGCCACTAGAGAGCAACGTGGCAGTCGGCGCGTGAACCGGGGCCGCACTTGATGCCGCCCCGCATAGTCTGGAAGCGACAGTGAAGCCTGAGCCGTCGATAGCCGATCCGCTCGTGTCGTTCACGGCGAACTGGAAAAAGATCGTGTCGCCAAGCTCGCCGTACTTCATCAACATTTTATTAGCCCACCGCCGTTAATCAGGTTCTTTCCGAGATTCACGCCCATGAAGATCGCCGGAGCCGTCCCAGCCCCGCCCGCAACTACAGGACGCAGTGCTAGGGTTCCAACCGTGTGGTGGTCGGTTCCACCACCGCCCGTGCCGAACGCTCCGGGGTTTTCAGCGCCGGCAACCGCAACCGCTTTGTCGGCAACCGAGACGTAGAAAAGCGCCGTGTCTTCTACTCGCTCCGTGTATCCGGTCGGAGGAGTCCACGAGCTCACGTCGCCGTCGCGGCTCCAGGCGAAACACACAACCCAGGCGTCGTTCGTAACTGTCGTGATGCTGCCGGGGTTCGGACTGGCCGTGCCGTTCTGGGTAATGTCCCCGACTGGAGTAGCGTCTAACTGCGTAGACGCATCTACGCCTCGGTACGCGACCATGACCGCGCCCCACGATTGGTCATCGAGGTCCGCGGTCGTTAGGTCGTAGCTGGCCGGCTCTGAGGTCGCAATCCGATAAGCCCCGAAGCTGTGCCGGGAATTGGTCCCCGTGCTCATCGTCCACTCGGGGATGTTGATCCAGCCCGCGGGGGTGCTATAAGCGCCCGCCCCCGACGTGGTGTTGCGCCCGCTAATCATCAGCAGCAAGTCACCCGCTGCGATGCTGGACGGAACGTCAACGGCTATCGGAGTCGTGCCTGGACCGTACTGCCCCGCAACAGTCCCAGCGCCCACGAAGGTAATGGCCACTAGCGGAACACCATGACTTTCGTGGAGTGAATCGGCGCATCAGGATCGGGAGCGGGGACCACCGTGCCGGCTGTCTGCCCTGCCCCAATATCCTGAAAGATAGTGAAGTTCACGCCGTCGTCGGTCGTGCACCAGTAAACCTCAGCGTTGTCGCTCCAGGTCCGCGAGTGGACGAGCGTGATAACGTCCGTGTCGTAGTCGATGCTGGAAATCTGAACCGGGTCGGCGGAACCGATCTTGATCCAGTCCGCCTCTATGCCGAGGTCGGACATATCCCAGTCGTCTTTGAACATCCGGGCCTGACCGTCGTCCACAGTCAGTGACGTGCTAAGTGACCCGGCCCCGTTTGCAATCGCGTGCGGATCAGCGTTGCCCGTCTCAATCCCGCCGTTGGGTAGGAACGTGTTCCGCGTCCTCGTCCCTGCCGCTGGGTTGCCCAAGTACGTCGGTGACGTACCCATGACGTTGTTAGACGACCAGTTAGACGGGTAAGCGTTATCGACCGTCAGAACCGTGTAGTTCTCAGTCGCTCCGGCGAGGGTGCGAAACTCTACGGTGACGTTCGTTCCATCGGGGGAACCCGCCGCCATCTTCGTAATGTTTGCGGAGTACCGGCTGCCCTTCCACCCGTTCGGGAATCCCTCGGCATCCTCGAGAGTCGCATTGCGGCGCCAGTGTTTAACCGAAGCAACCCCGAAGTACGAACCCTGCATCTCGTCAAAGATGTTGTTTAGAAAGTCGCACTGCGCGTATCCGGCCGTCAGCTCCGTGATGTGCCGAAGGTCCGCCACTCGGCCGTTGCCGTAGCAGGTGTTGTTGTAGATCTTGATTAGCCCGCAGTGGTGCAAGCTCTCGAACGTCGCAGACCTGAACGTATCGTTGCAGCCGTCCCACACGTAGTTTTGACGGACGATGACGTGATAGCCGTTAACCTCTGTCGCGCAGTTGTCGTGATCGTCACCCGCGGAGCCGGCTTTGTTGAAGATGTTGTTTTCGTATATGAAGTGGCCCCACGGCGAAGCGGTTTCCTCTTCGTCCGTGTCGGCACCCGAGTACATGCCGCAGCACCTTTGGCCTGATCTTTCGATTGGCGCGCCGCGACCCGCGTCCGCGTTCGGGGTGACTCCGGTCCAGTCACCATCGAACCAGTTATCCCGCACAATTTGGTATCTGCCGGAGAATCGGGCGTTGGTGTGTCCGCCGTACTGAAAGGTGTTGCGCTCAATCAGGCTCCGAAGCCCGCCGAAGATAATCAGGTCGCCCTGATCCGAATCGGGGTTCTCGGGGTTCGTCCCGGTGTTGTTCGTCCCGCCCTTGGAGAAGTCAACACCGCTTATGCGGTAGTCCTCGCACTCACCGTCAATGAAATTCATGATCCACGCCCTGCCGCCGTGGATCTTGAAGTTGGAATCGGAGGTTGTTAGGTCGCCCGTTCCCGTCCCGATCAGTTCAAAGTGAGTGCAGTTGAATGCGTTAATTTGCCGGCGTGATGCGAAGTTGCTCTGACCGTTGGACGGTGAGACCGGGTCCCAGTCGGAAGCGTCCCCCAGCTCTAAGAACCCCTCGCCAGGCTCCAAGATCCAATAATCTTGGCCGGTGGCCGTGACTGCGGCGTCTTCCCAATACGGGGCCGCTATGGCCGTGGTGGAGACTTCCGACAGCACGTAGTGGCCCGGATAGACCTTGTACGTGACGATGTTTCCAACGGAGCCGCCGACGAGCACCATCTGCTCGCTATTCGTCCAGCGACTGCCCAAGCCCGCAGCGCTGCAACACATATAGACCGTGTCGCCCGCCACTATCCCGAGCTTTACGTTAGCGAACGTGAGCTTACGGTTAGCGTAACTAAGCCCGTCGTTAGAGTTGTTGCCACCCTGGCCCCAGTACCGGTCAGTCATAACTCGGACGCCGGCTCGTAATAGACCCGCACGCCTGCATAGAGATCGTCAGCGCCCGACGTGTCGGTGACTTTCAGCGAGTGATACCGGCCCGACTGGCGTATCCCGTAACGGTGGGAGCGAACCGGAGAAGCCGCCGACGTGTAGGTAGAGGGCGAAAGGTCCGCAGACGACAGCGCCGCAATCGACTTGCACGCCAAAGCAAGTGAACTACCCGCCCCTATCGGCTCGAGTCCCGTGATCTCAGCCCACCCTTCGACAAGCTCAAAGTAGCCAGTACGCAGCGCGACCGGGACCGAAGTTTGATCTGTAAACGACACAAGTTTCGGAGTCGAGTTGAACGCATACGGGATCTCAAGAGCACCTTCGGTGCTGGCGTTGTTGCGGACCGCGTAAAGCGTCGAGAGCGACGGGGTTGAAGCGGTGTAAATCAGGCTAAACCGCTCGTACGGGATGTGGTAGCAGAGAACGTAGGAACTCGACGTGCTCCACATCACTGTGGAGGTTCGGGAGTCGTACGCCACGCTCCACCCGAACGCGCTGGTGGCTTCGGTCAGCGAAAGGAAGTCGCGGACTATCGCGTCCTGTATGCGACCTTCCGATAGGTTCTCTACCTGGTGCCCGTCAGTCCTGAAGAATCCAAGAGCGTTGGCGAAGTAGCACCACCCGTTCACCATCTTCGCGCTGTTGCGAAAGCCCGATCCTCGAGCACGTTCAAACGTGTCGATTTGCCAAACGACGTTACCGCCCACGTAGGTCATGCGGCTGATTCCAGACACTTGGAATATCAGCCCGAACTTCTCACCACCGACAAGCTGGGTAATGATCCCGAGCTCGTGCGGCATGTCCCTTAACCCCGCCTGATTCGCTAGGGCAGACGCGCCACCAGGGGTAGGCCAGGTCTCCGGGTCTCCGATCTTGCCGAACTGGATGGCGTAGTAGTTGCTAGTTAACCCGCCTAAAACCACATGCTCACGAACACGACACACGAGCGACGCAACCGGGGGGTTCCCAGGCAGGTCGTCAAAGTTGGTGGATACCGCGTCCGTAATGAGCTTGTACTGCGGAGCGTCAACACCGTTGACCGCAATGACGTAATCGCCAAATAGGTCAAAGTCCCACCACCCCGTCGTGGTGTACCCACCGCGTGAGTTGTCGTACCACGTCACGCCGATGTCGTCGCTCTCGTACAGAGCGGTTGCACTTCCTACGAAGTGCTTCGCAGTCGTGACCACCGCAAAGCCAGCGGCACTGATCGGAGTCGCCCCGAGCGTCGCGCCGTTCGTAACTACTTCGTCTATAGCCATCGGCCTATAACCGCCCGTCGTGGGTCTTACGTTCTTGGCCTCAACCAAATAGCCAGGGTCTTTCGGGAACGGGAACCCGCCGCGGTCCGGCAGGAACTCGCTAAAGTAAATGTCTTTGAAAGGCATTTACGGAGTCGCGCCAGCAACCCTCGAGACGAGCGGCCCCACCACACGGGCTTGACGCGCTCGAGCGTTCAACGCTTCCACCCCTGACTTATAAAGCCCGCCCCACACCTGTATGCGTTGGTCGGCCATCAGAAACGGTGCAGCAGCCAATAGGGAGCCGTAGAGGTAGAGGTCGGGAGCTTTGGTGAGCAGGGCGTTAGTGGTGTCACCGCTGGAAAGGGCCGTGATGGCTTTGTAGTAGATGATTTCGCCGGAGTACGTCTCGGCGGGCTCCACGTCGAACTCGATTTCTTCGTGGATGGTGAAATAGGTAGGCTTGCCAGTGATCTCCGCGCGCAAGCGGTTCATCTCGTGCGGGTTGACGTACGTCAGCACCGTGACCGGCGTCGTTAACAGTCGTAACGAGATAATCTCGAGAGTCCCGCTTGGGACGGATTCTTGACGGTCGTCGATTGAAATCGCGTCGCGCTGGATCATTTCGCGGATACGAATGTCCCGCTGGTGCATCGCCTCCGCTACGTCGATAAAGTCATCGAGGTAGGACGAGAGGTCGCTTCTATCGAGGTGAGCCCCGATGGCCGTTTTGAGGTCGGCGTAAGTGCTAAGTCCCATCGCCGGCCACCTTCACGTAACGCGGCGCCTGTTTCTCGGCCTGGAGCTTGCGGAAGTCCCGACCTTCGGTGAGCGTGCGAAGAATCCGCTGCGCTCGGTCCGTCTCGCCCTTCATAACTTCCGCATACACGTCTTTGACGGCTTGGTTAGACTCGAGAGCGGCAACCCGGCACATGTCCTCGATCAACGTATAAGGAATGTTGGACTTGAACCGCATGAACCCGCGGTGCCCTAACTGCGCGTCGCTCATCTGCTTAGTGGCCCGAATGATCGGCTCCACGTCTTGAACGGTTTCAGTCGTGATAACTTCACGGCCAGAATCGTCAAGGTGGAGCCAATCCTTCGAGATTCGGCCACCGATGTCCTCGGTGCCTAGGAGCCGCTTCACGTTGGCTCCACCCAAATGGTGACTTCAGCAGCCACCGCGTTGTCGGACGCGCCGCTGCAAACCACCTCAACCGCTTGGCTTGATGTGAACGAGTTGAGCGCCGTCGATGTCGCCGTATCGACATCACCCGCGGCCGAGCTCGTGTGCGTCAGCGTGAGCGTCAAGCCCGTAATCGCCGTGCCACCAATCTCGAACGTGATGACGGACGGAGCATTGGCAATCGCGCCGTACAGCACCGAATGCGCGTGCTTTACCTTGCCGTTGATGCCGGGAATGATCCAAAACACCGAGGCGGTTGAAACGTCGGTCACGCGCGTCGTGAACGACTTCCAATGCGCCGGATACTGAACTGGATAAGCCATGATCTGTTTCCTCTGAAAAAGAAAGGGCCACCCGAAGGTGGCCCTAAGCACCGCTAAAGCTGGTGGCTATTAGCTGACCGAGAGGTCGAACACGCCGCCGCTGGCCTTCTCCTGACCGCTTTCCAAGGTGTACTCGATGGCAACCACCTTCGTGTCCGCGTGGCCCGTCTTGGCCTTGTCGAACGAGTGCATCGGCTGGAGAATCGCAACGCGCCAGTAGTCCATGTCCAACACGAGCGCATCACGACCCCGCTGGAAGCGGTTCGGGACGATCTTCAGCGTGCCGAAGTCCGACTCGTACACGCTGAACGTCGCGTGCAAGGTGTCGTCCGTCACCGGCTGAATGTTCGTCCGTCCCGTCGAGAACGACGAGGCAACCTGACGGTTGAACCCGCCGACCATCAGCACGCCCGGATTGCCGCCTTGCTCGAAGCAAGCCAGCAACACAGCCTTAAGCTGATCTTCGGTAAAGGCCCGTGCCGTGCCGTCCGTACGCGCGTCAGCACCCGTGATCGGTGACGGACTGCCGCCATCGCTCAGGTTGAACACGTCGTTCGTACCGATCCAAGCTCCGATACCCGCCGACTCCGGCGCCGTGGTGTCGTTGCCCGTGACCTTCGGACGATTCGAGAGCAGTTGGGTCTCAACGTCGCGCTTGAGCTCCTTACCGCGCAGAAGCATCTGATAGTCCATCTCGTCCGCACGGCCCGCAGTCGTGACCGCACGCGCACGGCTCGAAACCGTCGCTGCCTTGTCGCTCAACTGCGTGACGTTCGTCAGACGAACCGTCGCCGTCGCAGCATCCGCCGCCACGTCGTCGCCTTCGATCACGGCATTGGTCGCAACCGCGGCCGTCAGCGTGTCGGTCTGCCACTCATGCAGGGCAGCCGTCGCCTTGACGTGCTTCGCCATGCTGTAGAACGGAGTGTCGGAGGGCGCAATGTTGTTGATAACGTCCGAGAGGTCTTCACGGATGCCAACCATGTCGTTCGTGGCAAACGTATTTGTAGGCTGAGTCATAACTTAATTCCTTTTGGCTCGCAAAAGGGCTAGCGCGTCGTCAATCTTTCCCGTCTTGCGGGAGACTGAGCGCAGCTTGTCTAGCTTGGCTTTTGCACTGGTTTCGGGAGGAGTCGGTGTGCCGGGTTTCAAAACCTTCGGGACCTTCTCCAGCTTCTTGGCGGCGGCGTTGGTGTTCGCTCTCAGCTCTCGGTAGAGCATCGCCTCGTGAGCAAGCAGTAGGAGCTCATGGTTGTGGCTCACCTGCGTTGCTGTGTTCTGATTCACCGAGCCTAGAAACTCGTGCAGCTTCTTGCTCTCGGCTTTGAATTTCGTCGGATCGCGCCACTCGGGGCGCTTCTCCATCAGCGCGACCTGCTCGTTGGCCAGGTACTTCTCGAACGCGGCGCGCGTGTCCGCTTGGTGCGCCTGATTGGCTTTGTGGTACTTCTCCACCGCCACCAGGCGCTTGTGCGCGATGCGGGCTCGGCGCTTGTCGAACTCCGCATTCTTCGCCGCCCACTCTGCGGGGTCGGTGTGGCGCAGCTTTTCCATGCCTGCGGCTGCGATGTCGTCGTTAAGGCTGGTTTCCCAGTCCTCCACGAGTGCCGCAGCTTCCGCGAAGCGCTCTGCCATCTTGGCGGCCTTCGCGTTGCTCTCGGCCATGATCTCGGCCGACTTCGTTTTGGCGTCCTCGAGCCGCTTCTCTGCGGCGGTCTGGATCTGATACGACCGAACCAAGTCGTCTAGCGTGGCTTCGCCGGTTTCGCCGTCGATCTTTACGCCGAGCTTCACCTTCTTGAGCAGTTCGCCGTCTGACTCAAAATGCTGGCGGATCAGGTCCTCGACGGACTCTTCGGCTTCCGCCTCTTCGGGCTCGGCCTCCGTAACCGCTTGGGTTACAGCTTCCTCGATGGTCTCCGGCTCTTTCGGGACTTCGCCGTGGAAGTCGTCACCGAAGGCTTCTGCCGCCAATAACGACAAACGCCGCTCGGTGGCGGCGTTCGGTTTGGTCGGGGCTTGTGTCGTCTCTGTCTGCGTCGCTATGGTTGGCGCCGCGTTAGCGTCTGACATTCTTCAGCATCCTCTGTACGGGGTTTGGTTCTTTGAGGCGGATAAGTTCTTTGCGCGCGTCCTCGCCGGTCTGCACGAGCACACGGCAACGCTCGCGAATGTCCTTCAGCACTTCCAAGTAGTAGCGGCACGAACGGTGCCCCACTTCGTCGTGTAGATCGCTTTTCTCGAACGTGTTCTTAGCCGTCTCGCGCAAGTGATCCAGCACGAGCTCGTTGAATAGCTTTTCTGCGGACGCAAGCTGCCCGCCCCGCGACGCTAGTTCGCGGAGTTTTGATTCGTCTGCCATTAGTTCCTTGTCAGCCCGCTCTGAAGGCTGCCCGAGTACGCCTTGCGTCCGTGGTGAACGAGGTGCGGGGTTGTGTCCAAATGCACCGCGCCGCCAAGTGACTCCCACAAGCGGCAAAAAGCGTAGTCTTCAGACAGATACCGGCCGTCCACGATGGCCGAGTCGAAGAACGCGAACCGCTCTTGGCCGTCGTCTGTGACGTATCGCAAATCCGGTCTATCGAACCGGATCGTCTCAAACACCGCTCGAGCGACGCACATGAAACCCGTCGTCACTGCGGTAGCCCTGCAAAATCCGTTGTGAACCGGCCCCAGCGCCTCGTAATCCACCGGGAACCGCAGCTCGTCACATTTCAGCGGGTAGGCTCCTGCCACCACACTGAAACCCGACTCCAGAAGCCGCAGCGCCGCCTCGGGCTTAAACCCGATGTCGGCATCTATGAAAAGCAGGTGCGTCGCCTGGCTCGCAAGAAATCGGGCCACGCATTCGTTGCGCGCCCTCGTAACCAGGCTCTCACCGATGTGAAAGTAAAATTCGACCGGCGTGCCGATCTCTCGACAGGCCGACTGCAACCTCAGAACGCTCGAGACATACCCAACGCACGCATCGCCATAGCACGGCGTTGCGACAAACGCATGACTCACGCTGCCGGGGCTGCCGGTTGCGAATATTTGAGCTTGATCTCGAGAAGTTCTGTCTTGATCTTCTCTTGCTCAATCGCCCAGTTGTCTCGGTCAGCGTCTTGCTTGCGCTTCAGCTCGCCCATTGCGTGCTGGTGGTCAAGCTGCATCTGCTGCTTCTCTAGCTCCGCCTTCTGTGCGTCCAACTGCTGGCGACGTTGGTCAATCTGCTGCTCTTGCTGCGCTAGCGCTTGCTGCTGCGCCTGGAGCTTTAGCTGCTCTGGGTTCGGCGGCGGGGCCATCTGCTGGCCGGGATCGGTGAAGTACAAAGCCGGGTCATCTAGCTTCGCGTTCTTCACTAGCTCTGCGTCCACGCGATACCAGTTCTGAGGCGTGACGGTGAGACCGCCCCAGCCTTGCGCTACGGCGTCCTTTTGGCTCTGCCGGATCGACTGAAGGTGTAGCAAGTTCTGCTGCCGTGTACCGATGCCTAAACCGACCTTTACAGTCATGTCATAGCGCGTGCGCCAGTCGGCGGGATTCACCGCAACCCACTTGTTGCGGAGCATGACCATTCGCGCCTTTTGCTGGTGCTTACGGTTCAGTTCGTGAATGTGCATGAATAGCGACTTAATGCCGGTCTCAGCAAAGCACCGCGCAATAAACTCGATCCCCGCCATGCCCTTTTCCATCACTGGGGCAAGGGCCGTCGTCTGAACGTGCTTGAGTGCTTCTGGCGCTAGAGCGTCGCTGGTGGACTGTACGCCCGTGCGGTCGCGCTTCACCTTGTCGAAGTATTCGAGCATCGGGAAGGTGGCGCCAGCCGTGAACGGAACGGTCCGCGGCGCCATCGCTTCGGCCACCGGACGAGAGACGCGCACAGCGCTACCAATGCGGCGAGTTAACAGGTCGTCCAGCGTGTGCTCGCCAATCGCCTGTTCCCAAATCACGTCGCCAGGGTTGTTCGTGTGATAAATGTTCATCAGCATCTGACGCAGCAGCGTCGTGCTGATCTGTTGCACGTCCATGACCTTCTCGGCCGTCGCGCGCCCGAAATGCTTATGCGGCAGGGGCTGGGGCGAAATCACGTGAAACGTCGAGCGGTCGGCGTCATCAACCTCTAGATTTTTGCCGCCAGCGCGGAAAATCTGGAGCAGTTCCGCCTTTCCGTCGCCGTCACGGTCAACGTTGAAAAAGCCCTCACGCAACAGAATTTCGTCCTGCGACGGGTCCAGCGGATCGCCGCCGTCCTCGTCGGACGTGTCACGCCTGGCTTGGCGCTCGGGGCTGTCGTCGAGGTTGTCGTGGGCCGGCAGGTCCTCAACCACTTTCGCGTCAAAGCCCATTGCCAGCAGTTCGCTACGCTTAACCAATCGCTCTTGGCCAACCATTCTGGCTTTGGTCGGGTCCAGAGATCGAGCGTCAGACGATATGCGGTACTCTTCGGGCGGTACGTTTTCAACACGAACCCGGCCGCGTTTCGTCGTGCGCTTGAATTTGATGTCGTGAACGGTCTGCGGAACCATCACCATGCCCATACCAGGCATTTCGACGGGGACTTGCGACTCGCGCGAATCCTGCTCGATTGCCTCGAGCTCGGGGTCGCCCATCAACTGCGCCACTTCCTGGTCGTTCAGGTCGTGGTAGCGCTCTGTAGTGATCTCTTCTGACTCGTCCCACCACGCTTTGACAATCCCGTTCTTTTGAACGAGAGCGTCCATAAACCACGTGTAAAGGATCAAAAAGGCCGGGTTTTGGACGAAAAAGCAGTGGCTAACGTAGTCGGCTTCCTGTTCCGCGCCTGCAACGTCCTCCGGCCCCTGTGGCTCGAATCCGCAGACGTTATCGTCAGTCGTGAAGATCCGAATCAGAGAGGGAATCATTCCGTCTACCGCCTCTGCAACGTCAGACGTTACAGGGCTACTCTCACCCTCTACTTCGTTGCCAAGGGGCTTCGATAGGTAGTAGTCCCAAGCTAGAGCACGCTCAGACGAAATGTCGCCGCCATCGACGCCCATTGCCGACTCAAACTCCTGGTCGATCAGCGCGCCTAGTTCGTCGTCAGATAACTTCGCCATTAAATCATCGCTATCTTGAAGTAATCCTGAGACTCAACATTCGTTCGGCGCTTAACCTGCCGCTTCGCATACTCGAGCTGTGCATACGCATGTTGCGTAGCCGCCATCAGCGGGTAGCCATTCATAGGAATTTTCCCCTCGGTGCGGAGGAACGTCGCTTCGTCTATCCAGTTCTTGAGCCGGTTCACGACCAAAAACCGGCCTGTATCTCTGCGCTCTACAATCTCGCGGAAGTGAACCTCGCGCATCGCCTCGTCGGCTTCCGAAGGTTCAGGAAGCACGTTGCAACCGCGGTCGAGGAACTTATCGGCAAAGGCTTTATCGTCCTTGTGCCACGCGATTGGAATCCACCGCCCCCTAGCCACCAACCCCTCGGCCATCACGGCTAGGGGCTCACTACGGAACGTGCAGGCGTCGTATAGCTCGATTACGTCGGTGTCTTTGTCGTGCGCAAGCCAAACCGCGCCGACTATCCCGTCGTCTTGAACGTGGACACCGCAAATCCGCCGCCACGACGATTCCATTAGAGCAATTCAACGATGTGGAGCATGGGGCCACCCCAGCCTGGCCCTAACGACTCGCCTGCCGTAGCAATCGGCTCGCCAGCCGCTACCAGTTCGTCAAAACGGCTCTCTAGCACTGCGGCGTCTATCGTGTGGTGCGTCATCTCGCGAATGCGCGGCCGAACCTTCGCGGGGTCGGTAGAGGCGACAACATTCTCCGCGCCGTCCTCGCCGTGGTTCGACAGGATGTAAACAAACACTAGTAAAGCCCCGCCATGACCGGCTCGAGCGACTGCGCGAGCTCGATCACCTTCTTGGAAGGCTTGAAGTCCGACATTTTCATTTTGTGAGTGCCTTTCACGCCGTTAATCACCGAGCCATCCGTCTCTAAATGCACTCCGAGGCTTGCAGAGATTCGCGCAAGCACTTCGTCGCGCTTCGGTGAGTCAACCGGCACCAAGTACGGCTTGAGAGGCAGAAACCGCGTTATCAGCGTCCGATAACACTCGAACATCTCGGGTAACGGGCGCGCTCGCAAGTTCCACGATTGCGCTACGCGCCACGGATGCCGAAACGGGATCACCAGGGGCATGATTTCGGCCAATTCCAGAGCCTTCTCGATTTGCCCCGGCTTAATCATGTGGCCGTGGTAAATCGTCGGTTTTTGCTGAAAAAGGGGCGAAAACAGGCTTTTTTCGTCAAATCCAGCGTCTGCAAAGAGCTTGATCGTGAAATAGGTTCCGGTATGCGGGATCGAAATCGAGCAAACGTCGTTCGGTGCTTCAGGCATTGACTAACGCTTTGTCCCAGCCACCAGGGAAAACGGGTTTCTCGTGCTGATCCTGACTGCCAACCGCGCAAGCCATCGCTAGCGCCACCATTCCGTCGATTCGGCCTCGAGAACGTCTTTTGTCGAGCTTCCGATTGCCCGCTTCGTCGGTTTTCACGACCGCATTCCGCGCGCACATCGTCAAAACCGGCTGCATTCCGTGCTTGATCTTCTCGGCCAGCAAAAGCGACTCAAGATTCCGCAAGGCGGGCGACATCGACGCGAAACCTTGACCGAAATCGACAAACCGCTCGGTTATCGTCGCGTCCGAAAGCCCCGCTTTCACCAACCAGGGCCGCAAGTGCTTCATGTTCCAGCGGTCAAAGGCCACTTTTCGGATATTCATCGTCTCGAACAGCGCTGCGATGTGTTTTGCGACGTATTCGTACTCGACTGAACGGCCGGGAGTCGTCAGTAAGTCGCCTTGCTTGTGCCACTGGTCGTACGGAACGCGATCTTTCCGTGATCGGTCCTCGAGACCGTCCGCAGGCAGCCAAAACGTCGGCCGAACACTCCACGAACCACGGTCAGGCGACACCAAAACGAGCGCGGTTAGATCGCTCGTCTCCGATAGGTCTAGGCCCGCGTATACGTCGCCCCACGCCGCCGCAGGAGAACCGTTGGCCTTCCACACCGCCTCCGTTACGAAGGGATTGGAAGCCTCTACGCGCTGGTTGAGCGTGTAGTTTCGGTAAAGAGCCTCTTGCGAAGGCATCCGCTTAGCCTTCGCCGCTTGGTCGAGAATTTCCTTCTCGTTGAGGAAGTCACCTAGAGCCGGGTTAGCCTGCTTGATCGCCTCGATTGAGAAAGCGTCAAGCTGCGGGTCGGCGGTGTAGAGACTCACGACAATGCGCGGGTCGTTCCCGTCGAGCGCGTCGTCAATCAAAACCGAGAGCAAATCAGCGTCTGTAGGCGCCTGCGTCGAGATAACCACGCTCATGGGGCTCTCGTGGGCTCCCATCGCGTTCTCAACCGCGTTGAACAGCTCCGACCTAGGTCCTCGAACCTGGCCGAGCTCGTCATGCAAAGCGAAGGCCGGAGACTTACCGTGCGCCGTGCTCGAGTCCGCCGAGAGCGCCATGTACAGTGTTCCCAAATCGGGACAGTACAGTTGCTTCAGCGTGTCCCGGACCGCGATGTTCGGCTCGAGGTCGGGCGACATGCGGACCATCTTGGCCGCAAGGTCGAATACAACCGCCGCTTGATCCCTGCTCTGCGCGGTGCTCGGGAGCTGCGTGTTTCGACGCGCCTCCGGCCCTGCCAGGTGCAGCAGAAGCAAGCAAGCCGCGAGGCTGGTTTTCCCGTTCTTCTTGGCGAACGAGATAATCGCCATCCGAGTCCCGGCCGGGTTGTCGTAAATCTTGACCAGCTCGGTCTTCTGCCAAGGCCGCAGCTTCAGCGCCTTACCTACGTCCTTACCTTCTGGGACGCGGCAGTAAGTCTCTATCCAGCGGATATTCCGCTCACCCCGCGTCGTCGATTTCCCACGGCTTTTTCGTTGACCCTTGGCCCTTGGCGGGGCGCTTTTCGTAAGCTGTGCTGTATGCGATTCCAAGTCTCACCGCCAGGGACGCGACGCAGCGCGACTCCCGGTCCAACATCTTCCCAAGCCGGTCGTATAGGTCGAGATCAAAGCTCTCCGCGTTCTCACAGTTCGTAATCATCTGCGAGATGCGCCGACCAATGACCGTGTGCCGGCAGTGATCCGCCAGCATCGTGTACCTCGCCCGCGGAAACTGGTCCGCGGGATGTGAGTTGACGATCTCTCGCCACTCTACCGCCTGCTCGTCCGTGAGCTCGGCGGGAGGTTTCGGTCTGTTTACGACCTCAATCCCTGTCGAACCAATCACCGAAAGCGCCGCAGTGGATGTTCTGCCTCGCGATCCCATTTTTAACTTCCTTCAACCCTAATTTGCACCGTTTATGGGTAATCGAG
>Ga0265297_10001915_pt1 | contig 45242 bp, 54 predicted proteins | sample Munlanlwell13791_FD_192502 | JGI IMG/M metagenome (GOLD analysis project Ga0265297, IMG submission 192502) | Leachate microbial communities from a municipal landfill in Southern Ontario, Canada - Leachate well 137-91 | ecosystem: Engineered > Solid waste > Landfill > Unclassified | place...
CGCCAGATGGTCGGGGATACCACTGACATTAATTATTCTCAGTATCTTCAAAGCGAAAATAATTTATGAAAATTGCCGTTGTTGGTGCATATCAAACTAAATTTGGAGAACTTTGGGAAAAATCATTGAGTGATTTAATTTCTGAAGCTATTTTTGAAACCGTCAAAAATTCTCACCTTGATTTATCTCAGGTGCAAGCTATTTACATCGGCAATATGTTGTCATCATTAACCTCCGATCAAAATCATCTCACCTCCATGGTTTCCGAGATAACCGGTCTAAATATTCCGGTAATTCGGGTCGAAGCTGCCTGTGCTTCCGGGGGATTGGCGGTGTCTGAGGCCTGTCAAAGTATCGAGTCCGGACTTTATGATAATGCCTTGGTTATTGGGGCTGAAAAAATGACTGACCTTTCTTCTGACGCTATTGCGGAGGCTCTTATGGGCGCTGCCTCCGAAGAAGAGAGAAATTGTGGTCTAACTTTCCCCGGTCTTTACGCCATTATGGCCAATAAATATTTTTCAGAATTCGGTGCTGGCGAAGAGGATTTAGCCTTTGTTTCGGTAAAGAATCATTTTCACGCTTCTCTAAACGATCGCGCCCATCTTCCTTTTGAAATAAATGTTAAACAGGTTATGGAGAGTACTTCAGTTGCCTCTCCTTTAAAGCTTCTTGATTGTTCTCCTATTTCTGATGGTGCCGCTGGCGTCTTTTTAACTTCTCCGAAATTTGCCCAAAAATACGCTCCTAATACTAAAATATTTATCACCGCCAGTGCCATTGCCACCGACACTCTTAATCTTTCTAAAAGGGACAATCTTACCGGTCTAAAATCGACCCAAATTGCCTCCAAACAGGCCTACAAGCAGGCTGGTATAAAAAGTCAGGATATAAATTTAGCTGAAGTTCACGATTGCTTTTCAATAGCTGAAATTATGGCGGTTGAAGATTTAGGTTTTTGTAAAAAAGGAGAAGCTGTTATTTTTGAAACCAGTGGCGCCACCAAATTGGGTGGAAAACTACCGATAAATTTATCCGGGGGTCTAAAGGCTTGCGGTCATCCCATTGGCGCTACCGGAGTCAAACAAATTGTTGAATTGTTCAATCAATTAAATCATTCCTGTGGCTCTCGGCAGGCACCTCTGGCCAATATCGGCTTGGCTCAAAACATTGGCGGTACCGGTGGCACTGCTGTAGTTCATATTTTACAAAAACTTCCATGAATAATCCCATAATTTCCTGGCGTAATTCCTCAAAAAAATATCAATTTTTAAATAAAGTTGGTTATATCGTTTCCTTTACCAAAATCCATACCGCCACCACTGATTTTTCCAGAAATGTTCCATATTATGTTGGTGTCATTGATTTTGGAAAAAATATCAAAACCATTGGTCAAATAGTTAATGAAAATCGAAAAGATATAAAAATTGGTCAAAAAGTCATTGGAATTATCCGCTTGGGAAAAAAAGTTGAACCAAGTGAAGTCGTTGAATATCTGGTCAAGTTCAAAACTCAGTGAAAGAAAACAGAGCTTCGGATTGTATATATACTAGATATAAGTCATGATCGACAAGAATTGCCAAAATCTAGATGACAGGGAATTAGTAGCACTGTCCATAAGGGATAGTCAGTATTTTTATTGTCTAATGAAACGTTACGAAGAAAAATTAAGCAACTATGTTCGTCGTTTTACTTATCTATCTGACCCGGATATTGCCGATATTATCGAAGATTCCTTTATCAGTGCTTATCAACATTTAAATGATTGTGACTGCAATTTAAAATTTAGTTCTTGGCTTTACCGTATTGTTCATAACCAAGCTATAAATTTTATTAAAAAAAATAAGCAGTCTCTAAAAATTGATATGACTGACAGTGATGACAATTTTATCGATTGGTTAATTGCTGACACCAATATTGAAAAAGAAACTATTACTTCGCATTTTAACGATCATGTCAAAACTATTTTAGATAAGTTAAAACCTGATTACAAAGAAGTCTTAATCTTAAAATTTTTCGAAGACAAAGACTATCAGGAAATTAGTGACATTTTACAAAAGCCCATGGGGACAGTGGCCACACTCATCTCTCGGGCAAAAATTCAATTCAAGGAGGTTTATGAAAAAGAAAATAAATATTAGTGATAGGACTCTTAATCTAATCAAGCGTCAACATCTGAAACCAATCCCCAAATGGGAATTCATCGCCAAAAATTGGAGCCTTTGGTCGGGTCTAATTCTTTGTTTAATTTTATTAATCTTGGGTTTCGGATTATCTATTTTTGGAGTGGTCGACAATATAATTGTCCCTTATTTATGGTTATTTATCGCCATAATTTTTCTGTTACTTTCGTATTTTTTATTTGAAAAAACCAAGGGAGCCTATCGTTTTCAAAAATGGCAGGTTATTGCCTCTATCGCTGTAATTGGTCTGGTTATTGGCAGTGCCTTTTTCAAAATTGGTTTGGCCAATCGTCTCGATCAACAGTTGGATAGAAATATTCCTTATTACCGCCAAATGGTTCCCATGAAATTAGAGACTTGGAGTCAGCCTCAGTCCGGGTATTTATCGGGTACTATTACCAAAGTTATCGATTCAGATAATTTTGAATTAAAAGATTTTAACAACAAAGTCTGGAGCATCTCCGGTCAGAATGTTTTAATTCGGGGCCGGGTAACGATATCTGTCGGTTCAGAAATTAAATTAATTGGTTCGAAAGCCGAAGGTTATAGTTTTATCGTTGAAGAAATTCGTCCTTGGGTCGGTCTGGGTCAAAACATGATGAAAGAAAATTAATATTCGACTTGTATTACTAATAGACTGCGCAAGTCGCTTAATAATTAATTTTATTTCAAAAAATGAAAACTCAAATCGTTCTCGGAATGGCCGCTTTAGCTCTTGGGCTAGTTGCCATTAAGTCTTTTACTCCTGTGCTCGCTTATCGTGGTGACGCTTCTGTCAAAGGTCCTAACTACACCGAAGCTCGTCATACCACCAATGTTACTGCCTTTCAAAAAGGTGATTACAAATCCTGGGCTGCCAATATGAGTGGTCGAGGCGCTACCAGATTCGTTACCGAATCTAATTTTAAAGAATTCGCTTCTGCTCAATTAGCTTCACAAAAAGGTGACAATACCTTATTGAATGCTTTCAGAGTCAAATATGGTATGGGTCAAGGCAATGGTAATGGTCAAGGTCGTGGCATGGGAATGCACACCAATCAGTAATTTTTTATCAATTCCCAAAACCCCCTGAGTTTATCAAAGGGGGTTTTTGTTTAAGTTATACTTTATTAATGATAAAACTCTATTTTCTAACCCTAACCGTCTTTTTAGCTATCGATGGTCTCTGGCTTACCTTAATAGCCAAGAATTTTTATGCCAAGCACCTGGGATATCTCATGAGTAAGACTCCCAATCTTGCCGCCGCTGGAATTTTTTATCTGATTTATATAGTCGCTATGCTGGTTTTTGTTTTGGTTCCGGCTATTGAAAAAAAATCTTTGATGCAGGCCATTACTATGGGGGCTCTCTTTGGTTTATGTGCTTATGCTACCTATGATTTGACTAACCTCGCCACTATCAAAGATTGGCCACTTTTAATTACCGTTGTTGATCTAATTTGGGGGACTACCTTATCAGCTCTTGTCGCTGGTGTTAGTTTTTCAATTTACAAATGGATATCCTAAATAATTTGTCAGCTGTCGCTTTTTTGATCTTTGGCTACATGACCGCCTGGTTTGTTATTTCCCTAATAAAGAAGCGAAATGATATTGCCGATATAGCGTGGGGTATGGGTTTTATACTTATATCCGCATACAATTTATATACAAATTTTGACACCCGTATTTTGCTAATTTCTCTCCTGGTTTTTATCTGGGGATCGCGTCTGGCTATTCATATTTATCATCGCAATAAAAACAAAAAAGAGGACTTTCGTTATCTTCAGTGGCGTCACGACTGGGGTAAATATTTTTACCTCCGCTCTTATCTCCAGGTCTATCTTTTACAGGGATTTTTTATGTGGCTGATTGCCTTTCCCTTAACAATTCACAGTAGTGGTTTTAATCTTCTAAACCTTTTGGGAATTTTAGTCTGGGTTTTTGGTTTTTACTACGAATCCACCGCTGATGCTCAATTGGCCGCATTCTTAAAAGACCCTAAGAACAAAGGCAAAATTATGGACCGGGGTTTGTGGGCTACCAGTCGTCACCCCAACTATTTTGGCGAGGTTACTATGTGGTGGGGTATCTGGCTTCTCAGTTTTAGCAATTTAGACAGCTTTATATCTATTATTGGCCCCCTTACCATCACTTTTTTAATTCTTAAAGTTTCCGGAGTTCCGCTTCTGGAAAAAAAATATCAGGGCAATCCTCTCTATGAGGCTTACAAAAAGAAAACCAGTATTTTTATTCCTCGTCCTTGACACCCCCCAGGGGTGTATGTATAATAGTTTTATGAAGTCTAATCAACAACGCTTGAATAACGTCATTGGCCAAATCGAAGGCGTTAAAAAAATGATGGACAGTAACGTTGATTGTCTCAAAGTTCTTACTCAACTCAAGGCCATTAAGTCGGCTATCGGTGGGGTTATGGACTCTGTTGTCGAAGACAAATTCGACACCTGTCTCAAATCAGTTTCACCTGATGATAAAAATTTATTAGTTCAAATAAAAAAATATGTCAAGTCCAATTAATGTGGTCGGTACAGAAAATTTTAATTTAGAAGTTATCAAATCAAATATTCCGGTTTTAGTCGATTTTTGGGCCCCCTGGTGCGGACCCTGTCAAATGATGGCTCCAATTTTGGAGAATGTTGCCGCCAAAATGGATGGCAAGATAAAAATTGTCAAAGTCGATACCGAACAACCCGAAAATCAACAACTGGCCATGGATTATCAAATCCAAAGTATTCCCAATATGAAATTCTTTAACAATGGAGAATTTGTCAAAGATTTCATTGGCTTCAGACCGGAAAACATTCTTACTGAAGAGCTAAACAGTATTATTGGTAAATAACCCTGATGTCTCATACCGATAAAAAATTTATAAATCAAATTATTAAACTGATCAATCGCTTAAGCCATCGTCTCTGTCTTGGAGTTAAAAATTGTAAAAATTAAAAATATGTTTAAACAAAATGAAGGTCAATTAGACAAAAATATTCGTTTGGCAATCGGTCTTATCGCCCTATTACTGGGATTATTCATCTTCACAGATATTCTTCAGATAATTGCACTTGCCGTTGCCGCTTTAGCTTTCTTTACCGGTCTTACCGGTTTTTGCGGCCTCTACAAACTTTTAGGTATCAGTACAAAAAAATAATTAAAAATAATAGCAATGGACTACCAAGAGATATTAAATCTACCGAAGACCATTGCTATTGTTGGTCTATCCGACGACTCCACCCGGCCAAGTTATCAAATTGCCCAGTATCTAATCAATACCGGATATAAAATTATTCCGGTTAATCCAACTATTGACGAAGTCTTAGGTCTAAAATCTTATCCCAACATTTCCTCGGTTCCCGCTGATATAAAAATTGATATTGTGGACGTTTTTCGTCGCTCCGAACAGGTTGTTCCCATAGTCGAGGATATTATAAAAAGTGGTCGAAAACCATTTATTTGGTTTCAGGAAGGAGTTGAAAACATCGAGGCCCAGAAATTAGCTCAGGACCATAATTTAGACATGGTTCAGAACCTGTGTATTATGAAAACCCACTGGGGTTTAAAATAATTTATTCCCGACAGCAATTAACTGCTTTTTCAACCAATTTTCCCAATTTGTCAAAAATAGATCCGGAACCTTTTTTCTTCGGTTTTTTATCGTCAGAAATAAAGGGTATTTCTTTTGAATCCTCGTGCTTGATATCGTTTTTTGTCACCAAACCCAAGTTCAATCCCCAAAACAGACTATAAAGCTGATAGGATTTTTGGAATAAATCAGCGGCATCTTTTTTGTCACCCTTGGTCAATGATTTGGTTCCCACTTCCATAAATCTCATTGAAGCTGCCAATAAATGTTTACTAATACACCACACCTCACCCTCATATTCTTTAATAATTCTTTTCAAGGCACTTTTTCTCATTTCTCGGATTTCATTCAATAAATCCAAATATTTTTCATCACCCGTTTTGTTATAGGTGAAGAAAAAATGTTCTTCCATTGAAATTAAATTCATGATGGCAATTGACAAGTCTTCATCCGAAGACAAATCAAGTTTGTGCCCCTTTTCCATGGCTTTAACCTTATTCATAAATTGGTCTATGTTTACTATATCTTTCATATTTTCAAAAAATAATTAAGTGTTAATTGACTTCTATTATATAATTTTTCCTCAGTCAAAAAACATTTTTAAATAAATAAATAAAAATTTTAGATAATAAATCCCAACTCCGACAAATATTATCGCCACAATTTTTCGAATGATTTTTTCAATTTGTGATACTTTGGCAAAAACTAAACTAATTCTTTTGGCACTATAAGCAATTATGAAAGAAAATATAATCACCGGCAATCCGGTTCCCAGGGCAAAAAGAGGCGGCAGTAGCAGGCTTTCATTCGATTTTAAAACCATCGGTATCAATACTCCAAAAAATAAAACTCCACTATAAGGGCAGAAGGCTAAGGCAAAAAGCATCCCCAAAAGCAACGAGCCAAGATAACCCTTTTTGGATAACCACAATTTAATCTCCTCTATTTTAGAATTATTAGTTTTTAAATTAATTTTGATGACATCGGTCATAACTAAACCGATTACTATTAAAACCGGACCTAAAACTTTGTCTCCCCAGCCTTGAAAAATTGACGAAATTTTAAAAGACGACAATCCAAAATATATCAATGTTGCCAATAGGGTATAGCTAATTCCTCTGCCCAAAGTATAAAAAAGCCCGTTTAATAAAGTGTTTTTGGTTGTTTTTATATCTTTAGAAATATAAGCAATCGCCGTGATGTTGGTGGCCAATGGACACGGACTAATCGAGGTCATTATTCCTATCAAAAATGCTGACAAAAGTGGAATATTATAACTATCGATTAAATAATTTATCCAGTCCATTTTAGAGAAGAGATTTTAATTTTGTTTCAAAATAATTTTTCATTTGAGTCTCATTGGTAACCAATCGCCACACGGTTGTGTCTTCTTCATGGATATTTGTTCCATCTTTAATAGTGTTAATAAATAGTGCCGACCCGGTAACCTTATATTCTTGTGTTATTTTGTAATTTTCAGGTAAATCAATATTAATTTCTTTAAAAGTAATTTTTCCGGATTTAAATTCGTCGGGAAATTTTTCTTCAACAACGGCTTTAGAATATTTACCAACATTAATACAAGAAATACACCTATTGGTAGTGTGAAAAACAAACACTTCAATTTTTTCGGATCCTTTGGGTAAAGAAGTAACACTCGTTTGAGTTGGTATTATTTGTAAGTCTGAAACTGCCTTTTCAGCCTTTGGATTTCCCAATCCTCCAATCACAAATCCCAACCCTAAAACCACTAAAATAATTATTAATAATTTATACATTGTCAAAGAAAATTAAATAAATAACCAATCATCATTATGCCAATTGTGGTAATTCCAAAAAATATCGCCAAGAGTTGCCACCGCATCGCTTTTTTAAGAATTAGTGCTTCCGGAATCGATAAAGTAACTGTCGCCGTCATAAAAGCCAAAGCTGTTCCCAGAGGTATACCCTTACCAATTAATGCCTGAACAATGGGTATTACCGAGACTGAGTTGGCGTATAGGGGCACACCAAGTAAAGTTGCGATAGGTATCACCCACCACGCCTTTATTGATAAATATTTTTCTATCAGTGCTGCTGGGATAAAACCATGAATTATAGCCCCCAAGGTAACTCCCAAAATCACATAGGGAAAAATTGTTTTTGTAATTTTGATTCCGTCATTCCACCAGTATTTCAACAGTTTTGTTAACGTCATTTTTTCTCCGCCGTTTTCCATTTCAATATCAGCTTTTGATTTATATTTCAACAAATCTTGATTAACATATTTTTCCAAATGTAACCTTTGAATAATCATTCCTCCCACCACTGCTACCACGATTCCTACCAAGTTATAAATAATCGTTGTTTTCAATCCAAACAAAGCTGGAAATAAAATTAATGAGGATTCATTAACCAAGGGCGAAGCAATCAAAAAAGCAAAAGTTACTCCCAATGGAATTCCTGCTGACAAAAAACCTATAAATAGGGGAATCGATGAACATGAACAAAATGGAGTTATCACTCCAAGTATTGCCGCCATCAAATAATCCAATCCAAACCATCGCTTTTTGGTCAATAAATCCCGGACCTTTTCGGTCGGAAAATAATAACGGGTCATCGCCATTATGTAGTTAATAAAAACTAACAAAATTCCAATCTTAACCGTGTCACCAATGAAAAATATAAGTGCCGACCCCAAGTATGAATCAGCCTGCAGTCTTAACCAACTTGTTGTAATTGTATTCGCCAATAATTCTATTGGATAAAAGATATCCATATTTAGCAACACCCACCTCCACAACAATTATTTTTTTCTTTATCTCCACAATCACCATCTTCGCAGGTACACTTTGATTTTTCAGTTTCCTCAATTTTGCCATTGTTATCTTTAGAAATTATTTCTTTAATTTTTTCGAGGCTTCCTGATCCGGTCATAACTGGCTTGCCATCAATAGCCATTACCGGAGATTGCATTATTCCCATTTCAATAATTTTTGAGATATCAGTAGAATATTCGACCTCTACTTTTATGCCCAATTCCTTCACTGCTTTTTTAGTTAGTTCATATAAATTTTTACAGGTTGGACAACCGGAACCTAATACTTGGATTTTCATACTTTGATTTTAAAAATTAAATTAGTAATATCTTTACCTTTTGGTGTCAAAGAATAGTGGACAAAAAGTCCGCGTTTTTCATCTTTTATTATTCCGATATCTTTTAGATCTTTTAAGTGGTGGGAAATTAGACTTTGAGACAATCTCACTTGTTCCATTATTTCGCAAACACAATGTTCCTTATCGAGGAGGATACATAAAATTTTTAAACGGCTCTCTTCAGCCACGATTTTTAACATCGCAGCCAAAGAATTTACTTTTTTTGATTTTATAGTTGTCCCGGAACAGCATTTACATGAACACATATTCATATAGTATCTCTATTCAGACAGTTGTCAACGGGGATCTTTATTAGTTGATGCCATTCTATACCACAGATATGTAGAAAAAATCGCAATTAGTTCTGGACTATTTTAAAACCTATGATATAGTTAACCATAATTACCCGATAGTAAGACATATGAAATTTACCGATAAAATGCCACCAAATCAGTTTTCAAATGGATCAGAATTTTCTCAAAACGTCTTAAATCCCAGTCATCAACTTCAAATTAGAGAGACAAAAACACCATCAACCTTTACTGACAATCTTCCACCCCTTCAGTGTCGGATTCCGACAGTCGCTTATTCCAATTATTCCATTATCTACAGGGTGCGATGACATTTCGTCTCTAATTTTAAATATCTTTTCCCAATATTTGCTATTCTTAATAGATGTCATCTCTCACTGCCCCAGAGCTAATTGGTCTTCTGCTAAAAAATAAAATTTCAACTCAAAAAGAGTTGTCTGCGGCCGATGAATACGCTCAAAAAAATAAGTTATCCTTGTCTGAAGTTTTAATTCAAAAAGATATTATTATCGACGAAGATCTGGGTAAGCTTTTAGCTTCTCATTTTGAACTTCCTTTTATTAATCTAAGTAAAATTGTCGTCACTCCGGAAACTTTTGACAGTATCCCTTTTTCTTTGGTCGAAAAATACAAAATAATAATTTTTAGTCGTGACGACAAAATTCTAAAAATTGCCACTTCTTCACCTCCGGTAAATTCTGAAATATTACAAAACATTGCCAAAAAAACTGGTCTTGAAATTGAGATATACTATTCCTCTGATACTGATGTTGACAATTTTATTACCAATCATCGTCAGGATCTTCAAAGTACTTTCGAAAAACTTCTAAAAGAGGGGGTAACTACTACCACCCTTGATGGTACTGACGACCCACCAGTTGAAAAAATTGTTAATCTGCTTATTGAAACGGCTTACCACGAAAAAACTTCCGATATCCATATTGAACCTCAGGAAAAAAATGCCATTATTCGTTTTCGTATTGACGGTATTTTAAGTGATGTTCTAACTGTTCCCAAGCTTCTTCACGATCGTTTAGTCACTCGGATAAAAGTCATGTCGAGCCTTCGCACCGATGAACATTTAAGTGCTCAGGACGGCAAAATCAAATTTCATACCAAAGAAGTTTATTTTGATTTACGTGTTTCCATTATTCCTATCGTTGATGGAGAAAAGGTAGTTATGCGTTTACTTACCAGTAATCTTGGTGATTTTGGTTTGTCAGACTTAGGCATGAATGAAAAAGACATGGAAAAGGTCAAGGCCGCATTCAATAAATCTTACGGTATGTTACTTTCTACCGGTCCCACCGGTTCCGGTAAAACCTCCTCTATTTATTCTATTTTAAAGATATTAAATGCTCGGGAAAAAAACATTACCACCATCGAAGACCCGGTTGAATATCGTATTGTCGGTGCCAATCAGATTCAGGTTAACAACCGCACCAATCTAACTTTTGCCAATGGTTTACGTTCTATTTTACGACAGGACCCCAACATAATCTTTGTTGGAGAAATCCGCGATAATGAAACGGCTGGTATTGCTATCAATGCCTCATTGACTGGCCATCTGGTTTTGTCGACTCTCCACACCAATACTGCCGCCGCGGCTATTTCCCGTTTTATCGATATGGATGTCGAGCCATTTCTGGTTGCCTCTACTGTCACCATAATTATTGGTCAACGTTTGGTCCGTCGTATTTGTGAAAAATGTCGCATCTCTTTTACTATCACCCGTGATGAACTTTTGAAAAGTCTGTCCGATGATATGATTACCAAACACTATATCCCCGTTGGTAAAAACAAAGAAATTCGGATCTACAAAGGCAATGGCTGTAAACATTGCCATAACACTGGCTATGCTGGTCGTATCGGTCTTTTTGAAGTTTTGGAAGTTAGTAAAAAAATTCGTGAACTGATTATCAAAAGAATCGGCACCGATGAAATCTTAGAACAGGCCAAAAAAGAGGGTTTTAATACCATGCAGGACGATGGTCTCGACAAAATTACCAAGGGTATTACCACTATTGAAGAGGTATTGAGGGTTACCAAAAACGAACAAGAATGAAAACTACCTCTGTCACCTTTAGTACCGATGAAAAGCTAAATCTTTTGAGTAATTTGGCCACTATGCTTTCGTCAAGCATTCCCATTCTAGAAGCGGTCAATACCTTGTTGGATGACTCCAAAGGCAATCTTAAATTTTTTCTAACTGTTCTTCGTGAAGATTTAACTGCCGGTAATCGGGTCAATACTACCTTTGCCAAATTTCCCAAATCTTTTGACCGGGTTATTGTCAATTTAATTAAAGGAGCTGAGGAGAGCGGTACCTTGGAGACCACTTTAAAAGATATTAAAGAAAACATTCAAAAAGAATCAGAATTTTCGGACAAAATCAAATCTGCGATGATGTATCCGGCCATTATTTTCTCGGTTCTGGTGGGTGTTATGATGATGATTTTGATTGTCGTTATTCCCAAGATCTCAGTCGTCTTTAGCCGGCTTCGGGTTACTTTACCTCTACCAACAAAAATCATGATTTTTTTGTCTGATTTTTTGATAACAAAATATCTTTATATAATTTTTGGAATTATTGTTTTCGGTATCATTGTTTTTTATCTTTACAGAGAACACCGGGCCTTTTTTACCAATATTATTGTGTCTTTACCTCTGATTTCAAAATTATCCAAAAAAATTGATTTAACCCGTTTCGCCCGTAGTCTTTTTTTACTTTTATCTTCTGGTCTGCCAATTTCTACTGCTCTTGAGTTTTCTCAGGATGTCGTTGTAAACCAACAGATAAAACGCTTAATTCAAGAAGGTCGCAAGGTACTTACCTCAGGTAAACAATTTTCTACCGGTCTAAAAAATAATCACGGTGCTATTCCTACAATGATGGTCAAGCTGATTGAAGTGGGTGAAAAAAGCGGTACTTTGGAGAAATCGATGGAGGATATTTCGGAATATATGGATTATCAGGTTTCCAAAGATTTAAAGACTATTACCACTCTTATTGAACCTATTATGTTAATTTTTGTTTCTATTGCCGTCGGTGGCATGATGATTTCAATTATTGGTCCTATTTATGGTCTTATCAGTCAGGTTGGTGGCCGTCGTTAATCTATTTTTTTATATACTCCGAAATTGTTTTCAAAAACTCATCTGGATTCATTTCTGCTTTATATAGACAAGCCGCTGCCCCTCTTTGGGTAGCTTCTTTTATTACCGGATCATAAGCCAAATTAGTCAACAATATTATTGGACCGTTACTTTTTTTTGGTCTTTCGTCTTCTAGTTTTCTTAATATTCCAATTCCATCAAGATATGGCATCATCACATCAAGCAGAATTAAGTCATATCCACCTTCAACAATTTTTTCAAAACCTTCTTTCCCATCAACTGCCATTTCTACTTCATAACCAGCATCCGTCAATATCTCTAAATAAAGCTCGCGAATATACAAATCATCATCGACTAAAAGAATTTTTGACATATATTAATTGTACTTAAATCAAAATTAAAAGCAATCCAATTGTGTTAATCTTTTATAGCTAATGTCAAACCAATACAGTCTTATCAATCTTACTTCTGAGCTCCACGAACTTTCCAGTTTAATCAAATTACTCGCTATTGCTGCTTTTTGGTTTTTTATTAGTTTTGGTCAGGGTTTATTTCCCAATTTAACCTTTGATAATCAGTCAACCCTATCCATTTTAGTTATTATTGCCTTTGTTATTAACTTTATCACCGAAATAATCATTTATTTTCAAAAAAAGAATTTAGATGATTTTCGTCAAATCATCAGTGTCCAAATTATCATCAACACTTTTTTATTACTCGGTTTTTTAATTTTAGTTGACCATATTAATGGTCCTCTTTTTCTTTTATGTACTTTGTTGGTTATGGAATCTTCTCTCAATTTAAATCCCTTTTTGCCATTAATTGTGGTTACTATTATGGGTACTTTTACTGTTGTCGAGTGGGTAATTCTTTTGTCATATGGTCAAATTACTCCGGATGTTATGAGTATTTCCACTTTTATAATTCGGATAGTCATCCTAATATTTCTGATGGCTTACGGTAAATCCATGTCCGATTCTCTTATCGTTGCTCGAGAGGTCGATAAAATGAAGGATGAATTTATTTCTATTGCCAGTCATGAATTACGCACCCCCATGACTGTCATCAAATCATATTTGTGGATGGCTTTAGGTGATCACAGTGTTTTACTAAAACCCAAATTAAAATCTTATCTTAAAAGATCTTACGATTCGACGAACCGTTTAATTAAATTGGTCAATGACATGTTAAATATTTCTCGGATTGAATCAAGTCGCATGTCTATGGAATTAGAACAGGTCCAAATGTTGGATTTAACCATGGGAGTGGTTGAAGAATTTAATTCCCGTTCCCTTAAAAATGATATCAATATCAAAATAGACGCTCAGTCTTCTCTTCCTTTGGTTATCGCTGATCCCGACAAGATTAAAGAGGTCTTTTTTAATTTAATTGGAAATTCTTTAAAATACACTCCAAAAGAAGGCACCATTGTTATTGATTTTCGTAGCGACAACAATTTCCTAACTACTCGGGTTATTGACAACGGATCTGGTATGACTCAAGAGATGATTAACAATTTATTTCAAAAATTTGGTCTTATCGCTGGGTCTTTTCAAACCAATCAATCAAATAATGCTAAAGGTACCGGTCTTGGCCTATACATTTGTAAACAAATTATTACTCTCCATCATGGTGAAATCTGGGGATCCTCTCCTGGTTTGAACAAGGGTTCAACTTTTGCCTTTACTCTCCCAATTTATAGCCCTGGAAAATTCAAAATGTATAGCAAACAATTCCAGCATACTAGTAATATCGGCATCATTCACAGTAAAATTTAACTAATGAACCACCGCCCCGGTTTTACTTTGGTAGAAGTTTTAATTATCATGGGAATTTTGGCGATTCTTTTTACGATTTCCTCCCTCAATCTCAGTAACACCGTTCCTCAAAATTCCCTCAACAATGCGGTTGAACTGTTAGTTGCCGATTTAAAACAACAACAATTATCTGCTCTAACCGGAAACACCGAAGGGCAGGAAAATAGTAGTCACTATGGTATTTTTTTTACCGCCGATAAATATACTCTCTTTCAAGGGAGTAGTTACGATGTCAATGAGACCAGTAATTTTGACGTCAATCTCGACGATATTAGTACCTCAACCACTTCTTCGGGTTCGGTAATAATTTTTCAAAAAAATAGCGGTGAAATTCTAAATTTCCAACCCCTAAACAATATCATTACCTTGACTCACAACGACATCGGACAAAGCAAGACAATTACTATTAATAAATATGGCATCATCGAATCAATTTTATAAATCTGCATCAGTATTAGTAGAAATTCTAATCGCTATGGCTCTTATGGCCATAATTACTCCTGCCATTATCAATGGTCTTATCACCAGTCGTCAAGGTGAACCCCAACAAAATCAACGTCAATCTGCCTTGGCCCTTCTCAAAGAGACCCAAGAATCACTTCGGATTATTCGGGAAAAAGGTTGGTCAACATTTTCCACCAATGGCATCTATCACCCTCAAATAAATTCCGGATCTTGGACTTTAATTTCCGGTACTGAGACAACCGGTGATTTTACCAGAAGTATTATTATTAGTGATGTTTACCGCGACACTTCAGGTAATATCGGCACTTCCGGTTTTCTTGACTCTTCTACAAAAAAAGTTGTCATCAATATTTCTTGGCAGGAGCCCTATGCCAGTACTCTTGATTCTCTTTCTTATTTTACCCGTTACATTGATAATTTGGCTTACAGTCATACCTCAATTACTGATTTCAGTATTGGCACCACTCTTCTGGGAACTCAAACTACCAATGTCGCTGGTGGGGAGGTCATTCTATCTAATAACAATTATGCCAAGTGGTGTTCACCAGAATTATCAACCGCTTCCATTGACTTACCCGACGGACCACCGGTTGCTGTCGCCGCTATTGGCAATTCTTCTACCACTTCTATTCCCAACGATGTCTTCGTTGCCGTTTCACCTGACGTTTCAACTCCGGTGAAATTAGCCTATCTTACCGTTACCGCAGACACTTCATCACCCATTCCCAGCCTTCAGGGAACCTTTACTCTTGACCCCTCAAAATATAGCAATCCTTCTTATGTTCCGACAGGTATAGATTTGACCAACGCTTTTAGAACCAACGATGTCAAATATTACAAATCGTCTTCAAATCGAGTTTATGCTCTGATAGCTACCAACTTACCAAACAAAGAAGTCATTGCTGTCTTAATCAATGATGGTACCGGTCAGATTTATCAGGACCCTGTCAATAAAATTTATAAATACTGGACTTTTTTTAATACTAGAATTTATCAGGGTACCGCCACTCAGGATGAAACTCCTTTTGGTTATGGCGGTATCTCATTGGCAGTCTTAGAAAATAGGGGATATCTGGCCTCTGGAGGTTATCTATATGTCTTCGATCTTAGCAATATTGACAGTAAATCAACCAGTAATGGTCTTGATATGCTCGGCTGTCGGATCGAAATGGATGGTTATGAATGTCTTCCCGGTTCAGGTACTGATAGAAAATATTCCGCCGGACAAACCGGAACTACTTGGAGTACCACCACTACCCCTGCTCATCTTGATTGTTCAGATGGTGGCAATATCGAACTTTACGCCAATAATTATATTTATCCCCTAAAAGTTGGTTCTAATATTTATATTTTTGTTGCGGTTGGGGCTGGTGTCAATCCGGAATTCAATGTTGTTAATGCTACTAGTATCCCCACCAGTAGTAGTAGTCCCAGAATTAGTAATAGCAGTTGTGGTCGTATTGTTGGTGGAAATAGTGCTTGGAAGCGTGTCGGATCTCTGGATTTTAACACCATTTCCAGTACTGAAGAGGCGGCCAATTCCGTCTTTGCCAAATCAGACGGCACTCGTGCTTATATTTCTTCAAATGGAGGAATCGATTCAAATCATGACGGTCAACCTGATAGTTATCAGCTCTATGTCATTGATACCACTAATAAAAGCGCTCCCCGTTTTATTTCCGGTACCTCCTCACCCCCAAGTAGTGGTTATTACTATGGCAGCGGCGCCAATGCTCAATTATTTCCCCGTCGTTCCCTGACTGTTTTAAATGGTCAGCGGGCAATTTTAGTTGGAAAAGACGGTACTGCCGATGCTGACGATGCTTCAGAATATCAGGTTTTAAATATAAGTAGTGAAGCTTCTCCGGCGTTCTGTGGTAGTGTCAATTTCGATCAGGGGTTCAACGATTTAACCTCAGTCTCTGAAGCCGACGGTGACAATTTTGTTTATATGGTTGCCAATACTACTGAAAAACAATTAAAAATAATTCAAGGAGGACCGGATACCGGGATTTATGTTTCTTCAGGAACATTTGAATCATCAGCCTTTGATACCAACAACACTACCGCCTTCAATCGTTTTAGTGCCAATATTACCAATCCGTCGCAAACTTCAATTTCCCTTCAAATCGCAGTTGCCAATGCTGTCAACAATAATTGTGTTGATGCTTCCTATACCTTTATTGGTCCTGATCCAACTGATTACACCGGTAGTTATTTTATCCCCTCAGGATTAACCATTAGTGGAGCCATTCCTTTAACTGGTGTTACGAATTATTCCAATCCCGGTCGTTGTATAAAATATAAAACATTTTTTAGTACTCTCGACAATTCTCAAACCCCTTCCCTCCAAGATATTACTGTTAATTACTCACCATAAATGAAAAACAAATTAAAAAAAGCCACGACTATCGTTGAATTAACCCTATACATGGGGCTTTTATCAATATTTTTATTGATATTATTTGATTTATTTTCTCAAATTATCAGTACTCAAACTCGTTCTGTTGCCGTTTCTTTAGTTCAAACCAATGGTAATTTTTTGCTTAGCAAACTTACCCACGATATTAATCAAGCCAATGCGATAACTATACCTGCTTCTATAGGATCTTCTGCTGTTAGTATGACTCTCACTATTGGTACCACCAATGCTTCTTATACAGTTTCCAACGGGCGACTTACCATAACCGATTCTTCCGGTACATTTAATCTTAGTGATGTCGACACAACTGTTTCTAATTTTGTCGTCACTAGGTTAGGTAACTCTGGTGGCAAAGCCGGTTTAAAAATTATCTTTACGCTCACAAGTAATGTAGTTGATAATTCCAATCTAAAAACCAAAACTTATCAAACTTTTGTTTCTCTCAGATGAAAACAAATAATCTAAAATTAATTTCAAAATCAGGTCAAGCTCTAACTTCACTTCTGATAATTATGTTTGTTGGTCTAATTATTATCACTACTTCATCTGCCTTAATTAATACCAGCCTTTCCTCAACTGCATTACTTTTAGAGGCCAATGATGCTTTAGTTGTTGCTGAAAGCGGTGCCGAAGATGCTCTTTTAAAAATTCTTCGAAATCCGTCGTATGTTGGCGGCACTCTTCCTTTTGATATTGGCCTTGCGACTATTAGCGTTTCTTCAACCAATCCTTATACTTTTGTTTCCAAAGGTACTGTCGGTCAGCATCAAAGGTCAATTCAGGTTATTATAAATAATAACAACGGTATTATGACCGTTAGTTCGTGGAAAGAACAATAAAATGAAATCTGCCTCAAAATACATTATCTTTTTAGAACGGCAACGTTTAACCCTTGCCGGCACTGATCTTGCCACCCCTTTGATTCTTGATTTTCCGACCAGTATTGTCCAAGATATTGACGTCATTGATACTGAATCCTTCAATTTTCTTTTAGCCTCTTTTGTTGAACAATCAAAAATATCCCCGAACGACATTTTGCTCGTTGTTTCACCGGATATTTATTATGAAAAAAATATCCCTCTTTCAGGTGATCCCACTCAACGTCAAAATCAAATAGATCTTTTTCTCCAAACTGTTCCATTTAAAAATCTAATATACAAAGACTATTCTCTGGGTAGTCAACCTCGGCTTATTACTCTCAACAAAAATTTTTATGAACCAATTGCCAAATTTTTTGAAAAAAGTGCCTTTAACATTGTTGCCATTATGCCCCTTTTTGTTTTGACTCATTTTCAACTTAGTCTGACCTCTTTTTTACCAAAAGAAGTCAAAGAAATTTTTCAAAAGTACAAAATAATGGAGCCTTACAGTTTTATGAATACCGAAGATATCGATAAAATCATGACTACTGAAATTCATCGCCCCAAAGAAGAAATTACCAAGACCACGATTATTTTAATAGTCGTTTTCTGTTTACTTTTTGTGGTTTTGCTAGTTTATTTATTTGTCATGCCGCGTTTTGCCAAAGCGCCGTCTCCAAAAATTATTCCCGGTAATTTGTCTTCAGTTCCGTCTCCAACATCGGCTGTCACAGATACTATTCCCACTCCAACTCCAATTTATCTAGTGGAAGCTACGATGCGAATAAAAGTTATTAATAGTTCTGGTGTTACCAATCAAGCCGCCAAAATAAAAACGTCCCTGCTTTCTCTTGGTTACAAACAAATTGAAACCCTGTCATCTTCTCGAGTTACCGCTTCCAAAAATCAAATAAATTTTTCCTCTACCGTCTCACCTGAATCTCGACAAAGGATAATTAAGATTGTCGAAGAAATTGCCGGGCCAAGTGGAGAGATAGAATCAGTAACTTTGTCAGATGTTGATGTTCTAATAACCACCACTTTTAAGCAAAATAATTAAGCTACTCCTTGACATTTACCGTATATTTCGTCTAGTCTTTTATAAATGAAACACACAATCTGCCTCCCCAAAAAAAAGGGTTTCACCCTTATTGAACTCTTAGTCGTCATCGGTATTTTGGCTCTATTACTCGCTATTACTCTCATCGCCATCAACCCCGCAAAACAATTTATGCAAGCCAACGATACCAAGCGTAGCAGTGATGTTAACGCTATCTTAAATGCTTTAAATCAGTATGCTGCTGACCACAAAGGCCAGCTTCCTGCCGGTATTGGTGCCAGTGCAGTTTCCATCGGATCTTCCGGTGGTGTTGATCTCTGTGCTAGCTTAGTTACTGAATATCTGGCTGCTCTTCCCACCGATCCAACTATCGGTAGTGCCAACGCTGTTGTCGGTGCCCCGGTCACTGTTTGTACTCAAGCCTATGACACTGGATATAGCATTTCTCGAAGTGCTTCCAACAACCGTTTAACAGTTACAGCTACCAGCGAAGTTAATCCTGCAGTTCCAATTCAGGTTACTCGCTAATTCGTCCTTTATACTTTTAACCCCCCGTTTTCTCGGGGGGTTTTGTTTACCATCTTGACAAATATGTTAGTTTATTCTAACATATAGTTAGAAATAATTAACATATTAAATGCAAACCAAGATAAAAGAGTATCGTGCTAAATTAAATCTAACCCAGGAACAATTAGCCGATGTCGTCAATGTTCGTCGTGAGACGATAGTCTTTTTAGAGGCTGGAAAATACAACCCGTCTTTAAAATTAGCCCATGATGTGGCTAAAGCTCTAAATACTTCTATGGATACACTTTTTATTTTTTAATTTATTTATCTATTAAATTATTTATCTAAATATGATTGGCAATCCAAAATGGTTCTCTCCTCGAAAATATAGTGGTTGGGGATTAACGCCCAATTGTTGGCAAGGCTGGGCATATATAATGATTATTGCCCTACCGATGGTTGTTATTAGTAAGCTGTCTTTACCGGGTAATTGGTCAGTAATTATAATGTTGATCTGGGGAATAATATTTTCTGTGGATTTCATTGATATTTTTATCAGAATGAAAAAAGATGAACGGGATACAGTTCATGAAGCTATCTCTGAAAGAAATGCCTTATGGTTTATTATCGGTGCCTTGGCCATTGGCATTGCCTATCAGGCCTCGCTCAGTGTCACCAAAAACACCTATCAGGTTGATCCGGTAATTTTAGTTGCTCTCTTAGGAGGGACACTAGTCAAAGCCATAACCAATTTTTATCTTCGCGATAAATAAAGTTAATTTAAGGCTCTGCTTACTATTTGATTGATCCATTCATTTTTAAGATAAGCCCTTGTTTCTTTATGGTTTATTTTATTGGCTTTTTCATAATATTCTTTAGCCTTTTTTACGTCATTTCTTAAATAGGAAATAGTCATTTTTGATAAATCCCAATAATAATCAGTGTCGCAAATCACTTTTGCTTTATCTAAATAGCTATCAGCGGTGTTCAACCTTTGAGAAGGATCATACCGCCATGTTGCTAGACGAATCAACCAATCAGTCCTGGAAATATATACCCCATATAATCCACCATTTGAATCAAAGATTTTCTCAGCCTCTGTTTTTGGTAAAGGATTAAACTGAGTGTTTTTTGGGTACATGACAGTTATTTTTTTAGCAAAAAGTTCCGAAATTAATCTGAATCCTTCTAAATTTGGATGATGACCATCTGCAAAAAAATTGTTACCAATCAGAGTATTGTCTGATTTTTCTCTTAAATAACTTACAACATCAATAACCCCAATATTCTGGTTTTCGGGTATTTCTAGTATAGATTTATTTTGAAAAGCTACTGCTCTTATTGGCATCATGTCATTGTCTACAGCCATTGAATAGGCTTTCCAGGCGTTTTCATTTTGTCCTAATTCTTGGTATACCTTACCCAACCGATATTGGGTTTCCGCGAATTTATTGTCAATATTTTCTGCTTTTTGATAACTTACCAAGGCTTCAGTATATTCTTTATTTTTTTCCGCTCCTATTCCCCAATCCATATATTTTTTAAATCTATCTTTCTTTGATTCGTCACCTCTAAAAACTGATCTATTCGGATCAAAATCAGCATAATTTCCTGCCACAGTGGAAATAATCATTGGTACTTTATTTTTTTCTAGATATGCAACATTTGATTGAAGCATCTCTTTATTATTATTGAGAATTTCTGTATATACATTAAGATCAACCACCGGAGTGTCAAAAAAAGCCCGGTCATCAATTTCTAATTTGTACAATTTAAGAGCTCTAGCAACTTTATCGGCTAAACGACTTTCCGATATTATTTTGCCAAAAAAATTATCTTTATTTTTTGCAAAAGAAAAACCTACTGAATTATGATAATGTAAAAATTCATCATGTCCGGCATAAATTACAACTAATGATGGAAAGTATATATTTTTTTGATCTACAATTTGTTTAATCCGGTCAGTGACCACATTAAAACCAATTCCCGGTTCCGCCATATTGATCCACTTTAATTCCTTTCCTTCTATTTTCCCCCCCAACATTTTTTCCACCATAATGGGAATAGTATTGAAATACGGTTCTCCCCACATCGAAGATTCACCAAAATAATAAATATTAAAAGTTTTTTCAGTAATTTTATTTTTTTTTACTTTACTTCTTAGAGTCATTTCGTCCGATATTTCCATTAAGAATATCGGTTTTTGTTGATTTTTTATAGAAATATTTTTTTCGTTTTGTCTAATTAATATTTCCAACAACAATAATGTCAGCGTAGTTGACACAATAATTATCAAAAAAGGGACGACAATTTTAAAGATTTTATTTAACATTTTGATTCAAAAGTATATCATCCACCCCCCTTGTATTTATTTTAAACTCCTACTAAACTAATAGTAGTATGAAACAAAAAAATAAAATTAAAGCGTTACTAAAATATGTTATTCTGGCTCCTTCGGGTTACAACACCCAACCATGGAAGTTTCGGCTAGGGGATAATTCCTTGGAAATTATTCCGGACTATTCTCGTGCCCGTTTAAATACTGACCCTGATTATCGGGAGTTTTACATGAGTCTTGGTGCTGCTGCCTTCAATCTTGAAATAGCTGCCAGACATTTTGGTATGGGTTATCAGAGATCTTATCTAATTGACGATATCAAACAAAAATATTCTATCTTTTTTCAATTTAACGACCACAAAGTAGAATTAGACAAGACTCCCTTATTTAAGGCAATCTCAACACGCCGCACCAATCGTTTTCCATACAAGGATGAAAAATTATCCAAAATATTAATTCGTGAACTCCGTAATTTATCCACACCCGATTCGGTTGAATTTTCCTTAATCACTCGTCCTGGCGATATTACAGCTTTTACGAAATTAATTAATTATAGTTATCTTCTCTGGTCACGTCAGCAGGCTATGATTGACGAGTTAGAAACTTGGTTAAGGGATGATTTGGAATTTTCTCCCGATGGTTTGCCCACCGGAGTAATTAATTTATATAAAATGGCTATCAATATAAAATATCTCCATCACCCCAATGATCCAAAAAGTGAACTAGAGTCAATAAAAAACCAGAATTTAGCTAAAAGTGCCCCTGCTTTAGCAGTAATTTCGACCAAAAAAGATTCCGTCCATGACTGGTTCCAAGCCGGGGAATTTTTTGAATTGTTAGCCTTAACTTTAGCTACTCATGGTATTACCACTGATTTTTTTAATTATCCTCTTGCTTTAAAAAAGACTCGTCGGAGTACTGCCAGTCTAATTAACTCTTCATCTCTACCTCAATTGTTGTTTCGTTTGGGTAAACCAACTATTATTACTCCCCGTACTTCCCGGTATCCACTTTCCAAGCTTCTGATTTCTTGAGATTAGGGTAAAATACAGGGTATCTGTGCCCGTATTCCAATGGATAAGATTTTCCCCTCCGAAGGGAACGATGCGAGTTCGATTCTCGCCGGGCACACAAACCCTGAGTTTCAAAATCCCTATCCTGAGGTATAATAAGTGATGGAATCTTATTTCGACGAGCGCTCCGCCGGGGGTATCGTTTTCAAAATTGTCGATGGTTGCGTTTTTTGGTTTGTCATCAAAACTCTTTCCAAAAAAAATACCACTCGTTTGGCCCGCAAAACCCGCCACACCATTTATAAATTTCCCAAAGGTCATTTAAATGTTAATGAAGTCTTAAAACATGCCGCTATCCGTGAAGTAGAAGAAGAGGGAAGAATTAAGGCTGAAATTATCGATAAGATAGGTTCCCGTGATTATATTATCTGGGACGAAGCCTCCAATAAAAAAATTATTAAAAAAGTTACTTTTTTCTTAATGGAGTATCTTGGTGAAAGCAGTCTTAAGTATTACGATCGGGAAACTGTTGTTGATAGAGAGTGGTTTACTTACGAAGAAGCTCTAAAAAAGCTAGCTTATGATTTCGAAAGAAATCTATTAAAAAAAGCTCATTCTAAACTAGAAGCTTTATTAAAAGGCAAAAAATAGGTAGAATAAAGCGCTCTGGAGGGGTCGGATAGTGGTTCATTCCACAGACCTGGAAAGTCTGCGGCTCACAAGGCCTCGCGGGTTCGAATCCCGCCCCCTCCGCCAATTTTCGAATGTTCCATAGTTGCCAGAAAATAATTTAAATTTAAAAGGTTTAGAGATAGTAATATTGTAATTGGTGATATCATTTGATATGAGTCAGAAACTAATATTGGTTTTGATTACCAGTTTGATATTGGCAAGGTGTACAGTTGAACCGAAGAAAGAAGAAATAATCGTAATACCAACAGTTACGGAGGAAATACCAGTCGAGCAACTAGTCGAAAATGACCAGGATGAACATGGATGCAAGGCTTCGGCGGGATATAGTTGGTGTGAAATAAAACAAAAATGTTTGAGAACCTGGGAGGAGAAATGTGAAGAGGAAAAAGTTGAGGAAACTGTGAAGGATGCGGTGACTAAAATATTGATTGAAAAATATAATTGGGATAAAAATAAAGTGTCTGTTCAAGTAAATAAAGAATTGAATAATTTTGCTACTGGATCGGTGGGATTTGGGGAAGAAATTGGGGGCGGTGGGTGGCTTGCTAGAAAAGTGGAAGGAAAATGGGAAGTAGTCTGGGATGGAAATGGATCAGTAGATTGTCAAAAATTAAGAACAGAATATAAGTTCCCGGATGAAATATTAAAGCCAGGATTTTGTGATTAAAGATAAGGTAACGGTGTAATGAAGCGGTAGACTGATGAAATTTAACCCAGATTAACTACACCTATTCGATATTGCTATACTTAATTATGAAACAATTACCCGCCATCGAATTAATTAAAGTCCGGAAAAAATTTAACGACATTACTGTCGTTTCCGACTTGAATCTATCGGTTAAGGCCGGTGAAATATACGCCCTCATCGGTCCCAATGGTGCTGGTAAAACGACTACCATTAAGATGGTCACCACCTTAATTGAACCAAGTTCTGGTGAAGTCTTAATTTTAGGAAAAAACATTGCCAATCATCCAGAGATAAAAGGGGAATTAGGTTATATCCCCGATGAACCCTTTGTTTATCCCTATTTGACCGGCAAAGAATTTTTAGAATTTGTCGGTGATGTTCACGGTCTATCCCGTGAAGAAAGTCAGAAACGGATTGACTCTTTATTAAATAAATATCACTTAACGGAAGTAATTAATGGTTTTTTTTCCGATTATTCACGGGGTAATAAGCAAAAAGTCACCATCATTGCCGCTTTAATGCACCAACCAAAAGTGTTGGTCGTTGATGAACCTATTGTTGGTCTTGATGTTGAAAGTCAAAGAATTACCAAAAAAATATTTCGTGAATTTGCTGACAATGGTGGAGCTGTTTTACTTTGTACTCACACTCTAACGGTTGCCCAGGATATCGCTGATAGAATTGGAATTCTTAATCAGGGAAAGCTTGTTATTGAGGGAAAAATAAAAGATTTACAGCATCTTATTAAAAAGAAAAACGCTGATTTAGAAACTATTTATCTTGATATTTTAGAATAACAATGAACATTCTTCAGACTTTATCAAATAGGGAAAGACGAAGAGTCGCCAATTGGTTTAAGGACAATACCGCTACCAAACTATTTGTCATTTTTGGATTTTTAGCCGTTGTTTTTGGAATAGTCTTTACTGAATATAGAATTGGTTCAATATATTTAAGATTTGCCAATGAATATGCACCATTCGGACCAGCCATGGCTGTTTATTCACTAAAAGTTGCTGTTTTTTTATTATTTGTTCTCGCCGTTATCAGTTCCACCGCCATTAGTAATTCAACCCTTTATCAAAATAGAACTCTATCCCATCTTTTTACTCTTCCCATCAAGCCAGTGTCTATTTTTATAAGTAAGGTAGTTCCCGGATGGTTGACTTCAACCGGAGTCTTATTACTTTTGATTCCTTTATTTTTTATCTACAACAAGTATATTTTTAAATCTGATTACTTTGTGATTGTTATCGGATTCGGGTTACTCATATTATCAATCGTCAGTCAGGCATTGGGGACAATTTTTTCAACAGGTATTGCTTATTTTTTAGGAAAAATAACCAGGCAAAAACAACTAATAATAATATTTTCTCTAGTATTTTGTTTTGGTATTTTATTAAAATTACTTTTTCCCTCAGGTATGTTTCGCCTAGCTGAAACAGACAGTTATTCAACCTTCCAAAGTCAAATTGATAAATTCCCTCTAATGGGAAAGTTATTACCTACCAATTGGTTGGTAGATAGTTTAACTGGTAGTTTGAGTCTAATCTCGACCCTTAGTGCCGTTTTAGTCATGTTTTGTTTATTAGCAATTGTCAAAATTATTGGCTCTAAATATTATTTGCTGGCTTGGCGGCAGGCTCAAAATCAATCCTATTTAGCCGGAAATAATTTGGAAAAAGGTCAATCAGATTTTGATTTCCCCAAAATTGGAAAAGTAAAAAACATTTATTCCCCCCTCGTTATTAATGACATCCTATCTTTAGTCAGATCGAACACTGAGGTAAATTACAGCCTGTTTTTAGGTAGTATGTTGATAATTTTAATTTTTTCAGTCAATAGTTTAGTGATTCTAAAAGACACCACCCCCGGGCTTTTATTAGCTATAAATTTAATTGCCTTCGTCAGTGTTTCCTTGATATTTTTAATTTCAGCCATGAGATCTATTTTTCCCATGATGGCCAAAGAAAAATTTACTGCTTGGTTTAGTTTCTCCCTTCCCTTATCCCGGGAAGATTTATTAAAGGAAAAGTTGTTGGTTTCAGTATTATTGGGAATTCCCAGTTTACCAGTAGTTATGATAATTGTTCACGGTCTCAGGTTATCTTCGGACAAGGCCCTGGTTTTGACTCTATTAATGACGGCTATTGTTATGTTTATCAATATTTTGCAATGTTTATTTGGTTCCATCTCTCCCAATTTTAAAGAAGCTGAGAATCCCGATGCTGTTAGTACCAGTAGTTTGGGTATCCTGGCTCTCATGCTCTCCTTGTTAGTTATAGCTATCTCAACAATTCAACTGAGCAATTATTTTCATAGCAACATATCCGGTTTAGGATTTGCAATTCGGTGGATATCAATGGTAATTGTAATTACTACTCCAATTTTGTTAATTGCTACCAAATCAGTTCAAAAATACTCTCTGTAAAGGATAACTATTTTTGTATCAACGTTTATTTTTTTTGATTGCCCAAAAAAGGTCATGTGGTTCATTGAATATCCAGTTAAAAAAACCTAATCCGGAATTATGACCGTCCTTTTCATTTCGGATTCCTGAATTGTCTTCGATATCATTTACAAATAATTTTCCTGATTCATCACGGATAAGTGTCCCTTTGAATTTACAGGTTGAACAACCCCGACCATTACAATTTGGACATTTTATAATTTCTACCATTTTACTGTCTCTCCTTTTTTAACCTCATCATAAATGATTTGTTTAGCAATAACATTTTCAATTTTTTCTTTAATGGCTCTCTCCAGTGATCTGGCTCCAAAAGCCGGATTATAGGAATCATCAACAATTTTTTGTAGTTTCTCGTCGGATATTTCAAAGTTAATTTGATTTTCCACTAGTTTTAAATTCATTTGTTTAATCTTTAATTTGGCAATATCCAGTAATTCTGATTTGGACAGGGGATTAAACATAATGATATCGTCAAATCTATTGATAAATTCCGGTCTAAAATATTGTCTAACGACTGGCATTATTATATTTTCTAAAAAATCAATCTTGCTTTGGGCAGTTTCCCTTTTTTCTGAAGAGTGATCAAATATTTCCTGAGAGGCAATATTACTAGTAAAAATTAGTAATGTATTTCTAAAATCCACCACTCTTCCTTGTGAATCAGTCAATCTGCCGTCATCCAACACTTGTAAAAACAAGTCAAAAACTCTCGGATGGGCTTTTTCAATTTCATCAAAAAGGATTAGAGAATATGGTCTTTCAATAACTGCATTTGTTAGTTGTCCACCCTCCTCATATCCCACATACCCTGGAGGTGAACCAATCAGTCTTTGGGCAGTGTGTGATTCTGCATATTCAGACATATCAAAACGCAAAAATGATTTTTCGTCATTAAATATAGTTTTAGCTAAAGTTTTGGCCAATTCGGTTTTACCGACTCCGGTTGGTCCTAAAAATAGAAAAGAACCGGTTGGTTTTTTAGTATCTTTTAGTCCTACCCGCGCCCGTCTAATTGCTTCAGAAACTTTGATCACTGCTTCTTTTTGTCCAATTACATATTGTCCCAATATTCCCTCTAAATCTTTTAATTTTTCTATTTCCGATTCGGTCAAAGAACCAATGGGGATTCCCGTCTTTTGAGCCACTATATTGCGGACATCATTCAGGGTTACTTCTTTTTTATCAGTCAGCAAAACACTGGCACAAGTTTCCTCCAACAGAGAAATAGCCTTTAAAGGTAAGCTTCCGGGTAGATATCTTTTCGCCAGAGACACGGTGTCTTTAAAAACATCTTTATCAATTGTAACTTTATACAATTTTTCAATTCTATCTGATTCTGTAACAAGAATATTTTCGGTTGAAGTTGTTGATACTTCTTCAACTTTTATTGAATCGAATGACGAGGTGAAATAAGGATTAGTCGCCAAAAATTCTTTGTAAAAGACCGGGGTAGTCGGTACTACAAAACAGACACTACCTCTTTTTTCCAAATTTCGTAAAAATTCCACCATTTGCGACATTTGGAGGGTTGTTCTTAAAAGATCGACATTGTCAAAGAAAAAAATTATTTTACCAAAAGTTCCCACTTCTTCAGTAATCTTTGATATGCTTTCTCCGTTTGTTTCCAGCGACAGAGCAAATAAACTACCCGCGTCAAGAGATACCACTCGGGTATTTTCCAGTGATGAAAATTTTTGAGCCGACAAAAATTGAGCTAGGGCAATTCCTAAAGTTGATTTTCCCACTCCATCTTCACCCAAGAGAATAATATGGTGTTTATTTTCTCTGATTAAAATTCTCACCATCGAATCAAGTTCGTTTTTTCTGTCAAGATAAACTTTTGTTTGATCTTTTGAAAATTCGGTCAAATCAGTTGTATATTTTCCCATTGACTGAGATATGGAAAAGTTATTCTGACTTATTCCGTTCAAGTCAATGTCTGAGAATAATGGTTCTAAATCCGGGTAAACACTCAGAGCCAAAAACAAATGTTTATTTAATACCTGAAGTGCTGAATCCTGTTTTGAAATAAAATATGCCCCAATTAATATTTTTTTTGTTTCTGGTGACAAATTTACCAAGCCGGTGAAATTTTTTTCTTCTTTTGATATCTGTACTTCAATCTCCGTCTGCAGTTTTGTTAACAAATTATCTCCAATATTGGTGGAAATTTCATCTTTCGTCATCAAAGAATCAAGAATACTCACCGGTGTCACGACTGACAGTTTGCGTTTTTTGGCTTCATTACAAGCCAACTTAATTATTTCCAGTGCCTCTTTTGAATAATAGACAAAGATATCGGTTAATTGAGAATTGTTATCCGTTCTTTGATCAGTCTGGGTAATTCTTTCCTCCTTAGTTTTTGGTATTGGTAATGGCTGATCAGCTGACATCTTTAGAACTTAAATAAAAAATTAAATATCTGATTCAAAATAAATAAAATTGCCAAAGCAATTGTCAAACCTATTACTAGAGAAATAATTCTAAATATCATTATTTTTTGCCGGCTTTTATAATCCACAAAAGTTGGTGCCCCGAAGAAAAAAATATTGTCTGTCCAGGCAAGAAAAACTCCCTTTCCATTACACTTATCGCAAATTTCTCCTTTTTGTGAGGCATCACTGTTTAGATTTCCCCAACCTTTACAATTAGGACATTTTGAAATTTGTGAATAAAATTTTGAATTAATCACTTCTCTATTCTAATCGAAAAAAATACTAATATAAAGTTTTTCTATAAAACACCAAAGTATTGCGTTATCTTGTTCATGTAAAGTAGTATTGATATATGGAGTTGCCAAATAACCCTGTGGATACAGACCAAACTTCGTCTTCAACTCCACCCCTTTCAATTACTGCATCCGATCCCATAATTCCTCTCGAATCTGAATCAACTCCAATCTTAACTGCAACTATTATTGACGATCCTTCACCTGATGCTGGTCAAATTTCTACTGAACCTACTCCCACCACCCCAATTGAGACATCATCCCCGGTCACTCCTTCAATCTCAACTGAACCTTTAGTTTCACCCGTTTCACCTATTTCACCTATTATTCCTCCCACTAGTCCGGCGATTTCTCCATCTGTATCCACTCCTGAACCATTACCTCAAAAAGGCAGCAAAATTATTCCCATTGGAATTATTCTTTTAATAATTTTTCTGGCCACTTATGCCTATATAACCTTAAGTGGCGGGTTGACTTCAAAATAGATAAAATTTATGAACAAAAAAATTCTTTATCTCATCGAACAGGCTGGTGTTTTAATGAATTTTCCCCGTAGTCACAAAAAACACCTAGGTAACACATTTGATACTGTTGCTTCTCACAGCCATCACGTTTCCATTATTGCCTACTGTATTTGTCGAATGGAGGGTCTGAGCCATGAAGATGGACTAAAAGCCATTACCATGGCTGTTTTTCATGATCTCCCTGAAGCCCGTACCGGTGATTTTGATTTTGTTGCCAAACATTACGGTGTCCCCAATGAAAGTAAAGCTGTTGATGACCAGTTTGAAGGTATTTCTTTTGGGGAAGATTTAAAAAAAGTAATTAACGAGTACGAGAATCGGGAAACTTTAGTTGCTAAATGCGCCAAAGATGCTGATGGTCTGGAACAAATGTATCAGGAATGGTTTTTAATGTGGCAGGGGAATGAGATGGCCAAGGTCTGGTTTGAGTCAGATTTCAACGACCGTGTACCTCATTTTAAAACCGAATCAGCCAAAACTTTGGCCAGTCAAATGAAAGATAGTAACCCTCAAGAATGGTGGTGGTCAGAATTTACTGAGAATGGTTCTGCCAAGGATTTATCTAAACTTATTGGTAAATAATCACATTATTAAATTAAAATTTTTATTATGATCAAAGAAATAATACAAGCTCTCGCCAATTACAAAGGAGAATGGAAACAAAACGGTGAGGTATGGGAATTTGTGTCAACTGTTGCCGAGAGAAGGGTCTTTATTTCAACCAAGAAATTAATTTATTCTGCCAAAATAAAAGTTGATGAAGTTTCCCGGATCATAAATTTTTCCGAGATGTTAGTAGAAAATAGTGTCGGTATTGATGCCGGTTTAAGTATTAAAACTGAGACCTACAATACCCTTAACGGTTCTTTGCAGGGGACTATTGAAGAACAATCTAGTCTCTTTGGTAAAAAATACCAATATAAATTTAATTATCAGGAAATAAGAAATCTAATTGAAGATTTATCTAAATCATTAGGGTATAAATTTGAATATCAAGTTTTTCCTCTTAAATAATTATTATCGGTTAAGAAGTACTTATCTTATCTAGTCGACATTCATAATGAAGACAACTCAAAAATATTTTTTTTTAAATAAAACATTAGAAATATTGACAATCTTGTTGGTTGTCATTTTGTGGTTTTGTCAGTCCTTTGAGCCCCTTAGACATCCGATGGAAACTAACGAAATGGACGCCTACTCGAGACTTGGCACTATTATTACAGAACCGAAGATAAGTGATGGTGTCTGGTTACCTGGCTTCAGTTACATCATGAGAATATTTTCTCCCATCCCCAACCTTGGAATTTATTTTAATTATCGGATAGGTATTTATTTATTCACTTTATTATCTGGCTTCGTAATTTACAGAATTGTCAACAAATTAACGGGAAATTTTTTTTATTCTCTGTTTGCATTGACATTTTTTTTATTCCATCCCCTAACAATTCAATTGTCTGTCTTAACTCTCACTGAAATTGTTTGGATGTTTTTTGTATTATCAGCGGCATATTTTCTATTTTTTTCTAATAATCAATCTCGTTATTTTTGGGCATTACTATTTTATATTATTAGCCAAACACTGCGTTTTGAGTCCTGGTTATTGATTCCACTGATAATAATATATCTTTCTATAAATCATTATCAAAAACGAAAAATATTTTTTGTGATTTTGTCTATATTGATCTTCCCCTTATACTGGTTTTTTATCACTCATTTTGAAAACGGTTATTATTTTTCTTTCATCTTAAGCAAATATTACTGTAGTACCAATGAGTTTTCACCCTTACATTGGAATTTAAAAAATATTATTTTAGAGTTACACTCTCTGTTATCAATTTATGTTTTTTCATCATTCTCGGTTTTTTTTGTTCTGATAATCGGTATTTTTCAAAAAAATAAAAAGATATCTGCAATTTCATTTACTTCTCTATATTTATTTGTCGCTTTCATACTTGAAACATACGTTTCAATCAATGAAAACACTTCTCCCAGATTTTTTTATTATCTGGTTCCGACAATATCCATTCTCTTTTCATATTTAATGTATTTTTTTATTAAAAACAACATCCAAAAAAACATCCTCAAAATATTGTTTTTCATTTCAATTAGTATATTTATAAGTTCTGAGCTTGGGACTATAAATCGGGATTATTATTCAAAAATTTCACCAGAATCACAGAAAATAAAAAACATTATCACCGATTTAGAAATTTCAAAAGACGATGTCGCAATTTTCTGTTTACCCTATTTTGAATATTCAACCTTATTGATTAGTAAAGTTGACTTTAAAGTTTATAATTGTATTGACGAAAAATATTTAAATCCTAATTTACATGGAGTGTTAATAGCGGGTGCTGATACATCTGAAATTTATAATCAGGAAACCTGGTGGTTTAAAAAAATTGTCTTCCAAAATATAACTTTTTATAGATTCTAATATTCCCCCCAATATTAGTCATTTGGGTGAATTTGCTCACTGACTTTATATTTGTTAAAATTAATTATGGATAAATTAAGAGGTAACAAAACCTTTCGTCTTGTTTTGATCGCCCTGTTAATTCTTGTCGCAGCTTATATGTTGTACTCACTTTATTAACAATATGGCCATTCCAAAATTCAAACCCTTAGCCAATGCTTCCGAATCTTCAAAGAAAGTTGCCAAACCAGTTTTAATGGCAGTTATCGCCATTCTGGCAGCTGCTTTTGGACTTGAATCGTGTAATAACGATTGGGATTTAGGAAAATTATTATCTGGTTCAACTCCAACCGAAGCTAAAGTCTTGAGAGACATTGATGGAAATGTTGTTACTACTGGTGGAAAAGCTACTGATGAATACAATTGCGACGATTTTAAAACTCAAGATGCCGCTCAGAAATTTTTTGTCAAAGCCGGTGGTCCGAACGATGATGTCAATGGTCTTGATGGAGATAACAACGGCGTTGCCTGTCAGTCCTTGCCCAAAGAGAAATAGTTTATTTCCTCTTTAATATTGTCAGAAAGTATCCCAAGTGCCATATAGCATGAAATATCGCTATTAACGCCATTACAATACCTGTTTCAACATGCCACCATAACATGGGAAGATACCATGCAATTGACATTTTTTGATCAATTAAAAATGCCAAAATTAGTCCCAATATTCCAGAAACAAGAAAACTTATCAACAAAACCACATTCCAAAATTGTCTCTGTTTAAATAAATCAATTTTTTTTATTTTTACGAGATACAAACTTCCAAAGTACATGGAAAATATCAAAACAGTAATTAATATAAAGTTATAACCATTCATGTATTTATCTCAAAATAATAGCATTATCCTGACAACTATTGATTGCTTGGGCTAATCTTACTGAATTTAAATTTGTTGAAGAAATTACCATGGCTTTTCTTGTTGCCTGATTAAATTCAAAATGAGCCGGATCGATTCGTATACATTTTCCACAACCCCTACATTTATCGTTCAATATACTCAATTTTTGGAGAACGATTTCTGTGGTAGTTTCATCTCGTTCATTTGCTAAAACGCTTGAATTAGCAGTGTTAGTCTTGTCAATTGTTATCACCGTATCTTTAATTTTATATACTGCAAAAATTGCTGAAGACACCAATATTGTCGACAATAATACTTTTGTTTGTGTTTTCATTTCAGAAAGTTTATTAACTCAGACTGAATTTAAGCTGAATGTATCATCTAACGGGTTAAGATTCTTCTATATGAAATTCTGTCTAATTTTTACTACCAGAAAAACATTTATTCCTGAGGAGCAAGTTTCTTAAACTGTTCCAGATCCATATTTTGTAGACCTTTCATCATTTCGGTAAAATCTACAAATTTCACATCTGTTGGAATAGCCAAGTCGTTGTCGGTTAATGTTGCCGGGCTACATTTGTAATCAATTTTTTCATTCATATTAATTTTATTTTGATTCTCAGCTCCGGTAGTTTCTGCGACAGTAGGCATATTTTCGCCTTCCTTTTCTAGGTCCTCAATTTTCATTTTTGTTCCCATTTCTTTGGAAATATCACTCCAGGAATAAAAATAAACACCATCACTGACAGCATGGACTTTCATCATTCCATCTTTATTGGAAATTTCAGTAGTTTGCTTAAATTTCTTTCCACTAATGATAATTTCACCTTTCATAATTTCTCCATCGTTATTTGTTTCATAAGTACACTTCTGCGAAGTACCTAGTCCTAATAAATCTTTTAATGATTTCGACTCAGTGGTTTTTGTTTCTTCAGTGTTTGTTTTATTTTCGGTATTAGTGGTTGAATCGGTATTTGTTTTTGCTGTTCCGCATGCAGATAAAGTCAGAGTGGCTATTAGTAAAATAACTGGAAAATATTTTTTCATTATATTAAAAAATTATAACTTCAACAGATTCTACCATTTTTCAATCTTGATTATCATTTTGACATTCGGGTTTTATTCGTGTTATAAATATCTATGGGGTTAATTCAACACCATTGGCTCAAAGGATTACTATTCTTAGGAATTATTTGTAGCTATTTTCTTTTGAGATATCTTATTTCTACATCACAAACTTTGGCCTATTAAGCACCTTATTTTATCTTTCCTAAATATTTTTGAGTATCTTTAAATCCTGTTTTATAATCGGTTAATAATCTTTCGGTCAGTTCTTTTGGATATAAATTGTTCGGTAAATTATTTATTGGTAACCAACTCAACCACATATCACCATTAGGATGTTGAGAATCAAGCCTTCCTTCTAGTTTTTCAAAATTATTAACTTTACCCAATATAAACAATTCAACACTATGCTCATTTTCCTTTATCTCAATAAAGTCGCGTACATATAAAATTTTTTGAAATTTAAACTTCGTTTCTTTTCCGCATTCTTCCTCTATTTCTCTTTTACAACCCTCTTCTATTGTTTCCCCAAATTCCAAATGTCCACCAATGTAAAAATAAAAATCATTTTTCTGAGTATAAGAGCATAATAATTTATTATTTTTGATAATTACCATTCTTAATCGAACATGTATCTTTCCTTCTTGCATGGCTAATTATTTCACATTTCCAACCCCGCTGTTATACTTGGGTACTTCATGTCCAAGTCAAATAACATTCCCCAGTTTATAAAAGTGTCCTATCTGATTTTTGTCAATATTTTCGCGGCTATTGGGCTAATGTTCGTGGGAGTTTTTTTTGCCATTAGATTAAAAATAACTGATGTTTCGGGAACAGTTGACAATTTAAGCCAACAATTTCAAACTCAAGATGATTCTTTCAAAGTTCAGGGCGTTTCAACTTCCAGTGCTCAGCTTTCAAAACTTGAAAATCAAATTGAAACTCTAACTAAAAGTCGGGAATTAAAAATAAATAATTTATGTTCTCTCAGTGAATTAAGTTATATTGCTCCCATTAATGTCAAAAAAATTGTCACTGTTTATAATCAAAATGATTCTGATGATATTGTCTCTAAAATGATTTTCGCCGTAATTACTCATCTTGATAATCAGGACGAATTTAATCAAAATTTAAAAATATGTATTCAAAATTTTAATTCGGAAACCTTGACGATAAATAGCATTAGTACCCAGATTCAATTTTTAAATAGTCAAAATATTTTTGATTGGCCGAACAAAAAAGAGTGGGCTGATGTAGCTGCTTCTATCACCAAGGACAAAAATATTATCAACAAAGCTGCCGCTGTGGCTAAAATTGAACCTCGCTTGGTTGTTTCCAGTTTAATGGTTGAACAACTTCGCCTTTTTTATTCTCAGAGGGAATTATACAAAAAATACTTTGAACCGTTAAAAATTCTTGCTAATTCCAACAAAATTTCTCTTGGTGTTATGTCCATTAAAGAGGAAACAGCCATTGCCATTGAAGCTCATTTGCATGATCCCACCTCACCATATTATCTCGGTCCGGAATTTGAAAATCTCCTCGACTATTCTGCCGACGTTGATGTCGCTGCTACCCGCTATGACCGTTTGACGGCATACGACCATTATTACAATTATCTCTATGGTTCTATTTATTTAAAACAGATGTTAACCCAATGGGAAAAAGCTGGTTTCAGTATTTCTCATCGTCCTGAGATTGTGGGGACGCTGTTCAATGTTGGCTTTCCTCAATCAAAACCAAATGCCAATCCTAAAGTTGGTGGTTCTACTGTCAAAATCGACCAAACAACTTACACTTTTGGCCGTCTTGCCTATGAATTTTATTTTTCCGGAGAAATGGTTGATATATTTCCCTACACTTGGGCAAATTAGATTTTAGAGGTATAATTCCCACATGGAAAAAAGCTTGCGCCTTTTAGATATTTCAAAATTTTTATTTCATCTTTCCCGCCATCCTCGGATTTCCACTCGTCAGCTTATCCGTGAAACCGGTTTACCAGAAACATTCTTATATTCATTATTAAAAAAATATTCTGATATTTTGGAACCCCCCTCCCGTTTTTTGGTTGTTAAGCTCGCTCTTCGCTCAAAAATTTTAGAAGAAGCTCAAGCCTCAATTAATTCCATTCAAAATATCGATAAAAATTTTTTAATAGAAAACATCAATAAAGCCACTTCTCTTCGCCCGACTCCAGATCGTTCTCTTGATCAATTTTTTGCTACTCCCTCAACTACATTTCGCCGCGCTAAATTAATGGCAAAGATGGGGGATATTTCTGGACGTCGTTTAGCATTTTTGGGTGATGATGATTTAACTTCGGTTGCCTGTGCTTTAACTCATCAGGCAAAATCTATTACTGTTTTTGAAGTTGATGATCGTCTTTTAAATTTAATTAAAGAAATTTCTCAAAAACTAAATTTAGATATTAGTGTCGTCAAACAAGATTTGCTTAAACCTTTAGATAAAAAATATTCAGGCTCTTTTGATACGATATTTACGGATCCACCATATACTTCCAGTGGCATTAGTCTTTTTGTAAATTGTGCTGTTGAATTATTAGCTAAACAACTTACCTCCAGATTATATCTTTGTTATGGAAATTCTGACAGAGCTCGTGAGAAGGAAATCGTTATCCAAAAAGTAATTTCTGATTTTGGCTTTTTAATTCACAAAAAATATTTTCAGTTTAATCATTATGCTGGAGCGTATAGTATTGGCTCCCAATCATCTCTCTATTTACTAGATTGGACTCCTCAGACAAGAACGGTTTCTCTATCTTTTGACAAAATTTATACATACGAAAAGGGTATTATGGACAAAAATTTTCCTTACTACAATCACTGGGAAATTGAGACTACTGTTTTACCCTCTCAGACAGTTGATGAAAAATACATCGATTCTCTCGTTGAAAAAATAATTAGCGACTTAAAATTCAATGTTGTCTCCACTTCAAAACATCTTTTTCCTGGTTATGGTGGTCTAACCAAAGTTTATATTTTATCTCAATCACATTTGGTTGTTCACACCTGGCCCGAGTTTTATTCAATCCATTTTGATTTAATGACTTGTAGTTCTGGTGTCAACTCTACTGACGTAAAAGCTGCCTTTTCCTCATTACCCTACACTAATCCCCCTATCTTTCGGTAAATTGACTCTAGTATTTTTTTTTCAATGTAATAAAATGTCTTTTACATGAAATCTCTCAGGCGTTTTTATCAGTTTTTGGGAAAATACAGAGGAACCTTGATCATGTTTTTGGTTGTTGGAGCTATCGCTACAATTACCGAAAGCATACGACCTTTTTGGTTAAAGATGATACTGGAATCAGCTCAATCAGGTCAAAACTCTGAGATTTTTTTGTACTTACTTTTATTTGGATTTTCAACTATTGGTGGTAATTGGATTTCTTCTATCTCTTATTATCTTGGTGATTTGGTAATTATCCCTGCTGCCAAAGAAATTAGAGAAAGCATTTTTCAAAAAATTTTAGAGCTTGATTTTGCCTACCATGTCAATAAAAGTACCGGTTCTCTCATTAGTGCTTTCCGTCGCGGTGATGGAGCCGTCTTCACGATTTTTAACAGTATTCACCGAGATCTTTTTGGTGTTTTTATCTCTTTAACTGTTACTCTATTTTTTTTATTTCGAGCCGACCCAACTATGGCCCTAATTATGTCGATTCTTTTTTGTATCAATCTTTGGCTTATTTTATGGCTTATCAAAAAGAACCTTAAATATAGGGTTGATTTTAATAACTCTGATGATCAAATTTCGGGCATTATTACTGACAGTCTTATTAACTATGAAACCGTAAAATTTTTTGCAGCCGAAAAAAAAGAAGCTCATCGTCTCAATTATGCCTTCAGAGATTGGATGAAAAAACTTTGGGATTTTGCCAACTCCTTTAGATTTATTGAGGTTATTATTGGTACTACTTCCGGTCTTGGTATGCTTTTTATTCTTTGGTTGGCTATCAGGAAATTAAATAATGGTTTTTCTTTAGGGGATTTAGTTATGGTTTCTGGTTTTATTACTGGTTTTTATTATCAGTTTTTTGATCTCTTTTTTCGTATCCGTGATATCGCCAAAAATATGACCGATTTAGATAAATATTTTGGAATTCTTGACAATATTACTCAAGTCGCTGATCCGGAAATCCCAAAAACTTTGGATAAACCACTGGGTAACCTTATCTTCAAAAACCTTGCCTTTGCTTATCCTAATACCAGAGATAAGGTATTGGATGATATAAATCTAGAAATAAAAGCGGGCGAAAAAGTTGCTTTTGTTGGCCGTTCTGGTGCTGGCAAAACCACTTTATTAAAATTGCTACTTCGTTTCTATGATGCTACTTCCGGGTTAATTGAATTTGATGGTGTTGACATTCGTCAGTTCACTAAATCTTACCTCAGAAGCCTTATGGCTGTAGTGCCACAGGAACCAATTATGTTCAATAATACTGTTAAATTTAACTTAAGTTACGGCCGGGAAAATGCTTCAATTAAGGATATAAAACAAGCTGCTGCTGATGCAAATATCCTCGATTTTATCGAAGGTTTACCCCAAAAGTGGGAGAGTGAGGTTGGTGAAAGGGGTATCAAATTAAGTGGTGGCCAAAAACAAAGATTAGCCATTGCTCGAGCTCTTTTAGTCAATCCAAAAGTTTTAATTTTCGATGAAGCCACTAGCAACCTAGATTCCGAATCAGAACGTCAAATTCAGTCAGCTTTAAACTCTGCATCCAAAAATCGCACCGTAATTATTATTGCTCACCGCTTTTCCACAATTAGAAACGCAGACAAAATTGTTGTGTTGAGTAATGGCACCATTTCAGAAGTTGGTAAACACCGTGATTTGATCAAAAAAGGTGGTCTTTATAAAATGCTTTGGACACTTCAGTCCAAGGGCAAGCTTATTTCAAGTAACGAAAGTTTGGTTGAAGATTAATTATTTAGTCATGCCTTCGTGATAAAATAATCCCATGGATAAGAGTTATTCTTCCACCACTGAGTCTGATATATATCAATCCTGGGAAAAGTCTGGCGCCTTCACTCCAAAAATCGACAAATCTAAGAAACCTTACTCTATTATTTTACCTCTACCAAATGCCAACGATCCCATGCACATGGGTCATGCCCTTTTTACGATTCAAGATATTTTAATCCGTTATCATCGCATGCTTGGTGAACCTACTCTTTGGCTTCCCGGTGGTGATCATGCTGGCATTGAAACCCAATTTGTTTTTGAAAAAAAGCTTCAAAAAGATGGCAAGTCCCGTTTTGATTTTGATCGTCAAACTCTTTATTCCCTAATCTGGGACTTTGTTGAAAAAAATCGTACCCTAAACCAATTTCAAATGAAAAAACTTGGCTTTTCCATGGATTGGTCACGTTACCATTATTCCTTGGAGTCCCCAATTGTCGACAACGTCTTAGCTACTTTTAGAAAACTTTATGACGATGGTCTTATCTATCGTGATGAAAAAATCGTCAATTATTGTACTTTTTGTGGTACTGCCTTTTCCAATTTAGAAGTCGTTCATAAAAATGTTGATTCTCATCTTTGGTATATCAAATATGGCCCGTTAACCGTTGCTACTACTCGTCCCGAAACTATGTTGGGCGATACTGCCATTGCTGTTAACCCTAAAGACGAAAGATACAAAAAACTAATTGGTCAAAAAATATTATTACCACTAGTCAACCGAGAAATTCCTGTAATAGGGGAAGAAAGTGTTGATATTGAATTTGGTACCGGTGCCGTCAAAGTTACTCCCTCTCATTCTCCTGAGGACTACGACATGGCCAAAAAGCATGATTTAGAATTTATTCGTATTTTTGATTATGATGGTAAATCAAATCAAAATGTTCCGGAAAAATATCGTGGCCTTTTCCCCAATCAGATTCGTCAATTGGTCATCGATGATTTGACTACTGCCGGTCTCATGGAAAAAATCGAAGATTATAGTCATGAAGTTGGACACTGTTATCGTTGTGGTCGTCCTATCGAACCAATTACTGCCCCTCAGTGGTATATAAAGATGGAGTCCTTAGCTAAACCCGCCATTGCCGCTGCCAAAAATGGCGATGTAAAATTTTTCCCTTCCCGTTTCAAAAAAACTTACATTGACTGGATGGAAAATATTCGCGATTGGAATATCTCCCGTCAAATTGTTTGGGGTCCTCAAATTCCTGTTTGGTATTGTCTGGATTGCAACCCTCAAATAAAAATTAATTTTTTAGATAAAGACAAGAATATCGTTTCTGGTTTCTACAAAAATATAAAAGATAAATATTCAATTGAAGAAATAAAGAGTGGTCTTCAATCATTGGTGGCTCCAGTTGATGCTTCTTTTGTTGTTGATAAATTTGATAATTGCCCTAAATGTCATTCTGGTGCCCTGATACAAGAAACTGACACCTTTGATACTTGGTTTTTAAGTGGTCAATGGCCAATTAACACTTTAGGTTTTAACCCCAAAGATTCATCTAAATCCTCACCCGATTTTTCCTATTTTTATCCAACCACGGTTATGGATACTCTCTGGGACATTTTATTTTTTTGGGTTGCCCGCATGATTATGTTTGGTCTTTATTTAACCAAGGATGTTCCCTTTAAGACTGTCCATCTTCATTCTCGTGTTGTTGATTCAAAAGGTCAAAAAATGAGTAAGAGCAAGGGTAATGTTATTGATCCCTTAGTAATGACAGAAAAATACGGTACCGATGCTCTCCGGATGTCTCTGGTCTATGGGATTGCCCCTGCCTCTGATTTTGTTGTTTCTGAAGATAAGATTCGCGCTCATCGTAATTTTGTTAATAAGATATGGAACGCTTCTCGTTTTGTTTTAATGATTATCGAGCGCTTCCAAGAAAAGAACCCCAATTTAAAAATTGCCCCACTTTCTCAAGGGGGGGTGTCCGAAGAACGGGGGGGTTTAAACGACGATGATAAAAATATCTTAAATAATTTAAATAAAATTATCATCTCGACAACCTCCGATATTAATCGCTATCATTTTGGTCAGGCCAGTGAAAATCTTTATCAATTTTTCTGGCATGATTTTTGTGATGTTTATATAGAAAAGGCTAAAGACAGGGGAGAAGATGTCGTGCCTGTTTTATTAACTGTCTTAATTAATTCTCTAAAACTACTTCATCCCATTGTTCCCTTTGTTACCGAATCCGTCTATCAAATTTTCAAAGATATCGTCCATCTTGAAGAGCCTCAACTTATCACCGCCTCTTGGCCAAAGGCTATAAAACTTAAATAAATCTGTGAATAAGACTGTTTGTTTGGTTTGTGACAGGATAGATTTAATCAAAAAGAATCAAAATAAATATTTTGTCAAAGAATTAAAGTCGGGTTATGTTGTTTTAGCCGATTATCAATATTTTCTTGGATATACAATTTTTTTATCGAAAATTCACACTAACGAACTCCATAAATTAGGTAAAGAAAAGCAGGAAATATTTTTAAAAGAAATGGCTATTGTTGCTGAGGCTGTTTATAAGGTATTTAAACCAAAGAAATTAAATTACGAACTATTGGGTAATACCGACAACCATTTACACTGGCACTTAATTCCCCGTTACGGCACTGACCCAAATCCAGATACTTCCTCTTGGGTTATCGACAAAGCCATTAGATACGACAAAAAATATCAACTATCGGACATGGAATTAGTCAAAACAAAGAAGAGACTGCTCGATGAAATAGACAAATTAATTAATTCCTAATAATCCTTTCATCTTTGCCAAATTTTCTATCATTTCCGGACTCGAAAAATGAAGTCTCGCCGGTTCCAGTTTTTTGATTATCCATTCTGCCAGAGCATTTTTTAAATCGAGTGGAAATAATTTTTCTGTTTCATAATCAGCTACTACATTGGCATAATTAGTGTAAGTTACATTGCCGCCAAATTTTTCCGGTCTCTCGATAACAAATTCACCCGTTTCTTCTCCCCAAAAAATTAAAGTTTTAACCCAATTCAACAGGGGATTGAATTCTATTACTTTTGGCGGTCCATAGGCCTTTTTAATTTTATTTCGTATTTCATCGGGAGTATCATGAACAAAAATAGCACTATTTGGTTTTGATTTACTCATCTTTAATGATTCTTCGGCAGTTATTTCTCCTTCTTTATCAGGTACTGTCGACGTATCCGGCCCCGTTAATCCTGCAATTAAATTTTGATGAACGGCTACTGGTGTTTGATGATCTCCGGGAATCTTTTTAATTGCATCCCTAGCTATCACATGAGCCTTTCTTTGATCCATTCCGGCATGAGCCAGATTAATGTCCATAGTGACAATATCGGCCACCTGTAATGGAGGATAAAAAAGGGTGGCCATATTAACATCGTTACCTTGTTTTTTACCCATTATTGATATGCTTCTTAGATTTCGAGATAAAGTCACCTGTTTTCCAATCTCCATAAAATTTTGCCAATGAATCGGATTTTTTTCATATAAATCTTTTCCGCTCACAAATTCTACTTCGTTTTCATCGACTCCAAAACATTTTAAGGAAGCAATTAAAGCCTGTTTAAAATAATTGTCGGATGCCCAACGGATATCTTCCCATTTTCCGCCCAGCTTATTGTTTAAAAAACTATGAAAATCAGCCAAAAATATTTTGCATTTTACTCCGGCTTTTATAAAATCAGCAATTTTCCCCATCGACATCAATCCGGTTCCAAGATGAACCAGTCCTGATATTTCAAAACCAATATAGTGGTTTATTGTTTTTCCGGATTCGATAAGCGCTTTCAAATCTTCCTCCGTCAGTACCTCTTGGCAATTACGGATGATTAATTTCATCTTTTCTTCTGTGGTCATATAAGTGAATTATAAACTAATAATAAATTTAACAATCATTTCCGATAATCTGTTCAAGGAATTGAAGTCGACCCATTCTCCGTCTCCATGAGCACAACCTCCAACCGCTGACGTGACAATTACAGGAATTTTTAAATGCTTCCATAAAAATCTGGCATCTGAGGCGCCATTCTCAATTTTAATTCTTATTTTTATACCATTTAATTCTCTGAATATTTTTATCCATTTTTTTATAAAAATATCATTAAGTGGAGCCTCAAAAAATAGTGGTTCATCAATTTTTTTCCAACTACATTGATTTTCTTTTGTAATTGCTTCAATCATATTAGTTATCTGTGTTACCTCTGATTGTTGTTTTATTCTGATATCAATTATTGCCTCCGCCTTATTTGGAACAACATTTGTCATTTCTCCACTATGAAATTGCGTTAAAGTTGCCGTAGTTGATTCATGGAGATTTCCATTCAAATTTGCCAGTACTTTTAGACAACACTCGATCAATTTTTTTGCTGCATTTTTACCTTCCCACGGTTTTGATCCGTGAGCCGATTTTCCTTTAGCAAAAATTTTGATATGAAACGGAGCCTTTTGAATAGACACTAAATCATTACCGGTACTATCGGGAACAATTGCCAATTTAATATTCTTAAATATAGATTTTACTAAAAAACCCGTTCCATTAAATCCCCCCATTTCTTCGTCGCTTGTCACTACGAAGATAATGTTTCTCTTACCACTTTTCCACAGTTTTATAAAAGCATCCAAGGTTGCTGCCAGTGGACCTTTCATGTCCAAGGCTCCGCGCCCAAATATTTTATTCATCCTTTTTCTGAATATAAAAAGTTCATCATTTGCCATTACCACATCGATATGGCTTAAAAATAATATTGGAGCCCCATTGATTTTACCGGCTATCAAAAACGGAAAACCTTTTCGGTTTCTTATTTTGCAGGGGATTTGATTATTTGTAATTTCAGCTCCAATGATTTTAAGGGCATTTTGACACTCAATTTTGTTGCCACTGATTGACTTTATCTCAATTAATTTTTGTATTAAATTTGTCTCCATAAAATTGAATTTTGAATTAATATTTCTTCCTCTCGGTGATCAAATATATTCTCTGCAAATGATGGTAGAACCATTAATCTTTTTCCTATTTCCGACAATCTCCCAAATAAAATATCAATTGAAATATTATTTCCTTTTATTGATGGTTCAAAACCAGCCAATCTAAAGCTGTTTTTTCTAAGTCGTGAACTGACTGAAGCCATTTGTTCAATTGGTAAATCAATCGGAATTCTTGCCAAAGCAAATCTACCATCTATCTCAAAAAAGTTTTCTATTATTTGGTCAACATCATTGGCGTTTTCTGACGTCTTAATTTCTATTATTGGACCGGATACCCGTGCTTCCAAATTTATTGAGTTTGAGCCGTTGGTATTTGTCTCAGAAAAATTAGGTAATTTTCCAAAAAATTTCTTCCAAAAAATACTAAACATCTTTCTTTCATCAATCTCACCTATCGATGTTGGTATTAATTTTTCGCTGTCAAAACCATGATTGTTATTTTCCCTCATTATTGAAGCCAATAAGAACACTTCTTGTCGATCTGGTATTCCATGATGAAACATTGGTCCCATTGCTGTTGGGACAAAACCAATTTTATTAAGACAAATTACTTGAGTTGCCTGTCCTCCTGGTACTTCTTTTGTAGCCTTCGCCGTTCTGACTTCAGCTCGCAATATTTTTGACTCTGGAAATAATTTTTTATTTTTCCATTGATTAAAGGCCTCAATCATCAGTTGTCCATTACCGCCATTAGTATCTTTAATACAAGCGGCTCTACCCAATTCAACTTCGTTTTCATTAATTTGAACTAGTGCCGCACAGGCAACAGGGGATTTGTCGTTGTTAAATTTTATGAATGGCTTAATTCGCCCACTTCGAATATCTTCTGTAAGAACCAAAATATTTGAAGCGATATTATGTGTACCGTAATTTTGACCCAAAATATCAATTATTATTGATGCTGTATCAGAAGCATTTTCTGCATCCAAATCTGTCTTCACCTCTCCTGGTATTTTTGACCTGGCCTTAATACCTGCCGTGTGACATTCC
>Ga0265297_10001916_pt1 | contig 45234 bp, 39 predicted proteins | sample Munlanlwell13791_FD_192502 | JGI IMG/M metagenome (GOLD analysis project Ga0265297, IMG submission 192502) | Leachate microbial communities from a municipal landfill in Southern Ontario, Canada - Leachate well 137-91 | ecosystem: Engineered > Solid waste > Landfill > Unclassified | place...
GGTTAATTTTGTTATATTCTTTTTCGGTGTATTTTTGTTATCCAGTCAGGCTATTCCTTTTGTTTCTGCCAGTATAAGCATTATCGGAATAGGAAATTTAATTCATGGATTAATTGATTTATACTTCAATATTAAGAAAATACTAAGTAATAATCCAATAAGGATTTTTAATTCTAGTTTTTCACGATTTTGCTCGAATCTAATGTATCTTTGGTTTATTGTTGCTATAATAGGAGGGTCAGGTTTTGGGAATTTTTCTTTAATTAATTCAAATCAGGCTATTGAAAGGGACCTATCGCAGGAGGTCCGTGTCCTTATCAGCAGCAACGAAGAAGCAGGTATTTGGGATAGGGCGAGTGTCCTTTATCAACAAATAAAACTGGATCCGGATTCAGTTTTAGAAATGGAAATCAGCGAGAAAGATTTGGAGTTTTTGCTAAAAGAGTTTAAAACAAAAGAGGGCCAGTTGCCCGAATCATGGGTTAGGCAGTTTTGCATTTTTCTTTTGGGGCAGAAAGACAATCAGCAGTCTGAAGAAATTCTTAGAGCCGCTTTAAGTGATACTGATAATGATGTCCGAACAATGGCGGTAATTTCTTTGACTATAGATAATGACCGGCAAGCAATTTCATTATTGAAAAACTCAAGGTTTACTCAAGGAGGATCAGTTCAGCAGCAAGCAATTCTTAGTTTATATGGTTTAGGGCTTCCGGAAGCAACTAATTTTCTTTTACAAAGCCTGGAAGATAATTTACATCCGGATATCCGTTATGCTGCGATTAGCGCATTAGCAGGCAGAGCAGACCAAATTGAAGTAAGAGAGGCATTTATAGATTTATTAAAATCAGATCCGGAACCTATGGTCAGAAAACAGGCAGCTTTGAATTTGGCAGGTATAGATAATTTGCAGGTAAAAGATGCTTTAGTGTCTGCTTTTTCCGATTCTAACCTGTCTGTAAAAGAGGCAGCTATTCTATCTATAGCCCCTCAAGCGGATTTAAAAATAATTGAGTTGATAAAGCCATGTTTGTTAGATCCGCATGCTAGTGTTCGTCAAGCAGCAGTAGAATCTCTATTTTTCAGATTAGATGATTTCCCGCAGAGCTTGGATCTCCTTGTACCTAAATTGGCCGACCCGGATTTGTCGGTTCGCTCAACTGTTGTTTCTGTCTTAGGGCCAAGCATAGACAGGTTTCCGCAATTAAAACAGCCGTTTATAAATATTGCTAATGATACTTATCAACCTGTTGAGATCAGGCAGGCAGCAATGTTTTCTTTATCTAGAATAGACTCACCGGAGACAAAGGTTTTACTGGTGGACAATTTAGCTAACGCTGATTGGCAAATTCGTCAGAGTGCAGTATTGGGATTAGGTAATTTAGGTGACCCGAAAGACATTGAACTAATAAAACCTTTAGCCAAGGATCCTTCTTGGCAGGTACGCCAAGCTGTGGTTAGCGCGCTGGCTTATAATATTAATCAGCCTCAAATAGGAGATTTATTTAAGGATTTATTGAAATTTGATCCGGAACCGCTGGTTCGAAAACAGGTCGCTTATAGTTTAGTAGGAATTGATAATTCATTAAGGCGCAACGTGTATTTGGCACAGGCTGCTTTGATTGATCCTGATCAACAAGTAAGGCAGGCCGCGATATTAACTTTAGGCACAAGGCTAGATTCTGTTTACTCTCACAAAAGTTACCTTGTGATGCAACTGGGCAGTTTAGATTTACAGACTCGTTTAATTGCCGTTTCCGTCTTAGGGTCAAATATAGACAAAATTCCGTCAATAACAAGCTCATTTTTATTTCTTGCTAAAGATCATTTGCAGCCTGTTGAAATTCGTCAGAATGCGATGTTTTATTTATCTAGAATAGACACCCCGGAAATAAAGGCTTTATTAGTTAGTAATTTAGGTAATTCTGACTGGGGAATGCGTCAGAGCGCTGTGCTTGGCTTAAGTAATTTTAAAGACCAGGAAGTTCCTGGTTTGCTTAAACCTTTAACTCAAGATCCTGTTTGGCAGGTAAGGCAGGCTACCGCGATTTCTCTTGGTAATTTTGACCAGCCTAAAACTTTTGATTATCTTAAGCCGCTTATAAATGATGATAATTGGCAGGTTAGGCTGGCGGCGGTTCAGGCTGTAGGAACATTTGAAATTCCGCAAGTTTCAGATCTGCTTATTCCAAAATTACAAGACCCCTCATCGATTGTACGCCAGGCAGCCGTAGAAAGCTTAGGTGTAAGAGTGCATGAGGAGCATCAAATTATAGAGCCGTTGGTTGATGTTCTAAAATATGATTCTGACGCAGTAGTTCGCCAACTTGCCGCCTTTTCGTTAATAACTGTACCATCGCCAAGATTAGCTTCTGTGGAATCGCTAATTCAACAAAACGTTCCGGATGTTGTGGTTGTAATACCTGGAGTAGATGATGGTTTAGGATTTGCTTTTTACACTCAACGTTCTTCAACTTTAGATGAATCTATCTGGAGCAATTGGCGCTTAAGAAGCATATTAGAAGCAGGCGGAGTAAAAGTAATTGAACATCATTGGGAAGGTAATCTACTAGTAAGAAGTTTTAGAGATGCTCAGTTGAGTTTGGATGATACCATAGATCAGGCTTTAAATTTATCTCAAACGGGCAGAATTGGAATTATTCCTTATAGCGGGGGGAATTATGTTGCCGAAAGATTATTTGAGCCCACTTTAAGTCCGACAATAAAGGAGGCTTTGGCTGCCAACAGAATTCATATTATTAGCTTGGGCAACCCTTCTTTTAAAGACTTTGGCTTGTTAGATTCTAATTGGGTTAATGTCTGGTCCTTAACTGATCCAATTTCTATGCTTTCAGTAATGCCTTGGCCAAAGGAACACGACATAAGCACTCCTAAGCTATCACATTTTGCATACAATAATCAAACAACTATCTCAAGGGTAGGATATTATATGTTTGGTTGGAAATATACACCATATTCCGGAAGTTGGTCAAGTAGCTATAACTTTAGCAGTTTTGCTCCACCGGATTATTTCCGCCAAACAGGGAATATAAACGTTGCGCCATCATTAGGATTTATGCAGCAATTCCGCGCCCCAGATACTTTTTATTTACAGCAAAATCAATTTCAGCTGTCTCCAGTAATTGATATATCAAGAATTACATTTTCAACCATTCCTAACATCAATATTCAACCCATTCAGCAGTATAGCCCAATATTTAATTCTATGTCCAATGGATCAAGGACATATCAGTATGTTCCGGTTGCTCCAGCAAATTATTATTTACAACGGTCTCTTAGTTCCATGCAGCAATTCCGCGCCCCGGATAATTATTATAAAAGCCCGGCAGCGACTATGCCATCTTATTCGCCGTCTAGTTTTAATTCAGGATTTAGCAATTGGCCTTAGAAAGGAGAACAAATGAAAATAAATCTATTCCTACTGGCAACAATAAGCCTAATAGCAATCTGCGTTGATTGTTATGCGGGGTATGTTTTACTTCTAATGTTTGCTATGCCGATAGGCTATTATCTATCGCCGTGGTTGTTGCTATTTTTAGTGGTATCAATTCTGACACTATTTATTTCATCTATTGTAGGTTTATGCAGATTAAAGAAATGGGCCTATTGGGTGTTTTTTATAATGACTATGGTATCCGCATTGTTTTTATTATATATCTATATTTATATATATAGTTTTACAAAAAAACATTTTGTATTGAATTTCTATCAGGTCAGTTTGCTTATATTTTCCGTAAGTTTTATAATTTATTTCTTAATTCCTTCAACGCGGCGGATGTTTGACAAATAGGCTTGAAGATCCCTAGACCGTTTCTAAATAACCCTATGTGATCTATCGGGTTTTGATAGAACTGGTATAGTTTTGTAAAGAAAATGCGTTAGATGGCCTGTCCGATTACGTCTATTAACACAAAAGGAGGGCGTAATAATGGGCAGGGTAAAAAGAGTTTATTTTGTGAGGGGAGTGTATCATATTTGCATTAGGGGCAATAATAGACAGATGATTTTGAGAGAAGAACAGGACAAGGCAGCATTTTTGGAGACTTTAAATAAGTACAAAAAACGTTTTGGTTTTAAGCTTTATGGTTTCGTAATAATGGATAATCATGCGCATCTTGTTTTGGAAACGGATAACAATAATAATATTTCAAGAGTTATGCAGGCAATCACTTTGTCTTATAGCCAAAAATTCAGGAATAAATATTATTACACCGGCTATGTCTGGCAAGGTAGATTTAAAAGTCAGGTAATAGATGGAGATAATTATATCTTAGGATGCTTGAATTATATACATAATAATCCTGTCAGGGCAGGTATAGTTTATGAGGCGAAGGATTATTTTTGGTCTAGTTATCATAGCCACGCTAACGAAGATTCGGCATTAAAGAATATGGTAACCGTAGATACTCTTAAGTTTTAACTGCAGGGACATTTCTAACGGAAGCTATTGAGGTAGTAATGATAAGGCAGAAACGGTCTGGGATTTTTTGAACAAGTAGTGTACTTTATGAAAAATCATAACCTTGCGCAGGATATAAAGTTAAAGTAAATGAGCAGTGAGAATTTATTAAAAGAATTATTATGTTTTTTAAATAATTTATGATAAGCTTTCTAAATATTGATTTCGTAAACTATTGTATTATAAAGGTTTGGAATAAATATCCTTTGGAAGATTAATTCATTTTTTCCTTGATTAATTTAGAAAATGGGAGATAATAATGTGTAACTTAACTTATGTCAGCAGGTTAGAGCTAGCTTACCAGCCAGTTAGCCGGGGAGACTTAAATGGATGAGCGTAGGATTAAGCCAAGATGGCTGATTAACCAACGCGCTGAACTGACTGTTGAAAATGGGGTTAGGGCAATTCCCTGCTTTGTGGAGGATATAAGCTTAGGGGGTATGCGCATTTCTTTGGTAAGAGATTTATTTGATGAAGTTTTCTTGAATTTTAAGTTGGATTTAGCTGATGAATTAAAGTTAAATGTCGGAGCCCAGGTTGTCCGGCGCGAGCAACAATATGAAAGAAATATTTACGCGCTTTCATTTAACCGGATTGATGATTCGGCCAAAGAAGATATTGACCAGTATATTAAAAGAAATTTTCGTGAGCAAATAGTAAGGCACTGGTGGAAGGAAGAGACCGATGACGGAACGCAGGAATTTGACCAGATGGCAGATAAATAAAAACGCCGGGATTAAGCCTTCCGGGTCCGGAAAAGATTTTATCTGTCAAATTAAGGATATTAATTGCACGGGTGTTCAAATCGCTCTCAACCCAAAATTGCCTTCGGGTAATTTTTTCAGGATACAACTGCGGCTTTGCGAAAACTGCACTATTGAAGCAAAAGTTTGGACCAGTTGGCATAAGGTGTTTAATGGCAGTAATCATTACGGTTTTTATTTTAGTCAGATAAGTAATGCGGATAAAGATAAAATCAATAAATTTATCAGCAGTTTTTATCCTGATAGCGGTCCAAGCAGCATATTGTGGTTAGGGAAAAATGAAGATCAAAACAGGAAAGGGGGTGAGGATGTGAATGACTATCGGATTTTTGAAAGATTCAGAAGGGAATTTTCCGCGCGATTTATAGGTTTTGACGGAAAAGAAGGGTTAGCGCAGACTATTGATGTGAGTGCAAAAGGATTAGGGCTATCTACTAACCATAAATTGGAATCACAGGCTCCTTTAGAGATTTGGCTGGATGTTCCGGGCAGTACTGACCCTGTATATACAAGGGGTCAGGTTGTTTGGTCCAAGCCCGAAGGGTCTAAAGGCTGGCATTCCGGGATTGAGCTGGAAAGGGCTGACCTTATGGGAATTTCACGCTTGTTGCGTGCCCGGTTTAACCGTTAAAAACAAACAAAAAAACTTGACCTGTTGCTTAAAATATGTTAGATTTTAACATTACGTCTTTTTATCATCTATTCCTATTGGGATCAATCTCCCACGACAAACGGAAGGAGCATAAGGATGTTATTTAAGAACGTGCTTTTGGGTGTATTTTTCTGTTTTTCAGTTTTAGGTTGTTCGGGCCAAAAATGCGATTTAAAACCCGCAATTACTATTTGGCACTGGATGACTGACCGTGACGCAACCTTTCAGGAACTAGCAGAAAAATATGAAACTCTTACTGGCGTAAAGGTAAGTTTCGAGCTTTATGCTCCCTCGGATGCTTATTCCCAGAAAATCCGCGCAGCTGCGCAAGGGATTAATCTCCCGGATGTTTTCGGTATTTTGGGAGAGAAAAGGGATTTCGCCTCTTTTATTAAGGCCGGCCACATTTTAGAGCTTACCTCTTATATGGAGGCCAACAATAATAACTGGAAAAACAATTTTTTCCCCAAGGCGCTTGCGGTAAATGAATTTGCTCCGGGCAATAGCTACGGGATAAACCCCGGCATATTCGGGGTGCCTATAGATATAATGACCATTCAGATGGTCTATAATAAAAAACTCTTCTCTCAGTTAGGCCTAAATCCCAACCGGCCGCCCAAAACAATTAAGGAATTTTTAGAGATTGGAGCCAAGATCCAGGCAGCAGGTATGCAGGGTTTGGTTTCCGGATGGGGAGAGGTCTGGATGATCGATTGCATTGCGAATAATTACGCTTTTAATATTATGGGCAAAGATAAGGTGCTGGCTACGATAAAAGGGCAGGTTCCTTATACCGACCCGGATTGGATTACCGTACTTTCTATTTTCAAACAGATGAAGGAGTCTGGTATTTTTGCCCAAGGTTTGGTAACGATGATTAATAAAAGCGCAGAACAGCTTTTTGCCAACGAGAAAGCAGTTTTTGCTTTTAACGGCTCATGGTGTGTAAATGTTTATAAAGGAATGAACCCTGGACTTGAATATGGAGCAATGCTTCCGCCGCAGGCATCTGAAAAATACCCAATGGCTATTTGGGGCGGGGCAGGTTCTTCTTTTATGGTAAATGCGCGTTCTAAAAATAAAGAAGAAGCAGTTAAGTTTTTGGTTTGGTTAACCGGTCAGGACCAGCAGGCATACCTGGCGCAGGCTACGAATAATCTGCCTGCCAATAAAAACAGTTTATCTAAAATACCCGATATACTCGCTCAATTCTCCCGTGGCATGGATTATGCCACTCATCCGAATATCTGGGGAGTTTCAGAGTTTTCTCCGGTTATAGAAGCTTTGGACCGTGGTATCCAATCTATTATTATAGGAGAGAAAACTCCCGAAGCCGTAGCTATTGAGGTTCAAAAGATTAAAGAACGCGAAATGGCCAAGAAAAAGGCGCGGTAATCTACTAATAAAAATGAAGATCAAGGATACGCTAGAGAATTATACTTTTGTTCTTCCGGCAGTAACAATATTCTCCATATTTTATGTTATTCCTTTTATTTGGGTCTTTCAGTTAGGGCTCTTCGAGTGGGACGGTATTTCTTTCACTAAGGTGTTCGTGGGCCTGCAGAATTTTAAAGAAATATTCTTTCAGGATAGAAATTGGTGGCAGTCAATGTGGAACGCCTCTTATATTACCCTGATCGCATTGACATTTCAGAATATCATGGCTTTTATGCTTGCTTGGGCATGCGACCGTGAAATCAGGATGAAGAATTTTTACCGGGTGATTTTCTTTATTCCGCCGGTTTTATCGGAAGTAGTCGTAGGCATGGCTTGGCGTTTTATTATCAATGATATTGACGGGGCCAACGTAATCAATCGTATGCTTACTCAAATAGGCCTGTCGAATTTTACGCATAATTGGTTATCGGATCCCAATACCGCACTTTCGACGGTCGCTGTGATACACTGCTGGAAAGGTTTTGGCTGGGGGTTTCTCATATTTCTGGCCGGCTTGCAGACTATACCGCGTGAACTTTATGAGGCGGCGCGCGTAGACGGGGCAAGTGCTTGGCAGTCCTTTAAAAAGATAACCATACCGTTAATGATCCCGGTTATGGTTTTGGTGGCTATTCTTACGGTGCTTGGCACTATGCAGGTATTTGTATTAATTGTCAGTTTGGTGGGCGGAGAATTTGCCGGGCATACTTCGGTTCCGGTTTTAAGGATATTGGCTTCTATGCGCGGCTCTTCGCGTTTCGGTTACGCCTGCGCACAGGGAATCACTTTTGGTATGGTATTAATTATAATATCTTTTATCCAATACCGTTTCTCAAAAAAGGGCCAGTAACCATAAACAGTAGCCTTAATGAGGAACTTTTGCCGGATTAATTTTGTCTAAGATTAAGGAAGGGATAGCTATACAAGATATTATCATAACCTCGGCAGCTTTGAGCAAGAGAGGATGTGCGGAGTGAAACATGTATTTTATTACAAAAGTAAGAAAATAGTTGTTAATACGCTAATACATCTTTTTTTGATCAGCGTGGCGATAACCTGTTTATATCCGCTTCTCTGGATGATTTCCTCAAGCTTAAAAACCCAGGATATGATTTTTAAAGATATTTCTTTAATTCCGAATCAGTTCCGTCTGGAGAATTATGTTTTAGCCTGGAAAGAGGGAGGTTTCGGGCGTAACTTTTTTAACAGCATTATTTATACCGTTTCCGTGGTTTTTGGGATAGTCATTATTTCTTCTATGGCGGCATATGCGTTTAGCCGGTTACGTTTTGTAGGAAGTAAGTTCCTATTCATTATATTCATGGCTGCGATGATGATCCCAATCCCGGGCAGTTTTGTCGCGCTTTATGTTTTGTTGAATAAACTGCATTTGAGAAATACCCCTATTGGTTATATTTTGTGTATGATTAACGTTGGGCTATCTACAAGTATATTCCTGCTTAAGACATTTTTTGACAAGATGCCTAAAGAATTAGAGGATGCCGCGCGTATTGACGGATGCTCTAAAATCGGGATCTGGTGGCATGTTGCCCTACCGCTGGCTAAGCCGGTTTTAGCGGTGGTTGTTGTTTTTAATGCCCTTGCAGTATGGAATGAATATATTTTAGCCCTGATTATTTTTGATAATCGTAAATTCATGCCGCTTCAGGTGGCATTACAATCTTTTCAGGGCGAATTTGTTACCAATTATCCTTTATTGATGGCAGGGCTGACTATCACTGCTTTACCTATTATTTTAGTATACCTATTGATGCAGAAGTACATTATTAAAGGTGTTACACAGGGAGCGATAGTGGGATAAGATGAAGTTTAAACTTGCAAAATTGATCCTTATTTTGATCTCGGTATGCCAGTATGCCGGTTTGTTTGCTGCTGAACCTGTTCCCGCAATCAAACCTTCTTCGGGTGAGCTTACCAATAAATCCTGGATTGCCCATGGCAAACGCGACATTGAGGCTACAAAAAAATATACTCAAGAGTGTATTGATCTATACAAAGATCAGGCTGAAAAAGAACAGGCATCCTTATCGGCCCTGCCTAAAAGTAAAAAAGAAATTGAAGCGGTGCAGACGCTTAATGATGTGGCTACCTGTTATTTTATCCAGGCAGAAGGCCTGATGCGCCAGGAAAAAAACGAAGAGGCTAAGAAAATATTTAAATTGATTATCGATAAGTATTCTTATGGCCAAGCATGGGACCCCCGGGGTTGGTTCTGGTCTATCAGGCTGGCTGCGGAGCAGAGTATTAAAAAGATCGAAACCGGTTCCATTGAAGTAGAGACCAAGAAAAAGGTCAGCCAGCTGGTGACGAAATTAGTTTTAGCTGATCCGGGCAAGGAAGAATTTGTTGATTATGCCAAATACGGCGAATTTAAAGATGTCGGGACCAAGGATTATAAGTATATTATTACTGATCAAGAAGGCCTGATCGCAGCAGTCGGAGAAGGTGTTTATCCCAATAATATCGCCGTCAGAAGGAATCCGATTTTCAAGCAGGTAATTAAAGATAAGCGGCTGGAGGGAGATGTTTGGGAATTTCTTTATTCTCCGGATTTAGAAGCGGCATTTGTTAAGTGGACTACCTCTAGCGAGCCGCAGGGGGTGAGATTATTCTGCACCGGTTTGATTCTTGAAAGAGCCGGCTTAGTTAATCAGGCAATTAAATGTTATTATTCAATTATCGTGCATTTTCCCGGCAGTTACGGTTGGACTTATTGGCACACGCCTTGGTATGTAGGGCAGGCCGCGCTTGCCAAAATAAATTTCCTCCTGGCGCGTAATCCGCAGTTAGGCTATAAATTGGAAGGCGCGCAGATTGACATAATTAATGGTTTCGACAATGATATTTCTAATGATATTGCCATTGCCAACCCCGGTAAATTTGTGAAAGTCAATTTGGCCGAGGAAGCTGCTAAGGTTAAGCCTTCCGCCGATACCTTGAAAATTAAGAAAAAGGTTGGCTCCGGAGGAGTGCGTTTGGTCCAGTATGAAAATGATGATTGGCAGCTTTTGGTCGATAATAAGCCTTATATTATTAAGGGAATTACTTATGCCCCCACTAAGGTAGGGCAGTCTCCGGATGACGGCACACAGGGAAATTGGATGGAGGAAGATTTTAATAAAAACGGAAAAATCGACGGGCCGTTTGATTCATTTGTGGATAAGAACAGGAACAATATTCAGGATGCTGATGAGCCTGCGGTAGGGGATTTTAAATTAATGCATGATATGGGAGTTAATACCATCCGTCTTTATCATCACCCTTTGAAAATAAATAAAGAATTGATGCGCCAGATGTATAAGGATTACGGGATTCGTGTAATTATAGGTGATTTTTTGGGTAAATATGCCATTGGCTCCGGAGCACCATGGAACCCCGGAACAGATTATAATAATGAGCAGCATAAAAAGAATATGATCGAGTCGGTCAAGAAAATGGTCAATGAATTCAAGGATGAGCCGTATGTCTTGTTTTGGCTTCTTGGCAATGAAAATGTTTATGGTTATGCCTGTAACGCGGATGAAGAGCCGGAGGCGTTTTTTAAATTTGCCAATGAAGCAGCTAAAGTAATTAAGGCAATCGACCCGGAACATCCGGTAGCCATATGCAGCGGCGATATTTTATTTTTGGATAAGTTTGGCAAGAATGCACCGGACATAGATATTTTTGGCACTAACGCTTATCGCGGGGATTATGGTTTTGGCGCTTTCTGGAGGCAGGTTAGAGAAATTACCGGCAAGCCGGCTTTTATTACGGAGTTCGGTTGCCCTGCATATGCTGAAGGAAAAAGCGTTGATGAATCCGAAGAGCTTCAGGCACAATACCATCTTGGTTCATGGGAGGACATCCAGAACAATATGGCATTTAGCGGCGGAGCAGGCAGCGCTTTAGGCGGGGTAGTGTTTGAATGGCTGGATGAATGGTGGAAGGCGTATGAGCCGGCGATTCATGATACCAAGGGGCTTTGGGCAGGGCCGTTTCCTGACGGATATATGCATGAGGAGTGGCTTGGCCTTAGCGGACAGGGAGACGGAAAACAAAGCCCGTTTTTACGCCAGTTGCGCAAAGCTTATTACATGTATCAAAAAAAATGGAAATAGAAAAAAGGGGGAGGTGGCTATGAAGAAACTATTAGTGGTGATGTTGGCTTTAAGTTTTTTGGTCCCGGCAATTGCCGCGAGCGAAGAAAAAGCCGCAGGCCCTAAGGAATTTGTGGTCTTCTTGGATAAAAACGCCAGGGACAATCACTATATTCCTTCAGGCTGGATGGGTGATTATGGCGATATAAAAATGAATGATCAGGCAGCGGATAATCCGCATACCGGAACAAGCAGCATTCAGTTTGTTTACAGCGCTAAAAAATCACAAAATCAGGGTTGGGCAGGAGTTTACTGGCAGAACCCATCAAATAACTGGGGCAATAAAAAGGGAGGGTTTGACCTGACCGGGATGACCAAGCTTACTTTCTGGGCGCGCGGCGCAAAAGGCGGCGAAGTGATTCAGAAAGTAATGGTCGGCGGAATCAAGGGAACGTATCCTGATACCGCATCAGTTGAAATGGGCCCTATTGAATTGACCGATACATGGAAACAGTATACGGTTAACTTGGTAGGAAAAGACCTTTCTTATATTAACGGCGGTTTTGGCTGGACCACTACCGCGGATTTAAATCCGGACGGAGCTACTTTTTTTATGGATGATATAAAATTCGAATCTGACCCGGATTTAAAACCCGAAGGTAAAAAACAGCAGGCCATGCCATTTTATATTTATGCAGACCGTTCAACCGCAGCTAATCATTTTATACCTAGCGGCTGGATGGGTGATTATGGCGATATAAAATATGATGGTGCTTCCAAAGAAGATGCATATTTAGGCGATACCTGTGTTAAGATAATGTATAGTGGGAAAGCTACTCAAGGCGCGCGCTGGGCGGGAATTTTCTGGCAGAATCCGGCAAACAACTGGGGTGGTGTTGATGCAGGTTTTGACCTTTCCAAGGCTACCAAACTTACTTTTTGGGCGCGCGGCGCAAAAGGCGGCGAGCGTATTGAAGAGTTTAAGGTTGGCGGTATTATGGGGGAGTTCTCGGATTCAGATAGCGCAACTATCGGTCCGGTTATCCTGAATAAAGAATGGACGCAATACACTATTGACTTAAAAGGCAAAGATATGTCGTATATTATCGGCGGTTTTGCCTGGTCAACCAATGTTGATAACAACCCGGAAGGCGCTACATTCTATTTGGATGAAATTAAGTTCGAGTAAAAAAAATAAAAAAAATCCGCAATACAGAGCTGCAGGTTACAAGCGATTTTTGCTTGTAGCCTGCAGCTTTTTGTTTTTGTTCCTTCTGTCTGCCTGCCAAATTAGAACCGGTGTTTATATCCAGAAATTAGAAAATCAGCATTACCGCCTTATGGTTGAAGGTAGGCCGTATATTGTAAAGGGGGTTTGTTACAATCCAATTCCTATCGGTGAAAATCACGAATATGACTGGTGGAGTGATCCGGCCAAGCCGTGGATTGCTGACGGTAAGCTTATGAAGGCAATGGGAGTGAATACTGTTCGTCTTTATCAAGTCCATGAGAATTCCGATGCAGTGAAGCAGGTAATCAGGGATTTATATAATTTATACGGAATACGCACTTTACTTGGAGACTGGCTTGGATTTTGGGAATACCCCTGCCCTTTTTACGGAGATAAGAAATTTCAGGATAAAGTAAAAAAGCAGGTAATAGATATGGTCATGCTCTATAAAGATGAGCCGGGGCTGCTTGGTTGGATTTTAGGGAATGAAAATAATTATTCCTGCCTTGGCCATGTTAATCCGTGGTCAAGCCCGGAAATAGACCTTGAGCCTGACCCACAGAAACAAAAAAAGATGCGCGCGCAAATTTATTATTCTTTTGTAAATGAGATCTCAAAGGAGGTGCACAAGGTAGACCCTAACCACCCGGTGGGGCTGGGCAACGGAGAGCTGGTAGGTTTAGATTCTGCCAATGAATTTTGCCAGGATGTCGATTTTGTAGCGTGTATAATTTACCGCGGGAAGACCTTCGGCAATCTTTTTAAATCCCTTAGGGCTACATTTGATAAACCGGTATTGTTAGCGGAGTTCGGCGCGGATTCTTATGACGCTTATTTAAAAAGAGAGGATCAGGATATGCAGGCATTTTTCCTGCAATCTCAGTGGAACCAGATTTATGAGAATCTTGCCAATAATAAGATTGGCGAGGGCAATTGCATCGGGGGTACGGTCTTTGAGTGGACGGATGAGTGGTGGAAGCACAATCCGGATAACCCGGAAGGCTGGTCGGTACATGACACCGAAGGCGGCTGGTCAAACGGAAGTTACTATTTTGATATACGCGCGGAAAAAAATATGAACATGAACGAAGAATGGTTTGGAATTGTCGCATTGGACCCGGAGTTAGAGCAGGGTATAAACAAGCGTATACCGCGCAAGGCATATTATGTAATTAGAGAGTTTTGGAAGAACCCGGTCTTAAAAAAAGTTCGCGGCAAAAAGATTTATTAGGAGGCAAAAGCTATGTTGAGGAATTTATGGTTTATCTCTGCTGTTCTCGGGGTATTTTTATGGACTCCTGTTTTTTCTCAAACGACTGCCGCAGCGCCTAAAGCAGTTCATGTTTGCTGCGCAGAGCTTGAGGAATTGAAAATAAAATATCTCAAAAACAACCAGTATAACGAGTTTGTTGAATTTCTCCATAAATCCAAGGATAAAACCTCCCAGAATTGTGTTAATTATTATAAGGCGTTCGCCCGCTACGCGCAGCTTAAATATTTGGAAGAAAAACAATTATGGGATGATTATTTTACCAACGGCAATACTTACCGCGATCAAATAGAGAGTAATGCAAAGAAGGTAATCTCTTCTGTGGATAATGCTAACTGCCTGAGGCCGCAAAGCAGGCTCCTGCTCTGGCAGTTTTATTTTGACCAGCAGAGTACTTTTACTCAACAGGCTTTGGATGATTTGATTACTGATTCCGGCAGTTATGCAAAAGAAGCTAATGATCCCGCGTTGATTAAAAAAGTTGCCGATAAACTTTTAGAATACAATGAAAAGCCCGGCTCGCGCGAAATTTATAAGCTTTATGTAAACCAGCTTGTTAAGGGCCGGATAAGCCTTTCAGAGTTAAAAGATATTGGCGCTGAATTTTACAAAGATGGTAATTTAGATTTGGCCCAAACCGTATATGATATTTATATAGAGAAGATTACTAAAGAGCTGCCTCAGGATAAGCTGGTGCCTGAGTTATTTGAAATCGCAGGCCTCTTTGTTTATAAGGCCGAAGGATTATTTGATATGGCTTATGCGGAGAATATATATTCAAAGATAGAACAAATAGTGCCGAAGGATGCCTTTGGCCAGGAAGAAATATACTTGCGCGCCTTCAACTTAGAGAAATACAAAGAATACCAGAAAGCGGGCGGGCTTTATTTAAAACTGATCGAATTATATCCGGAAACCAAGCATTATGACGAAGCTGTTTATAAAATCGCCATGATTAATGCCTACGCTTTGCTGCCGGCACCGGCAAATTTGGCCGAAGCAAGAAAATATTTGGGGCTGCTTGCTTCTAAAACCGTATTTACCCCTCAGGTTATCAAAAGTTTTTATCATCTTGGCCTTTTTGCGCAATGGGAGGGGGATAATGCTATTGCCAAAGATTATTACAGCTTGTTGCTAAAGAATGCCGCGGATAGCTATCCTTCGATAACATCGCAAGCCAGAGAGAGGCTTAAAGAAATAGAAGAGAATAAAGAGATGGAGTATAATTTAAAAACTTTTCTCGATTTGTCCTTAAAGAGCGATAGCTCCCTTATTGAGCTCGGTAAGGCGGAATTAAAATCGTCCAGCTATATGTTAGTGAAAAATAAAGAATTTACTGCTTCTTCTTTGGTAAGCATGCCGCAGAGCGGGTGTAATCAGGTCCAATTACAGTTTTTATGGAGCGGTGATTTAGGCGGTGCCGATCCCGGAGTAGAGCAGAGTAATTTTGAAGGTGCCTATCCTGATACAGGAACAAAAGAAGTTAATGTAGTTATAATTTCTCCTGCCGGAACCATAGACCGATCATTTGTAATGATGGATGTCTACTAATTACTGAAAACACTTGACTTAAGGCTTCTTTAGTAGTATAAATAAGACAAATATTTAATTTTTTTAATAAAATAAGTCTATCTTATGCAATCATTTGATTTACAAAAAGAAAATTTTAGCGAAAAAGAAAAACGCAATATTGAAATTCTAGGCATACTAAGGAGGCGCGGTCCGGTCAGCCGCTCGGATATTTCTCAGGAGATGGGAATTAACGTAGTAAGCATCTCTAATTATGTTGATGACTTTATCAAATGTAATTTAGTCTATGAGAAAGAGCTTGATGTGTCTGAAGGCGGCCGCAGGCCGGTATTGCTTGATTTAAACCCGCGCGCAGGATATGCTATTGGCGTAGGATTAAATCTTATGCATATGGTCGGCCTGCTTATCGACCTAGATGGAAATATTATTACTAAAACTCAAATTGCGCGGCCCGGTGCGTCAGTAAAAGAAGTTGCCGAATGCCTCTTAGAAATTGTTCGTGAAATTTTAAGGCGCTCTAAGGGGTACGTTGAAAATATCAAGGGAATCGGCGTAGGTGTTGCCGGATTAATAAATAAAAAAGACGGCTCAATCCATTGGCCGCAAAAGATGGATCATTATTACACCTATGCCTCTGTGGATCTTCCGTTAAAAGGGTTGATTGAAAAAGAGTTTAATCTGCCAGCCTTAATAGAGAATGACGCAACCAGCGCATGCTTCGGCGAGCATTGGCTTAGCTTGGAAGGTTATAAAAATGTTCTTTATATGTTTTCCGGAGTCGGCTGCGGGATCATGCTTAACGGAGAGCTTTACCGCGGCGCCCATGGTTACGCCGGAGAAGTCAGTGTTTATAACTATAAGGAACAGGATCTTTTTAACTGTGCAAGCGGTTCTACTTGTTTTATCAAGCGTTGGGATATGGATTTAGGGATTGTTGATGAGTTAAAGTCAATCCTGCTTAAGGAAAAGAACAAGGCAGCCGATTTTTTTAAGGTTGCCTCAACAAATATAGACAGCCTGGATTTAAAAAGTATTTTTTACGCCGCCCGCCTAAAGAATGAGTTAGCCTTGCATGTTTTAAGCAGGGCAGCCAAAAGGCTAGGAATTAAAATTGCCTTTTTGGTTAATCTGCTTAATCCGCAGGTGGTAGTTATCGGCGGCGGTTTTGAAGAGTCAGGAGAAGAGTTTTTAAATACAGTAAGAAGCACGGTTAGCGACTGGGCTTTTAGGGAAGTTACTGCTGAGTTAAAAATCGTTTATTCTCAATTAAGAGAAAATGCCGTTGCCATGGGCGCGGCGAGTTTAGTTTTAGAAAGAGTATTCGCCCAATTATAAGCCGCAAGGCGATGGTTTGGCTTCCACTAGCCAAAGCCATAAGTCGGAAAGACAATGGTTTGCTCTCCAATAAGCAAAGCCATAAGGGGGGATTATGGATCAAAAGATGAAATTCGTTGTGATCGGCCTAATAGTTTTTTCTGTTATTTGCCTTTTTCTTTTTATGCAGGCAACAAGCCAGCAGCAGACATTGCTTAGGGAAACCAACGACTTAAAGACCGAGAATACGACTCTTATGAATAAGGTTACACAGCTTGAAAATGAACTCAAGGATAACCAGGGTAAGATCGATTCTATCAGGACAGAGAGAGATAAAGGCGCCCAGATACTTAAGGATTTACAAAGCAAGCTTGATTTAATAAGTAAATCTAGGGATGAGTTGGTTGAAAAGCTAAGAAAATTGAGTCGAGAGCGCCATGAAGCAATAAATAACCAGCAACAGCAGCAGGTTGTGGCTGTTGCTCCTGAGAATACCGATGCTTACTGGGGTTCTATACTTAAGTCAAAAACGGATTTGGAAATGCAGCTGACCAGCATGCAGGAAGGACTAAGAAAACTGCAGATTAGCAATGAATCATTGCAGAGGCAGAAGAATATTTTAGAAATAGATGTTAGCAGGTTGAATAACGAGAAGAAGGATCTCTTAAGGCAGCTTGATTATAATCAGAAACTCCTAGACAGTATGTCTCAGGAAGTAGTCCGGGAGAAAAATGATAAAGTGGCAATTCGGGATAATTTTAAAACAGTAAAAGCGGAAAATGACCTTCTTAGCCGTCAGCTAAAGAGTCTAAATAGCCGAAAAGAAACTTTAGATAAAAAAGTCCAGGAACTCCAGGAAGGAAAATCTACGGTGGATAAGCGCTTAAGTGAAATGGAGGCAATGCTCGCCGATAAGATTTCGCAGATAGATTCACTTAAAAACGAATTAGATCTGATAAGGAGCGGTAAGCCTGGTGTTGTTTCGGACAGAAAAAGGGAGGCAGTGGAGCTGCCGGCGATAGTAGTACGTTCTTCTCCTTCTTCATCAAGGGATCAAGCAGAGATACCTGAATTTTTAGGCAAGATCCTGGCCGTAAATACCGACAATAACTTTGTGGTTATAGATTTAGGCGTTTCCTCAGGCGTAACTGTTGGAGACCAATTTAATGTTTACCGCGAAGGTAAATTCGTCGGGTCTATTACTGCGATTCAGGTAAGAGATAGTATTTCTGCTTGTGATATAAAAAGGGTCAACACTGCTTTAAAAATTGGCGATAACGTTAAGTAACTTGTCTTTATAAATAATGACGCGTCGTAATAAGAAGCCTTCTTCCGAAAAGAATATCTCTATTGTGGATGTCGCCAAAACAAGCGGCGTATCCATCGCTACCGTTTCTCGTGTTATCAATAAAATCGGCACGGTAAAAGAATCCAACCGCATAAAAGTAAACAATACAATCAAGGATTTAAAATTTCAACCTTCTGTTTTTGCCCAGCGCCTCGCAACCGGGAAAAGCAATGTTGTCGCCCTTGTTATTCCGCGTTATGAAGGAGTGTTCTATTCTTTTTATGCTTTAGAGCTTATCCGCGGCGTGGGTACGATGTGCGAAGCCTTAAAGCTGGATTTACTTCTGCATCTTACCGATGCGCACGGCCCTTTATCTATGCGCGGGGTAGGGGGGATAATTTTTTCTGATATTATCGGAAACCGCGCGCAGTTAGAGGAGAGCCTGGCGCGCGGTATACCGAGCGTAGTTATTAATTACTACGTGGACGATTTGGATGTTTCATGTATTGCAATAGATAATGCCGGAGGCGCAGAAAGCGCGGTCAATTATTTGATTGGATTGGGGCATAAAAAAATAGCGCATATTACCGGTGACATAATGACTCAGGCAGCCGCAAAACGCTTAGAGGGCTATAGGAGGGCGCTTGAAAAAAATAACATTAAATTAAGAAAGGATTATATCTTTGAAACTGATTATTCCCGTGGGCAAGCCCGAAGCGCGGCTGAGAAATTAATTAAGTCGTCTGACCCTGCAACTGCTGTATTTGTTGCCTCTGATGCCATGGCGCTTGAAGTAATGGCAGTGGCGCGCGAATTGGGCAAAAATATTCCGGATGATTTATCGATCGTTGGTTTTGATGATAACCCTTCAGGGCTATATGGGCCGGTCGGCCTTACCACAGTACGCCAGCCGTTGATCCGCATGGCTGAAGAAAGCGTCAAAGAATTAAATCGCTTGATACTTTTAAAGAAAAATTCACTAAAAAAAATTCTGCTTCCCGCAGAATTAGTTATCCGGGAGTCCTGTAAGCCATTTACCGGCGGATAAGCTCTTAATACAATCAGTAGTATATCGTAATAAAATTTACACCATATCTTGTAAATTTATTTATTGACCCCGTTGCAAATTATGATACAATGTTTTGCATATATGAAATTTGCAACGGGGTTGACAAGTAGTACCTGTTTTGTTATAGTGCAACAGTAATTTCTAATTAACCTTCCTAATACTATCGAGGTGAAAAATGGATTTAAAATTATCCCCAAATGCCATTAAGGTTCTTGAACGCAGGTATCTGCGTAAAGATCAGGATGGCAAGCTTATTGAAACCCCGGAGCAGATGTTTGTTCGTGTTGCCAATGCTATTGCTATTGCGGACAAGCAATATGGGGCAACGGAGCAGGATATAAGGAAACTGGAAGACTCCTTTTTTAAAATGATGGCCAATTTGGAATTCTTGCCGAACTCTCCGTGCTTAATGAATGCCGGAAAAGAATTAGGACAGCTTTCCGCCTGTTTTACCCTGCCCATTGAAGATTCTATGGAATCAATCTTTGAAACTTTAAAAACTACCAGCCTTATTCATAAATCCGGGGGAGGAACAGGATTTAATTTTTCCCGCCTGCGTCCTAAGAATGCAGTAGTTAAAACTACCGGCGGGGTAGCTTCGGGTCCGATTTCATTTATGCGCGTCTATGATGCGGCAACTGAAGCAGTTAAACAGGGAGGCACCCGCCGCGGAGCAAATATGGGGATCTTAAGAGTAGATCACCCGGATATAATGGAGTTTATTACTTGCAAAGAAAATAATAACCATATTACCAATTTTAATATCTCTGTTGCGATTACAGATGAGTTTATGCAAAAGCTGTTTGGCGGCGAAGATTATGATTTAATCGACCCGCATACGCATAGGCCGGTTCAGAAGATTAATAGTAAAGATGTTTTTAACCTGATCGTTAAACAGGCACACAAGAACGGAGAGCCAGGAATTATTTTTATCGACCGTATTAATCAATATAATCCTACTCCAAAGCTGGGTATGATCGAAAGCACCAATCCTTGCGGCGAACAGCCGTTATTGCCTTATGAAAGTTGTGATTTAGGTTCAATAAACTTAGATCAGATGTGTAAGAAGGCAGGAACTCGTTGTGAAATTGATTGGAACAGGCTAAAAGAAGTGACCGCATTGGCAGTGCATTTTTTAGATAATTTAATTGATGTGAATAAATTCCCCCTTCCGGAAATTGAGAAAGCGACTAAAGCTACCCGTAAAGTAGGGTTGGGGGTTATGGGTTGGGCAAGCTTATTAATCCGCCTTAATATTCCTTATAATAGCGAAGAGGCAGTGGCTTTAGCCGAAAAAGTAATGTCATTTATTTTAGAAGCAGCAAATAAGAAATCTCTTGAATTAGGTAAAACTAAGGGTGTATTCCCGGCTTTTAAGGGTAGTATTTACGATAAAAAAGACGGCTCAACCAAGATGCGTAATGCTACGTTGACAACTATCGCCCCTACGGGCACAATTAGTATTATTGCGGGGCCTTGCTCGAGCGGAATTGAGCCTTTGTTTGCGTTGTCGTATTACCGCAATGTTATGGATAATGATAAGTTGGTGGAAGTAGAGCCGTTGTTTGAACAGGTTTCCCGCCAAAGAGGATTTTATAGCCGGCAGCTGATGGAGAAGATCGCCGAGAGCGCTTCGATAAAAGATATTAAAGAAATCCCCGAAGATGTGCGCAGGGTCTTTGTGACAAGCCACGATATTTCTCCCGAGTGGCATGTGCGTATGCAGGCAGCTTTCCAGAAATATGTGCATAATGCCACAAGCAAAACCGTTAATTTCCCTCATGAGGCAACTGTAGATGAGGTGCGTAAATCTTATGTGATGGCATTTGATTTAAACTGCAAAGGCATAACTATTTACCGCGACAGGAGCCGCGAAGAACAGGTATTAAATGTCGGTAAGCCTAAGGACAAGCAGGAGGCAAAGGTTATTCATGAGGTTAAGAAAGAAATCGCTCCCCGGCCCAGGCCGGAAGTAATTATTGGTACTACTACTAAGGTTTCAACAGGCTGCGGCAATCTTTATGTAACTATAAATATTGACGAAGACGGCAAGCCATTTGAATTGTTTACCCAAATGGGTAAAGCAGGCGGTTGTGCAGCCAGCCAGCTTGAGGCCACCGGCAGGCTTGTTTCTTTAGCATTTCGCGCAAATATCGAAGTAAAATCAATTATCGAACAATTACGTAATATTCGCTGTCCGTCTCCTTCCTGGGAAAAGGGCCAAAGGATATTCTCTTGTGCCGATGCCATTGCCCGCGTTATAGAGCGCCGCTTGGTAAACATTCAACCTGCTGTTATGGTCGGAGCAGAATCGGTAGCTATTCCTATGAAACATTCTCATGACGATCAGTTGCAGGTCTCGGATCTGGATGAGCAGGTAAACATCGTCGGAATGTGCCCTGATTGCGGAGGTGCTCTACGCCATGAGGAAGGTTGTGTTAAGTGCCATGGCTGCGGTTACTCTAAGTGTTAATTTGGTTTTATCAATAAAATGGGGTCAGAATTATTTTATCCCAGCTTAATTCTAGATAAAATAATTCTGACCCCATTTTTCTTATTATCCCAAGATGAAAAACTTTGAAGTCATAGTTATCGGTGCCGGACATGCAGGCATCGAAGCTAGCCTTGCGTGCGCACGCTTAGGCGCTAAAACTCTTATGTTTACCATGGAAATTAATTCTATTGGGAGGATGAGTTGTAATCCGGCTATCGGCGGTGTAGGCAAGGGCCAGCTGGTAAAAGAGATTGATGCTTTGGGCGGGGCGATGGCTTCTGCGGCAGATGCTTGCGCAATTCAATTCCGCATTCTTAACGCTTCTAAGGGGGCGGCTGTGCAATCTTCGCGTGCGCAGATTGATATGCATAAATATAGCCGTTATATGTGTAACCTTGTTTTAGGTCAGAAGAATTTGACGGTAAAAGAAGCAGAGGTAAAGAAATTAATAGTCGAAGACGGCAAGGTTTTAGGTGTTGTTACGGATAAACAGGGTGAGATCCGTGCTAAATGCGTAATAATATGCCCGGGAACATTTTTAGATGGCACGATTCATGTAGGTTTGAAGAATTTTAGCGGCGGGAGGATGAATGAGAGGGCTTCTATCGGGCTTGCGGGCAACTTAAGAAATTTAGGTTTTAAACTTTTACGCTTTAAAACAGGGACTTGCCCGCGTATTAACAAAAATTCAATTGATTTTTCTAAGCTTATCAAGCAAAACGGGGACGCAGTTATTAAGCCGTTTTCTTTCTCAACTCGAAGTATTAAGCAAAAACAAATTTGCTGCCATATTACTTATACCAATAAAAATACACACGAACTGATTCGTTCTAACCTGGATCGTTCACCGCTTTATGCCGGGGTTATTAAGGCTACGGGTGTCAGGTACTGCCCGTCAATCGAAGATAAAATTGTTAAATTTGCGGATAAAGAGCGGCACCAGGTATTTCTTGAGCCTGAAGGTTTAAGGGTTGATGAGGTATATCCTAACGGTATATCTACCAGCCTTCCAGAAGATGTGCAGCTTAAAATAATTCACTCGATCTCTGGCCTTGAAAAAGCAAGAGTTATCCGTTTTGGATACGGTATTGAACATATTGTCGTCGAGCCTACCCAGCTTTATCCAACGTTAGAGACAAAACTTATTAAGAATTTGTTCCTTGCGGGGCAAATTAACGGCACAACAGGTTATGAAGAGGCAGCTGCTCAAGGGTTAGTCGCAGGGTTAAATGCCGCACTTGGAATCCGCCATAAAGGGCCTTTTATCTTAGATCGGGCAAGCAGTTATATCGGAGTATTGATCGATGACCTGATTACCAAGGGGACTATTGAGCCATATCGCATGTTTACATCACGCGTTGAATACCGGCTGATTATTCGCGAAGATAACGCGGATTTACGGCTGGCAAAATTTGGTTTTGATTTGGGGCTGGTAAAAAAAAGCAGTTACCGAACAGTGCAAAAAAAAGCGGATGGGATAAAAGATGGTTTGGGTTTTTTAAGAAAAACGCGGGTTAATTACGGTCCTTTTAATAAGCTGGTGACACTAGAAAAATTATTAAAACGCCCGGAGATAAGTATTAAAGGCTTAAGAAAGATGTATAAATTAAAGCCCGGAATACCTGAATCCGCTTGGCAGCAGGTTCAAATCGAGGTAAAATATGCTGGATTTATTCAAAGACAGCTAAAAGATGTAGAGCGATTTGAACATCTGGAAAAGATTAAATTACCTTTAGATTTTGATTATAGTGGTTTATCCGGGATATCCCGGGAGATAAGGGAGAAACTGGCAGAATTTAAGCCGCTTAATCTGGGGCAGGCCTCGCGGATTTCAGGTATAACTCCTGCGGCAATATCTCTTTTGATGGTTTATCTAAGAAAGGCCAATGGATAAGCTTAAGAATTATTCAGCGTTAAAGAAATTCTGTCTTGATGAAGGAATTGATCTTTTTGGGGTAGGGGGTATAACCCGGATAAGAGATGAATTTAAAATTTCTTCCAAAGTTTCGTTGAGCTTAGATAAAGCTATCTGTATAGGGGTTATGCTTTCAGGAGCTGTGCTCTCTGAAATAGATATAGTCCCTACCAAGCTATATTTCCATCATTATAAAATAGTAAATTCTTTTTTAGACCACATAGCCCTAAGGCTGTGCAATATAATCCAGAAAAAAGGTTTTCTGGCCTTGGCGATTCCGGCCACGCAGATTATCGATTGGGAGAAAAATATCGGGCATCTTTCGCACAGAAGGTTAGGTGTTTTAGCTGGTTTAGGCTGGATAGGGCGGAATAATCTTTTAGTAAATGAAAAGTTTGGCAGCCAATTCCGCCTGACATCTATTCTAACTAACATGCCGTTAAAAATAGATAAGCCTCTTGAAAAAAATTGCGGGAAATGCTCGCTTTGTGTTAAGATATGTCCGGCAGGGGCAATTAAGGAAAACCCTATTGATTTTGACCATATTAAATGTTTTGAGAAACTCAAAAGCTTTCAATCACAACGGCAAGTGGAACAATTTGTTTGCGGTGTATGCGTGAATATCTGCCGGGGAAAAAGAAAATGAAAGAAAAAATATTAATCGTTGAAGATGAAAAAGATATTATTAAGATGCTTGATTATAACCTTAAAAAGGAAGGCTTTAGGGTTATTGATGCCAGAGACGGAGAGGATGCTTTAGACCTTGCTGTAGGCGAGCATCCAGACCTCATTTTGCTGGATTTAATGCTTCCCGGAATAGATGGTTTAGAGGTATGTAAAGCTTTAAAGAAAACAGCTAAAACTGCTTTAATTCCAATAATTATGCTTACCGCAAAAAGCCAGGAATCGGATAAAGTGGTAGGGCTTGAGCTGGGCGCGGACGACTATATTACTAAGCCATTTAGCCCGCGGGAATTAATTGCGCGCATAAAAGCAGTGTTGCGCAGGGCAGATGAGAAAGAGAAAGTTTCCGAAGTTTTCCAGTCGGGCGGGTTAAGAATAGATTTTGCTAGAATATCTGTGAATGTTAAGGGTAAGCCGGTTGAGCTTACCTCTAAAGAATTTGAGCTGCTTAAGACTTTACTGAAGGCTAAAGGCAGGGTTTTGTCGCGGGATTATCTTCTGGATGCCATTTGGGGTTATGATCATGCTATGGAGATCCAAACCCGTACGGTAGACGTACATATAAGGACTTTGCGTAAAAAGTTGCACTCTGAGGCAAAAAGGATTATTACAGTTAAGAATTACGGTTACAGGTTTAAATTCGAAGGGGAGGATTAAGTAAATGGTTCATGAGATTATTTTTGGCGTATTAGGCGGGTTAGGGCTTTTTATTTACGGAATTCGTGAAATGAGCGAAGGGCTGCATAAAGCTAGCGGAGAGAAGATGCGCAAGGTGCTGCATTCTCTTACCGGCGGCCCTAAAAGAGGAGTTTTAGTAGGCGCAGGCATAACTTCTTTGGTTCAATCCTCTTCTGCTACGACCATTATGGTTGTTGGTTTTGTAAATGCCGGGCTTATGACCCTTACGCAGTCTTTAGGCGTTATCTTTGGAGCAAACATAGGTACAACTATAACTGCCCAGTTAATTGCTTTTAAGCTTACTGATTATGCCTTACCGATTATCGGAATAGGTATGATTATGTCTATTGCGGCAAAACGGAAGTTATATAAGAATATAGCAGAGTTTCTTCTGGGATTCGGAATACTTTTCTTAGGTTTGAGTATTTTAACCCAGGTTATAAAACCCCTGGGTGATTCTCCGGTATTTAAGGATATGCTGGTTAATTTCAGCATTAATCCGTTGCTGGGCATTTTTGCAGGGGCGCTTGTAACCGCTATATTCCAAAGCAGCTCAGTAACCACTGGTATGATTTTAGGTTTGTCTATGGCTGGGCTTATTGATTTAGGAGCAGCTTTGCCCCTTATTCTCGGTTGTAATATCGGAACTTGTATTACGGCGATCATTGCTTCTTATGGGGCCAGTATTGGGGCAAAAAGGGCGGCTGTTGCGCATGTTATATTTAATATTGTGGGAGTATTGATATTTTTGCCGTTTTTGGGTCTGTTTAGAAGGCTCGTCTCTTTTACTTCTGCTGATGTTACCAGGGAAATTGCCAACGCACATACTTTGTTTAATGTTATAAATACATTAATTTTTATACCTTTAATCCCGCTATTTGCTAAATTCCTTACTTTTATTATCAAAGGCAAGGAAGAAGAAGAGGTTGAATATCTGCCCAAGTATCTTGAGAAACACCTCTTAAATACCCCCCCTATTGCTATTGAGGCGGCGATTAAAGAGATAGTCAGGACACTGGGGTTAACTAAGAAAATGGTTTGGATTGCCATAAACAGCTTTATGAGCAATGATTTAAGGTCTTTAGAAAAGATAACCCGCAGGGAGGAGGCAGTTGATTCCTTAAGAGAGGCAATTACTAATTATCTGGTTCAGTTGATGCAGCGCGAACTTAGCCCGGATGAATCAAAGAAAATTCCTCCGCTTATACATGCGATAAATGATGTAGAAAGAATAGGGGATCACGCAGAGAATTTGCGTGATCTTGCGGAACAAAAAATAGAAAACCGCCTTCCATTTTCTCCTTTGGCAATTGAAGAGATACAAAGGATGTATGATGAGATAAGCAGCATGATCGATTGCTCTATAAAAGCACTCCAGCAGAATGACGCAAATGAGGCCAAGGTTGTTATGGAGGAAGAGTGCCAGATTAATGTTATGCGCGATAGGCTTAAAAGTAATCATACAAAGCGCCTGGAGGGAGGAAAGTGTAATGTCCTTTCGGGGGTGATTTTTCTCGATATTATCAGTAACCTCGAAAAGATAGGTGACCATCTTAATAATGTAGCTCAGGCAGTTATCGAAGGCTTACAGTGGGATAACAATTAGCCCGTAATAAGAAATATGGCCAAGTGCAGTTTTAAGCTTAAATTAATACTCTCCTATTTTTTTCTTATATCAGTATCATTAGGTTTTGTTTTAGTTTTCTTAGATAATAATCTCCATCAAAAAACACTCCAGGAAATAACGCAATCGCTGACCAATCAGGCATATCTTATAGAAAGCAGAATATCCGCTTTATCCGGCCCTTTTAATAATGCCGAGTTGCTGGATGAACTAAGCAAGAAACTGGGGCAGAAGATCGGAGCACGCGTTACTGTTATTGGCCTTAACGGGGAAGTTCTTGCGGATTCAGAAGTGCCCAGGGAGAGCCTATCCGGACTTGAAAACCACCTTTATAAAAGGCCGGAAGTATCCAGTGCATTAGACGGTAAATTAGGCCGGGAGATTAGGTATTCTTCTACCTTAAAAATAGATATGTTGTATTTGGCGCTCCCCATTATAGAAAACGGCGCAGTTGCAGGGATATTAAGGTTGGCTTTACCATTAATTAGTGTTCAAAAAGTTCATTCTACCGCAAGAAAGGTTATCTTAATAGGGCTGCTGCTGGCTTTGATATTGGCAACCTTTTTAGGATTATTACTAACAAATGTATTGATTAGGCCAATCAGCCGGATTATTAATGCTTCTTTAAATTTTGCTAAAGGCGATTTTTCTCACAGGATCCTTGAAGATTCTAATGATGAAATAGGAGAGCTTGCCGCCACTTTAAATAAAATGGCGCAGGATATTGAAGATAAAATACGCGAAATAGCTACAAAGAGCCAGCACTTGGAGGCTATTTTTAACAGTATGGTTGAGGGGGTTATTGTTACTGATAAGGCAGGAAGGGTTGTTTCTATTAACCAGGCAGTTGAAAAGGTATTTGAAGTAACTATGCAAACGGTTAAGGGGAAAGTGTTCTTGGAGGCAATACGCAATAAAGAGATTTCCGATATCGTTGATTCTATATTAAACGACTGCAAACCTATTTCAAAAGAGATAGATTTATTTTTTCCTGTGCAGCGTATATTTGAAATAAACGCCACCCCAATTTTGAGCCAAGATGGAGTAAATGGCGCTCTTTTGGTTATACATAATATAACAGAGATAAGGCGGCTGGAGGTTATGCGCAGGGATTTTGTAGCAAATGTTTCGCATGAGTTAAAAACTCCGTTGACTGCAATCAAAGGTTTTGTAGAAACTTTACTTGAGGGGGCTTTGGAGGACAAAGAAAATAACCGCAATTTTCTTAAGATAATTCAAGGCCATGCTGATAGGCTTGATACCCTTGTTAATGATTTATTGTCTTTGTCGCACCTTGAATCAAAGGGGATAACAATTAATAAGGCTAATTTTAATTTAAGCCTGCAGGTAAAAGAGGTACTCAGGGGGTTTAGGTTGCAGCTTGATTCCGCAGGCATTAAGGCCGTTAATGAATTGCCGCAGGAGCTTTTTATTATTGCCGATAAGGAAAGGCTGCATCAAGTTTTGGTTAATTTGATTGGTAATGCTATAAAATTTAACAAAGAAAAAGGGTTTATCAAGATATGCAGTGAAATATCAGAAGAGGCTATTAAAGTCATAATAGAAGATTCCGGAATCGGAATACCGCAAAAAGATGTACCCCGTATTTTTGAGAGGTTTTACCGGGTGGATAAAGCGCGTTCGCGCGAGCTTGGAGGTACCGGCCTTGGCCTCTCCATTGTTAAGCATATCATTGAGCTTCACTCCGGTTCAGTTGGCGTTGAAAGTATCGAAGGCTTGGGCTCAAAGTTCTTCTTTATTGTCCCCCAAAAGAACTCTTAATAAATAAGCTGTTAATTTAATCTAAAGCGCTCTTAGAAGAGCGCTTTTATTTTACCCAGATTTTACCTTCCCTTGAAGCAGATTTAACTTCTTTCTTTTATACTTTAACCATGATTGGGAAAACAAAAGCAGCAATACAGTCCTTGGTGCGGGCACCGAGACGGATTATTGATAATCAGTTCTAGGGTTGGTGTATTTTAGGCGCATTATGAATAAGGGGGAGTTAATATGTTTGGTGAGAAGAAGGTATTAATCGTAGAGGATGATCCGGATATAAATAACCTTATTGCCTATAACTTACAAAAAGAAGGTTTTAATATCGAGCAGGTTTTTGACGGGTTGAGCGCGCAGGAGAAATTAAAAAAAGAGAGTTTTAATATTGTCGTGCTTGATATTATGCTTCCCGGCATAAATGGGTTTGATGTATGCAAAATGATAAAAGATGACCCGCGTAATTTTAACACCTTTATTATAGTAATAAGCGCTAAGTCTTGCCAACAGGATAAATTATATGCCCACCTTTTAGGGGCAAATTATTACTTAAGCAAGCCGTTTAATTTGGTTGATTTATTAAGCACGGTAAGACAGATAAGCGCAAATCTGGATAAAGAGTTTTTAGTAAAATTGAAATAAACATAATTTACCCAGATTTTACCTTTTCTTAATTTAGAATCAACATAAAGAATGTAATATTACATTGTGATGCCGATAGGATTAAAATTGAGTGTTATCTCGTCTATATGTAAGTATTTTTTAGCCAGTAATTTCAAGAGGCAGTTGGCATTCTTAAGCAGTATTTTAAATAATATAGATGAGAAGAGGTTATTTAATGGCGCATCTCTCAGTGATTCACTTAAGAGAGGTGGATTTGATATACGCTGCATGCGCAAGGCGCAAGTTATGCGTAGAAGGTTAACAAAAAAGGAGGGATTAGAATGAAAAGATTTTGGAGCATAATGTTATTAGTAATATTATGTTTTGTGAGTTTCGGTATTCAAGCTTTATACGCAGGCGAAATTGATTTGTTGTTAGAAAAATTAGTAGATAAGGGGGTTTTAACGGGTGCAGAAGCGCAGCAGATTAAGTATGAAACACAGGAAACAGTGAAAAAGGAAATAGCAACCGGCAAATACTCCATGTTGCCTGCATGGGTGCAGAATATGAAATTAAAGGGAGATTTACGTTTGAGGTATCAGTATAAACATGATAAGTATGATAATGATATAACGAGAGATACTCATGTTGGCCGTATACGCGCACGCCTTGGTTTAGAGGCCAAGATTAATGAGAAGCTTATGGCTGGTATCGGTATAGCCACTAATAAGAATGGTGATCCACGCTCAACTAATATTACTTTCGGGGCTGAGGATGGAGGATCTTCTTCTAAATTCCAGATCAGGCTTGATTATGCCTATGCAATGTATGACCCTCTTCCCTGGTTAAGACTTACCGGCGGTAAGATGCTTTTAAAGGATGTTCTTTGGGAGCCAACAGATTTGGTTTGGGATACTGATATTACTCCTGAAGGAGGCGTAATCGTTCTAAGTAAGGATGTAGGAGATAAGACCAATTTATTTATGAACACAGGCGTATTAGTCCAAACTGCTGATACAAGTTCAAATGCCGATCCTATAATGACCTATCTTCTACAGCCTGGAGCAACCTATAGGTTTAATGATAATGTTTCATTAAAAGGTGCGCTCTCTTATACTAATTTCAGTAATGTAAAAGGCACAGCTGCTTCTACCTGGTCAGGCAGTACTAATTCCAGGGTGGGTTCAAACTGGAAATACGATTATAGAATTATCAGCCCTGCTTTGGAGTTAAGCATAAAAGAGCCGTTTAAGGCAGTTGGTCTTAATCTAGAGAGCATCAGGTTCATGGGAGAGTATGTGAATAACCTGGCAGCCCCGGATAAGAATACCGGTTTTGCATTAGGGTTTAGGACAGGTAATGAAAAGATAGAGAAATGGGGCGATTGGCAGTTAAAATACATTTACGCTATGCTTGAGAGTGATGCGGTTATGGATACAACTCCTGATTCTGACCGTTATGGAGGAAAAACAGGGATCAGAAGCCATGAATTGGAGTTACAGTACGGATTAGGAAAGAATACGTGGCTAGGTTTTGACGTTTATCGCTCTTGGAATATAGCAAGCACAAGGAAAGCACCTGAAACACTAATTCAGGTTGACTGGAATATGAAGTTCTGATGAAATAACTAACAAGACACCCCGCGCCTAGCGGAATTGCGCAGGTGTTGTCTTCGTAGACAAGGAGGGTTTTAAAGATGAAAAAGTTAGCAATGATGATGGTAGCAGGGATAACGGCACTAAACTTAGCCGCAGGCACCTGTTTTGCCGAAAAGATAGTAGTAGCGGGTTCAACAACCGTTCTTCCTATTGCACAGAAGACAGCAGAAGTATTTATGGATGAAAATTCCGGAGTTGATATAAGCGTGCGCGGCGGAGGATCAAGTGTCGGCATTACTGCGCTAATTGACGGAAACTGCAATATTGCCAATTCCTCAAGGTCAATCAGGGATGTTGAGATACAAAAGGCAGCTTCCCGCGGACGGGACCCGGTTGCGCATATCGTAGCAATGGATGGAATTGCGGTAGTAGTAAATAAGTCAAATCCCGTATCCAAGCTTTCGAAAAAGCAGGTAAGGGATATTTATACTGGCAAGATAACTGATTGGTCGCAGGCTGGCGGAAAGCCCGGGAAGATCGTAGTTGTTTCCCGCGATACGGCAAGCGGGACCTTTGAGGCATTCGGTGAACTGATAATGAATAAGGAAAAAGTTGTTCCTTCTGCTTTAATGCAGGCTTCTAATCAGGCAGTTGCTCAGATAATCGGCCAAACGCCAAATGCTATAGGTTATGTGGGATTAGGTTTTATGTCCGGTGAGCTTAAAGCGGTTGAGGTTGACGGCGTAATGCCTTCAAACGCAACTGTTCTTTCGGGGAAATATCCGGTAAGCCGCCCGCTATTTATGTACACAAACGGTAAGCCCCAGGGTATAGTTAAAGAGTACCTTGATTTTATAAAGAGTAAAAGAGGGCAGGACTTAGTTGAGGTTCAAGGTTATGTCGGGTTAAAGTAAATAAGCGTTTACTCCGGCAAACGCGGCAGGTTTAAAAGGCCTGCCGCGCCTCCATTTCTTAAAAAAATGAATTACAGGCGTATAAAAGAAAAAATTTATAAGTGGATATTCACTGTTCTGGCTTTTTCCTCATTATTTTTTCTGGTGGGGATAATGATTGTGTTATTTAAAGAAGGTACTCCGATATTCAAGGATGTCGGGTTTTTTAAGTTTTTATTCGGGACTAGATGGTATCCAACGCACGAACCTCCTGATTTCGGAATCTTGCCGCTTATTTTAGGCTCAATATGGGTAACTGCAGGAGCTATCATTGTATGCGTTCCTTTAGGAGTAGGAAGCGCTTTATACCTTAATGAAATTGCAGGTTTCAGGCAGAGACAGTTTTTAAAGCCGATAATTGAGTTATTGGCAAGCATTCCTTCGGTTGTCTACGGTTTTTTTGGAATGGTCATAGTAACACCTTTCTTGCAAAAAACATTTAATCTTCCTACCGGCTTAACCGCTTTAAACGCAAGCCTAATCCTAGGGCTTATGGCGACTCCTACGGTATGCACTATTGCTGAAGATGCCTTAAGTTATGTTCCGCGCTCATTCCGGGAGGCGTCCTTTGCTGTAGGCGCAAACAGGTGGCAGACCTTAACGCGCGTAGTGATTCCTGCGGCAGGTTCGGGTATATCTACGGCAATAATCTTAGGGATGAGCAGGGCAATAGGCGAGACAATGACGGTTTTGATGGTTGCAGGTGGTGCGGCAGTAATTCCAAAAACATTTTTAGGCCCGGTCAGGCCAATGACAGCGGCAATTGCCGCAGAGATGGGAGAAGCTCCTATGGGAGGCGACCATTACCACGCTTTATTTGCGATTGCCCTGGTTTTGTTTTTAATTACTTTTGTTTTTAATATAATTGCTGAAATAATCTCGCGCAGGTTCAGGATAAAGTTAGGATTAAGCGGATAGGTATGAAAAAAGATATTACTCAAAACATCGGATTCTTTCTTTTGTTTGCCTGTATTATAGCTACGTTATTCTTTCTTGGCACAATAATATATTTTATTTTTACGCGTGGAATGCAAATTATTTCGTGGGAGTTTCTAACCCAGCCGCCCAGAAATGCAATGACCGAGGGCGGGGTTGCTCCGGTAATTGTGGGAACTTTGTATTTAACTTTAGGAGCTATGATCTTTGCTGTTCCTTTAGGGCTTGCCTGTGCAATATACCTTTGTGAATATTCTCCGAAAAGCATAGTAGTAAATATCATCCGTATCAGTATTAATAATCTTGCCGGAGTTCCTTCGGTTGTATTCGGGCTTTTTGGTTTAGCAGTATTTGTAAATTTCCTGAATTTTGGAGTTTCAATACTTTCCGGAAGCCTTACTTTAGGTATATTGGCACTCCCTTTGATTATCTCTGCTTCGCAGGAGGCTTTACTAGCAGTGCCGCATTCAATCCGCGAGGCCTCACTCTCTTTAGGTGCAAGTAAATGGGAGACGATAAAACGGATAGTTCTGCCTACTGCTTTACCCGGAATACTTACCGGGGTTATTTTAAGTATCGGCAGGGCAGCAGGAGAGACTGCCCCGATTTTATTTACTGCCGCGGCATTCTATAAGCGGGGGTATCCTAAGAGTATTTTTAGCGAGGTAATGGCGTTGCCTTATCATATATATGCCTTAATGACCGAAGGTACGCATCCGGATAAACAGAAGGCAATTGCCTATGGGTGCAGCCTTATCTTGCTTTTTCTGGTTTTATTTATTTCAGGGATAGCGATATATTTACGCCAAAGACAGAGGAGTTATCATGGATAACGATATAAAAATGAAGGCAGACAAAATTAATTTTTTTTACGGAAACACGCAGGCGCTTAAGTCTGTGGACTTGAATATATTCAGTAACCGGGTTACTGCCTTAATCGGTCCGTCAGGATGCGGGAAATCAACATTTATCAGGCTTTTTAACCGGATGAATGAATTAATCGCCGGCACTAAGCTTACGGGAAAAATTTATATTGACGGGGAGGATATTAATTCTCCCTGCATTGAAGCAGTCGATATACGAAGAAGGGTTGGAATGGTATTCCAGAAACCGAATCCTTTTCCCAAAAGCATCTTTGACAATATCGCCTACGGTTTGAGGGTAAACGGCATAAAGAATAAAGATTTTATTGAAGAAAAGGTTGTCCAAACCCTTAAGAAGGCTGCTTTATGGGAAGAGGTTAAATGCAGGCTTAAGGAGAGTGCGTTGGGTTTGTCAGGAGGGCAGCAGCAGAGATTATGCATTGCCCGCTGCTTAGCCGTAGAGACAGAGGTTATTCTTTTTGATGAGCCATGCGCAAGCTTGGATCCGATCTCAACAGGCAAGATAGAAGAGCTTATTTTGGAGTTGAAAAAGGACTATACTATTGTTATAGTAACTCATAATATGCAGCAAGCAGCCAGGGTATCGGATTATACCGGATTTTTCTTATTAGGAGAATTAATCGAATTCGGCAGAACTCAGGATATATTTACCGCCCCTAAGGATAAGAGGACGGAGGCGTATATAACGGGGAGGTTTGGATAAATGAAAAGAGTGCTTTTTGTTTGCGTTGAAAATTCTTGCCGTTCCCAGATAGCTGAAGGTATTGCTAAAGAGCTCGGCAAGAAAGTAATCGAGGCCTATAGCGCAGGTTCTAAGCCTTCCGGAATCATCAATCCTATGGCAATAGAGGTAATGAGGGAGGCAGGTATAGATATTTCCAATAACGCCTCTAAAGGATTTGATGCGTTAGCTGTGAATAAATTTGATTATGTAATAACTTTAGGCTGTCAGGATACTTGCCCTTTTTTCCCGGCGGATAAACATATTGAGTGGAAGATAGATGACCCTAAGGGTAAAGATATTCATTTTTTCAGGAAAACCAGAGATAGTATCTCAGATCATGTTAAAAGGCTGATCAAGGATATAGGCAATAGTAAGCCTGAGTAGCCAGGAGGAATAATGGTAAAACATTTTGATGAGGAGTTACAGGATTTAAATAACCAGATATTAAAGATGGGCGCTTTTGCGGAAGAGGCGATATTTAAATCTATCGAGTCGCTTAGAGAGCGGGACAGGAATAAGGCATTAGAGGTTATCAATAATGATAAGTTGATTGATGAATTGGAGTTAGTAATAGACGAGAAGTGCCTGGATTTGATTGCACGGCACCAACCGATGGCAGGAGACCTTAGGTTTATAACAACGGGAATGAAGATAAATGCAGAACTGGAGAGAATTATTGATATCGCTGTCGATATCTGCCAGCGCGTATCAGAGATTGCGGATAAGCCACTTTTAAAGCCGTTGGTAGATATTCCGCGCCTTGCTTCTGTTGCGCAGGGCATGGTTAAGATGGCGATAGATTCCTTTGTTAAAAGGGATATCCAGACAGCAAAAAAAATAATGCTTTTAGATTCTGACGCCGACAATTTAAGAAATGCTATACAAAAAGAGCTAATTGAAGATTATATGGTTAAAGATGGCCAAACCGCGCCAAGAGCTGTGCCGCTTTTGCTTATAGCAAGGTTCCTTGAGCGGATATGTGACCATGCTACCAATATTGCCGAAGATGTAATCTATATGGTTGAGGCGAAAGTAGTCAAGCACCACCCGGAGGAACTTAAATAGGCCCGCCATTATATCCTTGACCCTGTTACCAGTTGTGCTATTATAAGTCAAATATCCGTAACAGGGAAATTCCTTCCAGTGATTTAAGTATGAAAAATAAGATTATTTCATGGATTAAGCAGCAAGTTAAGGATGCCGGGGCCAAAGGTATTGTTATGGGGCTTTCCGGTGGCATAGATTCCGCCGTAGTTGCTGCATTGTGCAAAGCAGCGGTCGGGAAGAATAATTTACTCGTTCTTTTTATGCCTTGTAATAGCCATGCAGAGGATTTAAAAGACGCCAAATTAGTCGCAAAAGTTCTCGGGCTCAAATCAAAGTTAATTGATTTGTCCGGTTTGTATAATAATTTTTTAAGAATTCTGCCAAAAGCAGGCGGTTTAGCCAGAGGCAACCTTAAGCCGAGGCTGCGCATGAGCACGCTTTATTATTTCGCTAACAAATTGAATTATCTTGTTTGCGGAACAGGGAATAAATCCGAACTTTTAGTAGGTTATTTTACTAAATACGGGGATGGGGGAGTGGATATCTTGCCGATAGCGGATTTATTCAAGCGCCAGGTGTGTAAACTAGCCCAAGAATTAGGAATACCTCAAAATATTATTGTTAAGCCTCCCACTGCCGGACTTTGGCAGGGGCAAACCGACGAAGGAGAGATGGGTATAACCTATAATGAGCTGGATAATATTTTAGATAATTTCTGCAATAAAAATAAACAGGCCGCTGGCAAGATTAAGGTAGATAAAATAATGAGGATGCATAAAAAATCGGAACATAAACGAAAAGGCGCACAAATATGCACTATTCATTAAAAAGGGAGAGCTAAAAAATGGATGAAATATTAGAGATTCTGGAAAAGGACGGCCGCGCAACTGTTGAAGATATCGCTAAAATGCTGCGTAAATCACCCGATACGGTAAAAAAAGCGATTAAGAAATATGAAAAAGAGGGGGCGATTCTAAAATACAAGGCCGTTATCAATAAAGATTTGATCCGGGATACCGAATCGGAGGTCAGGGCTTTAATCGAAGTGAACATAGTCCCGCAAAAGGACCTTGGTTTTGATAAAATTGCCGAACGCATTTATTCATTTCCCGAGGTAACCAGTTGTTATCTAATCAGCGGTACCTATGATTTATTGGTCGTGGTGGAGGGCAAGAATCTGCACACGGTTTCTAACTTTGTGGCAGAAAAGCTTTCCTGCTTGGAACATGTGCGCGGAACAGCGACGCACTTTTTATTAAAGAAATATAAAGAAGACGGAGTGATTTTAAAGCATAAATCCGAAAATAAGAGAATAGCAATTAGCTATTAGCTCACAGCTCTTAGCTCGTAGGAAACTATAAGAAAAATGAAAATATCAAAAGTTGTGGAAAAAATGCAGCCATCCGGGATCCGGGCATTTTTTGATTTAGTGCTTGGGATGAAGGATGTAATATCTCTGGGTGTGGGGGAGCCGGATTTTGTTACTCCTTGGCAAATCCGGGAAGCGGGAATTTATTCTCTTGAAGAGGGGTTTACCAGTTACACTTCAAATAAGGGACTCTATAAATTGCGTTTAGGTATCCATAGGTATTTAAAAAATAAATTTGGGCTTGATTATTGTCCGGAGGAAGAAATATTGATTACTGTAGGCGTAAGCGAGGGGCTTGACCTTGTCCTGCGGTCGATAATCAACCCCGGGGATAAAATATTAATTCCTCAGCCAAGTTATGTTTCTTATGGCCCGGTTACTGAACTTACCGGCGGCACGCCCGTTTATATTGACACTTCAAAAGATGGGTTTAAAATTACGCCAAAGCTTTTAGAAAAACATATTGATAAAAAAACTAAAGGAATTGTTTTAAATTATCCAACGAACCCCACAGGTGTTTCTTATCGCCGTAAGGAGCTAGAAGAAATCAACAGGGTTTTAGTAAACAATAAAATACTTTGTATCAGCGACGAAGTTTATGGCGACTTAACTTATGATTTTAAGCATATTGCTTTTCCGACATTGCCGAAGGCAAAGAATAATACGGTTTATTTTAACGGGTTCTCCAAGTCATATGCAATGACCGGCTGGCGTGTCGGTTTTGCCTGCGGGCCGAAAGAGATCATTGCAGCAATGACCAAAATTCATCAATATACGATTATGTGTGTTCCGATTACAAGCCAAATGGCAGCAGCAGAGGCTTTGGCATGCGGCAGGAGATCGGTAGAACAGATGAAACGCGAATACAACCGTAGGAGGGAATTTATCATTGCTGAATTGAATTCTTTGGGATTAAAATGCCAAAGGCCGCAAGGGGCCTTTTATGCATTTCCTTCCATAAAAAGCTCGGGATTAAACTCGATGGATTTCTCGCGTAAATTATTGGAAGAAGAAAAGGTGGCGGTTGTGCCGGGAACAGCTTTTGGGCCCGGAGCAGAAGGATATATCAGGATTTCTTATGCTTCCAGCATGGATAATTTAAAGGAAGCTTTGAATAGAATAAAGAAGTTTTTAGAGAAAAGAAGATAATGGCAAAGGCTAAAAAAGATAAATTTCAGGTTTATGTGAAGCAGATTGAGGCAATTTCAAAAGTTGCGAACCTGATTACTTCCGGTATGTACTTGGAGGAGTTATTGCGTTTGGTTGTGCAAGTGACTGCCGAAATTATGAATTCAAAAATATCTTCCTTGATGCTTTTAGACCCTGAGAAGAAAGAATTGGTGGTTAAAGCCACTCAGTCAATATCCGAGGCTTACAATAAAAAACTAAATATCCGGCTTGGGGAAGGCGTGGCCGGCGTAGTTGCTAAGGATAATAAGGCAATTTGTGTTTTGGATATTAAGAAAGATGCGCGTTATTTAAACCAGGATATTGCTAAAAAAGAAGGGTTATGTTCTTTGGCTTGCGTGCCCTTAGCGGTGAAAGGAAGAGTTATCGGGGTGCTCAATTGTTATACTTCAAAGAAACATAAATTCTCCAAACATGAACTGGACCTCTTGACTGCTTTGGCTAATCAGGCTGCTCTTGCCATAGAAAATGCGGAGCTGGACTTACGCGCTCGTTCTGCAGAAGAGGCGCTTACTACGCGAAAACTTGTTGAGCGGGCAAAAGATATTCTTTCCCAGGATGCAAACATTCTGCCTTCAGAGGCGTATCGCCTGATACAGAAGCAAAGCATGGATATGCGTAAGTCTATGCGTGAAGTAGCTGAAGCAATTATTCTAGCAAAAGACATAAAGACTAAGAAATAGCCGTATTTTTGCTTGACAGCAGCTGGAGTTATGGTATACTTTTAACAGATTACAGCGTTGTAGTAAAGACATAGAAGTCTTCTGGCGATTATTTTGCCGGAAGGCTTTTTTTTCGCCATAATCTGGCGAATCCGCATAAGTTATTTCTTGCGGAGTTATTTGGACTAAGGCGTCCTTTACCCTTTTAAAGGGGTGGGGACGTTTTTGTTTTAGAGGAGACTAAAGATGAGCTTTGAAGAGCTGCACCAAAAGTTATCTCCAACCATAAAACGTATTGCCTGGCGCCTGAACGGACATTCTCGCTCCTTTAGCCATGATGACCTGTATCAGGAAGCGTCAATCTACCTTTGGAGCAATTTTGTAAAAGGTAAACTTTGCGATAAAACAGACAGCTATATTTTGCAGGGTTGTTATTTTCACTTGAAAAATTATATTCGCAAGATAAATGAGCGTTCCAATATTATTAGCATTGATGCGGCTTTAAGCGTAAATGAAGAAGCAACAATAGAGGATATTCTGGGCAAGTATTGGTCTTGTGAGGATTGCCGGTTTGACCTGCATAATAAATTTCTGGCCCAAAACATTCAAAATAACGGTTTTAATTCAAAAGAAAAAAAGCTGTTTAAGTATTTTAGCCAGGGTTTGACTACCAGGGAAATAGGCAGGCATATGGGCATTTCTCATGTCAGTGTTGTAAAGATGACGCAGAAGATCAGGGCCAAAGCTCAGAAGTATTTAGATAAAATTTAGTTACCAGGCTGAGATATTTTTTACTTGTAATGGTGTAAAACACATTGAGGTGTAAGATTTAAACATCAGCGTTCTAGAAATAGAGCGCTATTTTTTTAACCAGACGCCTTTTCGCTAACATTTTCGGGCGGAATTAGAAAGGAGATAAACAGTGAAACGATTGGGATTGATTTTAGCGGTTTGCTATACCTTTTTTCTATCAAATGCATATGCTACTCCTTCCACGCTTATCTGGGCGCCGTCAACAGATATCCAGCCATATAAAAGGATCCATGTGGGGGTGGATATTTATGCTCCCACTACTTCCAAGGGGACCAGCGTTGATAATTATGATCAACATAATTATGTCCAGCAAGTTTATGGGCTCACTTTTAGTTTATTATCGGATAATCCCGAAGAGAACCTTTTAGGCAGGTTTTGGAAGCCGTTGGGGAAGGTTATGGCAGAGAGTGGTTTTGATTATAAGAAAGGGTTTGGTTCTTTTTATGATTCAACTCCCTGGTATTTTAATTTTAAATTCGGCGTACCTGAGGACGCTTATTTTAAGTATATGCCTGCTGTCGCCGTGGGTTCCTATGACATGGGTACGAGGGCCAATAGGACTAATTATAACCTCTGGTATGGCAGGGTTGCTAAGACAGTTAATATAGGTAAGGTCAATTTAGGAAGAGTTTCAGGAGGCTATTTTGTGGGGAATGGAAAATTGCTACGGGATAAAGAAGGGCTGCGGGATAACTCCGGGGCGCTGATAGCCTGGGAACGCGTTATGACAGAGATAAGCCCAAAATTATGGCTATGCGTTGATTATCAGGGGACGCAGTCTTCTTATGGAGCATTAAACGCCGGTTTTGCCTGGAGCTTTACTAAGGATATCTCAGCGCTTGTTGCCTATGACATTTACAATAATCGCAACTTAACCGATACGGTCACATTTCAAATAGATATTAATTTCTAAGGAGGCAGCTATGGATATGAAGGTGATCATCGATACAATTTGGGTTTTAATAACCGCAAAAATGGTATTCTTCATGAACTTGGGTTTTGCTATGGTTGAATCAGGGTTTGCCCGTTCAAAAAACTGCGTAAATATTCTTTCTAAGAATTTCGTGGTTTTTGCGGTATCTTCATTGGGTTTTTTGTTTCTTGGCTGGGGGTTTATGTTTGGAGATGGAAATCCTTTAATCGGTTTAAAAGGGCTTTTCTTCGCCAGCGGTTTAGATAATTCTCCGGCAACCGGCGAAGCTTATAAAGGCGTTTATTCCGCTCTTTCCTGGACAGGGGTTCCGATGTGGGCAAAATTCTTCTTTCAGCTGGTTTTCTGTGGAACAGCCGCTACTATTGTTTCGGGTGCTGTGGCTGAACGTATTAAGTATGGTTCATTCATAGTTTTTTCCTTTATTATGGCTATGTTTATTTATCCCATAGTAGGCCATTGGATTTGGGGAGGAGGGTGGCTGCAGTTAAAAGGCATGTTTGATTTCGCCGGCTCAACTGTTGTGCATTCGGTAGGAGGATGGGCGGCCTTGGCCGGTATTATGGTCTTGGGTCCGCGTTTTGGGAAATACGTAAATAGAAGGGTTAATCCAATTCCCGGTCATAATTTATCAATGGCAACCTTGGGAACTTTTGTGCTTTGGTTTGGATGGTTCGGATTTAATCCCGGATCCACAATGTCGGCCGATCCTGTAGCTATCAGCCATGTTGCTATTACTACCAACATGGCTGCAGCCATGGCAACTATTAGCGCTACGTTATTGTCATGGGCATTGTTAGGTAAACCGGATCTAGGCATGACTTTGAACGGCTGTTTGGCCGGGTTAGTGGCCATAACAGCATCTTGTGCTTTTGTAAGTGTTCCTAGTTCGCTTATTATCGGTTTTGCCGCCGGGATGCTCGTTGTTTTAGCTGTTATTATGTTTGACAGGCTGAGGCTTGATGATCCTGTGGGAGCGCTTTCAGTGCATTTAGTAAACGGCGTTTTTGGTACGGTTTGCGTGGGGTTATTTTCGCAAGATAAGATAGCCGGGATCGCTAGCGGAAGTGGTTTATTCTATGGAGGAGGAACAAAACTTTTAATCGCTCAGCTATACGGTGTTTTGGGAGTAGGAGTATTTACCTTTTTGATTTCTCTTGTTTTCTGGCTTGGACTTAAATACACAATGGGTATTAGGGTTTCCCTAAAAGAGGAAATCGAGGGGCTTGATATCGGTGAACACGGCAATTCCGCGTATCCTGAATTTTATGGCAGGAAACCGGCTTATACATTTATTGACATTAAGGGTGAATAATATTTTATGTTAAGGAGGCTAAAATGAAGAAAATCGAAGCTATCATAAGGCCCGAAAGCGTTGATTGTGTCCGTAATGCCCTCAGTCTGGCAGGCGTTACCGGAATTATGATCTCCGGGATTGAAGGCCACGGTAAGCAAAAAGGTGTTGTCCAGCAATGGAGGGGTGAGAAGTATAAAGTTGAACTGCTGCCAAAAACCAAAATAGAGATTATTGTTAAAGATGAAGATCTTAAGCGCATCAGTAAAGTCATTATTGACAGCGCTAAAACCGGGGAGATAGGTGACGGAAAAATATTTGTTTATCCAGTTGAAGACGCTATAAGGATACGTACGGGAGAAAACGGGGATAACGCCGTATAATGTTTGCTGACAAGCAAATTTTCCTGTGAAGAAAAACTTAAGTTACCAGAATCCCGGGTTCTTTACTTGTATTAAAAGAACAGGGGCGTCCGCCACTAAAGCGTTGTCGGACAGCCCGCCAAAGCAGTAGTGGACGGGCGTTCTGGTATCTTAAGAATGCCTCTTTTATTTTATTCTGATTGTGGTAAAATAAGTCAAGTATTCCTTATAATATGCAAAACCTGTTTTTTCTGCCCTGAGGCAGGACGGCAGGCAAGGGAGGAAGAAATGAGCATAAGACAGAGGGCTTTGTTTAACATTAAAAGTTTGGCGTTAGATAAGGTAGAGGCACCGAAAAAAGTCTCTACTTATTTTGGGTATAATACTTTCAGTACGGAAACTATGCAGAAGCATATTTCGAAAAATACCTTTGAGGCGTTTAAGACCTGGATTTCCGAAGGCAAAACAATTTCTTTAGCCCAGGCAAATGAGATTGCCGGCGCAATGAAAGATTGGGCGATAAATAAGGGCGCTACATATTATACCCATTGGTTCCAGCCGATGACCGGGCTTACCGCGGAAAAACATGATAGTTTTATTTCGCTTACCGGGCCGGGTAAAGTTATCGAAAAATTTTCCGGCAACAAGCTTATTCAGGGGGAGCCTGACGCATCGAGCTTCCCTTCGGGCGGAATCCGCGCGACCTTTGAAGCACGAGGCTATACTGCTTGGGACCCTTCAAGCCCCGCTTTTATCGTAGAAAGCAAACTTGGTAAAACATTGTGTATCCCTACAATATTTATTTCTTATCACGGCGAAGCATTGGATAAAAAATTACCGCTTTTGCGTTCGGATGAAGCATTAAATAGAGCGGCCATAGGCCTGTTAAAATTATTCGGGCATAAAGATGTAAAAAAGGTTTTCTCAACTTGCGGAGCGGAGCAGGAATATTTCTTAATCGACAAAAATTATTATAATCTGCGCCAGGATTTGATCATGACCGGCCGCACATTGGTCGGGGCCCCCAGCCCTAAAGGGCAGCAATTGGAGGATCAATATTTCGGAACGATCAAAGAACGCGTACTTAATTTTATGTTTGAAGTAGCCGAAGAGGCATATAAATTGGGTATACCGGTAATGACTCGTCACAATGAGGTTGCCCCCCATCAGTATGAATTTGCCCCGGTTTTTGAGGAATCGAATATTGCCGCTGACCATAATCAGCTGTTGATGGAGCTGATGAAAAAAATTGCTTTAAAGCACGGAATGGTTTGTCTTTTGCATGAAAAACCATTTGCCGGTATTAACGGAAGCGGAAAACACCTGAACTGGTCGTTGGCGGATAACCAGGGCAATAATTTGCTTAATCCCGGGCAGACTCCGGAAGATAACCTGCAATTTCTGGCGGTTTTAGCTGCCGTATTAAGATCAGTTTATCTGCATGGCGATCTTCTGCGTGCATCTGTGGCATTGGCAGGCAATGAGCACCGGCTGGGTGCTAATGAAGCGCCTCCTGCAATTATTAGCGTATTTCTGGGTGAACAATTAACCAAGATTCTGGATATGATTGAAAAAGGGGTTAAGTCCAAAGTCTCTAAATCTGATATCATGGATTTTGGGATTGGGCGCCTTCCTAAATTTAATAAAGATTCCACTGACCGGAATCGCACCTCTCCTTTTGCATTTACCGGGGCCAAGTTTGAATTCCGTGCCGTAGGTTCATCGCAGAATATTTCTACTCCGATTGCGATAATTAATACGATTATTGCCGAAAGCCTCGATTATGTCTCCGAGCAGATTAGGAAAACTACCTCGACAGGCAAGGATTTTAACGCAAGTGTCTTGCAAGTGATCTCTAAAATCGTAAGAGAAACTAAGGCTATCCGTTTTGAGGGAAATAACTACGCGCAGGAATGGATTAAAGAGGCAAAAAAACGCGGGCTCCCGAATGTTGCCTCTACTTACGAGTCTTTGGAGGCTTTGACTAAAAAAGAGAATGTTGTCCTTTTTGAGAAATATAGGGTTTTTTCCCGAGAAGAGCTTATTGCGCGTTATCATATCTGGATGCATATGTATAATCTTACCTTAGAAATTGAGGCTAATACCTTGAACGAAATGGTAAATGCTTCGGTGGTTCCGGCTGGTTATAAATACGAGAAACTTCTTGCTTCTACTTTAGATGAATTATTCAGGCTTAAGAAAAGTGCAGGCCTTAGGGTAAATCAGGACGCATTAAAGGACAAAAAAGAGCATCTCTGCGACGTAGTGGCAAAAATTTACTATGTCCGTAAGAATGCCACAGAGATGTTGAAATTGCTTGAAAAGGCCAAGAAGGCAAGCGACGAAAAACGGGCGGAGATTTATTTTTCCGAGCTTAAACCTTTAATGGAGCATATTAGAAAGCATGTGGATCAGCTGGAGTGCGTAGTTTCTGATGATGCCTGGGATCTGCCTAAGTACCGCGAGATGCTTTTTATTAAGTAACTTAAAAACTTCCTAGTCGATAGTCTATAGACGATAGTCGATAAAATCATTCATTAATGAAATTTTTATCGTCCATCGACCATAGTCCTTCGACCACGAAGTTTTAAACGAATAAATCAGGTTACCAAAATAGTATCTTCTATACTTGTATATATAGGCACGTTGTAGTGCTTATAAAATAAATAATAGAACATAGACGTTCATGATGGCGGGCATTTTCTGCCAAAGTGAACGTTTTTTTTCTGGCTCAACCTGCATAAATTTTAGGCATAAAATGATTACAATATTGATAACTGAAGATGAAATTAAAGCAAAAGAGGTTTTGACTAAGATGTTAGCGCAGGAAGGGTATGCCTTGTCTCTGAATACGGGCAATAATGATGTAATTCGCTTAGTAAAGAAAGATTGTATCAGGGATTTGGCTTTTATCAAAGACCGGGCGGTAGAGCTCCAAAGATCTTTGTTTGATGAGAAGAAAGGTGTATTATATAAATCTGTCCTAGAGGCAATAGAAAAACCTTTGCTTGAGCAGGCCCTAGAGCGCTGTGAAGGCAATCAGCTTAAGGCCGCGCGGATTCTTGGCATTAACCGCAACACTATGCGCGCAAAAATCAAAAAACTGGGTATTGATGTAAGTAATTGGAAAACAAGAATATGAGATATACGCATTTTCCGCAAAAACAAGGTTTATATGATCCGGGTTTTGAGCATGATGCCTGCGGGGTGGGGTTTGTCTGCAATATAAAAGGTGTAAAAAGTAATGAAATCATAAAACAAGGGTTGGAAGTCTTAAGAAGGCTTTCTCACCGCGGGGCATGCGGAGCGGATCCTAGGACCGGTGATGGTGCAGGTATTTTAATTCAGACCCCGGATGATTTCTTTAGAAGAGTTGCCAAAGACAATAGGATTGATTTGCCCGGTTTGGGATTATACGGTACGGGGTTAATTTTCATGCCGCAAGAAGCGGGCGCACGCAAACTTTGTAAAGAGGTTTTTGAAAAAGTTGTATTAGAAGAGGGGCAGGTACTTTTGGGCTGGCGGGATGTTCCTGTAGACGACTCTGAGATAGGCCAGGGCGCTAAGCCT
>Ga0265297_10001917_pt1 | contig 45220 bp, 42 predicted proteins | sample Munlanlwell13791_FD_192502 | JGI IMG/M metagenome (GOLD analysis project Ga0265297, IMG submission 192502) | Leachate microbial communities from a municipal landfill in Southern Ontario, Canada - Leachate well 137-91 | ecosystem: Engineered > Solid waste > Landfill > Unclassified | place...
TTTCTCGCCGCTGTCAACAGACAGTTTCCTAAAAAAATCGAGCATGATTTATTACACGCGTGAAGGACTTTCGCAGGTTGCTGAGGCGGTCATGAACATTGCGGATGTGGAAGGTCTGGAAGCGCATCGCAATACGTTAAAAGTCAGAACCGAAAAGAAAAACTAATAGGAATTCGCACATTGTCTGTAAGGAGAGGCTATGCCGACACCATCAAAAACAAAAAATGATACACCTACATTAAAACTGGGTCTTCCCAAGGGAAGTCTTCAGGATGCCACATTCAAGTTGTTCAGCAAGGCGGGATTCCGTATTCAGGTTGGATCACGAAGCTATTATCCGACCATTGATGATCCTGACCTCGAGTGTATTCTGGTTCGTGCGCAGGAAATGGCGCGGTATGTCGACAATGGAATTTTCGACGTGGGGCTTACGGGCAAGGATTGGATTCTTGAACAGAATGCCGATGTTGTAGAAGTAGCCGAACTCAAATATGCCAAAGGCGGGCTCACCCCTGTTCGCTGGGTGGTCGCCGTCCCCGAAGATTCTCCAATCAAGACACTGAAGGATCTCAAAGGAAAACGGATCGCCACGGAATTGGTTGGATACACAAATCGGTATTTAAAATCAAAAGGGATTGCCGCGCAAGTCGAATTTTCCTGGGGTGCAACCGAGGTAAAGCCGCCACGGCTTGCCGATGCGATTGTTGAGCTTACCGAGACCGGGAGTTCACTCAAGGCGAATAAACTGCGCATCATCGAGGTGATGCTGGAATCAACTACGCGGATCATTGCAAACAAAAAAGCATGGAAAGATCCCTGGAAAAAGAAAAAGATCGACAACCTGACTATGCTGCTGCAGGGCGCACTTACTGCTGAGGAAAAGGTCGGGCTTAAAATGAACGCTCCGAAGGCAAATCTCAAGGAGATTTGCGGTCTCCTTCCATCCATGCATGCTCCGACGATCTCCCATCAGACGGATCCTTCGTGGGTAAGTCTGGAAGTGATTTTAGATGAAAAGCAGGCGCGAAACCTGATCCCGCGCTTAAAACGACGGGGCGCATCCGGAATTGTCGAATATCCGTTGAAAAAGGTTATTCCCTGAACCTAGGAATTTTGTCTCAACCTAAAAAAACTGCTTGCGGTTTTTTCCTCTTTTCGGTATAGTTGCTTATTGTTTCATTTCAGGCAATAAGGAGGAATTATGGTGATGAATCAAAAAGGGTTCACGCTTATCGAGCTTGTTATTGTCATTGTTGTTCTCGGACTTCTCGCAGGCATTGCTATTCCGCAGTATATCAACATAACACGGGATGCGCGTATAGCAGCTATAAATGGAATGGCAGGCGGTCTTCGAGGAGCGGTTGCGCTGGCCAGAGCCAAGTATATGGTTGTAGGGAATAATACTGCGGCGACTGTGGATATGGATGGAACAACAGTTGCGTGTTCTACAGGAACACCAGGTCCAGGTGGCATTCCCACAGCTGCTGCTGGCGGCATTGTTGCAGCAATGCAGGATACATCCGGATTTACAGTAACGGTAGCGGGAAGTACTGTGACCTTTGAACCTACATTCCATGGAAGCGCAACCTGCCATGTTGTCTATACTTACACTGCAGGACCTCCCGCAAGCGGCGTTGTAACGGTAGATACATCGGGGTGCTGATTTAAAATTATTTTGTGAAGAGCAGGCGGTTTAACATCGCCTGCTTTTTTATTAGTGTTGAAGTCTTCTTTAATTTCTCCTTGTGCCTCTCCTTTTTTTCTTGTATATTCACTTCATGAAAAAAATATCCAAGAAAAAATCCATTTCAAATCTGATCTTACCGTCGATTCGCAAATTGAAGGCATATCATATTGATCCGATTTCCTGTGGCATTAAGATCGATGCCATGGAAAATCCGTTTCCCCTGCCTGAAGAAATACGGGAAGATATTTGTACGGCCATGAACAGTGTTTCCTTGAACCGCTATCCTGATCCCTGTGCAAGTCTTCTTAAAAAAACGATCGGTGAATTCTGGAACATCGAGCAAAATCAAATGATCGTAGGAAATGGTTCTGACGAATTGATCCAGGCAATTATGCTTGCATTCGGCGGACCAATCGCGATTCCATCTCCTACCTTTGCGATGTATGAGATCACTGCAAAGGCGCTTTCTCTTGAGGTGAGTAAGACTCCGTTGAATAAAGATTTTTCTCTGAATCCGGATTCGCTGCTCAAGCAAGCGCGGGCGTCCAAGGCAAAGCTTATCTTTCTTGCGTGTCCGAACAACCCGACGGGAAATCGTTTTTCTGATGAGGCAATCGTCAGGATTCTTGAAAAAACCCGGGCTGCTGTAATTCTCGATGAAGCATATTTTAGTTTTTCCGGCAAAACGCTTCTTTCTCTCCTGGATAATTATCCCAACTTGATTATTCTCCGGACGCTTTCAAAAATCGGCCTTGCCGGTCTTCGGCTTGGTGTGGCACTCGCATCTGAAGAAATTTTAGGTCATCTGAACAAGGTCAGGTTGCCGTATAACATCAATGCACTTTCTCAGGCAACAGCTATAGCCGCGCTCAAGCATCGGGGGATACTGAATCAACAGATTTCCAAGTTGATTTCAGAACGGGAAAGGCTTTATAATGCCTTGTCAAGTATTGAAGGAATCATTGCGTATCCGTCTGAAGCCAATTTTATTCTGTTTAAGACGAAAAAGGATGCGGCCTTTGTGTATGCCAGGCTTAAACAAGCGGATATTCTAATCAAGAATATGGACCGTCCGGGTATGTTAAAGAACTGCCTTCGAGTAACAGTAGGAACGCCGGAAGAGAATGATACCTTTGTAACAAATATGAAAAAAATTCTCAGTTGATCTTAGGAGCGGCAGATGCCGAGACAGGCAACCATTGAACGGAAAACGAAAGAGACAGCGATAACCATTTCTCTCAATCTTGACGGGACGGGCGTGTATGATATCCAGACCGGAGTGCCGTTCATGGATCATATGTTTTCGCATGTTGCGAAGCATGGGTTTTTTGATCTTACGATCAAGGGATCGGGTGATACAGAGATCGACGATCATCATACGGTTGAGGACCTTGGCATTGTTTTCGGCCAGGCTTTGAAGCAGGCGCTGGGTGCTAGTAAAGGAATCAAACGATATGGGGAAGCAACAGTTCCCATGGACGAAACGCTTGTGCAAGTGGTTTTGGATTTGTCCGGGAGGACGTATCTTGCCTATCAGGTGGAACTGCCGAAAAAGTATAAACTGAAAGACTTTGATCCCGGACTCGCCGAGGATTTTTTTCGGTCTGTGGCGAATCATGCCGGGATGAACCTCCATATCCGCCTTCTGTACGGCCGTGATGTGCACCACATGCTTGAAGGAATCTTCAAGGCATTCGGCCGCGCTCTTGATCAAGCCACTACGATTGATACCCGGATCACGGGTGTGCTTTCGACAAAAGGCAAAATTTAAGAGAGGACTTTCCGCAGAGGACGCAAAGAAGAGCTAAAAAGAATAGCCGTTAATAACGGTTATAGAAATCAGGCTGTGGATAGGGTGTTTTTCTCGCTTCTTGCTCTTCACAATCCATTCAGGTTTTCCTCAGCGTTCTCTGCGGTAAAATTGTTTCCATGATCGCTATCATAGATTACGGAATGGGAAATCTGCGCAGCGTGCAGAAAGGTTTTGAACGCACGGGGAGCGAAGCGATCATTACCCGCGATTCAAAACAGATTCTGAATGCTGACAAAGTCGTTCTTCCGGGAGTCGGCGCGTTTCCGGACTGCATGCGGAATCTCGAACGCTATAATCTTGTCGATACCGTGCAGAAGACGATTCAATCAGGGAAGCCATTTTTGGGAATCTGTCTTGGACTCCAGCTCTTGTTTAGTGAAAGCGAGGAATTCGGAGTCTCGAAAGGGCTCGATATTATCAAAGGCCGAGTGATCCGGTTTGCAGGACCTGCATTTGAAACCGGAGAAGCACAGCTCAAGGTTCCTCACATGGGATGGAATTCGCTCGCGATCAGACAGCGGCCACCGGCTTTTTTCGATGTTCAGGATAGCAGCCAGGTATATTTCGTTCATTCCTATTACGTAGTTCCGGAAGACAGCGCCGTTATTGCAACAACCACGGAATACGGCATTGAATTTGTTTCGAGTGTCTGGAAGGACAATGTTCTCGGTGTGCAGTTTCATCCTGAGAAAAGTCAGGCAATCGGATTATCCCTATTAAAACACTTTGGAGAACAAAAAGGATAGCGATGGAATGATTATTATTCCTGCCATTGATCTTAAAGAAGGCCAGTGCGTTCGTCTCGAACAGGGGCTTATGGACAAGGCCACGGTGTACTCCGATGAGCCGGAAACAACCGCTAGGCATTGGGAATCCCTGGGTGCGGAACGGCTGCACGTTGTTGACCTTGACGGCGCTTTTGCAGGAGCGCCAAAAAATCTTTCGGCCATCAAGGCAATTCGCAAAGCAGTCAACATGCAGATCGAAGTGGGCGGTGGAATTCGCGACCTTGCGACAGTTGCAGTGCTGATAAACGAGGGAATTGATTCTGTCATTCTCGGGACTGCGGCTATTCAAAATCCTGATCTTGTTCGTGAAACCTCCAAGCAGTATCCTGGAAAAATTATTGTTGGGATTGATGCATGGGATGGCAATGTTGCGATCAAGGGCTGGGCTGAGACGACGCCGGTTCAAGCAGTTGAACTTGCACTCCGAATGCAGGAGTATGGCGCGAGTGCAATTATTTATACGGATATCAAACGGGATGGAATGCTATCAGGCCCGAATATTGAGGCAACGAAAGCGCTGGCATCGGCACTGACTATTCCGGTCATTGCCTCGGGTGGTGTCTCGACTATACAGGATATTAAAAATCTGATGTTGATAGAAAATGCGGGGGTCAGAGGAGTTATTACGGGAAAAGCCATCTACAGTGGTTCGCTTAATTTACGGGAAGCAATAGAGATAACGAAACCATAAGTGTCATAAAACAAATCAACCATAACACAGATTGACACGGATGCTCTGGATGCCGGATCAAGTCCGGTCATGACGAAAAAAAATTAAAGATCAGTTTAATTACAGAGGCACTGAGAATTTTTGTAGAGAGAATACATGTTAAGCAAACGAATCATACCCTGTCTTGATGTCAAGGCAGGACGGGTGGTGAAAGGCGTCAGCTTTCTGAACCTGCGGGATGCAGGCGACCCGGTTGAAATTGCCCGCTCGTATGACGAGCAGGGAGCGGACGAACTCACGTTTCTCGATATTACTGCATCGCATGAGGAACGCGGTATTATTCTTGATGTGGTACGGAGGACAGCAGAACAGGTGTTTATGCCGCTTACAGTCGGCGGTGGAATCAGAACCCTGGAGGATATCCGAAATCTTCTTCTTGCGGGCAGCGACAAGGTCTCGGTAAACACGGCCGCAGTGCATGATCCCGAATTTATTCAGCAGGCATCTCAACGGTTTGGAAGCCAGTGTATCGTGGTTGCAATTGACGCAAAAAGAGTTGCCGAAGGCGGAGAAGCGTTTCGTTCGCCACTTTCCTGGGCGCAGCATCCAGAATATCAATCACTTTTCCTGAACGATGCCGGCGGACTTTATTGGGAAGTGTATACGCATGGCGGGAGGAATCGCACGGGAATAAATGTGGTGGCCTGGGCGAAAAAGATGGAAGCGTATGGCGCTGGCGAGATCCTTCTTACAAGCATGGATCAGGACGGACAAAAGACAGGATATGATATTGAACTTACCCGGGCTGTTGCTGATTCAGTAACCATTCCGGTTATTGCATCAGGTGGTGTAGGAACGCTCGAACATCTGTATGATGGTTTTACGCGCGGCAGGGCAGATGCAGCTTTGGCCGCCTCCATTTTTCATTTCCGGGAATATACGATCAAACAGGCAAAGGAATATCTTCGCGAACGGGGTGTGCCGGTGCGTTTGTAAAGGGCATTCCTGCTATTTTTAAGGCCGGGCATTTTCCGTGAGTCCGTGGGTTTCCCGTCTTCCAATAAATTTCAGTGTTGTCCTGATGAGATCAATTACATTGAGCGGCTTGGTAAGATAGGCATTTGCGCCCAGGGACAAGGCAAGGTCCCGGTCTTTGATTTCACCGCGGGTGGTGATGACGACGATCGGGATTTCATGTTTCAGCCGGGCTCGTGCAAGCCGGACAAACTGCAACCCATCCATTTCCGGCATAATCAAATCAGTCAGAATGAGATTAAACGGTCCCTGTTCCAGCCGTGTAAACGCTTCCAAACCATTTTGCGCCTCCACAACGGAGACCTTCAGCAATCGCTTCAGGTTCATTGCGATCACTTCGCGCATGATTGCAGAATCATCCACAACAAGAACTGATTTGTCTGACAAGTCGTACACCGGTTTTTCCTTTTGCTGCGGTGCTATTTTTTTTGCGCAACGGCCTTGAGAATGGCATCTGCAACACCGTCGGTGCTGGTTTCCCGGATGGTCAGAAGCATTCCTGTATTCGCATAATACCCAATGAGCGGAGCTGTCTTGTCATGATACACGTCAAGCCGCTTGGTGATTGCTTCGATGGTTTCATCTGCGCGCTGAATCACGGGACTGCCGCATTTTTTGCAGGTGCCGTCCGGTGCCGGCGGATTGCTTTTGACATTGTAAATTTCCTGGCATGAGGAATTGGAGCAAGTCCGGCGCGTGGTCAGCCGGTCAAGGATCGCGTTCCGAGGAACATCGAGATTCGCGACGAGGTCGAGCCGAATGCCGAGCTTTTTGAGCAGGGCATCAAGCGCTTCTGCCTGCGGAATGGTCCGGGGAAAACCGTCAAGCAAAAAGCCCTGTTTGACATCCGGTTCCTGCAGCCGCTGTTCCATCATGTCCATAATAACTGAATCGGGAACCAAGTCCCCACGGTTCATGTACTCGCTCGCTTTTTTTCCAAGAGGCGTACCTGCATTGACCGCACCCCGCAGAATATCTCCTGTTGAAATCTGGATCGAACCGGTCTTTTTTGTCAACGCTTTGGCAACGGTGCCTTTACCCGCGCCCGGAGCGCCTAAAAGAATAACACGCATTCACTTCCCTCCTGATGGATGTAAAAATCGGGCTATTATCATACGGCAATTGAGAAAAATCAAGAAAAATGTCGAATAAAAATTCCTGTTATAATGGAAAATGACATGCAACCCGATGCGCATCACCAGTATCACGAAGCACGGGCTCGGTCTCAGGATTTGTGCATACATCCGGCCTTCCGTTTGCTGCGTACACCGGGCAGCGCGGAGCAAACCTGCATCCTGAATATGGCCGCTCATAATCAAAAACTCCCCAGGTTTTTACCTGGCGGGAAGCATCTGATTCCCTGCTTTGCTTTTCGACAAGAGACGACCAGAGAATAGTGGTATAAGGATGACGCGCCTTCGTGGCAATCCGGTTCGCGAGTCCGATCTCGACAATTTTTCCAAGATACATAACAGCGACCTTGTGACTGATAAGCTCGACGACCCGCAAATCATGAGAAATGAAAAGATAGGAAAGTCCGAGATGCTTCTGAAGGTCCTTGAGCAGATTCACAACCTGTGCCTGAATCGACACATCAAGCGCGCTGGTCGGTTCATCCGCGATGATAAGCCGCGCGCCGACAGACAGAACTCGCGCAATGCCGACACGCCGTTTTTCGCCGCCGGAGAGCTCATGGGGGAAATTTGCAAGCTTGCTCTTTTTGAGGCTTACCTGGTCCAGCAGATCCTGCATGCGTGCACTCACTTCGGTATCGCTCAACTCATGATGGACTGTGATGGCTTCCTTCAGAATATCCCGGACCCGCATTTTCGGATTGAGCGCGGCATCCAGGTCCTGAAAGATCATCTGCATTTCTCCGCGGAGATGCAGCAGCTCGTTATGCGACATGTGGGTGATGTCCTTGTTGTCAAAAATAATCTTTCCCGAGGTGGGAGGCGTCAGCCGAAGGATTGTTCTTCCGATGGTTGTTTTCCCGCATCCGGATTCTCCTACGAGTCCTACAGTCTCATTCTGCTTCAAATAAAAACTTACCCCATCGACTGCCGGGATGGACTGGTGTTTTTCTTTCAGCCCAGAAAAAATTCCTTTTCGATGGGTGAAATGTTTTTTTAAGTCTATAACTTCAAGAATGGTTTTTGGCATTGGATTAACTCTCAAATAGCCAGCATCGAATATGATGTCCTTTTGCAATCTCATGAAGCGGCGGTTCTTCATGCATACACTGTTCACGAATGGCATCGGTACAACGCGAACACCTGTTCTGGAACCGGCATCCCTCCGGAATATTGATCGTATCCAGGACATCGCCTTCGATGGCTTTAAGATAACCGTTTTCCGTCAGATTTTCCTCATTCGGGATCGAAGCGAGCAAAGCTTGGGTATACGGATGCTTTGCAGATCGGTCACGTGCAAGGACATCTCGGGACGGACCGTATTCGACGATCGTTCCCCCGTACATGACCGCAACGCGTTCGGAAAGCCGTGAAATAATGCTGATGTCATGGCTGATCAGAAGAATCGTGATTCCAAATTCTGATTTGAGTTCAGCAAGCAGATCGATAATCTTCGACTGAATCGTTGCATCCAAGCCGGTGGTTGGTTCATCCGCGATGAGCAAAAGCGGTTCTCCGGCCAGGGCCATGGCAATCATCGCCCGCTGACACATGCCGCCGGAAAGACCATACGGGTAATTATCAAACCGCAACCGAGGAGAATCGATCTTGACCCGGTCAAGCCAGGTGAGCGCCCGTTCGCGAGCTTCCTCCGGATTGGTGACGGACGTGTGCAGAAGGATGGATTCCATGATCTGCTTGCCGACGGGCTGAAAGGGATTTAATGATGATTTTGGATTTTGAAAGATCATGCCGATCTTTTTTCCGCGAATGTCTCTCATAATCTTGTCGACGTTTTTTTCCCAGCCGACCAGATCTTTGTTTACCTGCATGATCCGGTTGTTCTGTCCGGAGACCGTTACATAGGTATCGAGATGTTCGAGCAGGTTCTGGATGGTGCCATTCGTTTTAAAATGAATGTTTCCACGGATTACGCCGGGGCCTTCGCTGATAAGACCCATGATCGAAAGTGCGGTGATGCTTTTGCCGCTCCCGCTTTCACCGACCAGTCCAAGCGTTTCTCCTTCTGCAATATCAAAAGCCACCCCGTCTACCGACCGGATAAAAGCCTGTTTGCCGGATGAGTAAAAGTACGTATGCAAGTTGTCAACGTGAAGAAGAGGCGCAGTCATGAACCTTTTTTCCTGCCTTCTAAGATATTGTTCAACCCATCTCCCAAGAGATGAAAGCCGAGGATGGTAAATAGAATCGCAAGCGCAGGAGCAGTAGAAGGCCAGAACTTTCCCTGCATAAGGTAGTTGGCGCCTGACTGAACCATGTTTCCCCATGATGCTGCGGGTTCCTGTACCCCGAATCCAAGATAGCTCAGGGATGTTTCAATCAAAATTGCCTCTGCCATTCCCAGAGTCGCCTGGATAACGAGCAGGGCTCTGCAATGATGCCAGAGAATATGTTTCATGATGATCGTCTTGAGCGGAATCCCGAGGGCGATATCGGCCTCAATGAAATTCTTTTCTTTCAGAAAAAGAATTTTATTTTTAATAAGAGATGAAACCACTGGCACATTTGTCAGTCCTACCACAAACATAATGTAATAGATGTTCGGTTTAAAGGCCGCAATGACAAGCAGGATCAGAACCAGCCGGGGAAACGAATCCACCAGATTTACGAAGTAGGTTATGGACGTATCCCACAATCCTCCGCGATATCCGGCAATGACTCCGAGCACGGTCCCGAAATAGAGCGCGATGAAAACAGCGAGCAATCCAGGAAGAAAATACGCCTGAATCCCGACAATAAGCCGTGAGAGCATGTCTCTGCCCATGAAGTCTGTGCCAAGAACATGCCCGGTGGTTCCTGGGGGAGCCATCATCAAATTGAGATCGATATCCTGGGGGTCATAGGGCAAGAGCTTAAGCGATCCGGCAATATAGGAACCGACCACAAGAAGAACGATGAACAACCCATACGCCACATACAGAAGATCCACCTTGTCCGCCTTTTTCCAGAGCGGAATTTCAGGAAGGTCAGTGACTTCAAGAGAGTGTTGGGAGTAGGTTTTCATAATAAAGTCGATACCAGATGCCGGATACCAGATACCGGATAAAAAAATTATCTTGCATCCGGCATCATGAATCAGGCATCGGTTTCATTCTTTCGACGCTCGTGGATTTACTGCAACATACAAAAGCCGCTGGAACAGACTTCCCATGCGCACAAAGACCGCCGCAAGAATTGCGATTCCCATGATGATCGGATAATCACGATCCTGCGCCGCCTGCCATGCCATGCGACCCATTCCCGGCCAGTTAAATATTTGTTCAACAATGACGGCACCGCCAAGAAAGAAAGGAATTTTTGCTGAGATGATGCCGCTTACGGGAAGCAAAAATCCTTCCTTGAATGAATGTTTCCAGATAGGAGCGCCTTTTGCGCGTGCAGTCCGGATATAATCTTCGGAAAGAACGCGTCCCATCTCTGTTCGCAGCGAGCGGATGACTTCACTGATCGTTCCATTCCCTACGCCAAGCACGATGATGGGGAGCAGTGGATACAGCCAGCGGTATTTCTGCCCACCGCCGGAATAGCCGAACGCGAGCGGAAACAATCCAAGGGTATGCATGAAGAAATAAATTACGATGTACCCGAGCCAGAAGACCGGTATTGCGGAAATAATATACGCGCCCATGGTAAGCGGCCATGATATCTTATTAATACCACGGACCGAGGAATAGAGCGCTATGGGAACAGCGATAATCAGCGTAACGAGCATGGATCCGATCGTGAGGATGAGCGTATTCAGCCCCACCCGCAGCACTTCTGAAAGCACGGGGAGCCCGGTCCTGATTGATGTTCCGAAATTCCCGTGCAGCATTCCCCAGAACCATGCCCAATATTGTGCATACCAGGATTGCGGAACGCCGAGCGCTTCACGAACACCGGCACGCGCTTCGGGAGACAACAGCTGGCCTTCAATCAGGAGGCTGAACGGATCTCCGGGAGCGAGGTACAGAATGATAAAGACAACGAGACTGACCCCGAAGAGCAGAAACGCGGTGATCATCAATTCCCGGGACAGAACCCGGGCAATAGGGCGGATTGCTGAAAACTTCATAGAATTTTTCCAGGTCCCTTACAAAAAATCGAAAACAAAAAATTCAATGTGCCCTCTCCGCTAAAAAAGAGAGGGCACAAGGAGGGAGGAGCTCATTCAATTACGAGCAATAACGTTCATGTTCATGCGTCATTTTTGATCTCGTTCTCCGATAAACCATTCATCCGCAAATGAGAAGAACTTATACGGATGAATGGCAACATGCCGGATTTTATCCCGATATGCGGCATAATTCGTGAGTGTCCAGAGGAAGGTATACGGATTTTCCTCGGCAAGGATCGCGTGAAGTCTTCGATTAATCGTCCGTCTTTTTTCATGATCAAGGGTGAGTTTGCTTTCATTGATCAACCCGTCCACTTCAGGATTCGAATAGCTGATGAAATTGTTCTTCCAGTATCCGATTTCGCCGGAATGAAACAAGGAGGAAATATCAGCCGAATCATCGAAGACCCACGAAGCGAATACGATGTCGTAATCATGTTCCAGGAAGACGTCTTCCTTCCAGGCCTGCCATTCCTTGAATGCAACCTGAATGTCGACGCCGGTATTCTTAAGATAATTTTTAAAGGCAAGCACAACCCGCTTGACTGCTTCGCTTTCTTTTTCAATCGGAACTTTCAAGACGAGCGAGAGTTTTTTGCCGTCTTTCTGCATGATGCCGTCGGACCCAGGGGTAAAGCCGGCCTCGTTTAGCAGCTGCCGGGCTTTAACCGGATCAAAGGAGATTGGCTGGACTTCCAGATTATACGCCCAGCTTCCCGGCGCAAACGGACCGGAGATGAGCGTTCCCTGGCCGTTAAAGAATGAGTCGAGCATTTCCTGGCGATTCACTGCATAGGTGAATGCCTGCCGCACTCGTTTGTCGGCAAGCAGGGGATTCCGCATATTGTACCCGAAGAATGAATACGAGAGCGCATTATACGGCTGGAGGATAAAGCGCCTGTCGCCCTGGACTTCGGGAATATCGCGCGGATTCACGAGCACGATCATGTCAATGGCATTGAACATGAGCGCCTGGGTCATGATGTTCTGATCTGCAAACGGTTTTGATATGAACTTGTCGAGATGGGGTCTGCCCTTGAAATAGGCATCATTTGCAACCAGGATGATTTCCCGGTCAGCGGTAATGTTCCGTAATATATACGGACCGGTCCCGATGGGATGCTGGACAAAGGGATCTTCCCGGGTAAGAAAAAGAGGATTTGCGGGCCCGTGTTTTGGAATGATCTTGAAACTGAATTTTGCCAGAGCGTTCAGGATCGGCCGCTTCAGGGTAAACCGGACGGTATACTCATCCAGCTTTTCGACTGTATCAATAAATTCATACCGCACCTTGAGCGGCGTGATGGTTTTTGGATGCATCATGATCTTGTAGGTAAAGAGAACATCATCCGCTGTGAATGGTTTTGCTTCTTCGCCTTCCCGCGAATGCCACAGTACGTCTTTTCGCAAAAGAAAGGTATACGTACGGCCGTCGCGCGACAGTTCCCAGCGCTGGGCGAGTTCCGGCACGATTTCCTGCTTTTCATTGATTCCCACCAGACCGTTAAACACCAGTTCGGTTATGCGGAGAGAGATCATTTCATTACTCGTTACCGGATCGAGCGTGGCCGGTCTTCCATATTCTCCATAATTCAGGGTGCCGCCGTCCGGCCTGCCGTCTTTTTTGCGTTCTGCTCCAGCCTGCGGTGAGATAAGGAATGCCGCCGCGATGAGTATCAGCACAACCAAAAGCACCTTTTTCATGATTTCCTCCTTGACACGACAGATGCAAATCCTTGTTGTTTTAATCTGCATCCTGATTTTTATCTAGAAAATTTTAACATCTCCGGCGCTCTTCTGCTCCATGGCATACACGCCCTGCATGACTTCCTGAATCTGGCGCACGACCGGGAACTGCTTGCTCATTTCAAAATAAATTTCGAGCGCTTCTGAGAATTTTTTGCTCTGGTAGTACATGCCGGCAAGATTCACGAGAAGCACCGGATCATTATATTCTATCTTGTTTTTGTTGCTTTTGTCCCGACCCGCTTCCATGAAGGCAAGCGCCTTCAGTGGTTTTTTCTTCACGCGATAGTAGGTTCCGAGCGCACTATTCAAACCTGACATCGTTCTTCCTTTGCCGGAGGCGACGCCTGTTTCCGACCGCTTGACGATCTGACTGCATTCAGTTTCGGCGCGGACGCATGCGTCGAGCAGCGCTGCATTCAGATCCGGATCGAACGGCTGTTTGCGGCCAAGTTCATTCCAGATGGCAAATGCTTCCGTTCGCCGCCCTTTCCTATATTCCTCGAAGGCCTGCCAGACCCGCATCCGATCCTGATACTTTGCCGGCAACTGCCTGGTTCCGGAAAAATCAACTTGTTTGCGGTTTTTGTCATATGCACTCAACGCATATGCTTCACTTATATAGTAGGTTGCGGGATCCTTTACTCCAGGATCAGCGAGTGCCTTTTCAAGCCGTGCAATGCTTGCCTGGGAATAGAGTGTTGCCAGAAGCCCGATAAGGGACGGGTCATAAAAATGAATGATCTTGGTTCTGCTGATAGTTTCCTTATAGGAGTACGCCTTCATATCCGAATGGCTGACTAATGCAAGTCCTTTATCAATACGTCCGTCCTTCACATAGATGGCAAGAGCGTTTCTGATCATACGCAGGGAAGGAGTCTTGCCCGATTTTTTGAGTGCAGCTAGACTTTCATCCAGGAGAACTGACGGATTTCTATCCTGCAATCCAGCCATGCTATAGACCGAAGCCCGTTCTGCATTCAATTCAGGATTTTCGCTGTTAACGCTTTTCCAAAGCGTTTCTGCTTTTTGCTTATCCCCAAGCCGAAAGTGGCAGTACCCCAGATTGATCTTTGCGAGGTCCCGATACCCTGCGCTGACTTTTTCATCAGCAGAGAATGATTCGAGATGGGAAACTGCTGTCTCGTGTTTTCCTGCTTCCATGAGCGATAAACCCATATACAAATCCGCAAACCTGCTTTTTCCTTTTCCGCGGATTCTGGCGAGTTTTTTGAGATATTCCTGGGAGACTGCGAGAGATTCGCGGTAGAGCTTGTAATGCAGCCGGGCATTCTGCAAATAGATCATACCCAGAGTCAAATCCGCAGCCCCGTGCTTATGAGAAGCATCTGCGGTAAGAACTCGGGTTGCTTCTTCATACCGGTGTTTTTCGTATAGTTTCATTGCACGTTCCACCGGAGTGTCGGCGGCATACACGGGAACACTGGATCCAAATACGATGAGAAGAAAAAAGAAAAGGAAGTTCATAATCCGCTCCTTCAGCATAACGAGGGATTTTTTACTGTTTGAGCTTCATAACAAAAATATGGTCCCACTGGTTAACCTGTGCGCGAAACGCTATTGCTCCATCTGAAGAACAGGATATGTCGTGGTTCATTTTGGTATTCGTTCGTATGAGACTGCTGCCTTTGTCCCTGATGTCTGCAAGGTGAATGGGGTTATACCCCTGCCGGTCGTTTTTGACATAGACGATTCGCGCACTGTCCGGCATCCAGGCAGGACCTCGCTCCATGTCCGGGACTACGTCCCGGGCAATGATTTTTGCTGATAATCCGGGTCCTGATAAAGAATCGGTTCCGTCTGAGGAAATTACGAGGAGCGACCACATCGGAGCCTCTTTATGATCGCTTACATTCGAGTAAAATGCGATCTTCGTTCCATCCGGCGACCAGACCGGCCTCAAGTCATCCCATTCCCAGGAGGTAAGAGGCTTAAGCGTTTCTTTTGGTTTTGCAACATCAGTGATTACATAAATATCGTGATTTTCATTGCTGCCATGAATCATTGCTATCTTTTTCCCGTCAGGAGACCACTGCGGATACAGATACGGTTTTTCTCCGGTCGTAAGACGGGTGAGCCGCAGGGTCGCGCCATTCAGGATATACAGATCGCCTTTTCCGGTTCTGCCGGAAACGAAAACAATGTTCTCGGACACGGGAGACCAATGCGCATGCCCGTTTTTTTCCTTGTAATTTGTGAGCTGGCGTGTCGTCGTTGTCGCGGCACTGCTGATCTCACGCATATACAGATTATAATCGCCTTCGCCGCCGTTACTCATGAAGACCACCCGGTTTCCGGTGGGTGACCATGAGATACCCGCATTGTAGCTCGTTTCCTCGTACACGCCAGGAAAGAAAAATTTCATCTCATTCCTGAGCTCGGATGCCTGGACGTAGATCGTCTGGATCAGTGTCCCGTCAGGCCGGGTGATAATGATTTCCTTTTTATCGCCGATGCTCCGTTCAAAAGCAATCAGATTCCCCTGCGGAGACCAGACCGGGTTTGCGTCATTCCTTCCCGGCTCGATTGCTACAAGCGGTTTTATGGACAGGGGCTCAATGGTTCCCTGATTCTTTTCAGGATTTACGGTTCCTGTTGGCAGGGAAACCACGGGACGGCTTGCTATTCCATTCGTCAGCGAGGGAGCGGACATTGGCTGAGTCTGCATACCCGCTCCTGCTAATCCCAGTGCCAGAATCATATTTCCCACTATGCAAACATGCTTTGCCTTCACGCATTTCCCCGGTTGCTAGAGACTTTTGATTTGATCCCAGTATTTCTGCGCTGCATCGCGGCTTTCCTCGTACGCCTTGTTTCCCTCAAGTTTTTTCGGGAAGAAATCAAAATATTCCCGCCACGTAAGATTGGCGTTGCTCAGAAGCGCGGGTTTTTTTGTTACCAGATAGAGCTTGTGATACGCGAGCGCCAAATAATAATACGTGTCATGCAGCGCTTCGTCATACCGATTGGTCGGGAAGAACCGGGTATTCTGTTTTGCAATCTGAAGATTCTGAATTGCTTTGCCAAAGGCATGCGCAGCAGCATCTTTGTCCTTTTGGACCAGTTCACTTCCTTTTTCGTAGTAGGCATGGCCTGTATTCATGTAGGCAACTGCATACTGTTTGTACAACAGTTCCCGATTTTCGGGAAGCGACAAGACATTCTCAAATTCCCGAATCGCGGAATCATAATCATTCATATTATCAAGATATAACTGGGCCAGCCGGTTATGTGCTGAAGAATAATCGGGATGACCTTTGGTCGTGCTTGCATAGGCCTGGATTGCTCCCTGGATATCTCCTTTTTGTTCGGCCCGTTCTCCGATCTTGAGATAATCTTTTTGCAAAACGATTTTGCGGCCGCCGGTACGATCTTCCACCGTCCGTGCAAATTCCACAACTTCTTCAAAGTCACGGTAATCCCCACCGGCAGACACTTTCACGGTATGGAAGCCAAGTCCCACGAGCTTTCCGCTTAGCATGGGCGTGGCGCCGATTTTTTCGTCATCAACATAAACGGCTGCTGATGAAGGCAGGGAATCTATTTTAAAGATCGAATTATTGACCGTCAGAACGAATTCGCGAGTGTCCCGGTTTTTTTCGATCCGTACTTCGTCCTTTACCTGCTGGTATCCATGGCGATAGAGTACGATGTCATACCGTTTTCCAATCTTGATCGGAATATCTAGTTTGCCATCCATGCCTGTAAAACCAACCCATTCCTCATTCAGGTACACATTGACTCCGCCCAGAGGCGAAACGCTCGGGGGAACTCCTCCCTTGGTCTGAAGAATAAACGAATTTTTGGAGGCTTCATCATCATCGCGGTACATGCGCCTGACGACCCGGTCGCCGATCGTGATCTTTTCACCTTGCTTCAAATCTTCGACCTCTGCCCATGAACCGGTATCATCCGTTTTCCTGGTCCTGAGTTTTCCGATAACATTTGCCTGTGCGATTTTGCCGCTTTTGTCGAGCCGGAGCGCGGAGAGAATAAATTCAGTCCCTCGTGAAATCCGGTATCCTGATCTGCCGAGGTTAATACGGTATCTTCCTTCTTCCTTGGAGATCACGGTTCCTTCAAACGGGAATCGTTCCATAATGGTTGCCGCTATCTCGCGCGCTGCACTATTGATCGATCCTGTGCTTGAAGCGCGATTCAGCTGGCTTAGGATCATTTTCCCGCCTGAGGTGTAGAATTTTGTTTCGATCAGATAGCCCTTGTCATCCCTGGACACGCTTCCCATGATGATCATATCCACGGTTTTTCTGAGTGAGGTGTCCCGCCATCCTTTTGCCAGGATTTTATCAATCTTCAATTTGGCGCGGGTTACTTCTGATCTTAATGTCCTGGAAGGAACTTCACGGAAGCATTTATTTTTAAATAGGTGAGCTGAAACCGATTCTTCGGTTTTGGCAAGGACGTCCTTCAGATCAACTCCGGGGGTGTTCCCGACAAAGCGATAAATGCCTGTCCGGATCGGTTTCGGGTTCGTGGGATGGAAATATCGCTGAAGCGAAACTTCTCCTTCAAGAACCGCGGAGGTTTTCCATGATGCAGGAATGTATCCTGGTGCGCTTAAGGTTATCTGAACCCGTTTTCCCGGTTCACCGCTGTAGGAGTGGACCAGCACTCCTTTTGCATCGGTTTTGCCGACTGGTTTGTTTCCAATGCTCACGCCAATACCCGGAATACCGTTCGACTGTCCATACTCTTCGGTAAGCGCAGCAATGGTGAGCGTTACGCGCTTCGAGAGGGCGACATCGAGTTTTTGTCCTGGTTCAATGGTTCCGGTCTTCCGCCAGGGAGCATATCCTGATTTGGTAACCTGTAAATCAATTCCCTTCGCCGGCAGGCTTTTATACTCGTAAATAAATTCACCTTTTTCATTTGTTTTGCCAGCTTCTTTTCCATCGGAGGAAATAACCGCATCCTTTACCGGTGATCCCTTATCAGTAACAACCAGGGTAACATACCGAGAGGCGGAAAGATCTGCATCGAATACATAGGTGTCGATGACTCCGTTTTTCGGGAGCTTCATAAGAAATGAATTTTTCCAGGGCAGAACCCGATATCCGGGCATTTCCTTTGCGACGGTGATATCAACCGTTGCGCCTGGTTTCTTTTTTATTATTTTTGAAAACACACCGTTTGCATCAGTGCTTCCCTCTTCTTTGCCGTCAACAATAATTTTCGCTTGAGAAGCCGGCTGACCATCCACACGTGCGTTTACTCGAAGGTCGAGTTTTTCTCCTGCACAACCGAATAGAAACGCAGTACCAAGGACTATACACGCAAATCCATATATTCTCTTCCTCATAATCAAGACCTCCTTACACAACAACCGCATATTTAAGGTAAGAACAACCTCAGCTTACTACATAATGGGCGGCTGAATGTTGACTTCGCCGGGGTTTACGATTTTATCTTCATCAGATTTCGCACCCTCGATGCTTTTTCGTTTTCCTTCAAGAATTTTTTTGAGTTTGAAATTGGCTTTCTCCCCGCCGAATTTTCCCACTTCAACGGTCATGGTCTCGGTCATAAAACCGATCCTGCTTGCTTCGACCCGGTAAATACCGGGAATAATATAATCCTTGATTGATTCATATTTCCCTTCGGCATTTACCGTGACGGCCTGAGATGCCTTTTCAAGGGTCGTCGTGGTATTGATCATGTTGATAACCGTTCCCTGGGGATTTTCCTTGGCTGGTGGAATGGGCTGGGAATTGGCATCAAACAACTGAACCGTTCCGTATATTTTCGGAGAACATGCTCCCAGAACAAGAGCCAAAAGAACGAGAGAAAGGATTTTTACGGAATGCATACTATTCCTCCTGAACCATAGAAGTGAATGCCGGAGGATGCTTTGTCCTCCTTCTGCTGCTTTAAAAAACAAAAAACCGCCAAAGAACGTTAATGTTCTCTTTGGCGGCTCGACCAGCATATAAAACAGCCGTTCCCTGGCAAGGAAACGATCCGATAATTATAAGAATAGTATGGCGCTGTTTTATTTAGCTTCGTGGCTCTGCGCCCTCCGGTTTCCCGGGGTTTGCTCTGAGCAAAGAAGATTATCTGTATGCAAATAGCGACAGTCTGATGGATGAACTGTATCATGAGTGCTACTCTTTGTCAAGGCAGGGCATGGTTTTCCTCGAAGAGAAATGCGTCCCATCTTTTTTTGATGGTTCATTCCCTATCTGTTTGTATCGTGAACAACAATAGAATATAATGGTTTTATGCAAAAAATAGCGCAATGGCTGAGCCGGAACATTTTTCAGCTTGTACTGCTTGCATTGCTCTGCGGATATTCTTTTCCCATTGCTCCGGCTCCTGCCTTGAGAACGCTCGTACTGATCTTATTTGCATACATGACGTTTATTACATCGCTTGCAACGAGTTTTCAGGATTTTTTATCTGTGGTTCGCCGTCCAAAAATCCCCCTGTATATCTTGAGCATTGTTCACATCGGCACACCGGTTACGGCATGGATTATTGGCATCATTTTTTTTCCCGATGACCCTCTTATTCGCATAGGATATCTGATTACAGCCGGGGTGCCGGTTGCCATCACGTCAGTTATCTGGACTGACATGGTAAAAGGGAATATGCCTGTATCCCTCGTTACCGTTACCCTGGACACGTTGATCGCCCCCGTTCTCTTGCCGCTCTACATCCTTTTCGTTGTGGGAGTAACCATAGATATTCCCTATGGCAAGATGACGTTTGATCTTTTACTTATGATCACGCTGCCCAGCATCCTGGGGATGCTCGTTTATGATCGTACCGGAGGAAAAACGAAACAATATTCAGAAGGCATAGCCGGCATCTTGTCACGTTTGGCCTTGTTCGGAATCATCTTTCTTAATTCAGCGTTCGTCTCGTCGTCAATAGTGGGGGGCCAGTCAATTGTTAAGATTTTAATCGTAACGAGTCTTGTTGTTGCCGTTGGATATGGCATCGGGTTTGTTGCCGGAAAAATCGTTCGTGTAGATCAGGCAACGACATTTTCGATCATGTATTGTACGGGAATGCGTAATATCGCCATAGGACTTGTTATTGCAACAGGGTATTTCCCTCCTGAAACTGCCGTTCCCGTCGGACTCGGAATGCTGTTTCAACAACCGTTTGCTGCTTTGACCGCAAGAATATACAGATCGAAGCAATCGCTTCAAATTCAGCATCCCAGACTGTAACACATTGATATCTAATTAAACTTGAAAAAGTTGACAAAACAATAAAAATCTGTTATATATAAATCAAACAAAAGACCTCATCGGTCTGTGGCCGCAGAAGAGCCCGTCGGGTCTGAGGCGGTTATGGACCCTCCCTCCTAGCCCCGGTATTGTTGTATAGTGCCGGGGCCCTGCTATTTCCGTTCAACTCGCTCAGCCATTCATTGTTGCAGATTCTTAAATTTTATGATAAGTTTTGTTTCGTACTAAAGAATTCAGCGATTTTTTCAGATAAATTATTTATAAAGGATTCCATGCCTTCATACCGCTATAAAGCACGAAACAGTGAAGGGAGCCTGAGCGAAGGGATAACTGACTCCCGGAGCAAGGAAGCGGTCGCAGATCAACTGGGAAGCCAGGGGCTTATTCCTGTCTTTATCGAAGAGCAGCAACCGCCGCTTATTGAACCTGATTTCTTTGCAAAACTTACCCACATCAAATCTCAAGACCTTATTCTTTTCAGCCGTCAGATGGCAACGCTCATTAATGCCGGGATCCCGATCATCCAAAGTCTCACGACAATAGAGAAGCAAACCGGAAATCCCCGGCTTAAGAAGGCTATCACTGATATCCGGCAGGACCTTGAATCAGGCATGGCATTATCCGCCGCGCTCGAAAAGCATCCGGGGATATTCAGTAAATTATATGTAAGCATGATTCAGGCCGGTGAAACAGGCGGTATTCTTGACAACATTTTGAATCGGCTTGCTCTGCTAAACGAACAGGAGGCAGAGACCCGTGCTCGCGTAAAGGCTGCTGTTCGCTATCCCATTCTGGTCATAACCGCAATCTGCGCGGCTTTCGCGTTTCTGGTCACGTTTGTGATACCGAAATTTGCCGCTGTTTTTGCCCAATTCAAAACAGAACTGCCTTTTCCAACCCGCGTTCTGATCAACATCAATTATGTTGTACAGCATTATTGGTTTTTTATTCTGGGAGGAATCGCCTTGATCGTCGGAGGCGTTATCTGGTATGTCCGAACGGAAAAGGGCAGATGGACATGGGATTTAGTGAAATTAAAACTGCCGGTTCTCGGGATATTGTTTCAGAAGGTAGCATTGTCGCGATTTTCCCGTATTGTGGGCGCCTTGCAAAAAAGCGGGGTTTCAATGATGCTGACACTTGAAATCGCCTCGTACACAGTCGGGAATGTGGTGATCGCCCGTGCGGTTGATTCCATGCGGGACAGCCTGCGCGAAGGCAAAGGCCTGCATGGTCCCATGGAAGCATCGGGCATGTTTCCACCTTTGATTGTGCAGATGATGGCAGTAGGCGAAGAGACCGGCGATATTGACCTCATGCTGAATAAGGTTGCGGACTATTACGATGTTGATGTAGAATACATGCTGAAAACACTATCCACCATGATCGAACCGGTCCTTCTAGTTTTTATCGGAGGAATGGTATTGTTTCTTGCACTCGGTATCTTTCTTCCCATGTGGAATTTGATGAACTTGTTTAAGTAGATGAGTGGACAGTTTTTTATTGATTTGCAATAAAATTCTGGTACAATGTTTGCAGTACTAAATTATTAAATCCGATTAACACAACCTTTAAAGGAGGAAACTATGATACGAAAACAGAAGGGTTTTACGCTTATTGAGTTGGTAATGATCATTGTGATATTGGGCATTCTGGCTGCGGTTGCAATACCGAGGTATATTGATCTTCAAACGAGCGCTCGGGTATCGGCTGTTAATGGTATGTTTGGTGCGGTGAATGGCGCTGCAGCGATTGTGAATTCTGCTGCCATTATCTCAGGGCAGACAGGAGCAACAGGAACGGTTACCGTTGGAACAACTACGATCAATACAGTTTATGGTTTTCCAAGGTCAGCAACACCTGGAGGAATTGACCTATCAATTGCAAACATGTCTGGGTTTACCTTTACAGCAGGCTCTCCTGCAACATTTACTTTGGATGGTTCTCCGACGCCAGCCAATTGCTCTGTAAATTATACTGCGCCAGCTGCAGCTGGTGCTACTCCTACGATAGCAGTTGTAATCACAGGTTGTTAAACAAATTAATATATATGAGTTACCCAATTTTTTATATTGTTTAATTTTTACCGCCCCCAATTATGAGGGGCGGTTTTTTATTTTAATAATTATGATCGTAATCAATAAAAAAGATAAGCAGGGTGACATCTTCATGTTCAATAAATTGGGTTTTACGCTTATTGAGCTTATCATGGTGATAGTTCTCCTTGGTATCATTGCAGTCTATGCCGCTCCAAGGCTTGGTTCTGTTCCTGCACAACAGGCTGGTGCGTTCACGAGCAAACTTCGCGCAGATATTCGCTATGCTCAAAATTTGGCCATGACTAAGAATAAACGCAGCAGAATTTATTTTAACGGAACTGTTTCTGCTCCTCCTCAAGGATATGCAATTGTGCAAGACAACAGTGCGTTGAATAATTGCAGCTCATTTGCAGCAACCATTGATCCTGCTAAACTGGGAAATCTTTTTACTATTACGTTAAATGCCGGCGCTTATTCTGAAATCACAATTGTGCCAACAGTATCATGCCTTGAATTTGATTTCTTTGGTCGGCCATATGATTGCAGTGCTAATCCACTTAGTTGTTCATCTACTCCCGCTGGAATGAGCATCGCCGTACAAGGTTCAGGAGTAGTAGTTAACACGGTAACCATAGTCAACCAGAGTGGAGCGATAAACTAAGATTCTTTTCTCATATGATAAAAAATGAAATGAAGAAATGCCAAGCTGGCTTCACCCTCATCGAAACCATTATTACGCTCATTGTGCTTTCCATTGCGGCGATAGGAGTGTTGTCGGTTTTTACATTCGGCATTGGCCGCAGTGCTGATCCGCTTATTGTGGGTCAGGCTACACAAATGGCACAGGGTGAACTTGATACCGTTATTGGCATTAAGACTGCAAACGGGTTTTCATCTCCTGATTTGAACACGGGGACAGGCCAAGCATGTAAAACGGCTATGCTGACCGGGTTCAATTGTTCCCTTGATATTTGCTTTGTAACGGATGTGAGCCTGGATAATACCGGAACGTGTAACACTCCAACGCTTTATAAACGGGTTGCAGTGACCGTCACAAACCCGACAGGAGGAAGCGTTGAACTTGTGACGCTTCTTACCAGCTATTAGCGGAGCAAGAATGTGGACTCGTGAAAAATGGGTTAAAGAAATGAATCGCTGGAACAGAATACAGCCTCATACTGCCTCCCATTCTCCCTGTCCAAAAGGATTCACTCTTATTGAGATTATTATTGTTATTGTGATTGTCGGAATCATCAGTACCATTGCAGCCATGATTATTCTTCAGGGCGTAAAATCATACGCTATTGAAGATCAGCGTTCAAATGTCCACTACCAGGCGCGGCTTGCTGTTGAGCGTATTGCAAGAGAGGCGCGGCATATAAGAAACTGTTCGAGCATTGTTGGTCCTCTTAACCCTTCCGGAACACTGCAATTCACAGATATACAAGGAAGTGTAGTTACGTTTACCGTTGGCGGTGGAAATTTATCTCGCAATGGAAATCTCTTGGCGAATGGAATAACATCCGCTACGCCGTTTCGATTTTTAGACATAAATGGCAACCCAACGACAACTTGTCCCGGAATATGGTTTATTGAGATTGATATTACTGATACGCAAGGTTCTGAATCGCTGCAAATGAGAACACGTATACATCCTATGAATTTTTAGAACAAACGGGCATTCTTATGAAAAACATACGCGGTGTTTCCATAATTGCTGCTGTATTTATTATCGTGGTTCTTGCGTTTATGGGAGTCATGTTTTTGACCTTCATTAGCACCGGAAGTTTCACCGCGGTTAATGATCTACAAACCACTCAGGCATTGTATGTTGCACAGGGGGGAATGGAATATATTCTCCGAAATCGGCCGTTCCCGAATTACTCCATGGGTGCAGGGACCATGGCTCTTGGTTCAGGCAATTTTACCGTTTCCTCCCCAACATACCTTACCGCTGATCCGGGCAATGCAAATGTAACGATTGATGTCGCATCCACTGAAAAATTCCCTAATAGTGGCCGCATTGTCATTGATTCTGAAATAATAAGTTACACCGGAAAGGATGCAACCCATTTTACCGGAGCCACGCGCGGTGTTGGTGGAAGTTCTGCTGCCGCACATTCTACCGTGAACGCGTCTGTGTATCCAGCGACCATGGTGATGGACAATCCGCTTCTTGCGGCGGCGACAACGATCAATGTCTCATCGAACGTGGGGTTCAGTATTCCAGGGGTCATCATCATTGATATGGAGTATATCTTTTGTTCTGCAGTCAACGGGACTACACAGTTTACAAATTGTTTGCGCGGCTTCAATAGTTCTCCTCAAACCGATCACTTGAATGCAAGCAATGTATTTCAATATTCACTCACCTCAACTGGCACAGTCGGGAATGCGCAGCGAACTATAGAGAGGAGTGTTGCAAGCCGGGCTCCTGGAGCCATGATGGTTTATGCTCAAGCGAACGGGGACGGAATCCCTTATTACCGCCAATGGGATGGAACGTCGTGGGGCCCCGAGCTAAGGGCGAATGCTGTACCTGCGAGTATTCAATATATGGTACTCAAATTCGCAAGGACTAGAAATGAGGCCATTCTGGGAACACTAAGTGCCAACGGACAAATTTGGGTGCAGGTTTGGAGGGATGGGGCTTGGGGCGCGGCCATGTTACTAGCAAATATTGGCGTAGATGCTGATTATCGCGGATTTGATATTGAATATGAAACGATCGCAGATCGGGCGATTATTGTTTACAATGATGGGACTGTGAATCCCGATTATAGAATTTGGGATGGAAATGTCTGGTCGGGAGCCGTGAATATCAATGTGCCAGCGACGACCGGCAGCCCTAATTGGATTGAAATTGCACGACATCCTACGACCAATGAACTTGCAATGATAGTGCTTGATAGCAATAGCGATGTCTATGGACTGCGATGGGATGGAGGCAATTGGATTGCCTTAGGTGGTGGTGTATGGGATACCCAGGCTACAACTGCTACTTATAAAGCAATCCATGTGACATATGAACAACAGTCTGGAAGAGCGCTGTTTGTTTGGGGCACACGTACGAGCAGCGGGAATCAGAATAGATATATTGGCTATAGAATGTGGAATGGAGCAATAGGAACCCTAAGCAATGTTGCAAATCAGAGTATCTCAAACATTGGGAATCACACTGCGCGATGGATGCGGCTTGCACCTGATCCTTACTCGAATCATATTATGCTGGGTATACAGGATAGCGGCAGTGATTTAATTACCTCCTTGTGGAATGGTGCGGGTTGGGATGCTAATGGAACCCAGCATGACAGTAGCCTTGAGGATGCAAGTAGAAATTTCGACTTAGTATTTGAAACTTCCCCGGTGAATGCCGGTAGGCTTTGGCTTGTATGGGGCAATAGTGCCACGCTGAGTCGAAGACAATGGACTGGCGCAGCCTGGGGAGGTATTAGCAACACAGGCGATGACACGAGTTTTGTACAATTGATTGCGCATCCTGTATCGGGAGCGGTATTATCGGGCATATATGAAAGTAGAAACTCTGGCCCGACAAATAGATCTATCTGGGAAAGCCATTTGACGCAAGGAAGCGCTGTCTGGTCACCGCGAGTCGTGATCTGGGGTGGGCGGACTGTGGCAGCGCCTGTCATGGAACGGGTTTCCATTGCCGCGGAACGAAGGCCTCCCCCATTCGTTGTTCAAGGATGGAAGGAAATCGTTAAATAAGAGAGAAAAAAGAGGCTAAATTCCGAGAACGCGAGAAAACCACGAAATATTTTATTAACAAATTTTCCTTGACAAATAGTTGCAATTTCACTATTGTGAGTTTTAACTGTAGAAAAATAAACCTGAACGCTTTTTGGCATTCATAATGCAGTATTAAATATACATCGTATTTTTAATAGAGGTCATTGCGAGGAGCCTGCCGACGAAGCAATCCCTTTACAGCGAGATTGCCATGCTCTCTGCGGTCGCTCGCAATGACAGGATAGCAAAAGTTTTTGCCTTTGCATGAGTAATAAATGCTATGAAGACATCTGAAATTATCCAGGAACTTGACATCCCCCGGCACAAGCTTTATTACCTTGAGCAAAAAGGGTATGTGAAGCCGAAACGGATTCCCATGGGAGATCTCGAGGCGCGGGTCTTCAGTAAACAGGATTTTTTGCGTGTGAAATATATCTGGAAATATCTTCAGCAGGGGTACAAACATAAAGCGGCATTTGCAATGGCAGAACGAGACCTGAAAATGAAATCAGCAGGCTGAGGCTATGGGATTATTTGGATCAAACATAAAAACCGGAATCGATATCGGCGCGTCAAGCATCAAGGTCGTCCAAATCTCCCTTTTTGGAAAACAGCCGAAACTCATCTCTGCAGGCATGCTCGAATTTCACATTGCTTCGGGAAATGAGAGCATTGGCGCCAATCTCCGGTATCTGCTCTCGGAAAGAAACATCAAGGCAGACAAGGTCATTACTCAGATGCCGGGGAAGGACATTACGATCCGTTCCTTTACGCTCCCCCGTATGCCTGCTTCGGAATTGTGCGAGGCTGTCCGCTGGGAGGCAAAACGGCATATTTCCTACCCCCTTGAGTCAGCGGTTATCGAATATCTGATTACCGGCCAGAGACATGAAGGAACGGTTGACAAGCTGGATATTCTGTTGGTTGCCTGCGAACGGGATGCCGTTGCTCAGCATTGTGCTCCCTTTGAAGAAGCGAAAATAAAACTTTCAGCCATCGATGCAAATGCACTTGCATTGCGGAACGTGTTTCACCTGCTCGATAAACCATCAGACATGAACACGGTTGTTGTGGATATCGGAGCCGGGAAAACCGAGATCGATATTTTTAAAGGCGGTGTTCCTCGGTTCAGCCGCTGTCTTGATATCGGCGGAATAGACATGACCCGCGCGATTGCAGAGGCGCTTAACGTGAACATACAAAAAGCGGAAGACATGAAACGAGAGATGCATGTGTTAGCGTCATCGGATAATCCCGGAGTTGCGGCGGTTCGGACGATTCTGGACGGCCTGATGATGGAAATACGCAGATCAGCCGATTATTACAAGACGACATTTCGAGAAAAAAACATCCACAATATTCTTCTGACCGGAGGCGTTTCCCTGATGCCCGGGATCAGGGAATATGTGATGAAATCGGTTGATGGAACCGTGGAAATCGATCAGCCGTTTGAAGGATTATCAGGGGCCAAAAATGTTATAAACGAATTCAGTCCTCTGGCACCTCGTTTTTCTGTTGCCATCGGGTTGGCATTACGCAAGGCGCGAGTTTAATTCGATGAAAAAAGCAAGCGATTATATCAACCTGCTTCCGCGGGACGACAACAAATCCGGGAAAGCACCAAGCCGTCTAACCATCACGATCAGTGTCTTCGTCTTTGCCTGGCTTCTGATTTTCGGTTGGTACGGCAAACAGGCTTTTGATCTGCGCTCGAAGCTGATGCCCTTGGAAGCAAAGAAACAGGTGCTTCAACAGCAACTCGCCGCTCTCCTGAAAGACCTTGGCATTGCAATGCCTGAAGGAACCAGTCCTGAAAAAGCCTGGTTGATTCAGAATTTATTAAACGAACGGGTGCTCTGGTCAGAAGTGTTTAAGCAGTTTTCAACCATGGTTCCCCGCGGGCTTTGGTTTGACAGCCTTGAAGGGAGCTCTTTTGGCAAACCCGAAATCCGGATTCGGGGCGGGTCGTTTACCTACCTTACTGTTTCTGAATTTATGCTCGCCATGGAGAAATCACAGTATTTTGAAAAACCGCAACTTATTTATGCCAGGAAATCGGTGATGAACGGCAGAGAGATTATCGGGTTTGAAATTCTTTCGGGTGTTCAGAAAAAAGGCGGGATTCATTAATGGCTGAATCGCAGACAAAAGCTCCCTTAATCAAACGGAAACTTTCAAAGCGTGAGTGGATCATTGTTCTGATTACGGCCTTTATCGTGGGTTCTGCTCTCTTATACCAGTTTCCATACACGTATCTTGTCAAGAAAGTGAAAGAGCTTCAGCAATCGGTGCAGGCTACGGAACGGGATATCCTCTCGCTTTCTGTTCAACTTGCCGATATAAAGGCAAGGGAAGCCGAAATAAAAGCAGGAACAAAAAGAGGTATTACGGGGTGGAAACTGGGCGACCAGAAAAGCGCTATGTTATTTCTTGATGGAATCTCGAGCGAAGCGAGGCGCGAGGGAGTAAGTCTGCTTGCCGTGCATCCATCCCAGGAATCCGACAAGGACAAGTACAAGGAAGTTTCGATGAACCTTGACTTGAAAGGCAGATACCGCGAACTTGCCGAATACTTCAAGCGGCTTGAGAACATGCCCCAGATCGTGAATATCCGAAAAATTCGTGTTGAGGCCTGTCCTGACGCCTCATCTGCATGTGCAACGCAGCTTGAAGCAGTAACCTATATGGCGAAATGAAGAATAAAGAAAAATATCCTTGGATACTCTGTTCTCTTCTGTGTCTGACAGCCGGATTGTTGTATTCCGGAATCGTTTGTGCCGCAGAAAAAGATCCTTTTTTCCCGGAGGGCATCCGGTCATCGGCAGCAGGAACCGGGACTCAGGACAGTACTTGGGGACGGGACCCGTTCAGCAGGCCCTTTGAAGGAAAGGGATCATCTTCGAAAACCTCAGGCCGGATAAGAAGCCTTACCGGAATTATATATGGCAAGGATGTACGGGTCGCAATTTTTGATGGCGAAACGCATAAAGAGGGCAGCATGGTAGGCGGCCGGAAACTGATGGATATCCGAAAACGGAGTGTTGTGCTCCGGGGTGAAAATGGAAGCCGGGAAGAGATATTCCTGGAAGATTTTTCGATGAGGAAATAGAGAGGAGATGCCAATGGGCTTTCATTCATGCAGACAGGGAGTCAGGTTTCTCGTATATGCCTGTGTTCTCCTGATTGGTTTCCAGAGCGTGGCGTCTGCGGAATCTGTGGAAACCGTAAAAAACAGCTCTCCGTTTTCCATGGAATTTCGTGATGCTGATATTCGCGACGTGATTCGGGCGGTCGGCCAGGCAGCGCACATGAATTTGATTGTGAGCGACACAGTGACCGGACAGGTCACGATGAGTCTCAAGGATGTCGATGTATGGGATGCGCTCGAATCAATCCTCAAAACCAAAGGGCTTACGTATGTACGGGAAGGCGGGATCGTCCGTGTGCTCGCGATTGCGGATGCGCGCGACGATGATATGGAGACCCGGATGTTTCCCCTGGGTTATGCAAACGGAAGAGAGACACTTACGGTTCTTGACAAAATCAAGAGTGACAGAGGGAAACTTTCGGTTGATAATCGCACGAATTCGATTGTGGTAAAAGATTTGTCCCTGAACATTGACCGCATGGCCCGGCTGCTCAAAAATCTCGATGCACGGATACCGCAGATTATGATCGAGGCGAAGATCGTGGAAGTCTCGAGCAACTTTGCGCGCGAACTGGGTGTGCAATGGGGCGGCCAGTATTCGGATGGACGGACGCTGCTTTCAGGCGGTTCGACAGGAGTCAATAATAATGCAACACCCAGCGGCGGAGGAAGTTCGTCGACAACCCCGGAAATTGGCAGTTCGACCTTTTACCCGCAACTTGGCGATATCGGAAGAACCGGAAACGCCTATGTCGTAAATCTTCCTGCTGCTGTGGGAGCCGGTGCGGGCGGGGCGCTCGGAGTTTCCCTGGGGAAATTGCTGGGGGGAAAACTTGCGCTTGATCTTCAATTATCTGCTATGCAATCGACCGGAAATGGAAAGGTTCTTTCCAGTCCCAAGGTACTAACCATGAATAATAAGGAAGCAAGAATATCGAGTGGGACCGACATCCCGGTCCAGATCGTGAGCTCTACGGCAGTCACGAATGTTAATTCCCTCGGGGTTCAGACTATCTCTGCAAATCTTATGTTGTCTGCCATTCCCACGATCACACATGATAACCGGATCGTCATGGTGCTTAAGATCGAAAAGGCAGAACCTAATTTTTCCCGTCAGATAAACGGTATTCCAACGATCATCAGGCGGTCTGCGGATGCCCAGCTTGTTGTGAATAATGGTGAAACCGTGGTTCTCGGAGGCATTTTAATCAAGAACGAATCCAACGCCGAGGCCAGCGTTCCGTTCCTCTCTAAAATTCCGATTCTCGGATGGTTCTTTAAAAAGAAAAGCAAAACCGATACTCAGGATGAGCTGATGATATTCATTACGCCGACAATTGTGAATGAATGAGATGGAATGAGAAGAAAAATTCCATTATTTCAATTTCAAAATCTTCTCCGCAGTAATCTGCGCCTGATGGATGCAGTCTCCGATCCCTATTCCCTTGTAAGAACACCCGATGAGATGCAGGCCGGGTGTGGTTTCAAGCGTCCGGTCGAGCACTGCGATCCTGCCTGAATGGCCAACGGTATATTTCGGCATTCCTTGTATCCAGCGATATATTTTTACGAGATGAGGATTTGCTTTGAGTCCGAGAATGCTATCCAGTTCTTGAAGCACAATACTTTCCAAAGATACATCATCAAGATCCGTTACCAGTTCCTCATGGTGACCGCCACCGATATAGACACGAATGAGAATATGATCTTCTGGTGCGCGGCACGACCATTTTATGGAGATGAATGTTGCGGCATTAATTCGTCTGCCCTCGATGCGGGGTACGATAAATCCGAAACCGGGAAGGGGAACCTGAATCTCATCTCTCCGGAATGCGAGTGATATGGTTGCCGAGGATGACCACTCGATCCTGTTGATTTGCGCAACCAGATTTTCATCAACATTTTTTAAAGTACGAGCGGTTTCATACGAAGGGGTGGCGAATATAATATGATCAGCTTTGAATAGTTCCCCGCTTTCCGTTGTTATCGTATACCCGACGTTTGCCGGACGCACATCCTTTACGGCGGTTCCCAGTCTGATTTTTTCTTTTCCAAAAAAATCAGCGCAGGCCTGGGAAAGCGTATGCATGCCGTCCTTGTAGCTCATGAAAAATGTTTTTCTGGGTATGTCTGTTCGTTTTTTAGTAATAAGAGAAGAAAGCGGCCGATTTCTTCTCGCAGCCAGCATTCCCAGGATCAAACTCCGATGCTTTTTTTCCATGGATAAGAAACGGGGGAAGGTCGAGAGGACACTCATGTTGTCCGGATTTGATGTGTGAATTCCTGCAACGAGCGGTTCCGCGATTTTCTCGAGGCATTCGTGTCCGAGCCGCCGGGTGACAAAGGAAGCAAGGCTTTCATCATCCGATGTTTTTCGCCGAGGAATGAAAACGTCCATGCCCATGCGCATTTTTCCTGAAAGCGAGAGAAGCCTTGATTTTGCCATGGGCCGGAATGCAGTCGGCACCATGAGCATTACGCCTTCAGGCAGGGGGTGGAGCATCCTGTTCGAATAAATAAACGTCCCTTTAAACTCGTCATTGGTCGGAAGCAGCTCCGATTCTATTCCCAGCCGCCGCGCAAGATTGATTGCCCATACTTTTTCCGGAAGGAAACAATCCGGGCCACCCTCGATCAGGAATTCGCCCTGCCGTTCGGTCAGAATCTTTCCGCCGATCCGGTTGTTTTTCTCGAGCAGTAAAATATCGAGGTCTTTTCCGTAGACTTTTGATCCGGCTTTCAGGTGAGCAGCAGCGGTAAGGCCAGCGATTCCGCCGCCGATAATGACGATTTTCATTAAAAGGAATCCTTCTTGCGGACACAGATCTGCGCAGTTTTACGCAGATAAAAATTATTTTTTTATAGTATTGTGCAAATCAGCACGATTTCAAGTTTAAAAAAGTAAGCTGCTCATGCGCAAGGATTTCCTTCGCCTTTTCTATATCTTTGACTTCCACGAGGAGATATGCCCGCGTTCTTGACTCGACAACGTACACGTATGCATTTTCTATATTAATGCCATGCTTCGAAAGGATGTGCGAAACCTCATACATTCCTCCGGGACTGTCCTTCATCTCGATTGCCAATACTTCACTCAAGGAAACGGTAATCCCCGCCTTTTGGAGCTCTTGATAGGCAAGGTCGCATTTGTCAACCAGGAGCTTGATGATTCCGAAACCATTCGTACTGGTGATCGAAATGGCCAAAATGTTGATCGCCTTTTCCGAGAAGATCCTGGTAATTTTTTCGATTTTCCCCGGTTTGTTTTCGGAAAAAACCGAAATTTGCATGATCTTGTCCATGGCTACTCCTTTTTGTTCGTCACGATCGTTAAATAGTTCTGTTATCGATGACTCTTTTTGCTTTGCCTTCGCTGATGGGAAGCGTCCCCGGTTCATGGAGGGCAACCTTGGGTTTCACCAGAATTTCTGCTCGTACCTTGTCAATGATGTGTGCCTGGAGATCAAGCAGGTGTTCAATGGTTCCATCAAAAATATTTTTCGATATTTCGACGTTGATCGTCAGGTGATCGTATGAATCAAGTACAATCTGATAGTTCTCGGCAACACCCGGAATGCTCATGAGCACTCGTTCAATCTGCTGCGGGAAAATATTCACCCCTCGCACGACGAACATATCGTCTGATCTGCCCAGAATTCTCGTTATTCGCCTATGGGTTCTTCCGCACGAGCAGGGGCCGGGAATGATTTTTGTGATATCGCGTGTCCGATAACGGATAAGAGGCATTGCCTCGCGCCGAAGGGTTGTGAGAACCAGTTCTCCTTTCATTCCCTCTTCAAGGACTTCACCGGTTGCAGGATCGATGATTTCCATCAGGAAGTAATCTTCCCAAAGATGCATCCCGTTTTTCTGCTGGCATTCGAATGCGACCCCGGGACCGTTCATCTCGGTAAGACCGTAGGAATTGTATACATCGATACCAAAAAGCCGTTCGATCTTGTCTTTTGTTTCCTCCGTATACGGCTCAGCGCCCATATAGGCCCGTTTGAGATGCAGTTCTTTTTTAATATCAATCCCCCGCTCCTGCAGAACGCTTGCAAGATAGAGCGCATAGCTGGGGGTAATATGGAATACCGTTGTTCCGAAGTCCCGCATAAAAGAAATCTGACGATCCGTATTCCCAGGTCCGACCGGAAGCACAAGCACACCGAGTTTTTCAGCGCCGTAATGCATGACCAGCGCTCCGGTAAAGAGGCCGTACGTCATCATATTCTGGAGAATATCGTGTTTGCCGGTGCCGGTCATGACCAGGCAGCGGGCAATGAGATTCGCCGCATTATCAATATCGTTTCGCGAAAAAAGGATTGCTTTTGGCTTGCCGGTTGTTCCGCTTGAGGTATGAACCCGAATTGCCCCGTCTTTTGGCATTGCAAGCAGTCCGTAGGGGTACTGTGCACGGAGATCGTCATTGGTCGTAAAGGGCAGTTTTTTCAGGTCATCGAGTGAGTTTGTTTTTTCGGGAGATATTCCAGCTTCATCGCAACGTGTCCGGTAAAAAGGAACATGCTGATATGCCCGCTGAATGGTTTCCCGGAGGCAGGAAAGCTGAAGGGAGTTGAGGGCGTTTTGTTCAATCGTTTCTTCAGCGTGTTGCCAGAAAACATGTTTGCTCGAGGAGTCGGATGATTTCATGACAAAGATCTCCGTTTCCTGATCGACGCGGTTCAGGAATTCCTTTTTGGTTGGTTCTCGGATGCGATTTTTTATGTGTATGTGCTGGACTGGTTGTTGAAACGGGTAATTCTAACACAGATGGATAACCGACTGCAACAATAACCTCCTTGCCGCTATTCATGATTGAATGCGGATTTCAGGTAAAAACAGGAAACTGCGCATTGACGAGGGAAAAGGAGTGTGCTATTTTACTTTACCCTTCATATCACGTATTTCACGCAATATCGAGAGGAAGGTTCGGAGAAGCTATCATTCTTATGAATCAATTTTGGAATATTGTTATTGTTGTCGTGTATGTGCTCATTATGCTGGGAGTCGGATACTGGTCTATGCGCCGAACAAAGAATGTGGGCGATTTCTTTCTCGGAGGCCGCACGCTCGGCCCCTGGATGAGCGCGTTTGCCTATGGCACCACCTATTTTTCAGCAGTTCTTTTTATCGGCTATGCAGGAAAACTGGGATGGGGATTTGGCATTTATACGATGTGGATCGTGATCGGGAATACGCTTATCGGGACGTTTCTTGCCTGGAAACTGCTCGCTGGCAGGACGCATGAAATGACCGTGCGGCTCAAGGCGATCACCATGCCCGAATTTTTGCAAGCCCGGTACGATAGCAAGACCCTCCAGGTGATTGCTGCCCTCGCGGTATTTGTTTTCCTTGTCCCGTATTCCGCATCAGTCTATATGGGCTTGAGTTACCTCTTTGAATGTGCACTGGGTCTTCAATATAACGAAGCATTGATCTTTCTTGCGGTCCTGACCGGAGTCTATCTCATGATGGGCGGCTACCTTGCGGTTGCCGTAAGCGATTTTATTCGCGGGATTCTCGAATTCTTCGGGGTCATGCTCATGGTATATCTTCTTGCTCAATGGCAGGGAGGGTTCGTTACGTCAGCTTCTCAATTGCTTGGGGATATAAAACTGATGGCGCCGGGGCTGACAAAGTCTGTGCCGCTTGGTCCCGAGTGGATGCAAATTATCGTGCCGGGATCGTTGATTCTTTTTTCGCTTGTTCTTGTTACGAGTTTCGGGCCCATGGCGCTGCCCCAGATGGTTCAGAAGTTCTATTCCATACGGAGCAAGGCGGATGTAATTCGGGCAATGACGATCGCCGGTGTTTTTGCCTTGTTTATGACCTTTGGTGCATACTACAGCGGCGCATTGACACACTTGTATTATGCGGACGGATTTCCGCAGGCAATCGTTGCACAGGGAAAGCCGAATCTTGACCAGCTCATGCCGTACTTTATCACGACCCAGTTTTCCTACGGATTTGTGCTGCTTATTCTCTTGCTTGTCTTTTCAGCGTCCATGTCGAGCCTGTCTTCGCTCGTCTTAGTATCAAGCTCCGCAATCGCGATCGATATTTACGGCGCGTTTTTCAACCGGCATGCGAACCAAAAACAAACCATGTTCCTGATGCGTCTTTTGTGCGGAGTTTTTGTTGCGCTCTCGCTCATTCTTGCCATGAACAAGGTTGATGTGATTGTGAATCTGATGGTGATGTCCTGGGGAGCGCTTGCCGGTGTTTTTCTTGCGCCCTATATGTATGGATTATTCTGGAAAGGTGTTACCCGGGCCGGTGCTTTTGCAGGGGTTATAAGCGGGCTAGTTACTGCCTTTGTTCTCTTTTTGCTCTGGGGCAAGGAAGGAATTCCTCTGGCCGGAGCAATCACCATGTTTCTTCCCTTGCTCGTTGTTCCCGTGGTGAGCAAATTTACCGCACCACTTCCGAAAGAAGTTGTTGCTGCGGCGTTTGGCGATGAAAAAGAAGATAAGAGCAACGTTTCACTGGCATAACATAAAAAAACAAGACAGCTTCAGGAAATTCTTTATGATAAAACAGGGAGGCAAAAATGATTGGAAAACAGATTAGAATGGAACGGATTATGAACCGGGAGAACGGCCGGACGGTGATAGTGCCGCTCGATCATGGTGTTACTGTCGGTCCCATTCCCGGCCTTGTGGATATGAAGACCGTGATCGGCAAAATTGTAGATGGAGGCGCTAATTCCATCGTTATCCATAAAGGAATTGTCCGGACGGGTCATCGTGGCCAGGGCAGAGATATCGGTCTGATCGTTCATCTCTCTGCAAGCACTTCCCTGAGTCCTGATCCGAATTCAAAAGTTCTCGTTTGTACCGTGGAAGAAGCCATCAAATTGGGTGCGGACGGAGTTTCCATCCATGTGAATATTGGCGCTGAAGATGAGAAAGAAATGCTGAAGGATTTTGGCGAAGTCTCTAAAAAATGTCAGGAATGGGGCATGCCGCTTTTGGCGATGATGTATACACGCGGGAAAAAGATCAAGGTCGAGAGTGATGTTGCCGTTGTCAAGCATGCCGCTCGGGTTGCCGAAGAACTGGGGGCCGATCTGGTTAAGGTCAATTATACGGGCGACACGGACAGTTTCCGAGGTGTAATCGAAGGGTGTCGTATTCCCGTATTGATTGCCGGAGGAGAAAAGGCGGAAAATGATATTGAGGTTTTGAAAAATATTAAGAATGCCATTCTTGCAGGCGGCGGCGGTGTTTCCATTGGCAGGAACGTTTTTCAGCATAAGGAGCCCGGTCTGATGATCAAAGCAATCAAGGCGATTATCCATGAGGATGCGAGTGTGGCTGAGGCAACGGCGATCCTTGAAGGAAAGGCAAAAAAATGAAAAGGGTCTGGCTCGATTGCCGTAATTGGAATAAAGATCTCGTAACGACGGCCATTGAAAACGGTGTCGATGCTGTTTTGGTTGCTCAGGCTGATGTTGCAAAAGTCAAGGCTCTGGGTCTTATCACTGTGGTCTCCGATGCTGAGAAGGCTGACCTGAGATTGGGAAAAGACGTCCTGGAGATCACGATCAGTAATAAAGCGGATGAAGAACGCATCGCCTCTCTTACGAAGGAAATAGCCATTGTGGAAAGTCGGGACTGGACAATCATTCCCCTGGAGAACATCATTGCCCAGGGCGCGAAGGTTCTTTTCCCCGTTTCTTCTTCTGAGGATGCCAAAGTGGCATTAACGATCCTGGAAAAAGGGGTCTGGGGTGTTCTCGTAAGAACGGACAATCCCGCTGTTTTAAAAGAGATTGTTCATTTTGCCAAAGGCATTGGGTCGCAGTTGATGCTCCAGGAGTTTGTTATCAAGGATGTTCAAAAAGTTTCCATGGGGGACCGGGTTTGCATTGATACGATTACGGACATGAACTTTGGAGAGGGAATGCTGATTGGTAATTACAGCAATGCCTTTTTCCTGGTCCATTCGGAGAGCGTTGAAAACCCGTATGTAGAGCCCCGGCCCTTCCGCGTGAATGCCGGCGCTGTTCACGCCTATATCATGCTGCCGAATGGCAAAACGAAATATCTGGATGAACTCCGGACAGGTGATGAAATCCTTGTGGTGAATCAAAAAGGGGAAAGCTTTGTTTCGACGGTCGGCAGGCTCAAGATTGAGAAGAGGCCGATGCTGAACATTGTGGCTGAAGTCCAGAATAAAGAGGTTTCTCTCATCCTGCAGAATGCGGAAACCATCCGGCTGACCAAACCCTCCGGGGAACCCATTTCCGTTGTGAAATTGACCAAGGGAGATAAAGTTTTAGGTTACACCGAAGCAGGGGGCAGGCATTTCGGATTCAAGATTACAGAAACCATCAACGAGAAGTAATTCCCTATCAAACTATTAGCGGCTCTGCGCATGTTAGTATGGGCATATCAGCCCTTTTGGTCGAGCCGCTATTTTCCTGTTTATACGAGCTTTATAAAAGACCAACCTGATAATCATACTAACCATACGATTTTCGCAACACTATTGTTCGTAACCTGGTAATGGGAAAAAATGTGATGCCTCCAAACGCTAGGAGAAAGGCATGAACACTCATGGATAAAAAACTTTTCAAGCAATTCCAGGAATTGGCACAATTGTGGGGTGGGTACAGAGCCTCACGGGTGATATTGACCGCAAACAATTATGCAGTATTCGAGCAACTCCAAACTCCAAAGACAGCCGCGGAAGTCGCTTCTGCAGTGGGAACAGATCAGCGTGCTACCGAGATTTTACTTGATGCGGTTTCCGCGTTTGGCTTGCTCAAAAAAACAGGCGCAAAATATCGAAACACGGCCATTGCAAAAAAATTTCTGCTTAAGAAAAGCCCGTGGTATCAGGGCGATATGCTGCGCTACGCGGATTTTCTCTGGAAAAACTGGTCGGGTCTTGATGAGGTTGTCAAATCCGGGCTTCCGAATCATTCTGTCATCCGTGATAACGAGTCATTTATCAAGGGCATGCATAACAATGCACTGCTCCGGGCGAAAGATGTTGTAAAAAACATCGACTTGCGTGGCGTGAAAAAGGCGCTTGATCTTGGAGGCGGTCCGGGCACATACAGTATGGAGCTGGCCCGGCAGGGGATATCCGTCACGCTTTTCGACTTGCCGGACACGATAGAGATAGCCAGGAAAATAGTCGGTGAAGCAAAGGTTCGGAATATCAATTTCCTGCGCGGGGATTATACGGTTGACGACATTGGAAACAATTACGACCTCGTGTTCATCAGCCAGATTTTCCATTCAATGTCAAAAGACCAAAACCTGGCGCTGCTTGAAAAATCCAGAAACGCCCTGAATCCTAACGGCAAGATCGCAATACAAGAATTTCTGCTGGAGAAAAATAAAAACTCTCCACTTTCCGGCGCATTATTCTCGGTTAATATGCTTGTAAATACGCCATCCGGTAGAAGCTACACTTCTCAGGAAATGAAAGAATGGCTTGTGCAATCAGGATTTGAAGGCGTGAAGACAAAGATTTTGAACCAGAATGTTGTTTTGACTGCGACGAAGAAGTAGCGCTGTCTGCCCGGAAGAAGTGGGAAGTTGATTCATATGTCCGAGGTTAAAGGGACAGCAAACCTGTCGTTGATGCACGTTCAAGTGGGATTCTATTCGAGATAATTTTTTCACTCAATCTTCTTCAAAACAACATTTGCCAGGCCTTTGATGAACGTCGTTGATGTATTCAATGATTCAGCACGGTTGAACCTGAGTCCCAGCTTCTCCGCATGTGCACGATGGACAATGTCTATGTCGTAGAGCGTTTCCAGATGATCGCATGTGAAACCGATCGGTACTTCGAGCACAGCCTTATGACCTTCTTGCGCTATCTTATCCATGACAGTTTCAACTTCCGGCTCAAGCCATGGCTCGTTTGCTTGAGCGCCTTTACTCTGCCATGCAATGCGCCATTTCTTTAATCCCAGTCCTTCGGCCACAAGCTTGATTGTTTCTTCAATTTGTTTCTGATAAGGGTCACCGCTTGTAATATATCTTAATGGTATGCTGTGGCTTGTGAAAATAACCACGCATTGTTTGCGGTCTTCATGGCTAAATCGCTCTAAGCCCTCGGTGATTTTTTCCTGCCATGCTCTGATGAAAAAATGATTATTATGCCAGCTCGGGATAAAAGTTTTTCTGATCGCAACTCCGGCTGATTCGAATGCGTCACGATATCTGCTCGTCATAACAGTTGTTTCAAACGGCGACATCGAAAGCCCGATGACATGCGTGGCTTCTTCTTTCAGTGCTTTTTGGAAGGACTCTTCAACTGTTGGGTGGGAACAGACGAAACCTTCATAAACACAGCATTTGCCCGCAAGCTTTTTTTCGAGCGCTTCTGCCTGTGCTTTCACAATTTCGGGGAGTGGGGATTTTCCACCGATCAATTTGTATCGCTCAGCAATTGCGGATACAACAGACGGAGGAACAGGCTTGCCTATGAAGGCGGTCATGAATGGACCGACCTCATTGAGCGACCTCGGCCCGCCGAGGGATATGAGGAGGATGGCAGTGTTGTTAGGCATAGGATGCAGGATGCACGATGCCAGATACAGGATTTGAGATAAAGACGGTGTTATCAGGCATCATGTATCGGGTATCATGGATCATGTTCGCTTGCTCAGCGCATGTGTCGTATTAATAAACTCTTCTGCGTTTTCGATTGGCGTCTGAGGCAGAATGCCATGACCGAGATTCATGATATGGCCGTTTCTGTTGCCAGTGTGTTCGAGAATCTCTTTAACTCGCTTCCTGATGAACTCTCTTGTGCCGAAGAGAGAAGCCGGATCTAGGTTTCCTTGTATGCCTTTGTCGTAGCCTATCTCTTTCCAGGCTGATCCAAGATTACATCGCCAGTCAATTCCAATCACATCGCCACCTGCTTCTGTTACCATATCGAGCAGATGATTTGCATTGTTCGCAAAATGGATGAGCGGAACGGTTTTTTCTATTCCTGCGATAAGATTTTTTTGATGGGGAAGCACAAACTCTTTATAGTCTTCTCGCCCGAGGGCTCCGACCCAACTGTCGAATAACTGAACTACCTGCACACCGGCATCAATCTGGGCATTAAGATATCCAACAATAATGGCTGTCAGCTGTTCCATGAGCGCATGCCATGTTTGAGGTTCTTTAAACATCATGGTTTTTGCCTGTTGATAGCTCCTGGAACTTCCTCCTTCAATCAGGTAACAGGCGAGGGTAAACGGCGCTCCTGAAAAACCAATGAGAGGAACAAAGCCATTCAATTTCTCTAAAGCCAGCCGTATGGCCTTCATCACATAATCGAGTTGAGCAGCCGGATTGATTTGTTTGAGATTCCGTACATCCGTCATGGTTCGTACCGGATTACGGATTATTGGGCCTTCTCCCTCGGCAAATTCAAGTTTAATTCCCATGGGGTCGAATGGCAGAAGAATGTCAGCAAAAATAATTGCCGCATCAATTTCAAAACGTCTGACAGGCTGGATCGTGATTTCTGCGGCAAGCTCGGGTGTCTTGCACATTTCAAGGAATGAATGCTTTGCTCTGATTTCCCGATATTCAGGTAAATACCGGCCAGCCTGGCGCATCATCCAGACCGGCGTACAATCCACTGGTTCTTTACGGCATGCCTTTATGAATCTATTCGATCGAGACATAAAAGACTCCAAATCTTTAAACAGGAAAAATACGAAGTGCTACAGTAGATAACATGTATCACACTTTGTTCGATATTGCAACCTAAGCCGGTTGTGATTCCTGTAGTGTACTTTCTGCAATTTTGTCATGTATTTTGTGTTTTGCAGTCCTGTTTTAATTCTTGACAAAAATTTGAGTAATCGATAGTATTTCAACGCTCTCTTCTCCACTTCACAATCTTTCCGGTATACTTAATTACAGGAATTCATTACATCTTTCTTCAAGAGGAATGCTTACAGTATGATAAAGATTTTTAATACATTGACTGGTAAAAAAGAGGAGTTTGTCCCGATAAACCCTGGCGAGGTTGCGATGTATGCGTGCGGCGTGACGGCGTATGATTATTCCCATCTTGGTCATGCACGCGGGGCTGTTGCTTTCGATCTTATCCGGCGTTACTTTAAACGAAAAGGCTTTATTGTAACGTATGTTCGAAATTTTACGGATGTGGACGATAAAATCATCAAGCGGGCTCAGGAGGAAGGAATTTCCGCTAATGATGTTGCCCGAAAATATATCTGCGCATATCAGGAAGATATGGACCGGCTCGGAGTGGCGAGAGCTGATATCGAACCGAAAGCAACCGAACACATTCACGAAATGATCGAAATCATTAAGCGTCTGATCGAAAAAGGGCATGCATATACGATTGACGGCGATGTATATTTCCGTGTATCGAGTTTTGCCGGATATGGAAAACTCTCGAAGAGAAATCTTGACGATCTGAAAGCTGGTGCTCGGGTAGAGATTGATGAGCGGAAGGCTGATCCACTGGATTTTGCTCTCTGGAAAAGTTCAAAACCCGGAGAACCTGCCTGGGACAGCCCTTGGGGGCTGGGAAGGCCGGGCTGGCATATTGAATGCTCTGCCATGAGTTTCAAGCATCTGGGACAGACGCTTGATATTCATGCAGGAGGCAAGGACCTCATTTTTCCACATCATGAAAATGAAATTGCTCAGAGCGAAGCGTATACCGGAAAACCGTTTGTACACTACTGGGTTCATAATGGATTTGTGAATACCAATCAGGAGAAGATGTCAAAATCGCTCGGCAATTTTTTCACGATTCGCGAAATTCTTGACCAGTTTGACGCAGAAGTAGTCCGAATGTTTCTTCTTTCGACCCATTACCGAAGCCCGATCGATTTTTCTGATGCGAATTTAAAAGATGCACGCGCAGGGCTTGATCGGTTTTATACCATGAAAGAAGCGCTTGTAAAAATTTTGAATGAAAAGTCTGCGCCCGAAGGAAAAGCAGAGGACGTTATTGAAGCAGGTGATCGGCCGCTTTTAGACAAGATCAAGAACCTGCCCCCGGCTTTTGAAGAAGCAATGGACGATGATTTCAATACCGCATACGCCATTGGGCTGGTGTACGATCTGGTCCGTGATGTGAACAAATTTCTTGCGGAGATCCAGCAAAAGCGCGATGATGCCGCCTATTTTATATTGACCGCTGCGGCTGATGCTTTTATGAATGTTGGGGCTACCCTCGGATTATTTACGCGGCATCCGGAAGAGTGGTTTGCGGAAAGCAGGCTTGCAGACAGTAAAGTTACCTTGCCCATGGAAGAGATAGAGCGGCTTATTCATCAGCGGAATGAGGCACGGTCGAATAAAAACTGGGCAGAGGCTGACCGTATTCGAAAAATTCTTGATGATGGGGGAGTAACACTCTTCGATCGTGCAGATGGCACTGTATGGAAACCAAAATGATTGTCTCATTCGTTTCAAGTGATCTCAGTTTTTCAAATCGTACGTATGGCTATTCTGGATAAAAAGTCTGCTCATGTCCAACAATAAAATTTTCGGCATCAATCCGGTAACAGAGGCACTCAAGGCACGAAGGCCGTTGCAACGGCTTTTCATCGCAGAACAGCGAAAGTCCGAACGCGATATCCAGGCAATTCTCCGGCTTGCTCGTGAACAGGATATTGAAATCAGATTTGTATCGCGAGATTTCCTTACGCATGATCTGCCGAATGCAGTCCATCAAGGGGTTGTTGCAGTCACCTCACCTACTTCCTATAAAAGTCTTGATGATATCATGAGGATTCCTCAAGAAAGAAACGAGCCCGCCCTCTTTCTTCTTCTTGACGGGGTCGAAGACCCACGTAATCTTGGTGCTGTCCTCAGAACAGCCGAAGCGTCCGGGGTTCATGGGATTATTATTCCTGAACGGCGCGCAGCATCCTTGAACGAAACTGTTGCTAAAACTGCGGCAGGAGCGCTTGAATATGTCCCGGTGGTAAGGGTTACAAATTTTGTAAATACAATCGAAGAGCTCAAAAAAAATGGTATATGGATAGCAGGGGCTGAGGCAGGGGCTGGAATGTCTTACTGGAATGCGGATTTTTCCTCTCCGACGGCTCTGGTTCTCGGGGGCGAAGGAAAAGGAATCCGGAGACTGGTAAAGGATCATTGCGATTATCTGATATCCCTTCCACTCCGGGGAAACATCAATTCTTTGAATGTGTCCGTTGCAGCAGGAGTTCTGCTTTATGAAGTCTTGCGGCAACGGACCTCTTAAGTATTCTGATAAAGTACAATCTTTTTACTTGACAAAATTTGTTCCATTCTCTTATAATAACAGTTCTTTAACGTGGAGTCATTAGCTTGTCACCTTCTAATACCGTTTTTCCCCAGAGTAAACAAGGGAGTGAGGGCTTCGAAAGATATCCTGCCACCGTAACTCAGTTGGTAGAGTAGCTGATTTGTAATCAGCCTGTCGGGGGTTCGAGTCCCTTCGGTGGCTCCAATTTATTTGTTTATTCAGTGTTTTCATATTGTTTCTGTCAGTTGTTGCAACTTGGGGAGGTGCCCGAGAGGCCAAAGGGAACAGACTGTAAATCTGTCGGCGTCAGCCTACGGAGGTTCGAAACCTCCCCTCCCCACCAGTTCTCTGGTTTTTCCGGCTACCCGGAATTGTACATAACTTATGCGGGAATAGCTCAGCTGGCTAGAGCGCAAGCCTTCCAAGCTTGGGGTCGCGGGTTCGAATCCCGTTTCCCGCTCCATTAACCGTTCAAACGGTTTGAACCGTTTAAGCCGTTAAGATCGCCCATGTAGCTCAGTTGGTAGAGCACATCCTTGGTAAGGATGAGGTCAGCGGTTCAATCCCGCTCATGGGCTCCAGTGTGTGCAGATAACTTCAAAAAGTTTTATTTTCCATCCGACAGGAGGGTGACATGGCAAAGGCAAAATTTGAGAGGACGAAACCTCATGTAAACGTAGGAACGATAGGGCACGTCGATCACGGCAAGACGACCTTGACCGCAGCCATTACGAAGGTATTGGCATTAAAGAACATGGCGAGCTTTGTATCGTACGACAACATTGACAAAGCGCCGGAAGAACGAGAGCGCGGTATTACCATCGCAACGGCCCACGTTGAATATCAGACCGACAAGCGGCATTATGCGCATGTCGACTGCCCGGGCCATGCCGATTACGTTAAGAACATGATCACCGGAGCAGCCCAGATGGACGGAGCCATCCTCGTGGTATCAGCCGCAGACGGCCCGATGCCTCAGACCCGAGAGCATATTCTTCTTGCCCGCCAGGTTGGTGTGCCGTACATCGTTGTGTACATGAACAAAGTAGACATGGTTGACGATCCCGAACTGATCGAACTGGTCGAGCTCGAGATCAGAGAGCTTCTCTCCAAGTATCAGTTCCCAGGAGACAAGACCCCGATCATCAAGGGGAGCGCATTAAAAGCCCTTCAGAGCGAGAGCAAAGATGTCAACGCTGCTGAATACAAGAGCATCTTCGAACTCATGGATGCCATTGACAGTTATGTCCCCCAGCCGAAACGTGACGTTGACAAGCCCTATCTCATGCCGCTTGAAGACGTCTTCTCGATTGCCGGTCGAGGCACGGTGGTAACCGGAAGGATCGAGCGCGGAATTGTCAAAGTTGGTGATGAAATCGAGATTGTGGGCATCAAGCCGACTCAGAAGACCGTAGTTACCGGTGTAGAAATGTTCCGGAAGCTGTTAGACCAGGGAGAAGCCGGAGACAATGTTGGTGTACTTCTTCGTGGCATCAAGAAAGAAGAAGTTGAGCGCGGGATGGTGCTTGCCAAACCAGGAAGCATCACGCCGCATACCAAGTTCAAAGCAGAAGCGTATGTCTTGACCAAAGAAGAAGGCGGACGGCACACTCCGTTCTTCAAAGGCTACCGGCCGCAGTTTTATTTTAGAACGACGGATGTGACGGGTGTGGTAACGCTTCCGGATGGCGTAGAGATGGTGATGCCAGGGGACAACATGAGCTGCTCGGTAGAACTGATCACCCCGATAGCTATGGACAAAGAACTTCGGTTCGCCATTCGTGAAGGCGGCCGGACCGTCGGAGC